>Ga0164241_10002340_pt1 | contig 20803 bp, 16 predicted proteins | sample OricomyardsoilBY_FD_108780 | JGI IMG/M metagenome (GOLD analysis project Ga0164241, IMG submission 108780) | Backyard soil microbial communities from Emeryville, California, USA - Original compost - Back yard soil (BY) | ecosystem: Environmental > Terrestrial > Soil > Unclassified | place: USA... | reverse complement strand
GCTGGTGGAACATGCCGTATTCGTAGCGAATGCCATAACCGGTCACTGGCAACGCCAGTGTGGCGCAGCTGTCGAGGAAGCAGGCCGCCAACCGCCCAAGGCCGCCATTGCCGAGACCGGCGTCCAACTCGGCTTGACGCAATTCTTCCAGTGTCGTGGCGTAGGCTTTCAAGGCGTCTTGCACTTGCTTTTCCATCTGCAGATTCATGATGGCATTGCAAAGCGTGCGGCCCAGCAGAAATTCCAAGGAGAGATAAAAGACGCGTTTGGGCGCGGCTTGGCGCTCGTGGGCGCGGGTGTTACGCCAGCGCTCCATGAGGCGGTCGCGCACAGTCAGCGACAGCGCGAGCAGCAAATAGGCCGGCTGCTCCTCTGAATCAAAGCGGCCCAGGGTGACGTTGTAGTGGCGTTGCAAATCGGCCATGACTTGCGAAGAATCCATGCCAAGGGTCACCGGTGCGGTTGCCGAATTCATTGCCTGTTTCCTCTGGTTTTTGTGTTTGGTTTGAGGGCCGCAACATCGGATAACGGCGTTTTATCCAGCGCGCAGCGCTCAATGCGCGGCTGCACGCAGTTTGCGTCAGCTGGGGTGCTGCAGTTTCGCAGCCGACGCCAACTGGGCGTCGTCGTGTGTATCGCACTGGCTGGACATGCCGTAGAGGACCATCATGGCTTTCTCTTCCACCTGCAATGTCTGTTCGCGCTCAACGTAACGCTCCCTGGGCAATCCATCTCCCGCTGCTGTATCCAGCAGCGCCACCCAATACCAGCCGCCCGGCAGGGTGAAGGTGACGGGTTTGTCGCCGGCATTGAAGAGCGTCAGCAGGCAGTGAACGCAGCGGGCGTTCACTACGGACTCCAACAGCCAACCCAGGCAGCGCTCTTCGGGCTGCGACCAGTCGATTTCCTTCATCGGCTCGCCGAGTTTGTTGAGCCAATGAATGTTGTAGCCGGCCTGGATCAACTGCTCCTCCGGCTTGTGGATATAGAACGGGCTGCGCAGCAGAGGAAACTCCCGCCGTACACGAATCACGTTGCGGACAAATTCCCGCAGATCCCAATGTGATTTCTCCAGGCTTTGCCAATTCAACCAGTTGGTCTCGTTGTCCTGGCAATAGGCATTGTTGTTGCCAAGCTGGCTGCGGCCTACCTCGTCTCCCGCCAGCAACATGGGAGTGCCCTGGCTGAGCAACAGGGTGGCGAGAAGATTGCGCTGCTGGCGCACCCGTAAAGCGTCGATGCGTTCGTTTTTGGTCGGACCCTCAACGCCGAAGTTGCAACTGAAATTGGCGTGGTGGCCATCGTTGTTCTGCTCTTTGTTGGCGTGGTTGTGCCGCTGGTTATAGCTCACCAGGTCGCGCAAAGTGAATCCGTCGTGGCTGGTGACGAAATTCAAGGTGCTATAGGGTTTGCGTCCGGTGTGTTCGAACAGATCGCTGGAGCCGTGGATGCGGCGGGCAAACTCGGGCAGCATGCCCGCATCACCGCGCCAATAGCGCCGCACCGTATCGCGATAACGGTCGTTCCATTCCGCCCAGCCGGTGGGGAAATGACCCATCTGGTAACCCCCGGGACCTATATCCCAAGGTTCAGCAATCAGTTTCTTGGTGTTGAGCACCGGGTCCTGACGCACAGCGTCAAAAAATCCGCCGCAGGGGTCGAACCCGTGTTCCTCGCGTCCCAGCACAGTCGCCAGGTCGAAGCGGAAGCCGTCCACACCCATTTCCGTCGCCCAATATCGCAGGCTGTCCATCACCATCTGCAATACACGCGGGTGTTTGACGTTGAGCGTGTTGCCACAGCCTGTGTCGTTCACATAGAAACGCGCATCCTGGCTGAGCAAGCTGTAATAGGAGCGATTGTCGATCCCGCGAAAGCTCAGAGTAGGCCCCAGGTGATTGCCTTCGGCGGTGTGGTTGTAGACCACATCCAACAGCACTTCTATGCCCGCTTCATGCAGGTTGCTGACCATCTGCTTGAATTCCGCCGGATCCCTGCCAGACATATAAGCCGGATGCGGCGTAAAAAAATTCAGGGTGTTGTAACCCCAATAGTTCACCAGGTTGCGCTTGATGAGAAAGTGCTCATCGATGCAGTAGTGCACCGGCAACAGCTCCACACTGGTGATGCCCAGCTCCTTCAGGTAGCGCACCACGGGTTCACTACCGAGACCGGCATAAGTGCCGCGCAGCTGCTCAGGCAGCAGCGTGTTGAGCTTGGTGAAACCCTTGACGTGCAACTCGTAAACAATCGTGTCGCTCCAAGGAACAGGTTTGGCAAGGGGTTCGGGTGGAGCGGTGGGCTCTACGACCACACCCTTGGGCATGGTGCGGGCGTTATCCGTGCGCTCGAATGAAAAATCGAGGCTCGGGTCTGCCAGGTCGTAAGCGTAATATTCATCGCCCCAGATAAAAGGCCCGGATATGGCCTTGGCATAAGGGTCGAGCAGAAGCTTGTGGGGGTTGAATCGGTGGCCGCTCTGGGGCTCGAATGGACCGTGAACCCGGTAACCGTAAAAGGTGCCAACCGGGAGCCCTTCCACACGGCCATGCCAAACGTGGTCCGTATATCCAGGGAGCGGCAGACGGGCAATCTCCTGTTGACCCGTGTCATCGAACAGACACAGTTCCACGCTCTCGGCATGCTGGGAAAACAGCGCAAAATTGACGCCGCCGTCCATGGGCGTGGCACCGAGGGGATAAGCCACCCCCTCCGTCAATACGAAGTTTCCATCTTGTGCGTTTGAGGTCATGAGGCCGCCAATCGCTAACTGGTCATTGAGTATCGACGCAGCTGGCGTCGATGGAGGCGCGCATCAATTGCATTCGATTCGCCATTCTGGTCACTCTAGCCGGAATACCAAAGTCGCCAATGGCGGCAAGTTTACCAAAATAGACCACACCCGCCCGTGGCTATCCTGGGCCTCTGCCGGACAACCGCCGCTGTTGCCACGATCTTCGCCACCGTACAGCCGCGCATCCGTATTGAGCAGTTCGCGGTAATACCCCGGTGCCGGCACACCAATTCGGTAGGCCTCACGCAGTACTGGCGTCATGTTGATCACCACCACCAATGGTGGACAGTGCTCACCCTTACGTACAAAGGCAAAGACCGAATTGTGATTGTCGTCCGCCTCGATCCATTCGAATCCCTGGGGATTACAGTCGTGTTGATACAAAGCGGGATTATTGCGGTACAAATGGTTCAGATCCTGTACCAGCCGCTGCACACCGCTATGGCAATGGATATCCAACAAATGCCAGTCCAGGCTGTGGTTGTGATTCCACTCGGCGCCCTGAGCAAACTCTCCGCCCATGAACAGCAGCTTTTTGCCTGGATGGGTCCACATGAAGCCAAAAAAAGCGCGGAGATTGGCAAACTTCTCCGCACCTTGACCCGGCATCTTGTCCAGCAAGGAACGCTTACCGTGCACAACTTCGTCGTGGCTCAGCGGCAATATGAAATTTTCATTAAATGCATAGAGCAGGCTGAAGGTGAGATTGTGGTGGTGATATTGGCGGTGTATGGGGTCGTGCTCCATATACTTCAGACTGTCGTTCATCCACCCCATATTCCACTTGTAGCCAAAACCTAAGCCGCCCACATGCACTGGATGTGAAACGCCGGGCCAGGCAGTGGACTCTTCGGCCACCATCATGATGTCTGGAAAGTGCTCATACACCTTCTGGTTGACGCGCTTGAGCAGGTCTATCGCTTCAAGGTTTTCGCGGCCGCCATAACGATTGGGAATCCATTCGCCATGGTTGCGGCTGTAATCCAGGTACAACATGGACGCTACGGCGTCCACGCGCAATCCATCCACGTGGAAACGTTCGAACCAGAAAAGCGCATTGGCGTACAGGAAATTAGCGACTTCACAACGGCCGTAGTTATAAATGAAGGTATTCCAGTCCGGATGAAAACCCTGGCGCTCATCCGCGTGTTCATAGAGTGGGGTGCCATCGAAACGCGCCAGCCCGTGGCCATCGGAAGGAAAGTGGCCGGGCACCCAATCGATCAATACGCCAAGGTCCGCCTGGTGGCATTCATCGACAAAGAGCATGAATTCCTGGGGTGAGCCGAATCGCGATGTGGGAGCGTAAAGACCGACAGGCTGATAGCCCCAGGAGCCATCGAAGGGGAATTCGCTGATGGGCATCAGCTGAATGTGGGTAAACCCGAGGCCCTTCACATACGGAATCAGTTGGGCTGCCAGATCGCGATAGCTTAAGTAGCTACGCGGATTGGCCGGATCGCGGCGCCAGGAACCCAGGTGCACTTCATAAATACTGATGGGTTGGCCGAGTGAGGACCGGTGGCGGCGATCCGCCATCCAACCTTGGTCACGCCATACATAATCTTTTGTATCCACCACCTTGGAGGCCGTCTGTGGTGGCAGCTCGGCGGCAAAGCCCATGGGGTCGGACTTGTGCGGCAGCAGGTGGCCGTCGCGGGTTTTGATCTCGTATTTGTAGAGGGTATCGACGCTCAAGCCTGGGATGAAGATCTCCCAGATCCCACTGGGAATATGCTTGCGCATAACGTGCTGGCGGCCATCCCAGAAGTTGAAATCCCCTACCACGGAAACACGGCGCGCATTGGGAGCCCATACGCAAAAACGCACGCCGCTTACCCCTTCGAGCTCCATCACCTGGGCACCCAGCCAATCGTAAAGCCGCTCGTGCCGCCCCTCGCCAAACAAGTAGAGGTCCATAGTGGAAATGCTGGTGCCGAACCTATAGGGATCCTCCCGCACTTCCACGTGATCGCCGAAGGTTATTCGTAACCGATATGGAAACCTCTGTTGTCCAGACACCAGACCGGCAAATACGAAATCCCGCAATTCATCAAGCTCGGCCAGCACGCCGCCGTCGGAATAAGACAGAACTTCCACCTTATCGGCACCGGGAAAAAACGCGCGCAATACGTACTGGTTATTGCTCCATTCGTGCAGCCCAAGAAGGGCAAAAATATCGTCGCAATCGGCGTGAACAAGGGAGTCAATTTTGGACGGTGACAACAGGTCCGGGGTGTTTTTCACAGCGTGGATCCTTATCTTTTTATTTCCACCCGGCGCTCAGGAATTCACAGCGACACTGCGAAGGACGCAGGAGGAGTTGGCAATTCAAATCAAGCGCGTCAACCGCGCTCCATGTCGATGGCACGTAACAGTGACTGTACGCGCTCTTCCGAAAACAACAACTCAAGGGGCACGCCTAATTTACGCTGCCAATTGGGGTATTGGTAACTGGTGCCGGGCACATTGACCGGATCCTCCAGCAACTCCAAATCCTCCAATTGCACCACAAATAATTGCGAGGTACAGCGGCTCACTCCCTGCAATAGAGTGGCAGCAAAAGTCTGGCGCATGGGTTCCGCCATCAATGCTGGGAACTGCTCGCGCTTTACCAGGCCGAGGGCTTCCAGCCATTCCAATAATCGCAGCTTTTCCATATCCCTCTGCACCAACACCTCTTCGTAGTCCACGCCTTCTTCCAATAAATTCAGCCGCTGTCGCAGCTGCAAATCCGATGCGACCCACCAGCTGGCAATGGTTGGCACATCGTGGTTGGTTAACATGGCCAAGGAATGGGGTTCATATTGCTGCGGTGGTCGGAAATGCCCGCCGTCGACTTTCTCGAAATAAAACAGCTTATTGGTAAAAACGTTGGCTGCTTGCAGGCCTTCGCGGAACTCCGGCGGGACCACACCCATGTCCTCACCGATGACCATACACTGGTTGCGCACGCTTTCCAGCTTCAACAGGCCAAGCATTTCCCGGAAAGGATAAAAAATGTAGGCGCCGTAATCGGCCGTGTGCCCTGGTGGACACCACCACAAACGCATAAGCGACATGGCGTGGTCCATGCGCAAGGCACCGCAGTGAGACATATTGCTGCGCAATAGATCGATAAAATGCTTGAAGCCCGTTGCCCTAAGAGTGGCGGGATCCATGGGCGGCAAACCCCAATTCTGGCCTTTTTCCGCTAAAGGATCTGGCGGCGCACCCACAGCGGCAGAGCGGCAGAACAGCGTCATATTGGTGGAAACCTCTGCCCCACCGCCATCAGCACCCACTGCGAGATCACGCATCAGGCCGATTTTCATGCCGCGACTTTTGGCGTGACGCTGACATGCTTCCAACTGCTCACTTGCCAACCACTGCAGATAAGCGTGGAACTGAACACGCTCTGCATATCGCGCGGTCGCATCCCGGCGCTCCGAGTCATCCAGCTGGTCCATGTGCTGCCCGGTTGTCTCCGCCAACACTTGGTACAAACAAAAATCCTGCAGCACCTGCCCGCCATCGGCGACAAACTTATGAAATTTTTGGGCGCGTTGCGTATCGAGCGCAAGTTCGTTTGCGCTGAAAACGGCGTACATCTCACGGAAAGTCGCCATTTTTGTACTGTGAACTGCCGCGTAGGGGACTTTTTCCTGGGCGCGCAATCGAACCAGGATCGGCAATATGTCGGCCGTTTTTTTGATGTACTCCGGTTCCAACTCGGGATCTATATAAAGAGGATTGAGGAATCGACGGTCGGATGGACTGTAAGGACTGCAATGATTTTCGACCGGATATCGCAACGCATGCAATGGATTGAGGCCGACCATGTCGGCGCCAGCTGCCGCCACTTCGGTGATCAGTAATTTCAAATCGGTGAAATCGCCAATTCCCCAATTCCGCGCCGACCGCAATGTATACACCTGCACTATGACGCCCCAGGGACGTTTACCCTCAACCACCCACTCGGGCGTAAAAGCCACCACCGGTACTACAGCGAATTGAGTCTCTCTAATCTTTTTGGCGTCTGCCGCCAAATGCACCCTCAAACGGTGATAACCGATAGGTACATCCTGCACCGGGATAGAGCGCCGCGAATAACGCGTGCCCTCATATAGATAATCTCCGGTTTCCGGGTGGTCAGTAGGAATAAATTCCCCAGATCGCACACCGCCGTCCTCGAGATATATCTCAAATAAAAATTTGCCGGTCATTTGGTCGGGTGGAAGATTGATGTCGAAGTGCGCCGCAGGTCCGGCATCTGACATCAAAAAAGCGGGAAACCAGTTTCGCCATGGCTCGATGTCGAGCGCATAGGCCTGGGAGTCAATTACTTCGGGTGAATCGGAATTGACCCCCATCGCCTGGAGCAATCGACGGCGATTGTCCAGAGAAACGGTGATGCGTTCTCCTCGGTAATTGTAATAATCCTCCGCAATGCCTCGCCAATAAAACAACTTGTCTAAGTTGTTCATAAAATATTCACCGCCAAATGGTTTCGCTTATGAATTTTTTCAAACTCGTTTTTAAAACTAGTCTAGCTTATCCCGTGCCAACTTCTAGTGTTTGATCTGAGTCTTAAAAGTGCCGCCATCGGGCGGTTCGGGCGAATAGATACAATTACAGATAAAAAATAACTGCCACAAAAGTCATGCACTATTGCAAGATTTTCAAATGGATTGGCGAAGCTATTTAAAAATTTTGTTGCAGGAATTCTTTCGCCAGGCCAGCAGCAGGAGAGCCGGATTTGACGACCTCATCCAACAGTTTACGGGCTTGCGCTATATCACCATGAGCGTGATATAGCTTGGCCAATTTGAATTTGGCCTCGGGCGTTTTTTGGTGAGTGGGATATTTGTCGATCATTTGCTTGAACCACTTCTGCGACTGGTTCGAATCGTTTTTTTGCAAATAGATCTGACCGAGCCAGTAAAGCGCATTGGCTGCATAGTGGCCAGATGGGAAATCGTGCAGATACTTTTCCAGCGCGACTGCGCCGCCGTCGAAATCTTTCTGCTTCAATATCAGGTCTATTGCGTTGCGATACGCTGCAAGCTCATCAGCCTGGGCAGTATCTAACGGGGCAATTTCAGCGGGATCTTGTGTGTGGGAAGCGGATGAAGTAGTGGTAGTGCTATTGCCACCACTGCCGCTGGGTACTTGGCTGAGTCTGCGATCGAGATCGAGATAGTCATCCATGCGCTGCTGTTTTAATTGGCGCAACTCAAAAGACTGTTGCTCGACCAAGCCTCGCAGCTCTTGAACCTCTTGCTGCAATAACTGCAGCTGATAATAAAGTTCTGATTGCACACCCGCATCCACTGCCACCGCAGGGCGATTCTGGACCGTGGATTTCCCACCGATAGGCTGGGATTCCACGATCTGAACCTGTGCGATTCCGGAAGACGCTGCCAGAAGTAAAATGGCAGCGGAAACAGGTTTGCAAATCATCAGACGTGACTTATTAATAGCTCAATTCAACACGACGATTCTTGGACCAGGAAGATTCATCGCTACCCATTTGCGAAGGACGCTCTTCGCCGTAACTTACAGTTTCAATGCTGGAGCTGCTAACACCTTGCAATACCAGGAAGTCGCGCACGGCGTTAGCGCGGCGCTCACCCAGAGCCATGTTGTATTCGCGAGTGCCGCGCTCATCTGCATGGCCTTCCAGGCGTATGGATACGGAACCGTTACGAGCGTATTCCGCGTGAGCGATCAATGCGGCGCGTGCAGCAGGCAACAATACCGCTGAGTCGAATTCGAAATAAAAGACGGTGGCAACATCCGCAATTGCGCTGGCGCCGTCATTGGTGGATACCGGAGCATCTGTAACACCAGTGCCCGTGCTGGTGTTTGCATTCGCATCAAGATTGGCGTCTTCTGACGCTTTATTGGTGGAACAACCAACCATTAAACCCATGACCACGGCTAATACAGCAAACGACTTAAATGATTTCAACATTTTCTTACACTCCCAAGTGAATATGAAATTTAAAGACAGCTCAAAATTATTTAGCAAACGGGGACCAAGCAGGCTCCCGTACATCCCCCTGTTTCGAAGGTAAACGAAACTTAACACCAGCATCCATGGAGACCGCGGCCAATACACCTTTTTTCTGGTGCTGCGTTGCGTATAGTAACATAGCCCCGTTTGGCGCGATGCTCGGTGATTCATCCAGCCAGGTCTCCGTCAGGACGCGCATATTACCAGTTTTTAAATCCTGCCACGCTATGTGGAATATGCCGTCCTGACGATGGACCACAACCAAACTCTTACCATCCGGCGACAGTCGTGGCCGGGCGTTGTAATCGCCATCGAATGTAAGGCGTTCAACTCTGCCATTGATCAATCCCACCTGATATATCTGCGGACTGCCACCCCTGTTTGAAGTGAATACCAGGCTTTTACCGTCCGCTGTCCAGTTGGGTTCGGTATCAATCGAAAAATGATTGGTTATGCGTTGCAATTTACGCGTGGCGATTTCCAGCGTGTAGATCTCGGGGTTGCCATCTTTCGATAACACGAGAGCGAGCGAGCGATTATCCGGCGACCAGGCGGGAGCGCCATTCAACCCTTCGAAATTAGTCATCTGCATGCGTTTGCCGGTGGCGAGCTCCTGGATAAATATCGCCGGACGCGAGGTTTCAAAAGACACGTAAGCCACGCGGCTCAAATCACTGGACCAGGCTGGCGACAAGAGCGGCTCGCTGGAAGAAAAGAGCACCCGGTCGCGTGCGCCATCCGCATCCGCGTAAACGAGGCGGTAACGTCCTGGACCTTCCCGGCGCAGATCTTCGATATAAAGTATTTTGGTACTGAAAGCACCGCGAATTCCTGTGACGGCTTCGTATACCGCGTCACTTACAGCATGGGCAATGTCGCGCAATTGCGCCGCGGTGCCAGCGACCTGTTTCTGGAACACTTTGCGCTGCGACAGCACATCGTACAATTCGAATTGAGCCTGGAATTGCCCGCCGGTATTTACCATGTGGCCAATCACCAGATATGAGGCACCCAACATGCGCCAATCCCGATAAAAAACTTCGCTTTCGGATTTGGGCATGGCGATCATATCGGTCTTGGGTATCGGCCGAAAAAATCCACTGCGCTGCAGATCCGCCACCACTATCGCCTGGATATCTTCCGGCAAGCCGTTGCTGCCGGCAAAGGGCACTATGGCAATCGGTGTAGGATTGTCCATGCCAGACGTGATTTCGATGGTAAGACCCGCCCATGCGGGGCGAGCGAAACCAACGAGCATCAAAATGAAAAACCCCCAATATCTCACTGTCTTAAATCCTGTGGTCTGAATACCAATTTTAATTCCCGATAATAGCGCTCAAAGACCTCGCGCGGCATGTCTTTGATTTCCGGAAACTGCTCTGCTTTCTTTACTGCCTGCACTGCGGACCGATCGAACAAGGAATCGCCGCTGCTTCTGGACACATCCACGTTCACTACCCGTCCTGTCGGCACCAATTGAATGAGCAGTTCACACTCCATGCCGTTTCGCGCCGACGGTGGTCGGTTCCAGTTCTGCTCGATGTGTTGCGCTATGGCACTCATATAACTCTGCGCTGCAACCGCATAGGACTGCTCAGCGAGCTGCGCCTCCTCCCGGGCCAGTGCCTGTTCAAAGGCCTGTTGCTCCTTTTGACGGCGCGCCTGCTCCTGTTGTTTTTTTTCCGCTTCAGCACGGGCTTTGCGATCAGCCTCTTCTTTTGCTTTGAGTTGCTGCTGCTGTTCCTTTTTCTTCCGGTCCGCCTCGGCCTGTTGTTTTTTTGCCTCGTCCTGTTTGCGCTTCAGCTCCTGCTGCTTTTTCTGCTCGGCCAATTGTTTCTGGCGCTCCTGTTCCTTGCGCTTTTTTTCCACATCCACCACTTGTGGTTTTTCCACCTTAGGTGTGGCTGCCTTGCTCTGATCCTCCAGCTTCACCAGCTTGGCCTGGACATAATTAGGCCTTTTAATCTCCTGCGGCGCAGGTGCCTTCATCCAGCCGTGCAATAAAAAAAATAAAAGCGCGCCATGCAATCCCAGGCTGACGACAATCGGCACCAGGTATTTTTCCAACAGAGCCATAAGCATGCCGGTCAGGTTCGCGGCGGATCAGTAACCAACCCGACCGACGGTGCCCCCGCACTCTGCAATTCCGCCATCAGCGTCACCACAACGCCATAAGGCACTGCAGTGTCCCCCCAGACCAAAACAGGCGTCGCGGGCTTTTGCCGCAATACCTTGGAGACAGTGTCGGTGATTTCTTTTAACGGCTTTGCTCGCTGTTGATCCTGGCCGAGATTCAGATAATAGGTGCCGTCGGTTTTAACAGACACGATCAATGGCTCCTCGTCTTTGTTTTCCATGGGCGATGAGGGCGCCTGCGGCAATTCCACTTTCACACCCTGCATCAAAAGAGGTGCGGTCACCATAAAAACCACCAGCAATACCAGCATGACATCGATGTAGGGCACTACATTGATTTCCGCCATGGGCTTACGCTTTTGCTGGCTTGCCATGGTCACTCCTAACCCGTGTGAATCTGACGATGCAGTACCGACGAAAATTCCTCGGCGAAGGTTTCATAATTGGCTTTCAATTGTTCTGCACGCGCGGCAAACCGGTTGTAAGCCAACACGGCGGGGATTGCAGCGAACAATCCCATCGCGGTTGCCACCAGGGCTTCGGAAATACCAGGTGCCACTGTTGCCAGCGTCGCCTGATGAACATTCGCCAGGCCGCGAAAAGAATTCATGATTCCCCACACGGTGCCGAACAAACCTATATATGGGCTGACGGAGGCTACGCTCGCGAGAAATGGCAGATTTTCCTCCAGCTTTTCCTCCTCGCGTGCCAATGCCACCCGCATGGCGCGCTGAGCCCCTTCCATAACAACGTCGTTACCTGTGCCAGGCTGCTGACGCAGACGTGAAAACTCTTTGAAGCCTGCCCGAAAAATATTTTCAATGCCGTCGGTGGCACCGCGATTAGCCGTGCCGTTGCCCTGCCGATATAACTGGGTAAGATCGATCCCGGACCAAAATTGGCGTTCAAATGCGACCATGGCGCGCTTGGCGCGCTCCTGATAAATGCCACGTCGGACGATCATGTACCACGACACCACTGATGCAAGCAGCAACAGCGCCATCACCAATTGCACCAGCAAACTGGCATTGGCAACTAAATGCCAAATGGAAAGAGGTTCGGTCTGATTCATGAGTGCGGGAGCCCTTACGAGTTTTTATTGAGCGCGATGGGCAGCGGCCCAGGAAAGAATAGATTCACAATCGCACACATACAACCTTATGCGTGCTGATACATTCAGTTCAGCCGTTGCGCCATGCGCCCGAAAAGGAATACCGGATCGTCGCTGAGCTGATCGAACAGATACAGAAACTGTGCCTGAAACCAAATGCAGGTTTTGGAGCGTCGACAATAAAGGGAGTTCCATAACAGGGGGGCTGCGGTCAAATAAAGCCGCAGAGGCAGGTTGAACTGGCGCGCAATTTTATCCACCTTGTCAACCAATCACCATAGCCAAACAGAATATTTTTTAAACGCCAGGCAAATCGTGTTGCCCCTGCCGGGTGGAGATCAATCCAAAATGATCGTAAGCGTTCTGTGTCGCCATACGGCCGCGCGCAGTGCGTAACATGTAACCCTGCTGAATCAGATAGGGTTCGAGCACATCTTCTATAGTGTCGCGCTCTTCGCTGATTGCCGCCGCCAAACTGTCCACCCCGACAGGACCACCGCCGAATTTTTCCATCAGAGCCAACAGAAGGCGGCGATCCATGTGGTCGAAGCCACACACATCGACATTCAACATATTCAATGCGGCATCGGCGATAGCCGCAGTGACCACCCCTTGATGTTTGACTTCCGCATAATCGCGCACCCGGCGCAGTAAACGATTGGCGATGCGCGGTGTGCCGCGCGAGCGTTTGGCCACTTCCACAGCGCCCTCAGGCTCCAGCTGCACGCCTAACAACTGCGCCGAGCGCAAAACAATCTGTGTAAGGTCAGTGACATTGTAAAACTCCAAACGCTGCACTATGCCGAAACGGTCGCGCAGCGGTGAGGTGAGCAACCCGGCGCGGGTGGTGGCGCCGACCAGGGTAAAAGGAGGAAGGTCCAATTTGATGGAGCGGGCAGCCGGGCCTTCGCCGATCATGATATCGAGCTGATAATCCTCCATGGCAGGGTAGAGAATTTCCTCTATCACGGGGCTCAGACGATGAATTTCATCGATAAAAAGCACATCACCCGGCTCCAGGCTGGTCATCAGCGCCGCCAGGTCACCGGCTTTTTCCAGTACCGGTCCCGAGGTGGTTTTGAGATTCGCCTCCATTTCCGCGGCAATGATATTCGCAAGGGTGGTTTTGCCGAGACCGGGGGGACCGAACACCAGCGTGTGATCCAGCGGCTCGCCGCGTCTTTTTGCGGCGCTTATAAATATTTCCATCTGCTCCCGCACCACCGGCTGGCCTATGTAGTCACGCAGGCTTTTGGGCCTTATGGCGCGATCGTGCTGATCCTCACGCGGTTTGGCCGCGCTGTCGATCAAACGACCGGAAGAAATATTGTCGGGATCAATCATAAATTCAGATCTATCGTTTTATCGGGGCATCATGCTGCGCAGAGCCAGACGGATCAGCTCCTCACTGCGTTCCACTACGTGACCGGCCAGCACCGCATTTATGGCCTTGGCAGCTTCCGTAGGCTTGTAACCCAGTGCGATTAGAGCGCTTTCAGCATCGGCAAGCATCTGGCTCTGCGTTCCCACCACTGGTTTTGTCGCGGAAATCGCAGTCGGCCCCGATGGTCCAGACCAGTCCCGCAGCCGATCACGCATCTCCACAACCAAGCGTTCGGCGGTTTTTTTGCCGACGCCGGGCAACTGCACCAGAGCATTGAGATTATTGTTCATTACACAGCGCACAAACTCTGCGCTGTCCATACCAGACAGAATGCCCAGAGCCATTTTGGGTCCCACGTTGCTGACTTTGATCAGCTGGCGAAACAGAGCGCGATCCTCCTGGACGTAAAAACCGAATAATTGCTGCGCCGTTTCACTCACAGCGAAGTGAATATGCAACACAACTGTGGCACCCACTTCCGGCAGTTGATAAAACGTGGTCATAGGGGCAAGAACGTCATAACCCACACCCTGTACATCCACCAACAGGTGCGGGGGCTGTTTCTCCAGCAGAATTCCTTTTAAGCGTCCTATCACACTAAGCGTCCCCGTCGGAATTGCCGGGCCTGGGGCAGCTGCAAGAGGTTGTGCCAGGTGTTGGCATGACACAGCGCAACCGCCAAAGCATCGGCGGCATCCTCTTGAGGAGATTCGGACAGTTTTAACAGGGTCTTCACCATATGCTGGACCTGAAATTTATCCGCGGCGCCGGTGCCAACCACGGATTGTTTGACCTTGCGGGTTTCGTATTCAAACACCTCCAGCCCAACACTGACGCCCGCCACTATCGCCGCGCCGCGCGCTTGGCCAAGCTTGAGTGCCGAGCCGGCGCTTTTGGCCATGAACACCTGTTCCACCGCCATTTGCGTAGGTTTGTAATGTTCGATGATCTCCGCGACGGAAGCAAAAATGATCTTGAGGCGTTCGGGCAGGGTATTTTCCGCGGGCACCCGTATAACACCGCTCGCCAAGTACACTACCTTAGCGCCACATTTATGCACGAGGCCATAACCTGTTTTTCGAGAGCCGGGGTCTATACCCAGAATGAGATGATTCATCGAGAGGTGGCCGCTGTGAATGCTGTATCCATATACAGCTTAGATGGATCTCGCGGCGAGAAGCAACCATCGCACTTAGCGAATCGACCAGTCGATCGCACTTTTGCCCTGTTGCACCAACCATTCATTGGCTTTTGAAAAATGACCGTTGCCGATAAATCCCCGATGCGCTGACAAAGGTGAAGGGTGTGGCGAACGAAGTACCTGGTGCCGTTTGCCATCAATGAGTGCGCCCTTCTTCTGCGCGTAAGAACCCCAAAGCAAAAACACCAAGCCTTCCCGCTCACGGTTCAACGCCTCAACGGCTTTATCGGTGAAGGTTTCCCAACCCTTGCCCTGATGCGAGCCGGCCCTGCCCTGCTCCACGGTGAGCGTGGCGTTCAGCAACAGCACGCCTTGATCCGCCCAGGATTGCAAACAGCCATGGGGAGGCAAAGGAATATGCAGGTCGCGCTCAATCTCCTTGAAAATATTCAGCAGGGACGGCGGAAATGGCACACCCGGCAATACCGAAAAACACAATCCATGGGCTTGTCCCGGTCCATGGTAGGGGTCCTGGCCGAGAATCACGACTTTCACTTGATCAAGTGGCGTGGAATTGAAAGCGTTAAAAATATTTTTACCCGATGGATAGATCACCCGGCCCAGTTGTTTTTGTTCCTGCAAAAAATCACGCAGGACCTGCATATAGGGCTTGTCGAATTCCTCCTGCAATACCGCCAGCCAGGAGGGCTCGAGTTGGATATTACGATGACGGGTCACAGGCGACTTCCAGCCTCTCAGCTTTCCGGTCGCATATGCGGGAACAAGAGTACATCGCGGATGCTCGGTGAATCCGTCAGCAACATCACCAACCGATCGATACCAATGCCCTCACCCGCCGTCGGCGGCAGACCGTATTCCAGGGCGCGAATATAATCCGCATCGTAGTGCATGGCTTCCAGGTCACCTGTGTCTTTTTCCGAAGCCTGTTGGCGAAAACGCTCCGCCTGATCCTCTGCGTCATTCAATTCGGAAAATCCGTTGGCGATTTCACGCCCGCCGACAAAAAATTCAAAGCGGTCGGTGACAAAAGGATTGTCGTCACTGCGGCGCGCCAATGGAGAAACTTCTGTGGGATATTCCGTAATAAATGTCGGTTGCTCCAGACGGTGCTCCACGGTTTTTTCAAAAATCTCCAACTGGATTTTGCCGAGCCCCCAGGAATCTTTCAGGGGAATACCTAGGCGATCAGCAACGGATTTGGCCGCGCCGAGATTATTGATGTCGGATGCAACCAGGCCGGGATTAAATTTCAGGATGGAATCGAAGACGCTCAAACGCGCAAAAGACTGGCCGAAATCGTAGACAACCTGCTCGTCGCCCCGGGTGTTCCTCACCTGGGTTGAACCCAACACATCCTGGGCCAGCTGACGCAGCATGTGCTCGGTGAGATCCATCAGATCGCGATAATCCGCATAGGCCTGATAGAACTCCAGCATGGTGAATTCCGGATTGTGACGCGTGCTCAAGCCTTCGTTGCGGAAATTGCGGTTGATTTCGTATACCCGCTCAAAGCCACCCACCACCAGACGTTTGAGGTACAACTCTGGTGCTATGCGCAAATACATGTCCATGGACAGCGCATTATGGTGGGTGACAAAGGGACGGGCGGTGGCGCCGCCGGGAATGGTTTGCAGCATGGGCGTTTCCACTTCGAGGAAATCCCGCTGATTTAAATAGTGGCGAATAAACTGGACCACCTTCGACCGCATGACGAAGGTATTGCGCACTTCCGGGTTGGCGATCAGGTCCACATACCGTTGACGGTAGCGTATTTCCTGATCGGCTAAACCATGGAATTTATCCGGCAGCGGACGCAACGCTTTGGTGAGCAACTGGTACTGATCCATGTTGACGTACAGGTCGCCTTTGCCGGATTTATGCAGGACACCATTCACCCCCACGATATCGCCCAAATCCAGAGTTTTAACAAACTCCCGCGCCTCTTTTGTCACGTACAACTGAATTTGCCCGCTGCCATCCTGCAACACCATAAAGGCGCCGCGATTGCGGATGACACGCCCGGCCACGCTGACCGGTTTGGCGAGCGCTTCCAGCTCTTCCTTGGAATGGCTGCCGAATTCCAGCTGCAGTTCTTGCGCCTTGTGCTGAGGGCGGAATTGGTTGGGGAACGCATTGCCCTGCGCGCGCAGGGTGGTTAATTTCGCGCGGCGCTCGGCGATGAGTTTGTTTTCGTCCAGCTGTGTTTCACCTAATGGAGATTCGCTCATATTTCAGGTTCGCGTGGTTATAAACCGGCTTTCAGGCTGGCTTCGATAAACATATCCAGGCCGCCGTCCAGCACCGCCTGACAATTGGAAGTCTGCACACTGGTGCGCAGGTCTTTGATTCGGGAGTCGTCCAATACATACGAGCGGATCTGGCTACCCCAGCCAATATCCGCTTTGCTGTCTTCCAGTGCTTGTTTTTCCGCATTGCGCTTGAGCATTTCCTGCTCGTACAACCTGGCGCGCAGCATTTTCATCGCTTTATCGCGGTTGGCGTGCTGGGAGCGTTCGCTCTGGCATTGCACGACAACACCCGTTGGTACGTGGGTGATTCGAATGGCGGAGTCGGTTTTGTTGACGTGCTGACCGCCGGCCCCACTTGCGCGGTAGGTATCGGTGCGCAAATCCGCCGGGTTGATATTGATCTCTATGTTGTCGTCGATTTCCGGCGCGACAAACACAGACGCAAATGAGGTGTGGCGACGATTGCCGGAATCGAAAGGGGATTTGCGCACCAACCGATGCACACCCGTCTCTGTGCGCAGCCAACCGAAGGCGTATTCACCTTCAAAATGAATGGTCGCACTCTTGATACCGGCCACTTCACCTGGAGACGCCTCCTCCAGAGTGGTTTTAAAACCTTTTTGATCGCCCCAGCGCAAATACATACGCAGAAGTATTTCCGCCCAATCCTGCGCCTCCGTACCACCCGAACCGGATTGGATATCCAGATACGCATTGTTGAAATCCATTTCGCCGGAAAACATGCGCCGGAATTCCAGTAGCGCCAGCTGCGCCTCCAGATCATCGATCTCCTTTTGCACATCCGCAAGACTGGCTTCGTCCTGCTCCTCCACCGCCATGTCGATTAATTCGCGACAGTCATTCAATCCCTGATCGAGGTTATCGATGGTCTTGACCACCTGTTCCAACGACGAGCGCTCGCGCCCTAGCGATTGGGCCCGCTCGGGTTCATTCCAGACATTGGGTTCACTCAGCTCCGCTTCGACCTCGGTCAGCCGCTCTTTTTTGACATCGTAGTCAAAGATACCCCCGAAGCACATCGGTGCGTCTTTTCATATCAACCAGGGCATTCAGCAGAGGATTGATTTCCATGGATTTGTCTCGATGCGGAAAAAAAGAGGCGGGGATTGTACCTCAAGTGCGCGTAACGTGAAAAATAAGGCAGCGTCACTATGACATCCATTTCAACAAACATCATGTTGTCGAGCGCGCCATAGAAAAGTAAACTAACTGCCGTTTTCCTCCGCAAAAGTCTTAGCCCGAACGGACTCCGGAAAATCGCCCGAAGACGTTTTGGGTGATGCGACACCAATAACAATTCCTTCCTGATTTTACTTATTTACTCGACCACGCTTCGGTCAGTCCCTTAAACCACCCTGAAATTGGTGGAATATCTATCGTCTGTTGTTTCGTAAATCCGCGGCGGGACATGTGTCCTTGCAAAAACCCAGTCGCGCTAAAAGAGGTATCTGCCATGGAAAAACGCCCCAAGATTCTGTCCATTGATGACAACCAGGACAGCCAGAAATTGGTGGAGCTGATGCTCGGCGGCGACTATGAAGTTCGCACGGCTCTGTCGGGCAGCTCCGGTATTGAAGCTTTGGTCAGTTTCGAACCGGATGCCATCCTGCTGGATGTGGACATGCCTACCCTGGACGGTTTGCGTCTATGCCGCATGATCCGTGCAGAGCCCTCCTTCGCGGCCACGCCCATTCTGTTTGTGTCCGGCCTGAGCAGCCCTGAAGATCAGGCGCGGGGATTTCAGGCGGGCGGCAGCGACTACATCAGCAAACCCATCGACCTGTCTCAGCTTCGACAAAAACTCAGTTTCAGCCTGGAGCGCGCAGCGCTATTGGACGAGCAGTCTCCCGCAAGCAACGACTCCCTGGCGCTGGGCCGGAACATTCAGACACTGCATGATTTTCTGGTGGGGCTGATCAGCTTCTCCGATTCCATGCTGACGCTGGGCGAATTGACCTTGCATACCTTGGACAAACTCGGCCTCAAGGGTGCAATTTACCTGCATCCCACTGGTGAAACCTGCTCATCCATTGGCCCTTTGACGGATCTGGAAACGCTGCTCCTGCAACAGGCGACACGGCCCTATCCATCCGAATACTCCGCCCGTTATCTCTGGGGCTCGGAATATTTCGGCGCCATCATTCAAAACATGCCCTTTGCGCGGCACGACCAGTACCAACCTTTGGTGCAGATTCTCACCACACTGTTCAGCGCCTTGAATCAGAAAATTCCGACACTTGGAAGAAATGCGCGCGTGCAGATGTATGCCACGGCCGCCCTACCGACACGCAAGCCCGATTTGGCCCAGGCGCAGATACACGGATACCATCTGGAATGTGCGGTGGAGGAATTGGAACAGGGTGCGGAACGGACGCTTGGCCGCCTCTGTCAGCGTTTGCAGGAACTGGCACAGACCTTGAGTTCATCAGAAGAGATAAAGCAGTTGCGCACCATGCTGGATGATGCCATGAAGGCGCGTCTGGCCATTTACGACCACTGCCTGGAAATTCAGACCCAATACAGCGGGATCATGGCTCAATTCGGTATCAAGGTGACTCAGGGAATCTGACTCGGACATCAAATTCCGCAAGCTTCCAAATAGTCCACCATAAGCTGCAAGTCACGGCTGCCGCGAAATTCATTCACAGCCAGCTTGTAAGCCACCAGCACACGTCGGCAATGGGTGTTGGGCCATAAGGCTCGGTCGACATTGAAAGCGATGGCATCTACCAAAGTATCCGGTGCGGATGCAGGAGCCAGTACCAACTTCAGGTGTTTTTCTCCCACGAGCTTCTGGCTGATCAGATGAAATTCCCCGTCGAATATAGGCTCGGGGAAAGCCTGCCCCCAGGGTCCGCCCTGTCCCAGTTTTTGGGCGAGATCCAAACTGAATTCGCCGGGAGCGAGCTCCCCGTCGCTGTCGATAACCGGTTCCAATCCCTGGTCCCCCAGATGTCGACGCACCACTTGGGCAAAGGCCTGGGTAAACAATGCCAGTTTCTCGCGCTGCAGGCTGAGTCCCGCCGCCATGGCGTGGCCACCGAACTTGTGCAACAACCCCGGATGGGTTGTGGCCACCTCGTCCAGTATGTCGCGCAGGTGCAGCCCAGCGATGCTGCGCCCGGAACCTTTGAGGCCTCCGGACTCATCATCGGCAAAAATAATCACGGGGCGGTACCAGCGGTCCTTGATACGCGATGCCAATATTCCGATGACTCCCTGATGCCAATCCTCCCGGTACAGGCAAATGCCAGGGGGCAGTTCGCCCTGCAATTCCTCGGTCATGGCATCCAAGCTGATCAGCGCTTCCTTCTGCATGGCGGCTTCGATAACCCGACGATCCCGATTGAGCAGATCCAGCTCCTGCGCGAGTTCCAGCGCCTCGTCCTCGTGATCGGTGAGCAGGCAGCGAATACCCAGGCTCATGTCGTCAAGTCGGCCCGCCGCATTCAGGCGTGGGCCCACCACAAAACCCAGGTCCGTCGTCGACAGTTTCTGCCAATCGCGACCGCCCACCTGGAGTAACGCCCGAATACCGGGACAGGCCAGGCCAGCGCGCATACGCTGTAAACCCTGGGCAACCAATATGCGATTGTTAAAATCCAGGGGCACCACATCCGCCACTGTTCCCAGGGCCACCAAGTCGAGAAAGATCGCAAGGTTGGGCTCGGGTCGGGCTGCGTTAAACCAGACCAGCTCCCTCAAGCGGGTGCGAAGGGCGCTCATGACATAAAAAACCACACCCACCCCAGCAGCGGATTTGCTGAGGAACCCGCAACCTGGCTGATTGGGATTGACGATGGCGTCGGCCTCGGGCAATTCGGCACCCGGTAAATGGTGGTCTGTGACCAGCACGCGGATGCCCAGCTCCCGGGCGCGGGCCACACCTTGGAAACTGGAGATGCCGTTGTCGACTGTGATTAAAAGATCCGGACGCAACTGCGCCGC
>Ga0164241_10002339_pt1 | contig 20813 bp, 9 predicted proteins | sample OricomyardsoilBY_FD_108780 | JGI IMG/M metagenome (GOLD analysis project Ga0164241, IMG submission 108780) | Backyard soil microbial communities from Emeryville, California, USA - Original compost - Back yard soil (BY) | ecosystem: Environmental > Terrestrial > Soil > Unclassified | place: USA... | reverse complement strand
TCGTCGCGGCCGCGCTCGCTCTTTCGATCGTGGCCTGCGGCGGCGACGAATCGTCATCCGACGCCAACGAGGCGGCGGGCACCTACGAGCTCGACGTCACCGGCGCCAGCTTCCCCACCGAACAGCGTCTCGGCAGCACGTCGCTGATGAAGCTCGGCATCCGCAACAGCGGCCGCAAGGCCGTCCCGGCGCTGACCGTGAACGTCTCACTCGCCGGCAAGGAGGGCCGTGGCTCGACCCTTCCCTTCGCGATCCGCGATCCACAGCCGGAACTGGCCCAGCCCGACCGTCCGGTCTGGGTCCTCGCCGAGCACTATCCGAAATTCGCCGGCTCCTCCGAACCGGGCGGCGGGGAAACCTCCAACCAGAAGACCTATGACTTCGGCGCGCTGAAGCCGGGCGCCACGGCCAATCTGGTCTGGAAGCTGAGCGCGGTGAGGACCGGGCGCTACGTCCTGACCTACGCGGTCGGCGCGGGGCTGGGCACGCAGGTCAAGGCGAAGACCTCCAATGGGGTCGCTCCCGGCGGCTCCTTCACGGTGCAGATCAACTCCGCGCCGCTCGACAAGGAAGTCACCGACAGCGGTGAAGTCGTCGAACTGAAATCGGGCCAGGGCGCCAAGTAACGTGTCCCGAATGGGACGGCGGGCTGTCTCGAGCATCCTCTTCGCGGCATTGGCGCTGATCACGCTGCCCGCCTGCGGGACGGCGCAGCAGCACGAAAGCAGCCGGCCGGCGGCTCGCCCAGGCGGCGGCGTTGCCCTGAAGCAGATCGGCAACTTCGACAGTCCTACGTATGTCACGGGCGCACCCGGCTTTCCCGAGCTGCTCTTCGTGGTCGAGCAGGAGGGCAGGGTCGCGGTCCTGCGCAGCGGGCGCGAGGTGCAACGTCCCTTTCTCGACATCCGAGGCCTGGTCGGGTTCGGCGGCGAGGAGGGCCTGCTTTCGATCGCCTTCCCGCCCGACTACGCGCAGAGCGGGCGGCTCTACGCGTACTACACGGACAACCAGGGCAACATCCACGTCGACGAGTTCCGCCGCCGCAGCCCCACCCAGGCAGCGCGGGGGTCGCGCCGCACGGTGATCGAGGTCACCCACCCCGTCAACGCCAACCACAACGGCGGCCAGCTCCAGTTCCTCGGCGACCTGCTCTACCTCGGCACCGGGGACGGCGGCTCCGGCGGCGACCCGCCCAACAACGCTCAGAACAAGGAGAGCCTGCTGGGCAAGCTGCTGCGTATCGACCCCAGACCGAGGGACGGCCGCGCCTACTCGATCCCCGCCGACAACCCGTTCGTGGGCCGCTCCGGACGCGACGAGATCTACAGCTATGGCCTGCGCAACCCCTTCCGCTTCTCCTTCGACACGGCCGGCGCGGGGCAACCGCGGATCGCGATCGGCGACGTCGGCCAGAACCGCTTCGAGGAGCTCGACTACACGACCGTGGCCGGCGCCGGTGGCGCCAACTTCGGCTGGGACGTCTTCGAGGGCAAATCGCGCTACAGCGAAGACAACGGCAACACGCCCAATCCCGGCGGGACGACGAAACCGATCATGGCCTACGACCGCGGCCGCGACGGCGGCAGCTGCACGATCATCGGCGGCTACGTCGTCGACGACCCCCGCCTCCCCTCCCTGCGCAACCGCTACGTCTACACCGACCTCTGCTCCGGGCAGCTGCGCAGCCTCGCCCCTCACCTGCGCCGTGCCAGCGACGACCGCCGCCTCGGCCTCGAGGTCAGCACACCGAGCTCCTTCGGCGAAGACCAGCGCGGGCGGATCTACGTGGTCTCCCTGGAGGGACCCGTGTACAGGCTCGTGCCGCGCTGAAGCCCGACTTGACTGCGCCCTGCTATGCTGCGCCGGAATGCAACGGTTCTTTTTGAGTATAAGAGCGTTTTTTCTCATTGCAGCGGTGCTTTCGCTCCTGCTGGTTACCGGTGGCTGCGGCGGCGGCGACTCGGCAACGGGGTCCTCTGGCGACAGCGGTGAAGTCACCGTAGAGACCGGCTCACTATCCAAAGCCGAGTTCATCACGCAGGCCGACACTCTCTGCAAAGCGAGCAGAGCGAAGTTCGACCGCGCCTTCAACAACCGCGCACAGGGCTTCCAATCGGCAAGCTCCTCGCAAGAACAGGCGGTGTGGCTCGAAGGAATCGTCGACGACATCTTCCTGCCGACCTACGAGAGCCTGATCGCCAAAATCGGCTCACTCGGGGCGCCCAGCGCCGACGAGGAGCAGGTGACCGCCTTCCTGCTCGCAACGCAGGAAGCCGTTGACAACGCACGCGAAAACCCAGTGGATACCTTCGATCGTCTGACGCCGTTCAATCGTGCGATCAAGCTCGCTACGGCCTATGGCTTGGCCGGCTGTGCCGAAAGCCTTGGCTGACCCACTGCACTCGGACGTTCTTGCGGTTACCCTTGGCTGACCAGCCAAGGGTCGATGAAAGGGGTTCCCAGTGGAGAGCGGCACGATCGAGAAGGACGCCAACGCGATCAATGCGGTGAACGGCGCGGGCGAGGCCGGCGCCAGGGGTCAACAGATCGAGGTTCACAATCCCGCCACCGGAGGCCTAGTCGCCACCGTCCCGATCAGCTCGCCCGAGGCCATCGCCGAGACCGTCGCCCGCGTGCGTGCCAACCAGGCCGAGTGGGAGGCGATCGGCATCGAGGGTCGCTACCACTGGCTGGGCAAGCTGCGCGACTGGATCCTCGACAACACCGAGCAGATCGCCGACACGATGCAGGCCGAAACCGGCAAGGTGCGGGGCGACATCTTCATGGACCTGGGCTACGTCGCCGACCTGATCAACTTCTACGGCGCCAAGGCGGAGAAGTTCATCGGCGACGAAACGGTCCGCCCCCACTCGCCGCTGGTCGCCTCGAAGAAGCTCGTGATCCGCTACCGGCCCCACCCCGTCGTCGGCATCATCAGCCCGTGGAACTTCCCCCTGGCGATGGGCCTCGGCGATTCGATCCCCGCCCTGCAGGCCGGCGCCGCGGTCGTCGTCAAGCCCTCCGAGTTCACCCCGCTCAGCCTGATCGAGTTGATCAAGGCCTGGAAGGAGGAGATCGGCGCCCCTGACGTCTTCGATTGCGTGCTCGGCACCGGCGAGGCCGGCGCCGCCCTGATCGACAACGTCGACTACGTGCAGTTCACCGGCTCCGACCGGACCGGCCGCAAGGTGATGGCGCGCGCCGCCGAGACGCTGACCCCGGTCAGCCTCGAGCTCGGCGGCAAGGACCCGATGATCGTGCTGGCCGACGCCGACGTCGATCGTGCCGCCAACGCCGCGGCCTGGGGCGGGATGGTGAACTCCGGCCAGCTCTGCATCTCGGTCGAGCGGATCTACGTCGAGGAGCCCGTCTACGACGAGTTCGTCGCCAAGCTGACCAAGGAGGTCAGCGGCCTGCGCCAGGGCGCCGATGGCAGGAAGCCCGAGAAGGACGTCGGCGCGATGACCTCGCCGAACCAGTCGGCGGTCGTCGAAGACCACGTCAACGATGCGCTCGCCAGTGGCGCCCGGGCCCTGACCGGCGGCAAGAAAGCCGACGGGCCCGGTGACTACTTCGAGCCCACGGTCCTGGTCGACGTCGACCACTCGATGAAGGTGATGCGCGACGAGACCTTCGGCCCGGTTGTCGGAGTCATGAAGGTGCGCGACTCCGAGCAGGCGCTCGAGCTCGCCAATGACAGCCGCTACGGGCTCGCCGCCTCGGTCTTCGGGGACAAGGAGCGGGCCGAGAAGGTCGCGCGCCGGGTCGAGGCCGGGTCGGTCAACGTCAACGACGTGATCATCAACATGGCCGCGATGGGCGTGCCGATGGGCGGCTGGAAGGAGTCGGGAATCGGCTACCGCCACGGCGAGCCGGGGATCAAGAAGTACTGTCGCATCGAATCGACCGTGATCACCCGCTTCGCCGGCAAGCGGGAACCGAGCTGGTACCCCTACACCAAGGCCCGGCGCGGCCTGATCAACCGGCTCTCCCAGGCCATCACCGCCCGCGATCTGAAGCGCCGACTGGGCCTGCGCGGCTGAGGCCGCTCCCCCGCAGCGCCGCCTGCGGGGGCACTCGGCCTCCCCGGTAGCCTCTTTGAACCATGGCCGAGCGTGACTACATAGCCGCTACCCGCGAGCGCGTCGTCGTCTTCGATGGCGGCATGGGCGCGACCCTGGAGCAGTTCGAGCTCACGCAGGAGGACTACGGGGGACTGGAGGGCAAGTGCCACGAGGCGCTGGTCCTGAACCGGCCGGACGTAATCGAGGGCGTGCACGCCTCGATGCTCGACGCCGGCGCCGACGTCGTCGAGACCGACAGCTTCCAGGGCTCGCGCCTGAAGCTCGAAGAGTGGGGGCTTGGCGAGCACACGCTCGAGATCAACGTCAAGGCGGCCGAGATCGCTCGCAAGGCGGCGGGCCCCGACCGCTTCGTCGCCGGCTCGATCGGCCCGACCGGCTTCCTGCCCGCCTCGACCGATCCGACGCTCGGCGACATCAGCTTCGGCCGCCTGGTCGAGGTCTTCGCTGAGCAGGCCAGCGGGCTGATCCAGGGCGGCGCCGACCTGATCATCATCGAGACCGCGCAGGACATCCTCGAGGTCAAGGCGGCGATCTTCGGCGCCCGCGAGGCGTTCGCCGCCGCCGGCCGCACGCTGCCGATTCAGGCCAGCGTCTCCCTGCTCCCCAACGGCGGCAAGATGCTGCTCGGCACCGACATCCGGGCAGTGCTGACGACGCTGCGGGCGCTCGACGTCGACGTGATCGGGCTCAACTGCTCGACCGGGCCGGAGGACATGCGCGACGCGATCCGCTTCCTCGGCGAGAACAGCCCGCTGCCGGTCCACTGCATACCCAACGCCGGGCTTCCCCTTCAGGGCCCCGACGGCGAGACGATCTTCCCCGAAGAGCCGGGACCACTGGCGGCGACGCTCGGCGAGTTCGTCGAGCGCTACGGCGTCGGCATCGTCGGCGGCTGCTGCGGGACGACGCCGGAGCACATCGCCGCGATCCGCGAGCGGGTCGGAGGCAGCACCCCGGGTGAGCGCCCCACCCCGGCCCCGATCGAGGTCTCCTCGATGATGACCTCGACTCCGCTGGTCCAGGAGCCCCGCCCGACCCTGGTCGGCGAGCGGGTCAACTCGCAGGGCTCCCGCAAGGCGAAGGAGCTGCTGCTCGCCGACGACTACGACGGCCTGGTCCAGGTCGCCGAAGACCAGGTCGAAGGCGGCGCCCACGTGCTCGACGTCTGCGTGGCCCTGACCGAGCGCCAGGACGAGGACGAGCAGATGGCTGCGGTGGTGAAGCGGATATCGCTGACCCAGCCGACGCCGGTCCAGGTCGACTCGACCGAACCGGAGGTGATCAAGGCGGCCCTGGAGCAGATCCCGGGACGGGCGATCGTCAACTCGATCAACCTCGAGGCCGGTCGCGACAAGGCCGACGTCGTAGCACCGCTGGCGAAGGCGCACGGCGCGGCGCTGATCGCGCTGACGATCGACGAGGTGGGCATGGCGAAGACGGCCGAGCGCAAGGTCGAGATCGCCAAGCGGCTGCGCGACATCGCCTGCGACGAGCACGGCCTCGAGCCGGAGGCGCTGATCTTCGATGCGCTGACCTTCACCCTGACCACCGGCGACGAGGAGTGGCGGCCTTCCGCGGTGGAGACGATCGAGGGCATCCGCCGGATCAAGGAGGAGATCCCCGGGGTGAAGACCTCGCTGGGCGTCTCCAACGTCTCCTTCGGCGTCTCGCCGCGGCCGCGGGCGGTGCTCAACTCCGTCTTCCTGCACCACTGCGTCGAGGCCGGGCTCGACCTGGCGATGGTCAATCCCAACCACATCACGCCCTACTCGGAGATCTCTGACGAAGAGCGCGCCCTTACCGACGACCTCGTCTTCAATCGGCGCGAGGACGCCCTGGAGCGCTTCATCTCCCACTTCGAGTCGCAGGGCGAGGAGGCCGAGGCAGAGGTTGCCGACCCGACGAAGGGAATGGAGCCCGAGGAGGCGCTGCACTGGCACATCCTGCGCCGCAAGAAGGACGGGGTCGAGGGCTGGATCGACCGCTCGGTCGAGAAGATCGGCGCCGTCCCGACCCTCAACGAGGTGCTGCTGCCGGCGATGAAGGAGGTCGGCGACAAGTTCGGCGCCGGCGAACTGATCCTGCCCTTCGTCCTGCAGTCGGCGGAAGTGATGAAGCGCGCCGTCGCCCAGCTGGAGAACTACCTGGACCGGATCGACGGCCACACCAAGGGCAAGGTGGTGATCGCCACCGTCTTCGGTGACGTGCACGACATCGGCAAGTCGCTGGTCAACACGATCCTCACCAACAACGGCTACACCGTGATCGACCTCGGCAAGCAGGTACCGATCGACACGATCATCGAGGCCGCGGTCGAGAACGAGGCCGACGCGATCGGCCTCTCCGCCCTGCTCGTCTCAACCTCGAAGCAGATGCCCGCCTGCGTCCAGGAGCTGCACCAGCGCGGCCTCGACTTCCCGGTGCTGATCGGCGGCGCCGCGATCAATCGCGACTTCGGCCGCCGCACGCTCTACCCGAAGGGCAAAGAGTCCGACGAGGTCTACGAACCGGGTGTCTTCTACTGCAAGGACGCCTTCCAGGGCCTGGACACGATGGATGCGCTGGTCGACGAGCCGGCCCGAGAGGCGCTGGTCGGCCGAATCCGCGCCGAGGCGCAGGAGCTTCGCGAGAAACCGGTCAAGGTCGACGACGGACCGCCGACGAGCGACGACAGCGCGCGCTCAGCCGCGCGTACGGACGTGCCGATCCCCGAGCCGCCCTTCTGGGGCACGCGCGAGGTCGACATCGCCCTCGACGACGTCTTTCCCCACCTCGACCGCCACGTGCTCTTCAAGCTGCACTGGGGCGGGCGTGGCGTCAAGGACGAGGCCTGGCGTGAGCTGGTCGAGGGAACCGACGAGGAGGAGGGCTTCGCCCCGAAGCTGGAGCGGATGTGGCGCGAGCAGGACTACCTGCACCCGCGGGCGCGTCTCGGCTACTTCCCCTGCAACGCCGACGGCAACGAGCTGGTCGTCTTCGATCCCGAGGATCCACAGCGGGAGCTGGAGCGGCTGGTCTTCCCACGCCAGCCCAGGCACGACCGCATCTGCCTCGCCGACTTCTACCGGCCGCTGGAGTCCGGAGAACGCGACGTCGTCGCCTTGCAAGGAGTCACCGTCGGCCCAGAGGTCACCGAGCTGATCGAGCGACTCGAGAGCGAAGGCGAGTTCGCCGAGCAGCTCTTTGTCCACGGCCTTGGGGTGCAATCAGCTGAGGGCTTGGCCGAGTGGCTGCACGCCCAGGTGCGCCGCGAGCTCAGCGTCCCCCGTGACCAGGGCCGGCGTTACTCCTGGGGCTACCCCGCGTGCCCCGACCAATCCGAGCACGAGAAGGTCTGGCGCCTGCTCGACCTCGAAGAGATCGGCATGACCCTCTCTGACGGCTATGCGGTGATGCCCGAGCAGTCGACGGTGGCGATCGTCGCCCACCATCCCCAAGCCGTCTACTTCGGCATGAAATCGGGGTTTATCCCTGATGACAAGGTGCCGGATGAGCTGATCGCCGGCACCGAGCGCGGCGAACAGCCGGTATCCAGTGAGCCGCTGAGCTAGAAGGCGCCGCGAGGCGGCGGGCGGGCGGGGCCGTTCGGCCCCGCCCATCACCCGCTGCTCGCCCCCAAGCTGACGACGTAGGGGACGACTTGTCGAAACCCGCGACGCACTCACCCTGCCTGCCCTTCATCGGCGAGCAAGGGCATTGAACAACAGCGGTCCGTCTCGGTCAACACCTCAAAAATAATTACACCATTGCATAACTCTATGACTGTCGACACTGTACTTTCTGCCTGCAAAACCCAGTAGTACCAAGTGGCGCGCGCGCCACTCCGCGCAAGATCCCGACCTTGAAATGAGGCCACGACGGTCAAAGCGATATGGCGGCCCCTATCCAAGACTCTGGACAGGGGCGCCATATCGACAAGGAAGACGAGACAGGCGCGGCTTCTATTCAGCGATATACGTGTGTTCTAACGATTCGTATGTGGCATCGAATCGTGAGCTTTGCAGAGTGCACTTCCTTTAGGGGATCCCGAAGTTACTTAGTTCCTTAGAAGTCGGCATGCCATTCCCCGCTCCACCGGTATGGCCTGCCCTTCAACCGTTGTAGTTCTCCACCCGGCGGTGCTCCTGCCTATGGGCTTTTACCGGTAGCTTCGTCCCCTTGCATCGACTCTCTCAACCGGATTAGGCCGGGAGCCTTTTTGTGCGTTGAACTGGGTTGCGAGGCCGTCGCGTGCGCGGATCCGTGCGCGCAGCAGTCCGCGGGCCCGACGGGTCGCCAAAGAAGCGCGACTGCCCTGGCTCAGCGCCTAGCCTTTCTTTCGCCCACAATCCGCCTTCATCGGCGACAGAATCCTCAATTGCTTCCCGTTCTGAGCGCTGAGTCGGGCATCGAACTTATGCGTCCCCTTACAGAGGTTAGTCGAGTTTTCGATTAGTCCCTTCTTGCCACCTTGCATTGTCAACACCACCTTGGTCAGTGGCGCGTCGGGGATCTGTTCAAAGCTTGCGCGAATGCCTCCGTTGACTGAATCAACCCGTCCCACCGTTTCGATCTCGACCAGACCGCGCAGAGAGAAGACCAAGTCAGGCAGGGGGTGAGAGGAAGAGCGTAGGTAGACCGGGCCTTCCAGCGGCTCGTCCAGCAATGGGCTGAAGGCCCTGACGTGCCCATAGATCGAGCCCTCGGGGCAAGCTTTTGCCGCGTACTGCACCCGGGTGCAGACCGTTCTGATGTGGCTCTGGTCGAGGAAGGCCGAGCGCGGCAGGCGGGTAACGACGGACGCAAAGTTGGCATCTCCGGGCCTCGGGCGCACTATGGCCCGGAGGGAAGGATGGCCGCCGCGCTTGGTGCCTCCTCTCAGCTGAACCGAGACCCTCGGCTTGAAGCCCAACTTGGCGCAGTTGGCCGCCTCAAAAGGCGAAGATGGGTTGGCCTTGGCTCCTCTGTTGGACGTGACGACAGCCGCCACGGTCTTAGGCTCGCAACCCGTCGGGTTGAGAGTAAAGCCAGGGCGGTCCACCGCGACATGGATCGTGCGCAGGCCGAGAGGGATACCTTCGATGATCTGCGGGAAGGGATCCGAGCGCACTGTGGCCTGCGCCGTGAGGGGGTCGACGAAGACCGCCGACCTGACCACTTCGTCGCCGAAATCAAAGGGACCAGCCTGAGCGGGCACGACCGCTATCACGCTGAGCGGAGCTCCTCTATAGGGGCCGCCGAGGTAAACAGCGGTGGGCCGCTTGTCTGGCTGAGGAACCCAGAGTGGAGCGGGGCCCGCTCCAACCGCTGCGGTGACCGAGCCAATCCGTGATGCTGCCGCGCAGCTCCCACTCTCCGCTTGGACTCCTTGACAGCGCGGGATGCCAGCGAACGTCGCGGCCAGGCCCTTCGGCAGGGTGATGTCCAACGAGAGCGGATTCTGTTCGCCGTCCTCCCGTTTCAGGGTAAAGAGGAATGGCGAGTGTGTCCCGGCGACAGGACTAACCGTACCCGCGCTCAACTTTGGCTTGAAGCCACCGGTTTCACAACCTTCATCAATCCGCACCGGCGTCGACCGGGTCACGGCAGGACCACCCGACCAGGGGGTAAATTGATAGTTGGTGCGGTATTCGCCACAAGACGAGGGCGTAATGAGGGGCGCCCTGAAACCGGACTTGAACTCAAGTCGGGCTTCACGTACCGGTGCCTGGGGAACATCCGTCGTAACCGCAGTGATCTGCCCCGTACTCTTGTCGACCTCGAGCTGACCGGGAAGCTTGACGTTCAGACCAAGGTCGTCGGCGACGATCCAGATCCGGAAGGGGTTGCCAGGTTCGGGCTCCCTGAGATACACGGCGCCTTTGAGACTGCGTTCAAGGACCGGGATGTCAAATTCGGTGTCGGCAAGCTTCGACGCGTTGGGACACTCGGCGGGGATCCGCTTTTCGAAATTAACCTGCTCAACACTGCAAGTCGCAAGCCCGTCGCCAGCAGAGGGGTTGAAGACGAAACCCTCTGGCAACGTTACCGTGATACTGCGCATGTGTGACGGTTCGAGAACGTTCACTCCTTCGGAGGCCGGCAAGCGAATCGTCACGTCTGCACCACTCGGGGAGGCCGCTCGATGAGACGTGGGATCTACCGTCAGACTAGGTCCAAAAGGAAGGCTATTGCAGTTGACTATTTCGGGAAACGAAGCGAATTTCGTGTCAAATTCATCGGGCGACTCAGCCCAGCTCGAAACACCGACCCCCATGGACAGCGGCGTCCCACACCTAGTCGGGTTCGTGAGGAAGGGCAGTGGAGTAGCTCCCGGAGGCCGAGGAGGGGATGACTTGCAGCCGAGAAATGCCTCTTGAGCGGTGCAGCGTTCGGTGTTATGGCTCGGATCGGCCGGCACGCCCCACGTGGTGGTTTCGAGGCGAATCAACTTCGCTTCAGTCGACGCGTCATTGATCTCGGCAGTGAGACCATAGTCCTCGTCTGAACGCAGCTTGAAATCGACAAAGACAGGGAAGATGCCGGCAATGATGCCCACCCGTGCGGCAACGTCCCCTCCGGGCGGCCGCATCATGTAAATGGGCTCGAGAAAGGTGTTTTCGAGTTCGTAGGCAAAAATGTTGCTGATACCGATCTGAGAGCCGTTTGGGCAACCACCCCCGGGTTCGTTATAAGTGAGGAGCTCCTGAACCGTGCATTGCTGCGAAGTTCCAAGGACGTTTGGATCACCGATCAGGCCGGGGGGAAGTTCGACGCGCACGTTGCGAGTCGGCGCATAGGCGTCCTTGAGTCCGAAGACGTTCGGCTCACTCTCGGGGTCCAGCTTGACACCGACGATGAAGGTGAGGTCCGGGTGAGCCCCGGCGCGAGTATCGGAAAGAGAGGCTTCGAGGGACTCGAGACCGAAACACTGCGTCCGGGGTATCAGCTCACATTCGTCGTCCGCCGCGGCGGCTTGCGCAGGTACGGCCAAGGCGCATACGGCAAGCGCACCGATGGCGAGGAGAGTCATGCGGCGGATCATCGATGTGTCCTCCGGTTTTGATTGGCCCGACGAGGCTTGGGCTTCTTGGTGCGAGGCTTCACGCAGCGGGTCTTGCCCTTGCGCCGAACCGCGCGCTTGCCCTTCGGGCAACGCGGCTTGGCTTCATCCGTGACGTTGCCACCACCCGAGAGACCAGCGCTGGCCGGATTCGGCAGAGCTGGCGGGATGCTGCCAGTGCCCTGACAGGCATCGCCGTGGCACGTGCCCCGCGAGGGCGGATCGGGGATCCCGCCGTCCACCCGAGCGTCATATAGCGAGGGGCTGCCAGAGAGGTCTTGTCCGACCAGCTTTTGAGAGGTCTCGAAGAAGACATCGTGACCATCAGCGCTCATGCCATAGAGGTAGCTGGATTCTTCACCTTGCCCAGAGGAGATCAGGGCGAGGCAGCCACCCGCTCGTTTACAGCCTGCGGCGCCGTCAACCGTCCACTTATAGACATCCTGAGCGTCATTGGCGTCTTCGGGAAGTAGACGATCGGGGCTCTGGAAGAAGACAGCCTGCCCATCGTCGGTGACGTTCGAGACCAGAGTGGTCGCCAGGGTCACCCCAGCCGTGCCGGAATTGACCAAGAACTGGGAATCGGCACTGGCGGGAGCGCCCGTAGGACTACAGGAGACACAGACAAGCCCTTGACCTTCCGCGGCATCAGGCTCGTAACGGTAGATCTGGGAGTGCCCATCGTTGTCGTAAGGGGTGAGCTGGGCGTGGGACTGGAACGCGAAGACCTCTCCGCTAGGAGTACTACGAGTCGGGGTGTCGCTACGACCGTTGTCGATACCAGCCGTGATCGATCCCGTCCAGCGACGTAGATTGACAAACCCATTTCCGTCAAAGCTGATGAAGTCCTGGGAGTCGAGGAGACCGACGAAGCGCTTGCTCGCACCGTCCCAGGCATAGAGATTGTGCTCCCCGGATTTGGCTTCGTCGCCCGCTTCGTTTGCTTCTGCGTCGGACAGCGCTTCTTCGGAGGTAAAGAACGCGTGGGTGCCATCAGATGAGACGTTGACGAAGACCGACTCCTGGGCAATCATGGTCGGCGCGTGTGCGCTGGGGCTGAGGCCGGCGCAGGGACCTGCCTCGACGTCACAAGCGAAGAGCGACGCAGGCGAACTCCCAGAAGGCCCATCCGCATAGAAGACGCGGTCGCCATCATCGGCTATCCCCGCGAAAGTGTTCGTGCCTGAAGCGACCTCAGTCGTGGCGCCCTCGTGACGGACGTAGAGCACGTCGCCAACCTCAAAAATGACCGCCGAGCCGTCTTCACTGGCAGCTAGATAGGCGGCGTCTTCGCCTGCGCCAAAAGCGGATCCATCAGGCTTGACCGAGACGACTTCCGCGCTCGCGGATCCAGCGGCGCGATCGTAGATCGACATCGTGCCCGCCGGCGCCGCCTTTTCCTCCAGGTGGGCTTCCGAAAAGAAAGTTATGTGGCCGCCCCCGCCACTGATGAAGCGACTGTCGGCAGTCATGTCGGTGCCGAGACTGCCACGACCTATTGGTTCGAAGCCGGCGGGCGTGCGCAGGTAGTTCCCCGCGGACAACGTCGCTCCCGATACCGCTTCGCTGGCGCCCGCAATCCTGTAGAGCCAGTATCGCTGGTCCGAAGCCACTCCGAACTGCTTGCCAGTGCCGTCAACCCCGACCTGAGCGTAAGTAGGACCCGCAAGCTCGTTGACCCACCCCTCCATGGGATGTGCGCCATTCGCTCTTTCAGCGCGGTAGCCGTCCGTCACCCCGGTGCCTTCGAAGCCTGGCAGCGTCGGGACGAAATAGGCGAGGCTTTCTCCGGCTTCCGCACCGCGCGGAGCGACGAGCCAATTATTGAACTTCTGCGCGGCGGTGGGAGTGGTGGTGGCGCTCGGAGTACCCCCACGAGTATCGGCAGGGGTAACAAGCTCGTAGACGCGACAATCGGGCAGATTTGCCGAAAACCCCGAGCGAAACTCGACATTGGGGCAGTTCTGTGCCGCTGCCCGCTCCTCCGTCGTCAGGGTCTGATCCGGACCTTCGACAACCTTTGCGTCGTTCTCGGCGACCAGCCGGAAGTGGTATTCGGTTCCTTCGACGAGGCCGGTTACCGTAGCCTGAATGGCAATCGGTCCGTCAGATGGTGCCAGCACTTTTGCGGTCGTGCTCTGCCCGTAGCCTCCGTCGACACCGTAGTCGAAGTGGTATTCGGTTTCGAGGCCCGAGGGATCGATCGCTGCACGAAGGGTTGCTTCGTCGAAAAAGACTGGCAGAGCACTTCGGGGCTCGAGTAGCGGAGGGCCAAACACGCCAACCCCGCCATTTCCTTGGCCATATTTGTTTTCGGCGATGAACTGAAAGCGGTAGCGAACGTCGAGGTCGAGACCTCCAAGGTCCGCATGAACCGGGACGGACTCAGTGCCTTTGCCGATCCCGGGCAGAGTCTCGGCGCATGGCACAGAGAGGGCCCCTGCGAAGGTTTTGCCGTTCGAGAGATACTGGGCGTCGGTCAGGTACTCGAAACGACAAGCCTCAAGCGCAAACCCCCGAGGATCGACCGTACCGTGCAGGGTTGCGTTTCCGGCGTCCAGATCACTGGCGATCCCGGTAGACGCCAGCGGAGCTTCGCCATAGGCAAGCGAACCAAAGGCAGTCAGGTCGAAGCTCCCTGGCGCAGTGTCATCGTAGGCCACGTAGACGTTACCGTCACCTTGTCCGCCGGAGTTGTCGATCGCAATGCCCGAGCCACGGACCAGCGGAGTAAAAGTGCCGAATTCAGCGACGAATGCTCCTGCTCCATCATACTCCTCGGCTATGCCTCGAGAACTCTTGAAAATGAGAACATTACCGTTTGATTGGTTGACTGCGAGCCGACCAGCTTGTCCACCGAATGATCCCACCGGGCTCCCAGCACCGGTGATCTCAGTGAGGATTCCGTTTCCGTTTGCTTCGATGACCCGAACCCCTTGAACCTGAGTGGCAACATACACGGAGCCAGTGTCACCGTATACGGCAATATCCAGCAGCCCTCCGATGAGTCCACAGGCAAAGCAATCATCGAGAATCGGCGAACCTTCTACCGCCGAGCCAAGTTCGATCATCTGAGCGCTCGACTGAGTGCTACCAACGAAAATATGGTCGGTAAGTGGATTGATGCCGATTGCCGAAATGCTGGCTGGCGTCAAAAAGCTGTTGCCGGTCGCGGCGGTAGTCGGGCCGGCATACTGGGTCCCGTTTGTGGGCGGGTAGGCGCCAGGCGTGTAGTACTGCACTTTGTGGTTGGCAGGATCGCTGCCGCTGGTGACGAGCGCGTAGATCTTGCCAGTCGAGTCGACGGCGATGTCTTCGGCCGGTTCACCGGTCGGAATCCCGCCACCCCCCGGTCCGACTTCGATTTTTTTACCATCTGAGGCAAAGGCATAGATCGCTGAACCGGCGGCAACATAGACATTGCCTTCTAGGTCAATGGTGACCGAGCGGGCAGTTGCCAGAGATTTGGAAAGGTCGGGCAGAGCCACCCGGCTTGGGACCGCCAGGGGCCCAAAGGCAAGCAGCCTGGCGCCTGCTCCCGCGCCGGCCGTCACGTAGATCGAGCCATCACTGATCCCGCCCGAGCGATCGATCGCCATCGCGGTTGGTTCGGCGTCGGTAAATGATTCGATGGAAAACTGGTCTAGGAATTCCCCCGTGGCATCGAACTCGTCGACCACTCCATGACCGGCATCGTAAACGAGGAAATGTCCAGCCGTACAGGCCTGTTCGTCCACGCTAAGGCATTTACCCAACGGATCCCTGTTTCCGGGATCCACCGCCATGTAGGCGCCCTCCGTGCCGAACTCAAAGTCCTCTCCTGGTTTGGGCCCGTCGATCTCCTTGCGCAATTTAAGATTTGTGAGTTTTGCTCCGCTGAACACCTTGACCTGATCCGTGGCGGCATCAGCTGCGTAGACATAGTGGGTGATTTTTTTATCCACTTTGCTAATTACATATGAGTACGCCGCTACCCCCGTGGCGTTGGTGAGGTCGCCAACGCCAATCGGTGCTATCAGACCCCCCTGAGTGACTTCAGGGAAGACTCCGCTGCTGAGCCCGCTTGCGTCAACGGTCAAATCATTGACATTCGAAAGGCCAAGCGCACCGACAAAAGTGATGAGGTGATCCGTGGCCGAGAAATTGCCGGTGACGACGGACACGTTGTCGGCGCCAATCGATGGAAGAGCTTCGAGAGCGTCTTGGACTTCGCCATGAGTGGCGAGCGCGTCAAGCGAGGCCGTTGGTTCGCCGTTGAAGACAAGTTTGTAGGTTCCCGTGCCATTGATTTGAATCCGATAGGACTCGTTCCCATAGGCGTCGATATGGTCGCCCTTGGCGATGTAGACGCCATCGTCAACTGGATCGACCGCAATCCCCTCGGCTTCGCCGCTGGCATCGAACGCTTCCGGAGCGTGGTAGCTCGGGGGGGCGCTGAACGGATATTCGTTCGGGCGGTAGCGGACGACGTCTCCGGTTCCCCTCTCAGATACGAAGAGCGTGCCGCGACTGTCGACCCCAAGACCGCAGGGCTCATTGCCGCTTGCGATGAAACCGATCTGGGTCCGACCTGGATCGAAGATTTTGATTTTGCCCTCTCCGGCGCTGGAGACATAGATGTCCCCCTCGGAGTCGACGGCGGTGCCGCAGGCGTGGTTGAAGCCGGCAATGTCGTGAGCGAGATCCCGCGGGTGATTCGGTGCACCGCCAAAGGCGGGGGCAGTGAAGGCAATCGAGGAAAGGGCCAGCGCCCCCAGACCCACAGCGATACAAAGGCGGGACCGCACCCGGACGGCCTGAATGGCCGTCCGGGTGCTCTGTGCCCTGAATATATGAATCATCCTCGTCAGGTGCCTAATCGCTATGGGGCGATTGGGGCGGTGACAGCCCAAGTACCGTTGGCGCCACCGGTGAACGGATGAGGTTCTGCACCGACTTCGGCCCCAGCCGTCGCGGCTCCGCCCCCGCCGGTCGCCGGGTCCTTGATACTCAGTACTTCTCCAGAAACAACTCCCTGAAATACGCAGAGATACCCTGGATCGGCCTCTGGGTTGACAGCGCTCGGAGCGGGCCCAACACCGTCATCACAGTTTGCCTGTTCCGCTGGCGTCGTTCCGGCCGATGAATACCTGATTACGTGATCAGCATCCAAGGCGCTGCCCAGAGGTATGGTGAACGAGATCGACGAGACAACGGAGGGAATCTCGTCAGTCTTCCCTCCCGCCCATACTCCGGTCTCGGTTTCCCCTGAGGGAAGGGTTTCGGTGAAGCCCGTCTCGCCGTCCTCGCCGTCCTCGCCCTTTTCACCATTGCAGGCATAGGTTTTCGTAATGGAACCTTCCTGCTGGAAGCTCGAGCCGCCTCGGCCACCACAATTACCGGTCGCGGTGGGCTCGTTGGCAACGACCACGCTTTTCCCGTCGTCCCCGTCATCGCCATCAGTCCCGGGAAGACCATCCTCGCCGTTTGCACCGTTCTGACCGTTGGCTCCGTCCTTGCCGTTTGCCCCAGCAGCGCCTTGAGGGCCTGCCGGACCTTTCGGACCTTGCTTGCCCCGCGGTCCTGGGGGGCCCTTCTTCGCCTTGGCTGCGGTGGCACCGCCGCCAGAGTCGCTCGCCGCGTAGGCACCCCCAAGCATTGCGAACACCAATGCAACAACCGCGATCACTCCGGGAATGCCGAAGCGACTTCTAAGTGTCGAGATCAAGACTTCCTCCCCATGACAGGCTAGTGCCACGAGCCGACAGTAGGTAGCGCCTCTCACGCCTGAATTCCCCTGCCCGGTTCCCATCCCTGGCACAAGCTTTAGCTAATGGGATTCAGCGTAAAGTACCTGCTTGTACTTGTCAAGTACTTAACTAGTTCCCCCAAAACGACGCAGCCGCCCCGAAAAAGGGGCGGCTGCTATCGATCCTACGATCCTGTGCTTCAGACCTGAATCAGGATGAGGCGTAGGTGTTTTCTAACGGTTCATATAATGCGGTCCATTTTGATTCGGACGGGCAGAGGAATCCGCTGATGTTGGGTACTTTGAGTTCTGTCGCGGTGAACATTCCCTTGCCAGCTCCTGCGGTGTGGCCAGCTCCTTCAACGTTGAACGGACCGACGCTCGGGCCGCCATAGACGCAATGCAGGAAGCCAGAGCAAAGCACTAAGACTTTTGCATTTTCCGAGGTCGCTGTTCCTAAGCCAGCCGCTGTTTTTAATGCACTAATGGTTCCACCGGCAAGCGTGGTAACCGAGCAATTATCGTGCGCGGCATTAGAGCCGCAGTTGCTCCAAACGATCGGTAAGAGCGTGCCCACGAGTGGGGCCCCTAAATAGTTTGGTGAAGTGATATGGCCTTCGGCTAACGACGATAAGCATAATACGGTGAGGATGCTGGTTTTCAGCACCGTGGTGCCTGCGGTCATATGAATCGATTTGACGAGTTTGTCTTCAGGGCATAACGCCGCTGCTTCTTTACACAGCGCCGTGTGTTCCGCCGACGCCGAGGAGGCGCCGATGAACGCCATCGCAGCCACGGCCGCAATGGCGGCGAGGCCGAACATCTTCATGAGTCTCACTTTTGATTCTCCCTTCTCGGCGGGTTCCCCACCGAGCTTTGAGTTCGTGCTTCGCCCGGGTTTCCGGGCAGAGACTGGATAGCCGGGGCTTCGGCGCCGGGTCAAGGAACTCGAAAGATTTCCTCAAATTTCCCTAAGCGTGACGCCGGTGAAGCCGCTTTTCACCTGCAAATACCGGCTTGCGGATCTTGCGAGTGCGCGGTTTCGTGCGTCGCGCGGATCGGTGCGCGAAGGCGCTCAGACGGTTAAGAGAGAGCCGTGAAGACCGCTGACGACCGCCTTGGCCAGGGCCTGGTCCTGGCCTCCGATGCGAAGGCGCTCGGCCTGGCCTTCGAGGATGGCGTCAACCCAGGAGCCGACCGTGCCAAGGGCCCAGGTGCTTGGGTCCTGGACGAGGCGGGAAACGCAGGAGACGACATCGCCGTCTTCGACCTCAACGTGGACGCCGGTAATGCGGCTCTGACCTTCCACACCTTTCGACGCACCCGCGTCCACCGCCAGCAGGCAGGAGCCGCTGCGGGTTACCTCGAGGTGTACCAGTGGCACGGCAAGGAGGAAGGCGGCCTCGATATCGATTCGGGTCAGGGGTTCGGCCTGCTCGGACAGGTGCATGCACTCACAGCGACTCGCGGCGACGAGCGGGCCCACCGCCTGGCGAGTCCACTCGGTAACCGCATAGGGCTTGGCGCCTTTGCCGCCGTCGGGCATCACTTCGACCAAGCGCGCGGCGCGCATCGCCGAAAGGCGGCGCTCCAGCGAGGGGTAACTGAGTTCAGCGATGACACTGCTCAGCTCGGTGAGGGACAGGGGCCGGGCGGCAAGCGCTCGCAGCATCGTCGAGCCCCAACCCCCTATCAGAGCCCTGAGCGCACCCTTGGCCGGCTCGCTGCCGAGCGCGATCGCCCCCTGGGGCGCCCGTGTTAGCCAGGCCTCGACGACGTCGGCGACGGCGAGGACACCGCGGCCGATGTCGGTCAGCTCATTCTCAACCGTGTAAGGCATGCCACTGCGGACGTGGCGTTCGAGGGCGCCGATGCCGCGCAAGTTGCCCACCTGACCGCGCAGTGTGGTCTGCGCGGCGCCGCCGATCCGTTCACGCAGGTCGGGGAGCCGCAGTGGACCATCGAGATGAGCGCGCAGGATGGGGACACTGAGTGGGCCCGCGATAAGCGAAAGCACGGTTCCACCGGCACGTACACGGGCGGGGGGCGATTTGCTGTCAGCTTGCATCTTGGATTTGTATGGGTCTTGATGCGTTCTTGTATAGAAAAAGCCGTCAGCTGCGATGAGCCTATTGGAAACGGCCGTATTTCGTTGTCGTCTCAGCCTCGCTCAAGCGCAGGACGAAGAAGACAGCTGTCAGCAGGCTCTCCGCCGGGTGGAGAGCTAGGCGCGAATGCCTTCGCGGGAGCCGCGATCACGCGGCGCCGGCTGCGGGCTCAACCGCACCGGGGTACTGGAGAGCGCCTGGACGCGCAGATCGCTCCAGGTGAGTCCTTCCCGGACGAGGGCCGGCAGGCCGAGCGCGACCGCGGTGGCGATCTCAACGGCCTGCAGGATGACGCCGTAGGCGAGGCCGTCGGCGGTGCTGATGCCGAAGCCGGTGTGCAGGACGCTGATCACGGCGAGCTGGAAAACGCCGATGTTGGAGGGCGTCGCCGGCACGACGGCAGTGACGTTGACCGCGAAGAGGACTGCCGCGGCGGCGCCGATACCCGCCTCCCCGCTCAATCCCAGGGCGGCGAGCAGTGCCCAGCAGGCGGCGAGCTGAATCGCCCAGGCGCCGAGCTGCGCGACGGTGGCGGCCGCGCCACGGCGAGGGTCGCGGAAGACCTTCAACCCGGCGCGCACCTGCAGCAGCGCCGCGTGCAGCGCCGTGCCCAGGCGAGCAAGACGGCCATTCCCGTTGCGCCGCATCAACGGCGGGCCGAGTAGGACGACCATGAGTAGCAGCAGCGGCACGAAGCTGAAGGCGAAGAGCTTCTGGGTGCTGGAATGGAAGAGGTCGGTCGAGGTGACGATGATCACGCCGAGCAGCGCCAGCGCGACGATGTTGAGCACCGTCTGCGAGACCAGGGTGCCGAGCAGCACCGGGAAGGTCTCACGCATACGGCCGATCCGCCGCGCCAGCGACATCGCCCTCGCCGGCTCACCGAGGCGAGCGGGAAGGGTCGCCGACATCAGTACCCCGATCATCGTCGCCGAGGTGACGTCGCGGCGGCGCACCGAGCGCAGCGGCAACGCCGCCCGCACGATCCAGTACCAGGAAGCCGCCCGGAAGAAGAGGGAAAGCGCCATCAGGGCGCAGGCGACGAGGACCCAACTGAGATCGGAGCGGACGATGCTCTTGACGACGTTGTCGACGCCGATCTTCTGGGCCGCCAGCGCAGTCAGACCGACGCCGGTGATCCCGGCGGCGGCGAGGCCGACACGGCGGGCGATCTTGCGCTTGCGCTTGCCGGGGACAGCGGGGGCCGGATCGAGCGAGGGCAGCCGTTGCGGCGGGCGCGGCGACATTCCGTCGGCGGGCCGCACGCCGGCCCAGTGAGCGGCGCGCTCGAGCGCGCCGTGCGGCTCCGGCACCTCGATCGCGCGCTCGTAGACCGCCGTGATCCGATCGGCGACGTGCGGCCAGGCGTAGCGCTCGGCGCTGCGGCGTGCCGCCTCGCCCATCGCCGCCAGCCGCTCGGGCTCGTGATGGGCGCGCTGCAGCTCCTCGGCCAGCCGCTGCGGATCCCCCGGCGGGACCAGCACGCCGTCGACGCCGTCGCTGACCACGTCGCTGTAGCCGGCTATCGCGGAGGCGATCGCCGGCGTGCCGGCGGCGAAGGCCTCGGTGAGGACCATGCCGAAGCTCTCGCCGGAGAGCGACGGCGCGCAGAGCACGTCGGCCTCGTGCAGAGCGCTGTGCAGAGCCTCGCCAGAGACCCGGCCGCGAACGTCGATCCAGTTCATCGTCTCGGGGTCGGCGAGGTAGCGGAGCACGTCCTCGCGCTCGGCGCCGATCACGGTGAGGCGGCTGGGCACATGCTCGACCAGGGCGCCGAAGGCGGCGAGCAGAACCGGCAGGCCCTTGCGCTCCTCCGGGCGACCGACGAAGAGCACCCGCAGCTCCTCCCCCGCCGGCTTCGGCCCGCTCGG
>Ga0164241_10002338_pt1 | contig 20813 bp, 18 predicted proteins | sample OricomyardsoilBY_FD_108780 | JGI IMG/M metagenome (GOLD analysis project Ga0164241, IMG submission 108780) | Backyard soil microbial communities from Emeryville, California, USA - Original compost - Back yard soil (BY) | ecosystem: Environmental > Terrestrial > Soil > Unclassified | place: USA... | reverse complement strand
TCGCGAGGTTCGGGGGTTCGCGGTCGCGAGGTTCGGGGGTTCGCGGTCGCGAGGTTCGGGGGTTCGCGGTCGCGAGGTTCGGGGTTCGCGGGTTCGCGGTCGCGAGGTTCGGGATTCGCGGTCGCGAGGTTCGCGGGTCCGCGAGGTGGCGCTGGAGGGTGAAGGTGGTGATGGGATCGGGCGCGTTGAGGTTCGTGGTGGAGGTGGAACGCTGAGAGGGAGCCGAGCGTGTTTCGGCGCGGTGATGGGCGCGAGCGCGCGAGAAAGTCAACCCATGGCGGCGCGACGAAACTGATGCGCGGGGCGGCCCCGCTGGGCCGCCGTAACCAGGCCTAACCCAAAATAATCGGCGCTCTACCCCGATTGGCACGACGACACTTGGCCATCGCAACAAAAGCCGCGACACTCCGCAGGGCATGCGGCTCGGCATCGATTTCGGAACCACGCGCACCGTCGTGGCGGCGGCCATCGACGGCCGCTACCCGGTCGCGGCGTTCGAGAGCGGCACCGGCTATTGCGACTACATTCCGGGTATCGCGGCCCGGCGCGGCGAAGAGCTCACGCTCGGTTGGGACGCCGAGCTCGGCGCCGACCTGGGGGGCGCGCTGCGCTCGATCAAGCGCGCGGTCAGCCGCGTTTCGCCGGACGAGCCGCTCGGCGCGCTCGGGTCGGTTTCGGCGCTCGAGCTCACCACCCGCTACCTCGAGGAGCTGAAGCAGCGCATTTACGAGGGCTCGAACCTGGACGTCGCGCCCGACGAGCCGCTCGAAGCGATGGTGGCGGTGCCGGCCAACGCCAGCACTCGCCAGCGTTACCTGACGCTCGACGCGTTTCGGCGCGCCGGCTTCAAGGTGCTCGGTATGGTCAACGAGCCGACGGCGGCCGCGATCGAGTTTGCGCATCGGAACCTGGGCTCGATCGGCAAGCGCAGTCCCAAGCGCTACGTCGTCGTGTACGACCTCGGCGGCGGCACCTTCGACACGTCGGCGGTGTCGCTGCAAGACCGGCGCTTCGAGCTCATCACCAGCGAAGGTATCTCGGAGCTGGGCGGTGACGACTTCGACGCCGCGATCTTGCGCGTCGCGCTGCGCGAGGCCGGTATCGACGAAGCCAGCTTGTCGTCGCTGGTGCGCACGCGGCTGCTCGAGGTGTGTCGCGTCGCCAAAGAGGCGCTCGGGCCGAGCAGTCGCCGCATGTTGATCGAGCTGTCGCACGTGATCGCGGGCGCGCCCGACCCGTTGCTCGACGTCAGCGAGGTTTACGCCGAAACAGCGCCGCTGGTGGATCGAACGATGGCGATGCTGGACCGCGTTTTCGCGAGCCTCACGGGCTTCGGCATCGACCCGGAAAATCCGCGCGAGCTCGGCGCTGTGTACCTCGTCGGCGGGGCGACGGCGTTCCCGGCCGTGACGCGCGCCTTGCGCGAGCGCTACAAGCGCAAGGTCCAGCTCGCACCGCAGCCGCACGCCGCGACGGCGATCGGGCTGGCGATCGCCGCCGACCCCGCCGCGGAGCTGTTCGTGCGCGAAGCGGTGACGCGACACTTCGGGGTCTGGCGCGAGGGCGACGCCGGTCGCGACAAGGTGTTCGATCCGATCTTGCGCAAGGGCGAGCTGCCCGACGGTGACGCGTTCGTGATCGAGCGCTGCTACCGGCCCCAGCACGCGGTCGGCCACCTGCGCTTTCTCGAGTGCAGCGAGCTGTCGGACGGCGGGCAGCCCGGCGGCGATTTAACCCCTTGGGGTGATATTTATTTCCCTTACGACCCCGCCCTGCGCGGCGTCGTCGACTTGGCGGGGGCCGCGACCGAGCGCCGTCCCGAGCTGTGGGAAGAAGAGATCGTGGAGCGGTACCGCTACGGCGCCGACGGCACGGTCACGATCGCGATCGAGAACCGCACCCGCGGCTACGCGCAAAGCTTCGTGCTCGGCGCCCCCGGCTTGAGCTAAAAGTCGCAAAAAGCTGCCGCCGGTTGCGTGGCGTCGGACAAATCGGGGTGCTAGCGAACGGCCGTATTGAGGCGCTAGTTGGCACGAACTTATCGCTTGGTATGGGCTTTGAGCGCGGCTCTCGTCGGCTGCTCGACCGGGGAGGCCGATCCGCCACGCGCGGCTGGCGAGCCGCCGGTCTCGCTCGACGGCTTCGATCTGAGCGGCTCGCCGAAGTATTATCGCGTCGTTCGCCTCACCAACGAGCAGTGGGCCAGCAGCGTCAACGACATCTTGAGGCTGAGCGAGCCGTCGGGTCTCGAGACAGCGTTCGAGCCCTCCGTCGCGGGGGCGGTCGCGTTCACGAACAACGAGCTCTTGCTCGGCGTCAGCCAGCGCCGCTGGCGTGACTTCCGGGTGGCGGCCGAGAAGCTCGCCGAAAGAGTCACGAGCAGCGCCGAGGCGCTCGCGCGAGTCTACGCCGGGACCGACGCCGCCGGCTTCATCGAGACGGTCGGCCGTCGCGCTTATCGGCGGCCGCTGACGGAGGCCGAGAACGCGCGTTACCGGGCGCTGTTCGACAGCGCGAACGCCGGCGACAAGGGCGCGTTCGCAGCGGGGGCGGCGCTGGTGGTGCGGGCGCTGCTGCAATCTCCCCATTTTCTGTATCGCAGCGAGCTCGCGCCGGCGGGCACCCCCCTCACCGGCTACGAGCTGGCGAGCAAGCTGTCGTTTTGGCTGCGCGGCACGACCCCGAGCGACGAGTTGCTCGACGAGGCCGCGGCGCTGACCGATCCCGACGTGGCGGCGGCGCGAGCGGCGGCGATGTTGGAGGAGCCAGCCGCGGTCGCCACCATGCGGCAGTTCCACCGCCAGCTCCTCGACTTCGACCGCTACACGACGGTCGCAAAGCTCGACGTGCCCGGGTACTACGAAGGCTTGAACGCCGAGTACGAACAGAGCTCGTACCTGTTCTTCGACAAGATTTTCCGCGAAGGGCTGGGGGTTCGCGACATCTTGACCTCGACGCGCGGCTTCGTCGGCCCGGGGCTGGCCAAGCTATACGGCCTCACGATCGACGGTGACGGCTTCATCGAGCAAGAGCTGGGCGCCCAGCGCGCTGGCTACTTCTCGCAGGTGCCATACCTTGCGCTGAACGCCATCAACGACGAGGGCGACTCCATTCACCGCGGCGTCACCATCAACCTCGACGTGCTTTGCGCGCCGCTCGGCCCGCCCGCTGCCAATCTTCCGCCGATCCCGCCGCTGCAAGCCGGGCAGACCAACCGGCAGCGCATCACGACCTTGACGGCGGGCTGCGGCGGATCGTGCCACAACGATCTGATCAACCCGATCGGCTTCGCGTTCGAGCACTTCGACGGGATGGGTCGATACCGAGACAAGGAGCGCGGCCAGCTCGACATCGACAGCAGCGGGTCGTACGCCTTCAGCAGCGGCGTCAAGACCTTCGACGACAACGTGGGGTTGATGAACGCGATGGCCGACGATCAGCAGGCGCACCTATGTTACGCGAAGAAGCTCGCCAGCTTCGCGCTGCAGCGTGACGTCGTGGTCGCGGATCTGCCGCTGCTCACTCGGCTCGCGAACGAGAGCCGCGCGCGCGCCGGCTCGCTCAAGGAGCTGATGGTCGAGCTCGTGAAGAGCGAAGCGTTCCGAACCCACGGAGGAGCCGAAAAATGAAGCGAGCGCCGATCAACCGCCGGGCTTTCTTGCGCGCGGGTGCTGTCGCGGTGGGGCTGCCGTTCCTGGAAGGCCTGCCGGCGCGTTCGGCGTGGGCCGCCGGTAGCCAGCCCGTCTTCAGCCTGTTCATCGTCACCGCCTGTGGCGTCGTCGGTAGCAAGTTCTTCCCGTCGGCGACGGGCGCCCTCACGACCGCCTCGCTGGCCGCCGAGACCGACAAAGCCACGTCGCTGCTCGCGCCCCACGCCGGCAACCTCTTGTTCCTCACCGGCATCGACTATCCGATGGCGCGCCCGACCAACTGCGGGCACGGCCAGGGCTCCGCGATGAGCCTGACCGCGAGACCGGCCGGTGGTGGCGGCAGCAGCGCGTACTCGACCGGCATCTCCGCCGACATGGTGATCGCTCAGACCGTGAACCCGGACGGCGCCGATCCGCTGACGCTCTACGCCGGCAACCGTAACAACGGCTACATCGCCGAGCGCATCTCGTTCAAGGCGGGAGGCCAGGGCCAGGTGCGGGCCGCCGACGACAATCCTTACACGCTCTATTCGAAGCTCATCGGCCTGACCGACCCCGCGCCGAGCGCGCCGGACATGCCCGCCGCCGCCGCCGAGCTGCTGGCGAGCCGCAAGAGCGTGAACGACCTCGTGCGCGCCGAGCTCGACGAGCTGAGGAAAAATCCCGCTCTCAGCGCCGACGACCGCCTGCGTCTGCAAGAGCACTTCGACGCTATCCGCGACACCGAGGTCACGCTCGGGCGCATCGGCGAAGCTTGCACCAAAGAGGGCATCTCCGTCTCGGAAATCGAAGCGTTCCAGCAGGGCCTCGCGTTCAAGATGGACGGCATGATCGAGCAGGTGGCAAAGCTCCAGCTCGAGCTCGTGGCGCTGGCGTTCGCTTGCAACTTCAACCGCGTCGCGACCTTGCAGCACGGCGACGGCACCGATCAGACGCGCTACGCCGTCTCGTCGAACGCGGATCTCGGCTGGCCCTTCCATCACATCAGCCACCGCATCCCGTCCGACTCCGGCTCCGGCAGCAACCCCGTGGCCGAGCAAGCCCACGCCGAAATCGACGTCCTCCGCATGCAGACGCTGCTCCATGGCCTCGACCGCTTCCAGGAAAAGGGGCTGCTCGACAAGTCGATCGTGATGTGGACCAACCACGTCGCCGACGGCCCGACCCATAGCTTCAAGAAACTACCAGTCATCATCGCCGGCGACGGCGGCGGCTACCTGAGACAAGGCCAGTTCATCGACGCCGACAGCGCCAGCAACGCCAGGCTGTTCAATACGCTGATCGGCGCCGCCGTCCGCGACACGCAAGAGTGGTCGAACGATTTCGGTGACGGCGGCGGCACGCTCGACGCCATCCGCGCCGGTTGAAGTGCCTTATCGCCTCGTTCGAGACAGGAGTGCTCGGCGCCTGGATTCGACTCCGTGACTCCGCCACTGACAATGTAGGCAGACCGGCGCCGGAGCCCGCGCAAATCTTTGCGATCGCTCGCTGAATCGGTTTGACCGAACGTCGTCGCGCACGGATGATTTGTGCCGATCCGGTCAGAGTCGACCTTGACTGGTGCAGGGGAATCCATGAGCTCTGACGGCGCGTTGAAGGCCAGCCCAAGTATCTTTCCCGGCGCGACGATATCAAGTCGCTTTCGCATCGAACGACTGCTCGGGCGCGGCTCGATGGGCGCGGTATGGCTAGCCCGGCACCTTGGCCTAGACCTCGACGTCGCCGTCAAGTTCATCGACGCGGCGCTGCGCAACGAGCAAGATCACCGCGCCCGCTTCATTCGCGAGGCGCAGTCGGCCGCGCGCATCACCAGCCCCCACGTCGTGAGCGTGCTCGACTCCGGCGACGACGCGGGCCGGCTCTACATCGCGATGGAGTATCTCGACGGCGAAGATCTCGGGAGCTTCCTCGAGCGCAACGGCCAGCTCTCGCTCGAGGTGACGGCGCGCGTCGTGGCTCACGCGTGCCGCGGCTTGAGCAAGGCTCACGCCCTCGGTATCGCCCACCGTGACATCAAGCCCGAAAATCTGTTCTTGTGCGGCGACGCCGACGACGGCGGCTTTCTGCTCAAGATCCTCGACTTCGGGGTCGCCAAGGCCGAGAGCAGCGTCGGATCGTTGACGAGCACGAGCGCGGGCCAGCTGATCGGCAGCCCCGCTTACATGAGCCCGGAGCAAGCGCGCGGCCTGACCGAGCTCGACGGGCGCTCCGATCTGTTCTCGCTGGCGGTGGTCGCGTATCACTGCTTGACGGGCCGCACGCCGTTTCTGGGCGATTCGTTGGCGGACCTGCTGCTCAGCATCGTCGGCAGCGATCCGGAGCCGATCAGCATGCGGGACCCGCGGTTGCCGCGGGCGCTCGACGGCTGGTTCGAGCGCGCGCTGCAGAAGGATCCGTCGCGGCGCTACCAATCGGCGAAGGAGATGGCGCAGGCGTTCGAGCTCGTCGCGGGGCAGCGCAGCTCGTCGTCGCCGGACTACGGCATGGCGTCGATGTTCCCCGCGCTCGGCAACGGCCGTGCGAGCTCGCCCGAGGACCTGAGCGTGAGCCGGAACAGCAGCATGCGCGTCGCCGCCGGCAGCGGCAGTGTTTCGAACGACACGGCGTCGCCGGGCATCGCGCCGATATTGTCGCAGCTGGCGGAGGTCGGTCACGTGCTCGGGGTCGGCTTGGTCAGCCCGCGCCTGCGCCCCCTCGCCCACCACAGCAACGCCGGCTTACCGGCGATGATCTTCGGCGCGATCGCGGAGCGGGTGCAGAGCGCGCTGCAAGCCTTCGAAAACGTCGAGGCGGCGCGGGCCCGGGCGCTGGCGCTCTACTTTCAGAACGCGAGCGTGCACGTGCGCTGGATCGGTGACCATGCGTTGATCGTGGTCGGCACGGAGCAGGCGCATCCGACGGTGCTGACCGTGAGCGTCAATACGGCGGCAGGACGGCTCCAGACCTGCGTCGAGCAAGCCGGCGGCGCCGCCGCCGCTTTCGCGCCACGGCTGTCGGCGGCAGCACCGGTGCCGGGCGGGCGTGGCTTCGGTAGCTCGCCGCTGGCGTCGGCGGGGCCGCTCTCACCCACCGTCCGCGGCGTCCGCACCCGCTCGGAGAAGTGAACGATGGATCTGGAAGCAATTTGTCGAAGTCTCAAGTCGGTGCAGGGCGTGGCGCGCGGGTCCGAGAGCGGCGAAGTGTTCGCCGCGGCCGGCCAGATCGACGCCGATACGGTTTGCGCGGTGGCGGCCGTGACCGCGACCGCGCTGTTGGAGGTGGGAGAGCTGCTGTCGGCGGGCCCGCTCGAGCGCTGGTACTTTGCGACCGAAGAAGCGACTTATTACGCGAGCGAGCGCGGCTTTCTGCGCGTCGTGGCGGTGGGGGAGCCGGTCAGAAACGCCGAGAGCAACTGCAAGTCATTGCACGCAGCGCGCTGAGACGTCGGAGATCGGCGACTCCCGCTCGCCTAGCTCGTCTCCACCCAGTCGGACAGGGTGACCAGGCGCAGCCGGCGCTCGCGCGCGGCCGCGAGCACCTGCGGCAACGCCGCGATGGACGCCGGCACGTAGTCGTCGTGCTCCGAAGCGTCGTGCATCGCCAGCAGCGCGCCGGGCCCGAGCGCGCGCGTCAGGCGCTCGGCGACCTTCGCCGGCGACGCGCTTCGAAAGCCGTCGAGGGCGCGCGCACTACAACCCACGAGGGTGACTCCGCTCTCGCGCGCCCCCCCGACCGTGAAATGGGAGATGAAGCCGATCGGCGGGCGGAACAACGTCGGCCGCGGCGCGCCCGCGCCCTCGACGACGTCTTGGGTGCGACGGATGTCGCGCGCGACGTGGGCGCTGCCGCGCAGCGAAAATAGCCGATCGTGGTCGAACCCGTGCAAGCCGATCTGGTGACCGGCGCCCGCGATCTCGCGTACCAGCTCGGGGTGCGCGAGCGCCTTGCGCCCGACCAAGAAGAAGGTGGCGTGCACGCCCGCCCGGGCCAGCTCTTCGAGCACCTGGGGCGTGGTTTCGGGGCTCGGGCCGTCGTCGAACGTGAGCGCCAGCTCGGCGCTCGACGACGGGCCTCGCCACAGGGTGCTGCCGTACATGCCGCGCTCCGGCCAGAATACGCCCATCGTACCGAAGAGCGCGTACCCGCCGAAGGCGAGCAGGCTCGCCAGCAGCGGCGGCGCTTCGTTCACGGCCGAGCCTGCCCCGAGGGCCACGCCGACGGCGGCGTACGCCCACAAGGCGAGGCGAGCAGGCGGCAGCGCTTTCATGCGGGCCGGACCGTACCGCATGGCGGCGCGGGCGAGGAACCCCTTTCAAGGCCGGTTCTCGCCCAGTACGCTGCGTCGCCTTGCCGTCCGGATCCGTGACAAAGCTGCTGGAACGAGCCCACGACGTGGTGCAGTTCACCACGCTCGCGTACGCGCTGTTCCTGGCGGTGGTGTTCACGGTGAGCTGGTTGCTCGGCGCGCGCGTGCGCGTGCGGCTGTGGTTCTTGCTGGCCGCCAGCTACTTCTTCTACGCCCAGTGGGATCCGCGGTTTTTGGCGTTGATCTTCGCGTCTTCCAGCGCCGACTGGCTGCTCGGAAACGCGATCGGTCACGCGCGCGACCAGCGGCGCAAGAAGATGCTGCTGGTGCTCACGGTGGTGATGAACCTGGGCGTGCTGGGTCTGTTCAAGTACTTCGACTTCGGCGTGGCCGAGCTGTCGGCGCTGCTGCACGCGCTCGGCTTCGATCCGCCGCTGGTGACGCTGGGCTGGACGCTGCCGATCGGCATCAGCTTCTTCACGTTCGAGTCGATGAGCTACGTGATCGACGTCTACCGCGGCGAGCTGCCGCCGCACCGCAGCTACCTCGAGTACCTCACGTTCGTCGCGTTCTTTCCCCACTTGGTGGCAGGTCCGATCGTGAGACCGCGCGACCTGTTGCCTCAGCTCGCGGCGCCGGCGCGCTTCGACGACGGGCTCGCCAGTCGCGCGCTGCTCCTGATCGCGCTCGGCTTGGTGAAGAAGCTCGCCATCGGCGACTACCTGGCCCTCAACCTCGTCGACCGCGTGTTCGACGCGCCGCTGCAGTACTCGGCGCTCGAGTGCTACGTGGCGCTGATCGCGTACGCGGTGCAAATCTATTGCGACTTTTCCGGTTACACCGACATCGCGATCGGCTCCGCGGCGCTGCTCGGCGTGCGATTTCCCCGCAACTTCGACGCGCCGTATCGGGCCCACGACATCATCGATTTCTGGCGGCGCTGGCACATCTCGCTGTCGACGTGGCTGCGCGACTACCTTTACATTCCGCTCGGCGGCAATCGCCACGGCCGCGCGCGCACGTACCTGAACCTGCTGCTCACGATGCTGCTCGGCGGGCTCTGGCACGGGGCCAACCTGACCTTCGTGGTGTGGGGCGCGCTCCACGGCTTGCTGCTGGCGGGCACGCGCGCGCTCCGAGAGCTTCGGGGCGCACCGCGCGCGCCGCCAACGCCGCTTGCCCGCGCGTGCGGCGTGTTGGTTACGTTCCACGCCGTCTGCTTCTGCTGGCTGTTTTTTCGAGCCAAATCGCTCGACGACGCCTGGCTCGTTCTGGAGCGGCTCGCGACGTTTTCGACCTTTCACCCGAATCTCGACCCGCGACTGCTGGGAGTGCTTTCGGTCGGCCTGATCTCGCACTATGTTCCCGAGCCATGGTACGCGCGGCTGCTCGGTGGCTTTGCAGGTTTGCCGGCGCTGGCGCAGGCAGCGGTGCTGCTGGTGCTCGCGCTGTCGGTGCGTGAGATGGCCAGCCTCGAGGCCGTCCCCTTCGTCTACTTCCAGTTCTGATGAGCGAAGACACCCATCCCCCCGAGTCGGAAGCCGCGCCGCAGGCGAAACCGGACGCGGCGCCGGTCGAGCCGGGCACCGCAGCGGCCAGCGAGCCCAAAACAAGCGTTCAGGAGTCGCAAGCCGACGACGAGACGCCGCTCGACGCCGCTGGCCGCGAGCGGCCGCGCTTCTTGCTCGGCTTTCCCCCCGATCCGGAGTTGATGCGGCTGGCGGCGGCCTTCGAAGCCGGCAACTATGCGCTGGTTCGGGCGGAGGCAGAAGCGCTGGCGGAGCGCACCGAGAGCCGCGCCGTGCGCGACGCCGCGCTCGAGCTACGCCGTCGCATCGAGCCGGATCCGCTCACGAAATACTTGCTGGCCCTCACCGCCGCCCTCCTCCTATCCTTGGCGTATTGGGCTTACCACCACTAAGCTCGGCAAGAGGGCGCTTAATGAGCATTCGCGATATCGGGCTTTCGTTCACGCTGCTGGCTCTGCTCGTGGGCTGCGGCGGTGAGCCGCAAGCCAAGTCGCCCGATGGCAGCGTCGGCGGCCCCGTCACCGACGTCGACCGCCTTTACCCTCTCGAGCACAACACGGTCTTCGCCTACACCACCACCGACGAGGCCGGCCAGACCGGCATCTACGTGATCGAGGTGGGCCGTCCGCGCGCCACGATGGCGGAGCTGAAAGTGGCCGGAAACGTGTTCCGCCGCTACGTCAGCGCCGACGGGGTGCAGGCGGCGGGCGGCGGCTACGTGCTGCGCGCGCCGCTCTCCGCCGACGCGGAGTGGAAGGGTGAGTTCGGCGACGTGAGCGTCAAATCCATGAGCCGCAGCATCAAGGTGCCGGCCGGTGATTTCGGCAACTGCCTCGAGACGCTCGAGTCGGCGGATACGCCCGCCTACACCAAGACGGCGACGACAGTGTTCTGCCCCGGCATCGGCATGGTCTACTACCTGGTGCAGGGCGAGCAAAACGGCGTGAAGGTGTCGCAGAAGCTCGAGCTCAAGTCGTTCGGCCCGCGCTTCGCCGCGGGCGTGCAGTAGCCGGCTACGTCCCCGCGTCGGCGAGTTGCCGCGCGAGCTCGACCTCGTACTCGACCTGGCAGCGGTCGTCCTTGGCGAGCGACAGCGGAAAGCCTTTGATCGGCTCGTAGCCGGTGGCGGTCACGTCCACCTCCGCGGGTCCTTGCGTGAAGAGACGGCAGCTCAGCGCACGCACCTCGACTGGGGTCTCGGGGCCGTCGGCGCCAGCCCCGCCCGCGCCCGCATCGCCTGGCGCATTGCTCAGCGCTTCACAGAACACCGACTGGCCCGAGGTCTTCTGCCCGACCACGTACGGCTCGCCTGCTTGATTGCTGCCGTAACGCACGTTGATCCGCGTATCGGGCGGGAGCACGCCGTCTTCCGCTGTGACGACCAAGTTGAAGCTCGGACCATCACAAAATGGTTGCGGTCGCTTGTCGGGGCCGCAGCCCGCCGAAGCAACCGCGACGCCCAAAACGAAGCCGCAACGCGCGCGTGCCAACACGAGGCGCAGCCTATCACCGAGCAGCGCAGGGCGTGCGCCGCCGCGAGCAGGTCGTCCAGCTTCGCGAGCACATCGTGCTGGTGCGATGGCTCGATCGGAAAATCGTCGCGATGACGCGCGGGGCATGCCGATTTCTACCACCTGCTCGCACTCGAAGCGCAAGCTCACTTTTCAAAGCCAACGCGCCGTTTCTTGCTGCCGACTCTGCGTCGTCTGTTACCTTCGATCGAACGATCGGAGTCGCCATGAGTCGACGAATTCTCTCCGTGGCGCTGCTCCTGGGGTTCGGCGCCGCCAACTACGGTTGCCAGAGCGGCGCCGAGACGCCGAGCACCGAGCCTGTGATCCCACCGCCGTCGACCGGCGGTCCTCAAACTCCCGAGCAGGTGTTGGCGTCGGCGGTGTGCGCGCACCCGGCGCCGGGCGCCGCCCCGCTGCGCCGCCTCAGCAACGCCGAGTACCGCAACACAATCCAAGATCTGCTGGTCGACGTGCCCGGCATCGGCCCCGCCGTCGCGGGCGCCACCAAAGACTTCGTCGAAGAGTCGGAATCCCTGGGCTTCCGCAACAACGCGGACTTTCTCGGGGTATCGCCGCTGATCGCCCAAGGTTTCCTCGACTCCGCCGAGGCGCTGGCGCCACTCGTGGCCCAGACCGACAAGCTGATCGGCTGCACCAGCGCCGACGCCGCGTGCGCCAAGCAATTCGTGGAGTCGTTCGGCAAGCGCGCGTTTCGCCGGCCGCTCTTGCCCGACGAGGTCGCGCGCTACACCGCCGTCTACGACAAAGCGGCGGCCAAGGGCTACGACTTCAGGACCGGCGTCGAGTGGATCGTGTTCGCGATGCTGCAGTCGACGCAGTTCTTGTATCGCGTCGAGCTGGGCGCGCCCAAAGACGGCGTGTTCGCCCCCTCGCCGTACGAAACGGCGACGCGGCTCTCGTACCTGATCTGGCAGTCGATGCCCGATCAAGCACTGCTCGACGCCGCCGAGCGCGGTGAGCTCGGTGAAAAGCAGCAGATCGCGGCCCAGGCCCGGCGCCTGCTCCAAGACCCAAAGGCCTCGCGCCTGCTCGAGTACTTCGACCAGTGGCTCGACACCGATCGGCTGGGCGCCTTCGATCGCGATCCCAACATTTACCCCGGAATTGCCGCGAACTTGCCGCAATTGCTCGAGAATGAGACGCACGCCTTCGTCACCTATCAGCTGCAAAGCCCGACCGGCAGCTTGTCGGAGCTGCTCACCGGTCAATACAGCTTCTTGAACGCGGACCTCGCCAAGCACTACGGCAAGACCGGCCCGACCGGCGCCGCCTACGAGCGCGTCGAGATGCCAGGCCGCTCGGGCGTGCTCACGCAGGGCATGCTGCTCACCCACGACAAGCCGACCCGCACCTCGATCGTGCGGCGCGGCTTGAAGGTGCGGCTCGACTTGCTCTGCAACAAAGTGCCGGCCCCGCCCAACGACGTGCAGCTCGACCTCGACGGCTTCGGCCCCGGCCTCACCCAGCGCCAGCGGCTCGAGATGCATCGCGACCACGCCGCGTGCGCCGGCTGTCACACCCTGATGGATCCGCTGGGCGTCGTCTTCGAAGGCTTCGACGCCGTCGGCCGCGAGCGCACGGTGGACGAGAGCGGGCAGCCGATCGATACCTCGAGCGACGTCATCGGCACCCGCGACGTGAACGGTCCCGTCTCGGATCCCGTCACGCTGGGCCAGAGCCTGGCCAACAGCCAAGAGGTCAGAGACTGCTACGTCATGCAGTCTTTTCGCTTCTTTTACGGGCGAGATTACACCACCGCCGATCAATGCTCGATGGCCAAGCTGATGATCTCCTTCCGCGACAACCACCAGAGCCTGTCGGAGTCGATCGTCGCCCTCACCCAGACCGATCAGTTTCTGTACCGCCCCGCACCGGAGGCCAAGTGATGAAACGTCTCAATCGACGCACCCTGCTCCGGGGCGGCGGCGGCCTCGCCCTCAGCTTGCCGCTGCTCGAAGCCATGCTCCCGAGCGCGAGCGCGCAGATGGCCGACACGCCGCGCCGCATCTTGTTCGAGTTCAAGGCCAACGGCGACCAAACCTCGCGTCGCTTCACCGCCACCGGCGAGACGACCTTCGCGTTCGACGAATTTTTGGCGCCGCTCGAGCCTTACCGCAACGAGCTATTGATCCTCAACAAGCTGAATCGCCGCTACGGCAAGCTGGGCACCAAGCGGGCGGACGGGCACCAACAAGGCGGCGCTTCGCTGGCGCCATGGGAGTCCGGCAGCGGCTCGTACCCAATCGGCGGCAAAGATGGCGTCACCGTCGGCTACGTGCTCGGGCCGAGCGCCGATCACGAGATCGGCGAGCGGGTGCTGCAGGCCAATTCTGGCGTGAAATACCGGCATTTGGTGTACCGCGTCGGGCAGAAGAACAACGACATCTGGAACATGAGCTCCCACGCCGGCCCCGTCGGCACCCAGAACCCGGTCCAGCCGGAGACCGATCCTTACGCGGCTTACGCGCGCATCTTCAGCTTCGGTGACGACACCGTCGACAGCGCCGCCAAGGCCGAGATCGAACGGCGGCTGCTCAAGAAGCAGTCGGCCCTCGATCTGGTGCTCGAAGAAGCAGGCTCGCTCCAGACCAAGCTCGGCCGTGCCGATCGCGCGCGCATCCAGCAACACATGGACGCGCTGCGCGACATCGAGCGCACGCTTTCGAGCAGCAGCGGCGCCGCCGGCTGCATGCCGTTCGATCTCGGCCAGAAGCTCGACCCCTACAAAGACGACAACCACGAAGCGGTGGGCAAGCTCTTCCAGCGTATCAGCGCGCTGGCGTTCGCGTGTGACCTGACGCGCTCGATCAATTTCAACTGGAGCGGCAACACCAGCAACCGCGTCTACCGAAATTTGGGCCTCGAAGAGGGCCACCACGACATCTCCCACAACAGCGAGGCGCAGGCGTTCGCGAAGATTCGCGCCATCCACAAGCATTTGTGGACGATGTCGACCTCGCTCTACGAAGACCTGAAGGGGGTGCCGGAAGCCGGCGGCACGCTGTGGGACAACACCTTGATCGTGCACTGGAACGAGCTCGGTCAAGGCGACGTGCACTCCGAGAACGACGCGATGGTGATCCTCGCCGGCGGCGCCGCCAACTACTTCAAGCGCGGCCGCTACCTCGATTTCCAGAACAGCCAAACCTTCGCCGACATGCTCGTCTCGTGCTTCCACTACATGGGCTACGAAGACGTCGTTACCTTCGGCGACGAGCGGCTGAACGACGGCCCATTGCCGGGCCTGACCGCTTGATGGCTGCCGACCCGCGGCTCACCTTGCAGAAGCTGCCGTGTCGTCAGCGGGCAGCTCCGGCCGCACCCGCTCCCGGCACGAGCTAGAGCAGTGCAGAGTCTGCCGATTCAATTTGCGGACTCGCCCGTGGGCGAGCTGACGCACGATCGCGGGCGGATCGGCCTCAGCTACGGCGCCGCCGACGCGCCGGCCATCTCGCGACGTCTGCCGGCGCGTGAGGAGCCGTACCGCGACGAAGAGTGCCGCGCCTTCTTCGCCAACCTGCTCCCCGAAGGCGGCTGGCGCGAGGTCTTGTGTCGGCGGCTCGCGCTGCCCGTCACCGACGAGTTCACGCTCCTCCAGCAGCTCGGGCACGACTGCGCGGGCGCGATCACGTTCGACGAAGCGGGGCTCGAGCCGGCGAGCGGCCAATATTCGCCGATCGCGGAGCCCGAGCTACGACGCTGGCTCGAAGATCCGCGGCTCCGCCCGTCCCCGGACCAAGCACCCGGGCTCCGGCGGGCGCTGGCGGGCGCTCAGGACAAGCTGATTCTGCACGTCGCAGAGGGCGAGCCGTACTTGTGCGAACGAGGCGCGCCCAGCACCGTGATCTTGAAGCCGGACATCGTGGGCGCCTTCAACGGCGTCGAGCTCACCGCGCTGAACGAGCTATTTTGCATGCAGCTTGCCAGCGCGGTCGGGCTGCGGGTGCCGCGCAGCTTTTGGTTCGCGGGCGCGTACGCGGTAGAGCGCTTCGATCGCGCGCTCTCCGGGAGCCGCCTCACGCGCGTGCATCAAGAAGATTTTGCCCAGCTGCTCGGGGTACTGCCGGCCGCCAAGTACGAGGTCGGCTGGCGGGAATGCTTCGAGGTCGTCGACAATCACCTGAGTCGCCCCGAAGCGGCGAGGAGGGAGCTAGTGGAACGGCTGCTGTTCAACCTGTTCGTCGGTAACGGCGACGCCCATTGCAAGAATTTCGCGCTGTCGTTCACGCCCCACGGCGCCGAGCTGGCTCCCGCGTACGACGTGCTGTGCACGCAGGTCTATCCCTCACTGTCCGACTCGTTCGTGATGAAGGTCGGCTCGGCCCGCCGGCAAAGTGAGCTGACGGCGGCGGCCTGGCAAGAGCTGGCTCGCGACGCCCGCTTACAGCTCGCCTGGATCAAACAGCGCGGCCAAGAGCTTTCGACGGCGGTGCAGCTCGCGCTGCGCGATCTCGGACCTCGAATCCTGAGTCAGAACCCCGAGCTCGCGGCCGATATTTCCCCCGCTCGCCGGCGCGACGACTTGCTTCGCAAGCTCGCCGACGTGATGGTAGGCAATTGCAAGCGGGTCGCCCGGTCGCTGCTCGCTCGCGCTTGAGGCGCTCGACATGGACAACACCGAACGCATTTTACGGCAATACAGCACGATCGCCGTGGTCGGCCTGAGCCGTGACCCGAGTAAGGCCGCTCACGCCATCCCGGCTCGCATGCAAGGTGCGGGGTTCCGTGTCATTCCCGTGAACCCCAGCCTCGACAACGTCCTCGGCGAAAAAGCTTACCCGGCGCTGTCGGCGGTGCCGGAGCCGATCGAGGTCGTGCTCGTGTTTCGGCCGTCGGCGGAGGCGGCCGCGATCGCGAAAGACGCGGTGGCGGTGGGCGCCAAGGCGCTTTGGCTGCAGCAGGGCATCGTCTCCGACCAGGCGCGGCAGCTCGCGGAAGCGGCCGGCCTGGTCTACGTCGAAGATCGCTGCATCGGCGTCGAGCGCGCCGTGCTCGGTATCGTCAAGTAGCTCAGCCCAAGCCGAGCTTGTCGGACAGCCAGTCGCCGACGCGATCGAGCGCGACGCGCTCCTGGCCGCCGCTGTCGCGATCGCGCGCCGTCACGCTCTGGCTGCCGGCGGTCTCGCCGTCGACGGTGAAGCAATACGGCGTACCGGCTTCGTCCATGCGCGCATAACGCTTGCCGATGGCTTGCTTGACGTCGTGCTCGATGAAGCCGTAGCGCGCGAAGCGCTTGAACAGCTCCTGGTGCAGCTTCTCGCTCGTCTCGGGCATGCCCTCCTTGTTGACGAGCGGAAACACCGCCGCCTTGATCGGAGCCAGCCGCGGGTGAATCAGCATCAGCTCCGGGCTCGCGCGCGATGCGTCCTCGGTGTAGGCCTCGCACAGCACCGCGAGCACCCCGCGATCGAGGCCGGCCGATGGCTCGATCACGTGCGGCAGGTATTTTTCGCCCTTGCGCTGGCCGTTAGGCAGCAGCTCGCCGCGCTCGGCGTCGAAATACTCGAGGTTTTGCTTCGAGAACTTCTGGTGCTGCGCGAGATCGAAGCTCGAACGGTGCGCGATGCCTTCGAGCTCGCCGAACCCGGGCGCCGTGAACGGAAACCTGTATTCGACGTCGCTCGTGCCGGCGCCCGTCTTGGCGTAGTGAGCGAGCTCGTCTTTGTCGTGCTCGCGTAGCTGCAGGTTCTCGCCGGCCAAGCCGAGGCTCTTCCACCACGCCACCCGCGTGTCGCGCCAGAAGGCGTACCATGCCGCCGCCTCCGACTCGTGGCAGAAGAACTCGATCTCCATCTGCTCGAACTCGCGGCTTCGGAACGTAAAATTGCGGGGCGTTACCTCGTTGCGAAACGCCTTGCCGGTCTGGGCGATGCCGAACGGCACCTTCACCCGCGTCGTGTCGATCACGTTCTTGAACTGCACGAAGATGCCCTGCGCGGTTTCGGGCCGCAGGTAGGCGACGTCGTCTTCGGTGGCGGTCGCGCCGATGTACGTCTTGAACATCAGGTTGAAGGCGCGCGGCTCCGTCAGGCTGCCCACCTTCTCGGCGTCGGGTCCGAGCACGCTCGCCCAGTCTTCTTTCGCCACCTGCAGCAGCGGGTAGCTGACGATCTCGCCGAACGCCTTTTCCGCCTTCTTCTTCTGCTTTTGCTCGCTCGGCGCGTCCGGCATGTACGCGAAGAACGGCTTGCCGCCGCGATCGCCGCTCTTGGGCGCGTAGACGAGCACGTGGTCGGCCCGGTAGCGCGCCTTCGTTTCTCGACAGTCGATCTGCGGATCGTTGAAGCCGGCGACGTGGCCGCTCGCCTCCCACACCTTGGGGTGCTGAATGATGGTCGTGTCGAGCGGTACGACGCGCACCGGTTCGCCGGTCGGCCCAACCGCGCCCCCACACGGATTCATGACGACGTCCTGCCACCACGCCTCGCGCAGGTTCTTCTTCAGCTGGGCGCCGAGCGGCCCGTAGTCCCAAAACCCGTTGATACCGCCGTAAATCTCGGAGGCTTGGTACACGAATCCGCGGCGCTTGGAGAGCGCCATGATCTTATCCATCGACTTGGTCGTCATCGTCGTTTCTCGCCAGTGATTCTCGGCAGTAAGGGGCGGCAAGACTTGACGGTCTGTGCGCCAGGCGCAACTATTCTCGCCTGTTTCCGCCAGTTCCTCGCGGTTTGAAGGGCCGAGCGGCCGAGCTTACGACGCTGCGGCGCACCATCACCACGGCGGCGCCGACGCGGCTCGCCCTCGTCGGCTCCGGTGGCTCCGGCAAGTCGATGCTGGCGGCCGCGCTCGGGCACGTGCTGAGCCGCTTCTTCGACGGGCGCATCGAGTGGTTCCGCGTCGGCGCCTGGGATTTTGCGACGCTGACCGAAATGCTGGCGCTGCGCTTCGGCAGCGAGCGCGGCGACAGCTCGAGCGAGCGCGTCGCCCTGCTCCGTGAGCTCTTCGCACGCACGGGGCCGCGCCTGGTCGTGCTCGACAACCACGAAGACGATCGCGCGACGGCGCGCTTGCTCGACGCGTTTCGAGGCTCGCCCGTCACGTTCGTGATCACGGCGCGGCGCTGCTTGCTGGCGGGGGTCTTGGTGTTTCCGGTCACGGCGCCGCTCGCAATGCAGGGCTTGGCGGCGTTTCCGCGCGTTCAGGCGCTCACCCGTACGCTGCGCTTCAGCCCGCTCGCGCTCGACATCGCCGACAGCCTCGTGGCGTCGCGCGCGACCAGCGTCAAAGCGCTCGGTGAATTCTTGGAGGCGCACGGCGTCTCACGCATCGTCGCCGTCGAGCACGAAGACGACTTGCCAGAGGTAGCGCTGCTCGTCGAGTGGGCGTGGCAACGACTCGGCCCCGAGAGCCGCCGCATGCTGACCGTGCTGTCGCACGTCGAGGGCGACCACATGGACGCCGGGTCGCTGGCGCGCCTCGCGCGCGTATCGGGCCCGCCCGCGCGCGCGCTCCGGCCGCTCGAGCGCTGGCACCTCGTGCAAGAGCCGGCCGCCGGCCGCTACACCTTGCACGCGGTGGTGCGCCACGCCGTGCGCCGCCGCAAAACCTTCGATCCCGCCCGCTTCTACGACCACTACGTGGCGCTGCTCGAGCGCGAGCCGGACCGGCTCTTGCTCGAGCAGACCCACCTGTTCGCGGCGATGGATCACGCGCACCGCACCGGCAACCTGCAAGCCATGTTGCGGGTCGAAGCCCTGCTGCGCCGCATCGACGCTTAGCGTCTCAAGGCTTACATTCGCCTTTTTTGGCGACGCTCGCGCCCGCCACCGCGGCGGTGCAGGCGCTCGCGTAAGTTTTGCCGTCGCAGCCGCAAACCGGCGCGTAAATCTTGGTGCACACCACCGGCTTCTTGCGGCAGGCGCCGCCGGCGTCGGTGGCGCCGCAGTCGGCCTTGTAGGCGCAATACAGCCCGCTCGCGCACTCGCCGTTCACGCCGCGCGTGCCGCACAACCCGCCTTCGGCGATGCCGGGCACCTCGGGCTTGGCGCACGCGCCCTTCATCACGACCGAGACGCCGGCTTGGGCGGCCTTGCAAGCGTTGCCGTAAGTCTTGTCGTCACAGCCGCACACTTCGTCGAGCTGCTCGGCGCAGGCTTCGGGAAGCGGCGCGCAGGTGCCGGACATGTCGGCGGCGCCGCAGCGCGCTTCGGGCGCGTAGGCGCAATATTGCTTTTCGGGGCAGCGCACGCCGGCGATGCCGCCGCACATTTTTTCGGCAGGCGTGCCGGCGGTGGCTCCGCCTCCGCTTCCGCCGCTCGCGATCGCGCCGCTCGGATCGACGCTCGGCTCGACCAGGGGCGGGGGCGGGGTAGCGGGAGCCGGTGGCGGCGGCGTGGAGGTCGAGCACGCGGCCGCGAGGCACGAAATCAGCGCCGCGTGTCGAAGCTTGAGGAGCATGGAGGCATGTTTCTAGTTGTTCGGGCCCCGGGCGTCGAGATAGCGCTTTGCCTCGCTACGTGTTCTAGCAATAGTGCGGACATGCGCAGATGGCTGAATGCGTGCGCGCTCGTGCTGGCCGCGTGCGGCGCGCCCAAGCCCGCTGACGCTCCGCCGCCGGTCGCTCCGCCCCCCGCCGTCGCCGACAACGAGCCCTGGCTCACCACGCTCGATCGCGATCATCCCTTGGTCGGCGACATCTGGGACGCCGAGCAAGGCGCCGTGATCGACGCGAGCGCGCTCGCGCGGCGCCTGGCGACCGCCAAATTCGTGCTGCTGGGGGAGCAGCATGACAACCCCGACCACCACCGCCTGCAAGCGCGCTTGATCACGGAGCTGGTCAAGGCGGGGCGGCGACCCGCGGTCGTGCTCGAGATGCTCGAGATCGAGCAGCAACCTGAAATCGATCGCTACGTCGCGCAGAGCGACGCGAGCGCGGCCGGCTTTGGCGCCGCGCTCGGCTGGGAGAAGACGAGCTGGCCGCCGTTCAGCGAATACCAACCGATCTTCGAAGCCGCGTTCGCGACCAAGCTGTCGATTGTGGCCGGCAACATCGCGCAGGAGCAAGCCAGGGCGTTGGTGAAGCAGGGCCTCGGCGCGCTGCCGGCCGAGCGCGCTCACCAGCTACGCCTGGATCAGCCATTTCCGCCCGCGCTCGAAGCCGCCTTGATCGACGAGCTGCGCGCCTCGCACTGCGGCCAATTGCCGGAAAGCCTGCTCGGGCCGATGGCCCTAGCGCAGCACGCCCGCGACGCTCAAATGGCGCAAGCGCTGCGCAGCGCGGGCGGGGTCGACGGCGCGGTGCTGATCGCGGGCGCCGGCCATGCGCGGCTCGATCGCGGCGCCGCGTACTACCTGAAGCTCGAGGAGCCCGACGCGCAAGTAGTCAGCGTGCTCTTTCACGAGGTGCACCGTGAGGACAAGGACGCCAGCGGCACCTTCACGCAGCAAGGCCCGTTCGACTACGTGTGGTTCACGCCTCGCGCGAGCGACGACGACCCGTGCGCCGGCTTCCACGAACGCCAGTCGCGAGAAGGACCTTGTCGCGTTCGCAATCAGACTTACGCGCGTAACCAAATTTCGCCAATGATCTCGCGGCCCGCGGCTCGAAGATTTGCATTCTGACAAACGTGAGGGCTTCGAAAGAGCGAGCCGAACGAGCTCGATAGGGGCGCATCGATTCGGGATCCACGCGATCCTGCCCACGTGATCGACGTTCGCAGGTGGACGCCGAGCAACTCATTCGCCAGCCGCGAAGCAACTAACGGGGAACTGCGGGGAGGGGCGGGAGAGCGGAACGAGCGGAACAGCGGAAGTGCGGGGAGGGGGGAGCGGGGCAGCGGAACGGCGGGGGGGGGGGGGAGGGCGGGACGAG
>Ga0164241_10002337_pt1 | contig 20820 bp, 18 predicted proteins | sample OricomyardsoilBY_FD_108780 | JGI IMG/M metagenome (GOLD analysis project Ga0164241, IMG submission 108780) | Backyard soil microbial communities from Emeryville, California, USA - Original compost - Back yard soil (BY) | ecosystem: Environmental > Terrestrial > Soil > Unclassified | place: USA... | reverse complement strand
TCCCATTTCACCTGCACCGTAAATGATGACCTTTTCCCCGTTAAGTGATTTAGATTGCGAAGCCCTGGAATATATTTCCTTTACCAGCAACCTGAACATGACAAGTATAAAAATTACGCTGAATGCATTGATGATTAAAAGCGCAATGGGGACTGAAATCGTACTTATTGCATTCTTATCAACTTCATAAATAGTAAGCCATAACACAAATTGTAAAGTTGCAAATTTGATAATGCGAAAGATATCATTGATCTCAGAATACCTGATGATGCCTTTATAGATTGGGAAAATAAATACACACACGAGATATACGCACGTATTAATAAATATCGCCGGAAGAAAACCCCTTATTGAGGGCACATCAATCAACAACCGGCGGACAAGAAAAAAGGAAAATAAGAAAGAAATGGTGACCAGCGCAAGATCACAGATAAAAATGATCCACCTTGGCGCATACCTGGTTTTAAAAAAACGTTCTAACATTGGGGATATTGGGTTAATTAAGGGATTAATAACGTATTCACAATGATTAAATTTTAATGAAAACTAAAATATGATATCATTCACAAATTCAAAAAAAATTGAAATCAAGAACTATACCATATTCAAACATTAAAAATATCGTTAGGCCTCCAAAAGAAAAATCAAATAAAGTTAATTCTTTTTATTTTATTTTTTGAGACTGTTTTTCCATAGGTATTTCTCTTTTAAATAAAAAGCCCGCAATCGGACAGGTAATCCAATTGCGGGCTGATCAGCATTAATTTAAACTAATAGCTGAATTATTCTGTCATGCATCGTAGTACCCATTCTAACCAGGATGATAACGAATCAAGACATCTTTGAAAACTTATTATCAAGTATAGCCTGCCTAAATCGATGTTCTTTCAATGGTGCTCTTTTATTTTATCACTCTTTAAATCTATAAAGTGGAAAATAATTACTATCGGGTATGGCTTTTTTAGAGCCAAACTTCTCATATAATAAAGATTTGTAAACATCCTCATTTGTGATGCATCTAAGGATTGAAGAATGAATTAAACTTTTACTAAATCCGTATTTAAAACGAAATAGAGAATCCATTTGACCGACTAAGCCGCCACCTAGATGAAGCAGTTTCTGGTGATTATTTGATCCCCATTCAATTACCTTATCAAACATCAATTTTGTTGGTGCTACTGAACGGTATTTGTCAGCCGTTCCGCCCAAATGATATTGAATAATGCCATTATATTCAGTAAACAATCCTCCCGCGGCTAATTCACCTTCTTTATCATGTACGGTTACCAGGTTTAAATGGTCTTTCAGTGCATCCCAAAGTTGAGTGAAATACTTTTCATCGAAATAATAGTAGCTGGAAGCGTTCAAACGGCGCATAGTCGAAATATAAATCCCCTGCCAGGCAGGATATCTATCAAAGTTATTAAAGGCCACTTCAAATCCTTCTTTTTTAAGTTTCTTTATATTCCGTTTATGATTGGATGAATATTGGCTGGCCAATGTATTATAGTCTTTTGACAGATCCACAATCACTGTTCTGCCGTGGATGACCTGCTTTACGACTTCAGATTCTACAAACAGGTAATTATTAAGAAAAGAATTCAATCTTAAAAAAGCAGAAACGATTTTATTTTCCTTACAACTTTTTAAAAATTCCATTATAACCTCATCGAACAATCTATAATTAAAAAGCCGGTTTATAAGAATTCCTGCATAGCCATAAGGGCTTACTACATCAAAAAAATCCGCGCCAGGAATTTCTCTCCTAATTAGTGGAATGAGTGCTTTAGAATTTCCATTTTCATAATAAAAGAAAAGGGGCTCTCCTCCAATTAGTTTCTTTTCAATATTTGAAAAAGCCGGCAGATGATAAAAATCGAAATCTGATTCCTCCAGTAACTTGTTCCAAAGATTTTCATCTGTAAAAAGTCCTGTTTTCATAATTTCATTTTTCCCAATTCTACGGTTAGTGTTAAAGAACTATCTATTAATTCGTACGAAAGATTTTCTTCGGTTATCAAGCAAGCGCTTGAGTACTGAGACATCAGGTTAGCCGGAAATAAATTAAGTGATTCCACATCTCTAAACACCAGGTTTCTATTTACTACAGTGGCTATTTTTCGTGTTTCATCATAAATTCCGGTAAATCCATTCTCATCCTGCTTTACCTTTAAATCATCATTAGTTTCTTTCATGCTGCCATGCAGCATCTGCGTAACGTTATACCAATATTTTTTGCCGGTCTCTTTCATTCCTATTCTTTTATACCAACTTACTACCTGGTCATTTTTTTCAAAAACATCAAAGCGAAAAAGCTCGCAGTTTGTTTTTTGTTTTAACTCCTTTAATGCAAACTTCAATAAGTTTATTCCTTCGCCGGTACTTCTAATTGAGGGAAGAATAGCTATGTTATTTATGAAAATTTCATTTGGGGCAATTTTGAAATGAGCAAACCCTACAATTTTTAAATCCTTTTTGAGGACAAATAAATGATCGATTAAACCATTATTTATAAGCTGCCGGAAATAAAACGGATAATTAGGGTCCTGGTAGAACAGAAAATCTTTAACCTGGGGGTCAAACATATTTTTTAAGAAAATTGTTATTTCCTTTGATTCTTTAAGCGATAAATTTTTAAGCTCCTTTATGTACATGTATTTTATTTTTCCTTTCCTGATCCAAAGCTAACATTTAAGCTCCCATCTAAAATACGCTAGTTAAATGGATGCTCTTTCAAAGGCAGTTTGGCAAGAGGATGATAATCACCTTGTAAACCAACTGGAACAGCATGCCTGATATCATGTACCATATCAATAGCGGTTTTAGTTTCACCGATACGAAAACCCTTTCCGGCAAGAATGGCTTCATAAGAAGTAGTATGCAGGTCAGTAAATCCATCACTAAACTCCAGTTCCTTTCCTTCTATTTGTATGGACCGGTAGGTTCTTTTTCCCTGCGCCCTTAGATTTGCCGGTACCGTCTCTTCGTTGATACTTAAAAACCATCTTATTCTTGCTTTTTCTAATTCGAGGAATCCTGATGCCCGGTCGTAAGAGTGAATATGAACCGTATTTTTTTTTACAGGACCGAATACCCACGCTAGCATGTCAAAAAAATGCACTCCAATGTTGGTTGCAATCCCACCCGACTTATCAAGATCACCTTTCCATGAGGTGAAATACCAATGCCCTCTTGAAGTAAGATAAGTTAAATCAACATCGTACATTTTATCCTTAGGTCCATTCATCACTTCTTGCCTGAGAACGATGATAGATGGGTGCAGGCGCAACTGTAGTATAGAGAAAATCTGTTTGCCTGTTTCGTTTTCAATTTCCTCCAGTGCTTCAATATTCCACGGGTTTAACACAATGGGCTTTTCACATATCACATCGGCATTACTTCTTAGTCCAAACCGGATGTGGCTGTCGTGTAAATAATTGGGAGAACAAATAGAAACATAATCAATCGGGCGCCCTTTCCTTTTTAACTTGTCTATATGCCTGTCGAATCGTTCAAATTCAACAAAAAAGTCGGCAGCAGGAAAATAACTATCCATGATACCTACACTATCAAAAGGGTCATAAGCCGCCAAAAGGTTGTTGCTTGTATTTTTTATGGCTTTTAGATGTCGTGGAGCAATGTAACCGGCCGCGCCTATTAATGCGAAATCTTTCATTTTAAATTTAAGGTTGTAGGATTAATTTCAGAAGCCACCATTGTTCAGGCGCAGAAGAAAGTGTCCTGTAAAGATCATTCTATGCTATGTTCTTGCAGAGGAGAAAGTAAAGTGTTTGATATCGGAGGGTCCCTGTTTTAGAAAGCCCGCTTTTATTTTATGGCCTCAACAAATAAAGAACGATAGGTCTGTTGTCAAGAATATCAACATCTTTACAAAGCCCTTTTTTATATTCGCTTTCCTCAACTTTAGAAAAGCCTGTTTTTAATAATTTATCTACGATTGAATGATTATCATACAACCACAGATGAGGGTCACGGATTTTTGAACTTACACTCAAACTGGTCAAAAAAATATCAGCGGCATTTGAAGGATTACTTTTTACATTTTCTAAATAACGATCAATGTCGTACTTTAAGTCCGGAACGATTATCCTTGCCACTCCTCCAATTTTCAGCACTCTATAAATTTCTTTAAATAAAGCCTTAGCATCGGAAAGTGAGAGATGTTCCATAAAATGTGATGTATAGATAAAATCTACAGATGAATCTTTAAAGGGTAATGGCTTTGTTAGTTCTCTGTATTGTACTTCTTTCGGCCACTTAACACTATAATGAACTTTTGATAAGAGCCCGATTTTATTTAGTAGCCACCTTGCCAGTGGTATTTTAGCCATCCTTAAATTTAGTGAATTATCAAAATTAATCCATCCCGGCGCAATTGAAGTACCACATCCTAAGTTTACAGCAACAACTGAATTTTTTGTCGAATCCATTTGATTAAAAATTAGTTTCTTTTATTTTAATAATAACCCAAGGTTAGCCTATTAGTTTTTTTAAGGTGTCCTCCCCGCAACAACAACAATCATAGTTTTTGCGATGCGATCCCCAAAGAACATTTTAAGGAATTTTGAAATGAAAGGTACGTTCCCATCAAAATGAATCTCCTTAACAAAAAAATTGTTCATTTCAAGAAGAGATTTTATTTGATCAACCTTGAAATGATTTTTTGAGTACCGGAGGTAACCTGGCCTGCCGGTTATTTTAAAATCTATTCTTTCGAATTTGCGGAACCAACTATGCCTGTTTGGAACAGAAATAATCAGGTTCCCTTGTCTCTTTAAAATTCTTAAAAACTGAGAAATATTTTCTTCGATGTTATCCACATATTCGATTACGCTACTTGATAATATAGCATCGAAATGATTGTCCGGATAACCAGGAAGATCTTCAGGTATATATTTTACAGAAAATGAAATCCTGGGATTCCCTTTATGCTTCTCCGAACAATATCGTATCATTTTCTCTGATCCATCAATAGCTACAACATTGCAATTCTTTAAATCTAAAACCAGGTCAGATATTGTTCCAGGACCGCAGCCGGCATCTAAAACCACCCCATCCAAAGGCAAGATTTTTTTTATTAATAGATCCCATATTGCCAGCCGTTTTTTTAAATTCTTTTTACGCGAATAATTTTGAATAAATGACTCCGCAAGTTCCGAATGAAAATCAATTGCATCCATTGAAGAAGAAATTAGTTGTGAGAAATAAAATACGATTCAGGATTTATTAAAAATTAATTTCTTAGCCATCTTTTAAAGCTAATAAAAAAAGATAGAAAATAAGTTTTATCCTTTTGCAGGATTTAATGATTAATCCATATTACTATAGTGCTGTAATAATTCTATCATCTTCTGCCCGTGAACCGCTTCTGTAAAGTGTGTATTATAATATTCCGTTGCATTTTTACTTATAGCCGAAAATGCCTCAGAATTATTTTTGCAATAAATTATAAGATTCGCAATTTCTAAAGGCAGAATATCATCTAATAAAAAACCGGTGATTCCATGATTGATCATTTCTGGAATAGCCCGGTAATTTGAAGAAATAACAACACAACCGGTGCGCATGGCTTCAATAATCGAGATAGGCTGCCCCTCATTAATATATTGAGTGGGAAGGACGAAAAAATGAGCAGCAGCAAATAGATTTTCCTTTTTTGTGCCCGTCACTACTCCGTTATACCTCACCTCATTCTCAAGATTGTATTCTTTGATTTTATTAAAGAAATTCTCACGTGCTTCTTCCAAATTAATAAATCGTGTTTGATCATTACTAATGTCAAATTCACCACAAAAAGTTGCTTTAAAATGAATATTCGATTTTTTTAACAAAAGCAAACTCTCTAATACAACCAGGTAACCTTTCGATTCGATTAATGTTGATATGTACAAAATATTGATGGGCCTTGCAGAGTCGATATTTTTGGGAGGGAGGTTGATTGGCATATCAATCCCATTTGGAATGCTAATAATCCTGTCATGGATGATTGGCTGAAAATCATACATTCTTTTTAAATTATTACTAAGTACAATGATTTTCGAATATTTTAATAGTTCCTTTTTTATAAGATCTTTAGTTTGTTGATCCTGTGCTTCATAAAAACCATTAAAATTACCACCATGGAGATGCCCAATTATTTTACTGTCAAATAATTGGGCAATCCGGTTAATCCAAACATCTCTTCGAAATCCATTTCTACTTTGTGCCACCTGTACATATAAGATATTTTTACCAGAGAGGCATTTCAAGAAGAGCGTTACAAGAATAGAAATATAATCAATGCCCCTTTTTATTACTGTCCATTGCTTACTTGATGTCGTAAAATTTCCAGAAATATTAATAATTTGATAAGGAATATTTGCTTTGGTCAAATGCTTTATTAAAGCCTTAAAAGCTATAGATTGGCCGTTGAAAGGAGGTGGCATAACACCCACTAAAATTATTTTCCTCATTAAAAAATACTAATTATCCAGCTAATTATGGACTTTAAATCCTTTACCCTATTCTTTGCAAATCCTCAGACGTTGATTTAAATTCCAAGTTTATTGGATTTTTATTTTCCGATTCAGCTTACTTAATAAAAAGAATGTTAAAAAAACATTGAAAAATGTTGCTGAAATGATATTTAAATTCTGCATCGGAAAAAATGCAACCCAGACAAGTAAAACTATGAATGCGTATTTTTCGCCAATCGTTTTGCTTTGAATCACCTTTTTCTCACCCCATAATAACAAAAGACTAAAGGCTATGGATAAGAGCGAGCTTCCCCAAAAACCAAAATATAAATAGCTTTGACCGAGAGTTGGCAAAATCATAGAATTTCCTCCCTTATACCCAAATACGTAATTAAATTGAGTAGTCGTGAAATTATCACTAGCCGGGAATACTTGTCTGACAAACAATATAGAACTTGCTATTTCATTCAGGAAAGTCAATACATTGAGTGAGTTAGATACTTTGGGTTCAATAGCTATAGTAGTGGCTATTAAACTTGATCCCCCAAAATAGGCTTGAAAATAGTCGTTTGTTTGTTGGTTATTATTACCATATTGTCCAGCCACCGCCCCTTGAAAGTTACCAACACTACCCTGTCCGACATCAGTTAAAGCCGTTATAGAAATAACCGATATTACTGATAACGCAATAATTATGTTAATTGAGGTCTTGCTGATAAGTTTAAGATGGTTTAGAAATGAGGTGGCAATTATGCCATTTGCCAAAACATTTAGTCTGCTGGTATTCCAAAATACTGAGATTTGGAGTAAGGTCACAAAAAGTATTAATGCCTTATTGACCTTTTCACGTTTAAGTTTTCGTCGAAACTGCCGAATAGCAGTTACTACTAATAATGCCTGTAAAGAAATCTGAGTAAAAATAAGACCGATGCCAGCAATTGTATTAAAATTTCCGCCATCAAAGTCTTTTGCGATTAGGAAATTAGTATTGGCTCTGATTCCAGGAAAAATTAAAAAGGATAAAACGCCAATTAAAATAGCAACGTTGTAAACAGAAGTATTTCCGCTTTTTTTTTTGTGATAAATTGACAATTTGTCCCGCAAAGGCAACAGTTTTCTAATACCAAAATGAAAAACAAGAAAAATACTCATCATTTCCAGGATCATTAAAGCAATTGAAACTGTATTTGTAAAATCATCCGTTCTGATGGATCCTGAATGATAATATGTATTAGTGATGGAGGAGTACAGCGGACTGATGACATAACGTACAAATAAAATCATATTCATAATCGTGATGCCAAGATATCGAAAAACACCATACTTCATATTCGTGAAGTACATTAACAATCCGTAGGTCAATGGTAACAGGCATAAATAATGAAAGCCACTTCCAGGTATACTAGTTGTGCCGTTTAAGACTATCAATGCAACGACCTGAGTAAAAAGGAGGAATAAAAAACTTAAGCCCTTCCTGGAATTTATTTTCATCAGCAAAGTATATGCTTTATGGTTTCAATGTTAACATTACTATTCATTCAAAGTCTTTTATAAATAGGTTTATCTAAAAATTAAGTATAAAGGTTGGTCGCTTCATTTTTTTTTATTGCGCTTTCAAAAAATTGAAAAAGTTTTTTCATTTTTATGTCCCAAGTCAAATTATTCAACGCAAAACATTTCATGTTCCTGGGGTGTTCGAAATCGCTTCGAACATTCAACGCAAAGGAAGTAATATCGTTCAGATTAACATCTGAATCGTCAGACTCAACATGATAGATATACTTGAAGTCATCGCCAAAATCCTCATCTAACGTGCTCCAAAAAAAAGGGATACCACGGCTGGCGTACTCCCGGGCTTTTAAGGTTGAACTATAGTTTAGGCCAATACGATGAAGTCCTAAACTTCCCACACATACATCGGCCCAATTAAAATGTTCGTTAAGTTGTGCATTATTTTGATTCCCAAGAAACTCAACAAATTTCGATATTTTAATTTTTTTTACAAGTTCTCTATTCCTATGCATTTCATGACTATCTCCTGCAATTCTTAAATAAATAATCCGCTTATTTTCACCTGATGCCACATAATCAGCCATACCTTTTATTACCCGGTCGAGCCCATGTGTGCCAAAACCGGAGCCAACGAAAAGTATTTTAATAATTTCCGGTTCGGAATGATTCAATGTGCGTACGGGATATTTCTCAACATTGATTCCATTACCAATTGTAGCGCTCATCTTATTTAAATCGCCACTTTTATTTATTTGATAATCAGTGATCTCGGAAGTCACTCCTACAAACGCATGAATCCTTTTGCGGACAGACCTGCCAAAAATTGTTTCAAGAATATTATTAAGATAATTGCCATTAAATTTGAGGCCACTGGATGTGTTTTCTATTTGCTGATGCTCTGTAATAATTTTATATCTTTTATTGAATTTCAAAAAATTCAATAAAAGAAAATCGGCCATCGGATACCGGAGATATACGATAGTAATTTCCGGATCATAAGCTTCTAAAGCTTTTGATATTAATTGAAATTTCTCCTTGCGGCGTTTCCAGGGATTGTTAATCCTACCGGGTGTGTTTATTAACACTTTTACATTTGACCGTTTATCAATTTCACTCGCAAAAACGTCGTTTGATGGCAGAGAACTAACTAAGTATAAATCTGTTTTTGGCGTTAGCTTTAAAAGTGCATCAAACTGGGAAATTATCTTTTGCTCTACGCCTCCAAAATTCTGTCCCACAAATGCGAAATAAACAATATTAAACTCCATTAGACATTTTTTTATTAAAGGAGCGAAAGATCAGGGAACTTGTTATATAATAAATAATTGCTGCTATGATCATCCCCGTAATTGCGCCGTTTAAGCCATAATTTTTTATAGATATAAAAACAATAGGGATGGTAAGTGCCAAAGTAATCAACGATCCGAAAAAATTAAGATCAAACCGTCCCTGGCCCATAATGGCGGTTCCCTTCATGATGTTACTATTCTTTATTAACCAGGCGATACTTAAAAACACAAAATAATATATAGAACGATCATATTTACCTGAGAAGGCCAGTTTAATCAAAACAGGTAAAATAAGAGCGCCTCCCAAAACAATAAAAAAAATAAGGAAATGGTTTAATTTATTATATTTTTTGTATGAGTTATACCATACGCTATACGAGGAAGATTGTTCCGAAAAAAAAGGAAACGCTATTTGCTGAATGGTAGTAGGAAACAATTGGTAAACACCCAATATAGTAAGGGCAAACATATAATAGCCCACTTCTTTTCTATCAGTGATTAGGTAATTGATAAGGTAAACATCAACAGTTGCAGCGAGGGTGCCTACCACGTTGGTAATTAAGGCGTACCCTGCGAAATGCCACATACTCTTCAGTAATTTAAAATTGAGCTTGAAATAGCTCGCCTTAAAAATGACATTTTTAATCCCAATTTCAAAAATGATAATGGCTAAGAATCCTGTAGAAACGATGGTAATTATATAGCCATTGAGTTTGAATAACCAGGTAAAAATTACTATGAATAAAATTGAAATTAACTTTACAATGAATTGCAGTTTAGCCATTTTTTTTATTTGCTTCAATGCCTGGTAATAAGCCAATTGAATGCTCTGCAACGATAGAGGCAACAAAAATAAAGCGTACACCGGAAAAATGTTGGAAATTACCGGATCGGTTGAAACCATACCCAAAAAAGAGAGTAAATAAAGAACCAGGTATATAACAACAAAAGAAATTAATGTAATTAAAAAAGCAGTTTGGTATAATCGCTTTTTCTCCTCATCAGTCCTGTTTTCCGAAGCCAGCTTCAACAAGGAAGTATTAAACCCTAAGCCACAAATTAATGTGGAAAGACTAATAAAGGTTTGCATGATCTTGATCCTCCCAATATCTGTTGGGTCAAGAAATCCCGCCACAAACAATTGAGAAACAAAACCAACGATGATAATGAACCCCTGGGCTGTAAAAAGATGGAAAAAACCTTTGCTTCCTACGTTTTTAATTTCTTTTAAATAGAAAGAAAACTGGTTTTTCAAAATGCTAAGGTTTGAATAATAATTCGATTGATTTTAAATAAGAAATGCAAAGTAATTTTTCGGTAACAGACCCATTTGAAAATAACCCTTTTACATCTTCACCGATTTCGTCTGGAATTATGTTCCATGAAACAGAATGATTAAATTGATTTGTTATGAATTGCTGAAGCTTTACACTGGCTTCATACCATTGATTGAATGGAACAGGAGTATCATGGTTTTGCGTAAGAATTAATTTTAGCCGGTAGCTTATTTTAGCCAATAATTTTATAGAACGGTTATTGGTAGGCTTTATCCCTCTATGCCATGGATAATTACCCAAGTCAGGATGCTGCCGGTTTATCCATTCTACTGTTAAATAACCATTATATCTCAATTTTGGATGAACAGAATAGGCTAAGTCAGCAAAATCATTATTCATATAGGTATAAACGGAATCGGTGAAAGGCATCGTCATCCACGATCCGTTATGTATCGCATTGAATCCCCTGCTATAGGTTACAAACATTTCTTCATTGGCATATTTTTTGAAAATATCGTTTAATAATCCTGAATCGATACGGTCAAATAATTTATCCGAAACGGCATAGCGTTTATCTAACCGCGGTAAAATTTGTTCTTTGCCTGACAAATATCCACCCTTGCTGCTCTCCGCTAATCCTCCGTTATGAAATAAACCATAATCAGAAAAATTCAATCGTTTAACAGCCGCAAAAGTCTGAGCTGCCCCGAAATAATATACCGAACAGTTATTCAATTTTAAAGGCGTCTCAATGTCGTATAATTGGAAGCCATTATTTAGTAATAGAATTATGTGTTTAAGAGAGAGAGCGCCTGAAATCTTCCTCGCAGTTAATTCGTCAGATTTGAATCCTTCACTAAAAGTTAGTGCAGTAATATCATCAAATCCATCTGCATGCGCCAGCATCACATTTAACCGCGAATCTAAACCACCACTCAACGTGGCAAGGTGATTAAACCCATATTCCTGATCCTTTTTATATTCCAGTTCAATTGATCTTCGGAACCTGATATCTATTTCTTCAAGCAACTCGCCGGTCAGTTGATTGTGTTTTACTTCCCTATAATAGTTGTGGTATTTGTTTAATTCCACACCGGTTTTACTGGCTGTAATATAATGGCCGGCTTTGATTTTTTTTATTTCGGACACCAGGGTATAATCTTCCAACAGGTAACCCAGCGTAAGCATCATATAAGATGCCGGAACAGAAAGTGTTGGGTTGATACCAAAATGCCGGAGGATATCAGTAAGAAGAAATATAGAAGAAGAAAATGCAAAGAAAGAAGATGACCAATAATAAAAGAGTTGCCTGGATCCGGTTTGATCAGCAAACAAAAATAATTCCTGATTTTTGTCATCCTTATAGATGCAGGTAAATGACCCGTTGGTGGAACTAATAGCCTTCGTAAAACCCGCTAAATTATTGATGCCCTCGAACTGGGTATTTGTGAGATTGATACCATCAAAACCCAGGAGTTTTTCATCGTGCTGAAGTACGAATGAATCCTTTAGAAATTTGCCATTGTGGTAACATTTCAGAACAAAATCATTACCAGCAACATCTTTCCATTTCAAATAATAATCCTGAAGTTTATCCGGAAATGAAAAAGATTCCATTTTATCAGGTAGCTTCCTGTCAAATAAAAAAATCCCACTAAACCCGCTCATGATTGCCGTTCCAGTTCATAATATTTATACCAATTTCTTTTTATTGAATCCCAACTTACCATGTCCAATATAATTTTTCTATTGACTTTAGATTTGCTTTTACGATCTTCCAAATTATCAATTACCTCGGAGAGAACATGGGGGAGTTCTTCAGGAGATTCCATACTTATAAAATAGACCCCTTTTTCAATTAGAGTCTCATAAGGCAGCCATTTCCCGGTAATTACCACACTACCGGCAGCGAGATGTTCCAGCATTGACGCTGACATTTGATCCCGTTCCTGGATATGTACAAAAATATCTGCAGCTACCCGTAAGGCCTGTAATTTATCTCCAGTCAGAAAATCTTCAAGTACCAATGAATCCAATGAAGATTCCTTTAATTTTTCTTTTACGATAGTCCTCATTTCTGCACCTCCATTCCCATAAGTCATCGGAAAAATTATTTGATAATCGTGCAACTTGTTTTCCATTTTGTTCAGCGCATCTATAATCATTTCATGCCGTACAATACGTGCCGCACTATACCCACAAACTATCGTTTTTTTCTGTACACCCAATAATTGTTTGCTATAGGAACTGTCGTGGTCAATTATGAATTTTTCAAAAGATGCAAAACTATTCATCAAGGGGAATAGAATACCGGCTTTCTTTTCCGATGTGGATACCTTATACTTCAAGAGTATTTTATCTAACAAAACCTGGTTAGTGGCAAAAACACCATCCACCAGGTTGACTGTTTTTTGATTGAACTTATGTTGGAAATTACTTACCTGGTTAAAGTCAGACCCAAAGAAGGTCAGGAAAATTTTTTTGGTTTTTCTGCGAATAATTGGAGTAAAAGAAGCCAAATAATAATGATGAAAATGAATATGTACGATATCATACCCAGGTATTGTCCGTGCCAGTTTTCGCAATCCAAAAACAGACGAAAAGAATCTTAATTTGGGAACTCTTTTAATAAATCCCTGCGGGTATTGATTTACAAAAACATTGTCAAAGACTTCCAATAAAGATTGTCTTGCATCTTCGTTAATGGTGGCTATAATAAAACAATCAAAATGAGCGCCGGTTTCCTCTTTAAGCTTCTTTACTGTGGGCTGAATAAAGGTTTTAATAAGATGTGCTTCTGAAACGATAAGAATTCTCTTTCTATTCTGCATTAAAATATTGCTTTAGCAAATGAGCTTCTCCTACATCTTTCCATGATTTTTCGCTTACCGGAAAAACGCCCACGTTGCCACCTCTTTCTAAAACCTTTTCAATCAGTTGCGTAATGTGGAAGAATTTGTTACCAGGTATTTCATCAATCAAATGCGGCTCTAAAATATACATGCCACTGTTGATCTTGAAAGTTAATTCAGGCTTTTCGTGCAGGCTCAGGAGTTTCCCGCCCTGACCGGTTTCCAGCGTGCCATAAGGAATAGGATAATGCTTTAATGCGGCCACCAATGTAATCTCATTTTTGTGCTCTTTATGGAAATCCAATATTTCAGAATAATCCTGCTCGATGAGGATGTCACAATTGCTAACGAAAAAAGTTTCATTAATTTTTCCTTTTAACAATGCCAGGCTACCTGCAGTTCCCAGGGGTTTGTCTTCTTTAAAAAAGGATAAATTGTAAGGAAGACTTTGTTGCTTTAAGTAAAACTCTATTAAGTCTGCCTTATAGTTAACGGAAACATGGAATGTTTTACAGCCATACCTATGAAACCTGTCGAAGATATGTTCGAGCATTGTTTTTTCACCAATAGGTATCAACGGTTTGGGGATCACATTAGTTAAGGGCCTTAATCTTGTGCCTTTGCCTCCTGCCATTATAATTACCGGCAAATCAAACTGTTTGGCTGGATTGATCGCCTGGTCCTGAAAAAGGTCCTCCCAAAAATAAACTTTCAGCAAGTTGCCAGTTTCCAGATCAACCACCGGCAAAAACTCCATTCTGAACTTTATCATGGTATCCCGTACAACTGCTAAATTTTCATCATTATAAAGTACCCGCGGATTAGGGCGCAAAATATTTGAAATCGGTTTGTCTAAAGAGATATTATTTATAATAGCCCGCTGAATGTCGCCTATGCTTAAAATTCCAACCAGGCTAACGTTATCTTTACTTATAATCAAAGATTTCACACCTAACTCATCCATCTTTTTTAATGCATGCAAAATCGGAACTTCAGGATCAATTACCCGTTGTGTTATACATAAATCCAATTCCATTTATTCTCTGTATTTTTGAGTTTCAATTTTGATTTGAAGATAGCTATTGTCCTGCCGTCATGATCACATCTCAAGGATTAGAAATCCGGAAAACTCTTCCAGGATTGCCAACAATAGTTTCATTTTCAGCAACATCTTTTAATACAACAGAACCTGCACCAATAGTAACATTTGCCCCGATCTTAACCCCTTGTTTTATAACCGCATTTGCCCCGATAAAAGTGTAATCACCTATTTGCACACTCCCTGCTAAAACAGCACCAGGAGCTACATGAACACTATTCCCTATTTTACATTCATGTTCAATAACACATGCAGTATTCAGGATACAAAAATTACCCATGCGAACTAAAGGGTTAACTGAAACGTTCCTGGATATAAAATTCCCTACACCCATTTCAAAGTGCTTACTTATTGATGATGATGGGTGGATAACATTGAGCAATGTTTTATGGTGATTCAAAACTGTTTTCGAAACTTTATCTCTTATCTTATTATCACCAATACCCAGCAAAAACTGAAAGTCCTCTTTCCAACCTAAGAAATCAACATCTTCTTCAAATCCCAAATATTTTAAATCAAATGGATTTTCTTTAGCTATCTTTTTGTCACAATAGTATCTAATATTTAAACCTGCGTCTAATGCACATTCAGCAACAACGTACCCGTGTCCTGAATATCCTATAATAGCAATCTTATCTAACACTGCTCGGTATATTTACAATTCGTTCTTCCAAAAATTCAGCATTTTGCTGTCTATCTTTTTGGCAATTGGCGTACATCGGTAAACGGTACATTAATTGCCATATAGGGCGCGTCATTACTTTATTAACATTGGTTTCTTTCAGGAAAAGATCACGTTCCGGTTTATCATTCAATTCTACACACATTAGCCAATAATTAACTTTAGTATTTGCCAGTTCAGTACGAAACTTTATTCCTTTTTCCGCAAAGAAATCTATATACATCCCGGCAAGTTCTCGTTTGTTCTCCAATATTTGATTTAGCTGTTCTAATTGCGCACACGCCAATGCTGCATTCAAGTTAGGCATCCGGAAATTATACCCTAATTCATCATGATAAAACTCATAAGAGTGTGGCTTTTTAGCGGTCGTGGTCAGGTGTTTCGCTTTAATGCCAAGTTCTTCATCATTGGTCACTATCGCACCTCCTCCACCACAAGTAACTGTCTTATTTCCGTTAAATGAGAAAATACCCAATTTACCAAAACTGCCCGTATGCCTGTCTTTATAATAACTCCCTAAAGATTCTGCAGCATCTTCTACTATAGGTATATTCCATTTATTACAAACCAACATCAATTCATCCAGATGTACCGGGAATCCAAAAGTGTGCATCGGCAGACATGCAGCTATTCTCCTGCCGGTAGATTTATTATAGCATCCTTTTTCCGTAATTTCACCGAACTCTTCTAAAAATGCATTCAGGGCGTTTGGTGAAAGGCCCATCGTGTCGTTATCTACATCTACAAAAACAGGGACAGCTCCAGTATAGGCAATCGCGTTGGCGGTAGCAACGAATGTCAGTGCCTGCGTAATTACTTCATCACCACTTTCTACCCCTGCAAGCCGTAGAGCCACTTGTAAAGCAGATGTGCCGTTCACTGTGGCAACAGCTTTTTGGGTATTAGTGATTTGCTGCGTCATCTCCTCAAACCTGTTAACATAAGCACCTACTGAAGACACGAAGGTAGAGTCTATGGTATCTGATAAATATTTCTTTTCATTTCCCCTGAATACAGGTTGGTGTAAAGGGATAAAACCCTTTGTTCCAAATGATTCCTGAATAAAGGATATAACGTTTTGATACTCTTTCATTCTTACATTTTCGAATCTAAGTACTTACCGGTTTCTTTATGTTCAAAGCCGGGAATCATCTCAAAAAACAAATCAATAATTTGCTTTTTATTCCAGTTTCTACCTTCTTTCAAAGACTTAATTTCATCAACAAACCGATCAATTTTTTCGCTAATCAAAATGGCTGAATTTTTTATGATGCCTATATTCTCAAATCTATCCATATCCAAAACTTCGCCTTCTGTATAAAATTCTTCAAAGTCCTTTTCACCGGTAGTATCACTTTTCGTAAAAAAGCAAGGCCATTTTTTTTGTTGCGATAAAATATCTACCGAAATCCTTGCCTCTTCTTCACTGTTGCATAAATAAGGCTGATAGCCTAACGCTTCTAAATATTTTAAAGCTATATATTCAAATGTGATAAGGTTTAATTCTTCATTCAATTTAGGAAAGAAAATATCCCTGTTTTCTCCAAAAATACATGACATCAAACACAACTCTCCTGACTCCTGCGGCGTTACGAAATAGCGCCTGATATCGTTAGGCGCTACAATAGGTTGCTTCTTTTTTATTCGCTGGTCAAAACCATGTAACAAAGAACCATCTGAGAAAGCCACATTAGCAAAACGCGCAGTTGAAATCATGATATCTTCACTGCTATGCATTAAAAACATTTCCATAATCTTCTTTGATGCGCCCATCATATTTACCGGATTCGCCGCTTTATCAGTTGAAACACAGAAGTATTTTTTGGTAGTCTTCTCAATTGACTGACGAATGGTTTTATCTGTATTTAAAATATTGACGTCAATCATACGCATCATGGTATAAGGGTCTTTTTCACTTCGTACATGTTTAAGAGCCGACAAATTCAAAACATAATCGTAATGACCGTCTGCTTCAATAAAAGCATCGTATTCGATTGAGCCAATGTCCAGCGCAAAAGTTTGAAAATCACCATTTATGTAACCGAGCGAGCTCCTAATATCTCTTACCAACTCCACCATATTGTTCTCACTAATATCTACAACGTGTAATTTCACCGGGTTCCTTCTAAAAATCTCTTTTGTAACAGCCTGGCCTATAGAACCCGCTCCACCAATAACTAAAAAGGAGGAAGCAGCAACTATTGTATTTAACTCCTGTCCGTGTTTAAAAATATCGTTTTTAAACAGTTCTTTCTCACGTCCGATAAGATTTAAAATATTCATTTTAAAAAAATTGTAACCTTTAATCCCGCTAAATTTCTTTCTGCATGTTTTGGGAATATAATTTAGTCTCAATTATATCATAATACAATTTTGCAGTAGCTTTCATGGACCCTTTTGCAACTAATTTTTTACTCAACTCGCCATGGCTGGCAATTAAGCCCTCATTTTCAATGTACTTCGTAATTGATTCAACGAAGCATTGTGTATCTAGATCGCAGATAAAACAGTTTTCGCCATTCCTGCAATAAGAACTGGTATTGTGTATATACTTGCTTAGTACGACACCTGTTCCTGATGCCATACACTCAATTAAGGTATTAGGCCCGTTAGAATCAGTTGCAGTAAATAATGCTATATCAGCACTCCTATAAATTTCAGGAAGATCATCCCAACTTTTAATCTCGTCCAAAAAAGAAACTGAATCTGATAAGTTGTTTTTTTGGATATAGGCTACACAGTCCTGCCGTAACTCACCTGATGCATTCATAGTAAGTTTCGTTCCCGGATACCTTTTATGAATCAAGGCAAAAACCTCAAGAGCAAAAAGAGGATTATAGGAATGAACAAGCTTGTTAGGGAAAATTAAACTGGCATTTTTTTTTGTTTCTCTAAGACTGTGTTGCAGATTCTTATCAATATCCTGGGGATAATGAGCCAGCACGACTTTATTTTCATCAAAGCCAAATTGAGTAATGTACTGATCACGCGGCTTTTCTCCCATTGCAAAAAGCAAATTAATATCTTTAAAAAGTGAGAAGGTCCATTTTTTGAAATTAACCTTAAGAATATTTGCAATAGAATTTTCCTTTCCGAGCCGAATTCGCTCACTCAAAATAATTACTTTAATTGAATGCTTCTTTGCCCATTTTTTTATAAAATAATGCGTAGGTAAAAAAAATCCTCCTAATAAAATAATATCCGGGTTAAATGCTTTAATCTTTTTTAGCAAACCAAGATTATTGTAGTTTAATCCTGGCAGATAAAAGGATCCTTCAAGAACTTTGCACTTATTACCTAAAGGTATTGCCCACCACGCGGGGCGATTCTTTTCCAGGTGAACATAAAACCAAATTTCTGCTTCAAAATATTCCTGAAGTTCTGTACAGAACTTAACCTGGTAAGGGGCTGCCATATTGTTTATGAAAATAAATCTTCTTTTGTCCATCGTGCCTATTTTGTAAATAATGCAATTCCTTTTACAGACAAAATCTTATCAGCCATTTTAAGATAGTTGTCTGTTGCGGATTCTCCCATTAGCCAACTGATGATTGCGGCGGGGAGATTAACGCCTGCAGCATGAGTAAAAGGATAACCTCCTCCAAAACGCGGGTTCATATCAATGATATAAACTTCCGCTGTTTCTGATACGATGAAATCTACATCCAGTATGGCAATATGTTTTAGCAGATTACCTATCTTTTCTCCAATCATTTCATATTTCTCATTCTTAATTGTGATTGCACCGTCCGTTTCCCCTGATCTCATTCCCAGTTTCTTCTTCACAAATGTGGTGACATAATTACCATTTAGATCATTGATTACATCCATTCCAAATTCGTCACCTTTAATAAACTGCTGAATGATCATTTGATTTTTATTGCCTTCCGGAACCGGATTTTCCAAAAAAGAATCTAACAGTCCTTTAGCCAGCCGGTTAAATTCATAAATCAACTGATCTTTTTCCTTTACTATTATAGTTGAAATGGATCCGGTGCCCCAGCGGGGTTTCAGAACTAATGGAAATTCGAGTTTCCCGCTATCTAACATTTCTACTGCCGCCTCAGTGTCTAAATAAGTTTTTGGTGTTTTGATTCCTGCCTTATGAAGTAATCCGGGATAATCTAATTTATCAAAGCAGGCTTTTATCACGTTATAATCAGCAACAATTGGAAAAATATTTTCTTTAAGAAATTCATCTTTATGAAACGATATCGCAGAAACGTCCAGGTCAAAAAGTGGAAGAATTGCTTTAATATTTTCTTTTTTACATACATCAAGCAGAAAGGGAATGTAATCCGGACTCAGGATAGGCGGGCTAACATAAGCCTTGTCGCCAACGTACATACCTGCAGCGTCCTTAATGCTATTTGTAACAATTACACTGCTTTTTCCATGCAGGGCCGATTTAAAATAATCGACAATATAATTTCTCCTTCCGACACTGGAAATTAATATATTCATTGATATTTTTTGAATGCTTTAATAAGTGCACAGATTTCCTCTACAGTTTCCATGGACAATTCCGGATATATCGGAAGGCAAATTACCTGCTGTGCGATTCTTTCGGCATTAGACAGGTTAGCTGCCGAAGCAGAAGGAAGTCCTCTGTAAATAGGTAAATTGCTAATCAGTGGAAAGAAGTATCTTCTTCCGAAAATCTTATGTTCTTTTAAATGAAAATACAATTCATCTCTCGACCTTCCGTAAACGTCATTGTCTACCAGGATGGGGAAATACGAATAGGAAGGGGTAACTCCTGCTAGTTCTTCCATACATGTTATCCCTGAAGTAAACTTTAATTTTTTTCTATATTCAATAGCTACTGTGGCTCTGCTCTTGATGCTTTTATCAATGCTCTTTAACTGTAATAATCCATAAGCGGCCTGCACTTCGTTCATCTTGGCATTAATTCCAGGAGCAATTACTGTGACTTCGTCTGCAATGCCAAAATTTTTAAGATAGTCTATCCTCTGTTTGGTATTTTCGTCGTGGCATATAATTGCACCACCTTCTATGGTGTTGAATACTTTGGTAGCATGAAAACTTAAAATGGATAAATCCCCAAAATTCAATATCGATTCATTATTTATTTTTACCCCGAAAGAATGGGCAGCATCATAAATAAGCTTTAAACCGTAAGTCTCTGCCAATTTCTTAAATTTCTCTAATTTACAAGGGTTCCCATAAACATGCACCGGCATAATGGCTGTCGTTTGTGGTGTTATCGCAGCTTCCACTTTATCAGGATCTAAATTAAAAGAAACCGGATCAATATCAGCAAACACAGGTTTAATGTTGTTCCACCAAAGAGAATGCGTAGTGGCTACAAAACTAAACGGGGTAGTGATTACTTCCCCAGTAATTCGCAACGCTTGTAACGCGGTAATTAACGCAAGAGTTCCGTTTGAAAAAAGGGAAAGATATTTTACTCCCAAATAGGTTGCTAATTCCTTTTCAAATTGTTGATGAAAAGGACCGTTATTGGTCAATACTTTGTTATTCCAAATCTGTTGCAAATATTCATAGAATTCTTCTAAAGGCGGCAACGCGGGGCGTGTTACATATATTGGTTCTTCATTCATGATAATGCAAACTTTTATAACTTTACGTATTGATGAACAAAACTTTTA
>Ga0164241_10002336_pt1 | contig 20829 bp, 19 predicted proteins | sample OricomyardsoilBY_FD_108780 | JGI IMG/M metagenome (GOLD analysis project Ga0164241, IMG submission 108780) | Backyard soil microbial communities from Emeryville, California, USA - Original compost - Back yard soil (BY) | ecosystem: Environmental > Terrestrial > Soil > Unclassified | place: USA... | reverse complement strand
CTGCCCTTAAAAGAAGTAGTGCGGGGCCGAGCGTCATCAATAGAAAGAGCAGCGACGGCGCATACTTGGTCGTGTTGAGGAACGACAGGAACGTGAACCAGGGCGAGTGTTGAGTCGACCATGGGTTTGGATCACCGTAGATGTTCAGTGTGCGAAGGATGACGAAGGCGGTCACGAGGCCAACGCCGAGCCGCAACAGGAAATCGCGCCGCCGGTCGGCATCCCAGTTGAAGGTCTGTCCAAGTGCGTATCCTGTAGCGGTCACTCCAATCCACGGGATCAGTGGATACGCTTCGAAAATCGTGAACCGCGGCGTTGAGATGATGAATCCGGGAACGTGGAGTATCGACCACACCGGTGCAAGCGCTCCGAACGACGCCGGATTGATTGGGTCGAGCAGGTTGTGTCCCGCGATCAGTACGACACCGAACCATCCCACGTATTTCACCGGTAGATGCACCAGCGCGGCGAGCACAATCATCGAGCAGCCGAGCGCCCACAGGACGGAAAGCAGCGAAAGGCGGTAATCGAAGTTGAATTGCCAGCCGAGGCAGCGCGTGACGACGAGCTCGAGGAAGATCAGCCAGAGACCGCGGGTCCAGAGGAATCGCGATAGTTGGGGTATGGTCTTGCGGCGCAGTGACAGAAATGCGCCGGTGCCGGTAAGGAGAAAGAACACCGGAGCGCAGAAGTGCGTGATCCAGCGAGTGAAGAACATCGCTGTTGTCGTTGTACCGAGGTCGGCAGGATTGATGCCTGGGACGCCAACAAATTCACGAACATGATCGAGCGCCATGATGATCATGATGATACCGCGCAGGACATCGACCGACTCGATGCGAAACCGCGCGGGCCGGGTCGTTGCGGTGACACTGCTCACACTGGCTACGCCGGACATACCGGGCATGCCAATTGCTCGACTGTAAAGCCGGTGACGCTCGCTTGTCGCTTACGGTACCGATCGGCGTAATCGGGGCGCTCGGCGCGATCGCGGCGCTCGGCGGTATCAGCCAGTATTATCAATGTTTGCTCCCGTTTCTGCACGACTTTCAATCGCAAGGCAATCAATTATGAGTATCAGCCCTCTCGCCGGCAAGCCGGCTCCGCGTGACATTCTTGTAAACGTTCCGCGCTTGATGACGGCGTACTACTCGCGCGTACCTGATCCCAGAGTTCCGGCTCAACGAGTAGTGTTCGGAACATCGGGGCATCGAGGCTCGGCGTTCGATATTGCGTTCAACGAGGATCACATCCTCGCGATAACGCAGGCGATCTGTCTCTATCGCAAGCAGGCCGGCATCGACGGTCCGTTGTTTCTCGGCATCGACACTCACGCACTATCCGCGTCTGCATTCGCCTCCGCGCTCGAAGTGCTCGCGGCGAACGACGTAACGGTGATGATCGACGATCGCGATGGATATACGCCGACACCGGTCGTATCGCATGCCATCATCGCGTACAACAAGAGACGCAAGACGGGACTCGCTGACGGGATAGTCGTAACGCCATCCCACAATCCGCCGGACGACGGCGGTTTCAAGTACAATCCAACCAATGGCGGTCCGGCTGACACAACTATTACTGACTGGATTGAACAGAAGGCGAACGAGTTTCTCGCGAATGGCTTGAAGGGCGTTCAGCGCGTACCGCTCGACCGTGCAAGAAATGCCGCTACGACGCACAAGCACGATTACATGGATGCGTACATCGGTGATCTTGGCGCAGTGATTGATTTTGACGCAATCCGTGGCGCCAATCTCAAGTTGGGTGTGGATCCTCTGGGCGGCGCCGGAGTCTTTTACTGGGCGATGATCGCTGAGAAGTACAAGGTGCCAATCACCGTTGTGAGCGACGACGTAGATCCGACATTTCGATTCATGACCGTGGATTGGGATGGCAAGATTCGAATGGATTGCTCATCGCCGTATGCAATGCAGCGGTTGATCGGCCTCAAGGACAAGTATGATGTTGCCTGGGCATGCGACACCGATCACGACAGACATGGGATCGTGGCGAAAAGTGTCGGACTTCTGAATCCAAATCACTATCTCGCTGTGGCGATCTCGTATCTCTTCGATCACCGGCCCAGATGGTCACCGACCGCGGGTGTTGGAAAGACCGTCGTGAGCAGCAGCATGATCGATCGCGTAACAGCGCGACTCAGGAGGCCGTTGAAGGAAACCCCCGTCGGGTTCAAGTGGTTCGTTGATGGATTGATGAGCGGCACCGTCGGATTCGCGGGCGAGGAGAGTGCGGGTGCTTCGTTCCTGCGGAGAGATGGTACGCTGTGGACGACAGACAAGGACGGAATTATTGCCGGCCTGCTGGCGGCGGAAATGACAGCTGTTACGCAGAAAGATCCGGGAGAGCTGTACCTGGACCTCACAAAGGAATTCGGCGATCCTGTTTACGAGAGGATCGATTCGCCAGCAACGACGGAAGAGAAGAACGCACTCTCGAAACTGAATGCGAGTGACGTGACCGTCACGCAACTTGCGGGTGAGAAGATCGATAGTGTGATAACGACAGCGCCGGGATCGACCGATCCGATCGGTGGGGTCAAGGTCAGCGCCGCCAGCAGCTGGTTCGCCGTGAGGCCGTCAGGGACGGAGGATGTTTACAAGCTTTACGCGGAGAGCTTCAAGGGAGCGGACCATCTCCGGACAGTTCAGTCGGAGGCGCGGACGATAATTCAGGCGGCATTGAAGAAGGGATAAGCAACCTTACGCTTGCCTGGGAGCATCTGAGTATAGCAGAATTAAACGTCGCTCAACTTCGCTCCACGTCCCTCACCCCAGGCCTTATGACCAATCGGCGTGATTTCCTAAGAAAGAGCGGCACCGCGCTTGGCGCGTTCGCTGCACTCAACCAGATTCCCGGCCTCCGGCCTGGAATGTTTCCCGGGCTGCTGCACCCCGGAAGCGCACCTCCCTACATACCGACCGACGACGAAATCAACGCTCTGATGGCGGCCGCTCTTGGTGCTGCCAGGTCGGCCGGCGCGAGCTATTCGGACGTCAGGATCGGGCGGTACCAGAACAATTTCGTGATCACGCGCGAACGTCAGATCGTTCAGGTCGTGGATACCGATTCGATGGGAGCCGGTGTCCGTGCCCTCGTGGATGGCACATGGGGATTCGCCGCGACGCGCAATCTCACATCAGACGCCGTGGCCGCCGCAGCGCGCGAGGCGGTGGCGATAGCGAAGGCAAACCGAATAGCACAGGACCGGCCGGTCGTTCTGGCGCCTACCCCTGTGGTACAGGCGACCTGGAATAATGGATTTACGAAGGATCCGTGGGACGTACCGGTCGAGGAAAAGGCCGACCTGTTGATTCGCGCGAACACCGAAGCCATGAAAGCGAAGAATGTGCGCTTCGTGTCGAGTGTGATGTACTTCGTGAAGGAGAACCGTCACTTCGCGTCGACAGATGGATCCGTGACGAATCAGACGATAGTCCGTAGTTGGGTCCCGATGCAGATCACCGCGATTTCGGCGGACCAGACCGACTTTCAGAATCGGTCCAACACCGTGCAACCAATGGGTCGCGGCTACGAATATGTCGTCGAAGCCGACATCGTGAACAACGCGCGCAAGTGGGGCGAGGAAGCAGCAGAGAAGCTCACTGCGAAACCGGTTGATGTCGGCCGCTACGATCTCGTGCTGCATCCGTCGCACCTGTGGCTCACGATTCATGAATCGATCGCGCACCCAACCGAACTGGATCGTGCCCTCGGCTACGAGGCCAACTACGCTGGTACCAGCTTCGCGTCGCCGCCAGAGAAAATGCTCGGGAAATTCCGATACGGGCCGGAGTTCATGAACATCCAGGGTGATCGCTCGCAACCCGGTGGTTGCGCGACTATCGGCTACGACGATGAAGGAGTGAAGCCGGAGGAATTCCTCATCATCAAGAACGGTCTCATCAACGATTACCAGACGACGCGCGAGCAGGCGAACTGGCTCAAATGGTGGTACGACTCGCAGGGTCGCCAGACACGATCGCACGGTTGTTCCAACGGCGACTCCTGGTCCAGCGTGCAGTTCCAGCGCATGCCCAACGTGTCGCTGCTCCCGGGCGAGAAGGATCTCGCGTGGAACGATCTCATCGGCGCGACGGATCGTGGAATCGCGATCATGGGCGACGGCTCGTTCTCGATCGATCAGCAGCGCTACAACGCGCAGTTCGGCGGTCAGCTCTTCTACGAGATCAAGGGCGGCAAGATCGTCGGGATGCTGAAGGACGTCGCGTATCAGATGCGCACGCCGGACTTCTGGAATTCGATGGACATGATAGGCGGGAAGAAGTCATACATGATGGGAAGCGCGTTCTTCGACGGCAAGGGTCAACCGGGTCAGGTCAACGCTGTGAGCCATGGATGCGTTCCAAGCCGGTTCCGCAACATCAACGTGATCAACACCGGGAGGAAGGCATGAGCGGTACGACACGCGACATCACACGCGACGGTATGCGCCGCCCGCTCTCGCTGCGATCGAACATGCAGATCGCGCCGATGCCGGAGTCCGATGCGCGGGCACTGATCGAGCGCACGGTGAAAATGTCGAAAGCTGACGCGATAAGTGTTTACATCGACGACGGTACGACCACAAATCTGCGTTTCGCGGATAATCGTGTGAGTACTGCTGGGCGCGTACAGGACAGCGGCGTGGCGGTCATCAGCGCATTCGGTCCGAAACACGCCGCCGTGCAGACGAACGACCTGAGCGACGAAGGCCTGCGTCGAGCAGTTGCACAATCGGAGGCGCTGGCGAAACTTGCCCCGGATGATCCGGAAGCGATGCCGGAGCTCGGCCCGCAACAGTACAAATCGAGCGAGGCGTATTTCACCTCGACTGCAGAAGCGAGCGCGGATGAGCGCGCACACGCCGCGATGACTGCACTGGATCCCGCACGCGCAGCGAGTGATCTCAAGGCTGCCGGCTATCTGGAGGTTCGTGCGCGGGCATCGGCAATCGGCAACAGCAAGGGAATGTTCGGATACTATCCGTACACGACAGCGAATTACACGTTGACAGTTCGCACTGCCGACGGAACCGGTTCTGGATGGGCTGGCGCAGAAGTCAACGACTGGGCGAAGATGGATTTCGCGGCGCTCGGTCAACACGCGATTGAAAAGGCTCGTGCATCGCGCACTCCGGTCGCTGTAGAGCCGGGCCACTACACGGTAGTCATGGAGCCGCAGGCAGTTGGCGACATTGTCCAGTTGATTGGCGGCTATGTCGGCGCGCGCGAGGCAGACGAAGGCCGCAGTCCGTTCGTCAAGACCGGTGGTGGCAACAAGATCGGAATGAAGATCGTCGACAGCAGAGTGTCGATCATCTCGGACCCGTTCGACCCCGATTTACGAGGCCAGCCGTTCGACGGCGATGGTTTGCCGCTCGACAGACAGGTGTGGATCGAGAACGGCGTGCTCAAGCAACTGTACTACACGCGCTTCTGGGCCAAGAAGCAGAACGCGGTAGCAACGGGCTCGCCGAGCACGTTCAAGATGACGGGAGGCACGACATCGGTGGATGACATGATCAAGTCGACCGAGCGCGGAATACTTGTCACTCGTCTCTGGTATCTTCGAGAAGTCGATCCGCGAACGATTCTTTACACTGGTCTCACGAGGGACGGCACGTTCCTGATCGAGAACGGCAAGGTGACGCGGGCCATCAAGAATTTCCGCTTCAACGATTCTCCGCTGTTCCTTCTAAACAATGTCGAAGCGCTTGGCGTTCCCGTGCGGATTGGCGGAACGGAATCTGGTGGCCCGATCGTAGTACCGGCGGTGAAGGCGAAGGACTTCGACTTTACGAGTCTCAGCGACGCGATATAGACTTGCGCCGTTGACGATCCCTTTTCCTCATGCCGGGTGGCTCGCCCGGTATGAGGAAAGTATCCGTCTTTCGATCTACACGTTCATCGTCTGATGAACCACTACATCTACATCATTACGCGAGCCAGCTCCGTTGAAAGCGTAGAATCGAATGTTACCGCCGGAGTACGCTGACCGGCCCACTTGAACGGATCAAGTACGAAGTACCGATTGCCGAGCTTGATTACGTGTACGGACCGCATTGCCGTGGTATCCTGAAGTGCCGCTGTGTAAGCAGTAGCCGCGGTACGACACAGCGCCGTGTCGGAAACGAAAGCGATGGTTGCGGAATCAACCTTCGGAATCGCCATTTGTGTGCGCTCCGCAACTCGTGAAGAATCATCCCCCTCCATCATCCACTTGAAAAGCGACGCGAGGTCCTGTGCAAGGACTGTGTTGCTGGGGGCGCATGGGCTGGTCGTTTGAAGCGAATGCGCGTGCAGGGGTATCAGGGCGATCGTGCTCCCGCCAAAAATACACATCAATACGGACGCGATGAATTTACTGCGCATGCCATGCCTCACCGAAGGAGGGCTACCCGAGCCAAAGATATTGTTCGTGTCAATAATGTAGAATGGAACATGCCAGTGCGCCATTTTCAATCGCCGTTGACATTCAAAAGAGAATCGCCGGACGGGCATTCAATAACAGATACGTGAGTGTCAACGCGAAAGCAGAGATCCGACGGCTAAGTGGGAGTTGGAAGTCACACGAGCTGAGCGTGATTTCTTAAAAGGCGACGGTGTTCATCGCGAAGGAGTCGCGGTAAAGTACGCCTGCATTGCTCGCCGCAGGGGCGAGTTCCAAGTGCGACTGATGTGCCGAGTGCTCGATGTCTCGGAGTCCGGCTTTTACGCTTCGGAAGTGCGACATCGGCGTGCACCAAGTATTCGTTCGACGACCGATCAGCGACTCGCGTTGCACGTGCGAGCATTTCACAAGAAAAGCGATCGTCGCTACGGTGCGCCACGCATACACCGGGATCTGAGGGGCGCTGGTATCCGGTGCGGCAGGAAGCGCGTTGCTCGGATCATGAGAACAAATGGGTTAAGGGCGAAGCGTGTACGCCGGTTCTGCGTGACGACCAAGTCTGATCACGCTGATCCGATTGCTCCGAACACGCTCGGCCGTGAATTCGACATTAATGCGATTGGTCGGGTGAATCGCGTGTGCGCTGCGGATATCACGTACATCCCGACGCGAGCGGGCTGGCTGTATCTGGCCATAGTGACGGATCTCGCATCGCGTCGCGTTATCGGCTGGGCGACCAGCTCGCTTCTGGAGAGAAGCCTCGCCACGAGCGCACTCGCGATGGTGTTCAAGCAGCGCATGATTGGCAAAGAGCTTTGTAACGTACCCGCTCAAGGATCCTTGCTCCATCACTCGGATCGGGTCAAGCCCATGTCGTCTCAGTGATCTTTTCCTCATGCCGGGTGGCTCGCCCGGTATAAGGAAGAGTGTCAGTCTTTCGATGCGCCAAGTTATCGCCTCATGAACCGAAACATCTATCTACCCACGCGAGCCAGCTCCGTTGAAAACGTGGAATCGAATGTTACCGCCGGTGTAAGCTGGCCTGCCCACTTGAACGGATCGAGCACGATATACCGGTTTCCGATCTTGATCACGTGTACAGAGCGGGTTGCCGTCGTATCCTGAAGGGCCGATGTGTAAGCAGTAGCCGCGGTACGACAGAGGGTCGTGTCAGAAACGAAAGTGACGGTTGCGGAATCAACTTTCGGAATCGCCGCCCGCGTGCGCGCGCCAACTCGTGAAGAGTCATCGCCCTCCATCATCCACTTGAAAAGCGACGCGAGGTCCTGCGCCAGGACTGTGTTGCTCGGGGCGCACGGGCTGGTCGTTTGAAGTGAATGCGCGTGTATCGGCATCAGGGCGATCGTGCTCCCGCACATGATACCTGTCAATACGACCACGATGAATTTACTGCGCATATAGTGCCTCGTCGAAGAAGGGCTATCCGATCCAACTAGTGCCAATCGCACGAACCACCTTTCCAGACGACCACTGGGGTAACATCGGAGCCCGGTCGATCGTCGGGGTTCATTCTATAGATATTGTTCGTGTCAATAATGTAGAATGGAACATGCCAGTGCGCGTTTTGAAAAGTCGGTGAGTTATTGACGGACCGCATCGTTGGCCAGTCGTAGCCACTGCTTCCTCCGGCGTCAGCCGATAAGTTGCGGCCATCCGGGCAATGTACCGTTTCTCCCACTGCGTACGGATGGGTATGGACGATCGCGATCAGTTGATCGCCTCCCAAGTCGCTGGGGCTAGGTGGGACCCAGGTAGAAAAGCAATTATTCGTCGGTGCAACGGTCGGAATGTCTAGTACGCTCAAGAATCCTGATGAATCACTCAGAAGCGCCGCCACGTGCTCACTCCTCGTGTTCTCAGGCCCTGAAGGATTGGATAGGCTGTCGAGTCGCATGAAGGCCGTCCTCACTCCAGGATCATTCAAAAGAGAATCGCTCGACGGGCATTCAATAACAGATACATGAGTTTTTGCGTGCCTATCTAGGTGAGGTTGTCCATTGTAGGCCGGTATGTCATAGTAGACGTCCATGGTCCCTGATTCATACACGCTATCTATGCAGGGGTTCGCGCCATAGGAGCAGGCAACCGTCTGGGCAGTGCCGCTATCCGGGGTCCAAGTCCAGCTCATAGCCCCGCCGGGAGACGCCGCGTGTGGGGTGAAGGTCACGATATGTCCCTTTACCACGTTTGAGGGAACTGCCGTGAGCGTGACATCATCATCGAGTCGTTTCACCGAAATCAGTTGGCTACTCGTCATCGAATACGCGGGTACCGAGTAGGAATAGCAAGGTCCGTCCGGACATTCGCAACCTGGAGGATAGCCCGTTGGACTGTTACATCCCATCCCACCGCTGACGCCAGTTCGGGCAACCTTTAGTTCGAATCCTGCGTTGACCCGAACGAGCCATACTTCGGTCGTAGTGTCGGTACCGGTAGTCCCGGATCCCACATTCAGCGAGACGTGAAGTTGGCCCAAGAGTCCCGCCGGCGAGATGGACGTTCCAGCGAGTATCGATTCCTCTGCGGCATTTGGGTCCCCGCTATAGCCCGGCGTGCGCTCAAGGTGAACTGTGCCGGAAACGATTATTGAATCCGTACTGTTGTCGGGTAGAAAAATGCCCGTTCCCACCTCCGAGAGAGCTCCATTCGAAGGTGGCGAGTTAGATGGCGAGACTGGTATTGAGTACGTACCGAGTGGTCCAGCAACGGACACCGAACGACTCGGTGTCGGGGGGCGAATACGAAGAGGTCCGGTCACGCTGTCGACGCACGCTGATAACGGCGCAAGTGCGATAATGGACCACACGAGTCTTACTAGCCACTGCCTATGCAGGGTTGAAATCATGAGATCACTCGCGTTTCACTCCTATTTGATGCGCTTGCTCGCTAAATACGAGCAAGCGCATCGCGAATATCGATGCTGAGAACGTGCGAGTCCTAATGTTCGTCGTCAATACACGGTTGGCTCGGTCGCGCACTCAGCCTTCTTGGCCGAATCCGTTGGTCAGGCGAGTAACGTAACTCAGGACACGCTCCAGTAACCCTTTACCGAAATGGCAGGATTAACCGAGCTGACGTACATCACCGATTATCCATCACCCCGCGCATGACCGCGCCGAGTATTCCACCGCCGACTGCGGCTTGTGTGTTGCTCTCGCCTGCGACTGGAGGATGGTAGTACATCGACTGGATGCCTATTCGACCGGGTCCCGTGAATCGGTTGAAGAAGATCTGACCGCCGCTCGCGAACAGACCTGTCGCGACGCTCTGCGTTTCGAGTTCCATCCGCACAGATGGATCCTTGTAGATCCAGCCGCCCGGTTCGACATCGATCTGCTCACCTGGTTGCAGCGTAACCTCGAATACGTTTCCGTAGCCATGCAGCCACACGATCGCGTCGGAGTTGCGCGCGTTGAAAGAGTCGATGAACAATCCGCTCTGACCAAACAGTATGTTGCCGATCCCGCTCACGCGCTGGAATGTGAATTCAGCCGCGTCCGTCGCGGCCAGGAATTGATGCTCACGCACGTCGATCGACTGACCACGTGCCAGATGCAGCGGGATGATCTGACCGGCGCCATCGCGGCTGAATGCTATGTGTCCGGTGCCCTTCGCTTCCGTCATGAAGATCGGCATGCCAGACACGAGTCGTTTGAACGCGCCGGAGAGCGACTTCACTCCGATCGAAACTGTCGGATGCTTCCACAGAAGTACGTGATGCTCGAAATACACGTGTGTCGATGCGATCTCGACGTGGAGCACCGGCACGAGTTCGCCTTCGAGATGATATGTGACTCCGCCAAACGTCTCGTTGCGGATAGTCGTCGGATGCAACTGCGGTATGGCCATGAGAACGATAGGGGTTGATTGTGGAGTATCAGATCGTGCGAGAGTTCAGGCGGATTCAACTCTACGGCCGGCAATCGCCGGTCCGATCGGCGCCGCGGCGTGGAACCGGGCCGATTCGGGAGATTCGAGTGCTCTGACTACAGCGTTGTATCCCGCATCGATCAGTTCCTGAGTTGCGTCGAATGTGAACGATGGCAGATGGCCCACGTCGGGCCGGATATGCAGTGTCGGCACGCGGCCGCGCGCGGCCTGGATCGTCGCTCGCTGCGGTTCGGCGAGTATCTGCACGACGCGGCCGTGAATACCGACCAGCCCCTGACGCTCCCACGCCACGTCGTCGGAATTGATGATCTCACTCACGTCTATCGCGATGATTCGACGAGCTCCCCAATGGATTGCTTCGAACAACCCGACCATCGTCTTGAGTCCGCCATCCACTACTATGTCGCCATCGGGGAGAATCATCGGCGGGAATACAAGCGGAAGCGCGCCCGATGCGTAGACCGCGTCGACCAGGCGAAGCGTATTTTCGGCGCCCGAACCGAACCACCGCTCGACACCGTTGCGTAGCGACAGAGCGTTGACGCGCAGAGGACGGACTATCGACGCAAAGGTCGCCTGCCCAATGAGCCTCTGGATCAGATGACGATAGTGTTCTCCGTCATACAACGCAGCCTGCGCCACGCCACCCAGCACGAACGCCTTCAGGTTGCGTTTGAGGACAGTCGTTTCGGTGACTGCTAGCGCATCATGTATGAGTTCCTCGACCGAGGCACCCGCTGCCCACCTGGCGCCGATCAGCGCTCCGATACTAGTGCCGACTATGGCATCGACCTCGATCTTCGCTTCGGTGAGGGCGCGAATCACTCCTATGTGCGCCATGCCCCGCATGGCTCCGCCCCCCAACACAAGAACTGTGTGTGGCGCTCCTCGTTGCGGAGGCGCCTGGGCACCCGCAGGACACGCTTCGGCGATTGGAAAGTGCGGCGGCATGCGTCTAATTAAGTCTCGGCAACGCGGCTGGTAAGTCCCCCGCCGATGCTCGGGGCGCGGGAATGTTGCGTATCTTTCTGCGATGCGCAACATCCCCGCGCCCAAGGCGATTAGTTGACGGCAATGCCGAAAGAGTATCCGAACCGGATCCAGAAGGCGTTTGACGAGATTCGCTTCGGACCGTCTCGAACTCTGAACCTTCGCGAGTCACTGCCGACAGCCGACCAGGCGCGAGCACGCGCAGAGAGCTGGATTCGCGCCAAACAGGTCGAACGCGCTGGCGAGCTGCTGGTCATAACCGGCCGCGGAAAGGGAAGCGACGATGGTATCGCCGTTGTAAGGAAGGCGATCGTGGCACTCTTTCCATCGCTCCGGCGCCGTAACATCATCACGAAATGGGAGGAACACACAGCAGGCTCTTTCGTGGTGACACTGGCGCCAGTGTCCGCGATGTTCGAGGCGCCGGGACGGCGCCGAGAAAAGAACGTTACCGTACCGATCCCGGAATCGCTCGCAGCGCTCTCGCCCGAAACTCTCAAGCTCCTCCGTGATCTCGCCTCCGCATCCTTGATGATGCTAGGTGTAATCGGCTCCGAACAATTCATCGAATCGGAGATGACAAGCAAGTTTTCCAAACTCACAGCCGCTATTGCAGACGCGGAGGATCCGGAAATGGAACTTCGTGCTGCGATTCGACACGCCCTCGACGAACTGGACGAATCTGAATGAGACTCTCGAAACCCACCGCGACTGCCGTCGCTGTATCACTCGCCGCCGCTATTACCTCGGTTGCCTCGGCGCAATCCCAATCAGCCATTGTCGGATTTGGAAACTCGCAAGCGCAACAGCAGCGTGCTCTGGAATCCAAAGCCGCGAGTCTCGCCTCGCCTTCGGGAGCGGAAGCGCTATCTCGCGAGCTGTCGAAGGAACCGCACATGGCCGGCACACCCGCGCAGGCACGGACGCGCGATATCTTCGCGAGCGAGCTGAAGAAATACGGCATCACTCCGGAAATCCGCACGTACAGCATCTACATGCCGCATCCCACCAGCGTGCATCTGTACAGAGTGTCGCCGGACGCTACCGAATTGTCACTCCCGGAAGGACCGATCGCGGAAGACACGACGTCGTTCAGCTACCCGCAGATCCTGACATTCAACGGATACGGCGCCGCAGGCGATGTCACGGGCGAGGTGGTGTACGTCAACTATGGACTGATCCAGGATTACAAGACTCTCGATTCACTGGGAGTCTCGGTGAAGGGGAAGATCGCCATCGCGCGCTACGGTAGGTCGTACCGCGGCATCAAGGCGCGCGAGGCGGAGAAGCATGGCGCGAGTGCATTGATCATCTACAGCGATCCTTCAGACGATGGATTCGCGACCGGCGACGTCTATCCCGAAGGACCCATGCGTCCATGGACAGGTGTGCAACGCGGTAGCGTGTACAACGGAAACGGCGATCCAACGACACCGGATTATCCAAGCCTTCCCGGAGCCAAGCGCGTCCCGCTGGATCAGACCGACCTTCCGCGCATTCCCGTCATTCCAGCGTCGTACAAGAATGCCGCAGAGTTGCTGAAAGACGTGCGCGGTACAGACATTCCGCGCGGCTGGCAGGGCGGATTGCCGTTCCGATATCATGTCGGCCCTGGACCAGTGCGCGCACACGTGGTGGTCACGACCGATGCAGCGACGACGCCGTACAAGAATATCTGGGATGTACTCGGAACGATTCGCGGCTCGGAATATCCAGATCAGCTCGTCATAATCGGTGGTCACCGCGATGCATGGGGACCCGGGACAGCCGATAACATCAGCGGTACCGTAAGCGTGCTGGAAGCGGCCCGCACGATCAGCGATCTCATGAAGCAGGGCTATCGACCCAAGCGCACGATCATCTTCGCATCGTGGGACGCCGAAGAATGGGGATTGATGGGCTCCACGGAATTCGTCGAACAGGATTCAGCGCGACTGTCCAAGGACGGCGCGGCATACATCAACTTCGATGAAGTCGCTACCGGTCCATCACTCGGCGCGAGTGGCAGTCCGTCGTTGCGTCCGTTCTTCCGCGACGTGACAAAAGTCGTCGCGAGTCCCGTCGGCGGAAGCGTCTATGACGCCTGGCGGAAGAGCGATCGAATTGTATCCGACACAGCGCAACCAGGGATCGGAGATCCCGGCGGCGGCTCCGATTTCGCGGGCTTCTACAATCATCTGGGAATCCCGATCGCCGATTGGGGCTTCGGTGGACCGATGGGCGTGTACCACTCCTCGTTCGATTCGTATCACTGGATGTCCAAGTTCGGTGACCCGGGGTACAAGTATCACGCGACAATGGGCGTTCTTGGCGCCGTAGCGCTGATGCGGCTCGCGGACGCGGACATCCTGCCGTACGATTACGTGGAATACGCTCGCGCGATGCACGGACTCACCAGAACGGTTGCGAAGAATCTCGCGGCCAGACACTGGAACAACGTCTCGCTGGCCTCCCTCAATCAGTCCATCTCGACGATGGAGACCGCGGCGCAGGGTTTCAATACCGCTCGTGATGCAGCCCTGGCCCGGGGGGTCAGTCCGGCGGTGAGCAAACAGACGAATGTTCTGCTGATGCAGGTGGAGCGTGCATTCGTTCGACCGGAAGGGCTCCCGATCACCAAGCGGGAATGGTTTCATAATGTGATTTACGCCGCCGACAACGACAACGGCTACTCCAACATCGGACTGCCAAGTGTCAACGAGGCGATTCTGGCTGGAAACGAAGCCGCGTCGGTACGCGAGATAGCAGATCTGGCAGCCCGTTTTCAAAAGGCGGCCGGAATCCTCGATTCCGCGGCGCGAAGCTTGCGAATACCGTGAGGTCATGGACGATGTAGCATCTGCGCGTCGGACCCCGCGGCTATCGCTGAGCGAACGAATTGCGGCAACGCAGTTTGGCGCCAAAGCGCACTGGCCAGGCGGATTCGAAGTTTACCGGAGCGGAACGGCCGCTGACGGGGTCTTCGTAGTGCTGCACGGGCATGTGGTGCTGCGAACTCCGATGAAGGGCGGTCGCGGCTTCGTCAGCGGGATAGCCATGCCGGGCGAGACCTTTGGAGCTGAAGGACTTGCCCCGCATGGTACCTACGTGACCGATGCCAAGGCCGCCGACGGGGTTGAGACCCTGCATCTGGGAAACGAGCAGTTCCGAGCCCTCATGAGAGAGCAGCCGACCCACGCAGTCTCCCTCATTGGCCAGATAATGGCGGAGCGGAGCAATCTGCTCCAGCGACTCCAGGAACTGGCATCCCTGAACGTCGAAGATCGGCTCGTCTCGGTGCTCATTCGCCTGAGCGAGGATACCGGTTTCATGGTGGATGACGCCACCCTCAAGCTGGACTCGTCCCACCATCGCCTGCTTTGCGAGATGGTAGGAGCTACCCGGGAATCCATTGCGCTCGCCCTGAGCCGCATGGTGAACGGAGGGGTGGCGACACGGGCCGGTACGTGCTTTGTTATTGATACTCAGCAGCTTGCAGCCCGTCTGCCCTCGGTGCGTTTCGACGAGCAGACGTCGTTGCCAGTTGCCAAGGAATCAGTAACAAGGCAGTAACCAGGCAGCTCGAAATTCGATTTCATTACCATCGACGACATAATTCCAGGCGCGGGTCCAATCGATCTGCGCACCGGACACGCTCGGGCAATTCTTCTCCTGCACGGGTTCGGCGATACTCCTCAGACACTTTCATATCTGGCTCGCTACCTGAACGAGAACGGATATGACGTTCGTGTCCCGCTTTTACCGGGGCACGGCCGCAGCATTGCGGCCATGGATGCCTCCACTCACATGCAGTGGCTGGATTTCGCGCGCGCGGAGCTGTATGCAATGCGGGCGCGGTACGGATGGGTCGCGGTGGGTGGTCTCTCGATGGGCGGCTCCATCGCGGCGCTGCTCGCATCCGAAATTCGTGACCTGCCCGCGCTTGTCCTGATCTCGCCGTATCTCGCGATGCCGCTTTACATGCGGCTGTTATCAGGAACCGCGGATTACTGGAATGATCTGGTGAAACCATTTCGCTCGGCCACGGTTCGCTCGATCCTCGATCCTGTCGAGCGCGCCGCGAATCTGGCGTACGGTTCCGTGACCGGTCATGGGATACACGAGCTATCCCAACTGGTGAAGAAGGCGCAGGCGATACTTGGCGAGATAGTCACGCCGACGCTTTACATCCAATCGGAGGGCGACAATAGATTGTCGCCGAGGACCGCCCAGCACGCGTTTGCACATATCGGGGCGGAGATGAAGAAGCTGGTTCTGACCCGCGAGGGAGGGCACATCATTACCGTGGACTACGGTCGTGCGCAGGTCTTTGAGGAGATACGCGCCTGGCTGGGACTGGTCCCGGAACCTCGTCCCAGCCAGGGCGTCCGGAATAGTTAGGCCGAAGCCAGCTATCCGGAGTGCGGTCGCCGCATCAGCGACGGACGCACAACTCCAGCGCGGAAGGCGCTAGAATTTCTCCTGTACGAATTCAGTAACCGCCGACGCGGCGTCTTCGGCGGCATGCGTTGCCTGTTCTGCGATCCCGGTCACCACGCGCTTGACGCGCGCACCGGCCTTCCGCGCTGCCTTGCGAACGGTTGCGACTGTAGTTGCGCGCTTCCGGCTGGATTTCCGGCTCGACTTCGTTGCCGTCTTCTTCCGCGCCGTTCCGCGCTTTGCCGCGGACCTGGCTGGTTTTGCAGACTTGGTAGCTGCACGCTTGCGAGTGGTCTTGCGAGCTGTCTTGCCACCCGTCTTGCGCGTCGCCTTGCGGACGGCCTTGCGAGTGCTGCTCTTCCGAGTGCTCTTGCGGGTGGACTTTCTTGCGCCGCTCTTGCGTGCGACGGTTTTGCGAGCGGTCTTTTTCGCCTTCGCCTTGGATCCACGTTTCGTGCCGGTCCGAGCACCGCCAGTGCGACTCGAACTCTTACGGGACGACTTTCTGGTTGCCATGCTCTACTCCGTTACGATGTAATTTCGACTCACGTGAATCGAAGCAAGAATCGCGCACAAATGTATAATGCGCAAGAGTTTTTTGCGCAAATGATGCGATATCTTTCGGTGCAGTGCGTCATTCCCGCGAGTCCCAAGTTCGCCACCGTCATCTCGCATTCCCGTACTCTCCACCGTCATTCCCGCGAAAGCGGGAATCCATGTTCCCCCTACTGACCTCACCGACCATGTCGCATCACCACAATCGAGTGCTACCGCTGCTACCGCAATCAACTCGGCCGTCGTCCCGCGCCTCACTCGGATTCGTGGCGACCAGCGCTTTAGCTCTTGTCACAGCGGTCGTCGTTTCTGGTTGCAGCAAGGGCGAACCGGCTGCCGCTTCCAATAGTGCACCGGTCGCCGGTCAGATATCCGCTGCGCCGCCACAGACCGGGGCTGACACCGATCACACAACGGCGGGCACCGGTCTTCCAACGGGTTACTCCGCGGTGTTCGATCACGCGGACGCGAAGAGCACGGATGTCTCGTACGCCGAGAAGGAGCCCGGCAAGTGGGAAGTAAAAACCGGGCCTGCGCACATCCTGTTCTCTCCATCCGACACGGCGGCGAACAAGTTCATTGCGTCGGCCACTTTCGAACAGCTCGAGGCACCCGCGCACGCCGAGGCGTTCGGAGTGTTCATCGGCGGCTCGAACCTGAGTGGGCCGAAGATCAAGTACACCTACTTCATAGTTCGTGGCGACGGCATGTACATGGTGAAAGTCCGCGATGGCGCGAACACCCGCACGATCACCAACTGGACCGCCAGTCCGGCGATTCCCAAGCAGGACGCCAAAGGAAAAGGCCTCTACGGCATCCGCGTGGACGTGCGCGATAATGTCGCCAGCGTGAGCGTCAACGGCGCGCCGGTCACGACCATCGCAGGCAAGGATGCCCCGCTGAACGGAATTGCGGGGGTGAGAATCAACCACAACCTGCATCTCGTGGTGACGCCCGTAACGGTTGTGCGGTAGTAGCGGCCGTCATTCCAGAGGAGTGGGGACGGAGTAGGGACGGAGTCCGTCCCTACTTCGTCCCCACTCTGCGTGTCTCGCCGTGCGCCATCACGCACAGCAGCTCCGGATCCAGTTTCGAATTCTCCCATTCCGCTCGCGTCAGCGCGGGGGGTTCATCCATCGGCTCATCGGTCAGTCTGAACGTTCCCCAATGTGTGGCGACGAAGCTGCATGGCCGGCCGTCATTCGCATTCGCAATGTCCACATACGCCGACACCGCCTCTTCTGGTGACATGTGCACCGGCTGCATGAACCAGCGGGGGTCGTAGGCACCGATCGGGAGCAGCGCCGCGTCGAACGGACCGAGCCGCCGAGTGATTTCAGAAAACTCCGGGTGGCGCCCCGTGTCGCCGGCGAAATACACTGCTCGTTTGCCAGCGCGAACAGTCCAGCCACACCAGAGTGTCGAGTCCCGATTGCTCAGACGCCGACCTGAAAAATGCTGTGCCGGTGTACATGTGATTTCGAGCCCGAGCGCAGTCGCGCTCCGCCACCAGTCGAGCTCCGTGATTTGAGCAACGCCGCGATCCCGCAGCCAGGCACCGACGCCGAGTGGTGCCAGCCATGCGGCAGAGGGATGCGAGTCGCGGATCATGCGGACCGTCGCGCGATCCAGGTGATCGTAATGATCGTGCGAGACCAGCACCAGATCGATTGGAGGCAGCGCGTGGAACGGGACCGCCGGTGCGATGAACCTTGCCGGACCTGCGAAGCTGACCGGAGATGCGCGAGTGCTCCAGACCGGATCGAGCAGGATGTTGATCGATCCAATCTGGAGCAGGAAGCTGGAGTGGCCGATCCACGTAAGCAGAATTTCGTCAGCGCGGGCGCGTGGCGACGGGAATGTCGGATTGACTACCGGAAACACAGATCGAGGCGCCTCGATGGCGCGCCGTTCGTGCTTCCTTCTGACGCGCCGATCGAGAGCCCATTTCAGGACATCACGCAGACCGTGCGGTTTCGAGCCTGGCCACGGGTTTCTGAACTTCCCCTTCGGTGTTCGATGACTCGGAGTCGGTGGTGGATGTGTGTTGTCGTTCGGCGATTCCATGCATCAACATTAAACGTCGCCACAGGACAAACCGTTTTCTCGCGGAGCTCATCAGCGGCACTCCAGGCAGTTGGTAGCCTCGGGTACGACCATGAGTCTGCCGTACGGGATGCCTTCGCCGCAGTTTCCGCAGAGACCGTATCGACCATCCTCGATGCGTCTCAGCGCCTCGTTGAGTTCCATCTGTCTTGCGTGCGTCCTGCTCGAAAGTGTGACCGTGAGCTCACCTTCGCTGCCGAACTGGGGGGCGCGGAGGGTGGTGCCCTCTGCGTTGGCAAAGGAGTCATGGTCTGACTCGCGTGCGAGCGACCTCTCGATGCGTGCCAACTCCTGGCGGATATCCGCCTCAAGCTCACGCAGCTGCGCGCTAGATATTGCTCCGGTCGATCTCATTTCGGTCCTCCTCCAGGGTGATGGGCAGATGCCCGCTTCGAACAATCGTGTTTCTCGCTTCCGTACGTCATTCTCGCTTCCGTACGTCATTCCCGCTTCCGTACGTCATTCCCGCTTCCGTACGTCATTCCCGCGAAAGCGGGAATCCATTGAAAGCAGGAATTCATTCCCCCGCGATCAGCCTTCTTTCGCGGCCCAGAACTCCATTCGCTCGGCAGTTGGCAGAGCTCGTCGCGCAAGTGCACCTGCTCGTACTACTGCTTGATAGCGGCGAAAGAACGCACTGTTTGCGCCCCAGAACTCCGTTGGAACATCCATCAGAGCGCGCAACAGATCACCGCGGAAGAACCCCGCGGATGCGAGCGGATCTTGCTCGAGAACATCGAGCACTCGTGGCACCGCATCGCGGAGATCGCGGATATCGCTGAAGTTTCGCAGCGCGAAGTACAACTCCGCGTCGTTTTCAATGCACAGTTTCATCTTCCTGATTGCCATCCTGTTCATTCATCATCCCGCCGAACCCGAACAGTCGGGCGGGATCCCATCCGAACCGTCATTCCCGCGGGAGCAGTAATCCATGTTCCCGCTCCGTCGTCATTCCCGCGGAAGCGGTAATCCATGTTCCTGCTCCGTCGTCATTCCTGCGGGAGCGGGAATCCATGTTCCCGCTCTGTCGTCATTCCCGCGGAAGCGGGAATCCATGTTCCTCCGTCCGCCAGCTCCAGCTTCCCATCATCCGCACCAGCGCCCGCATCTGAAGCCAGTTCCTCCGCCGGCTCACAACACGGAGTAGCCATTGTCGTTCTGAGAGATTTCATGTTTACGTACCGTCAGTGCGCGACCCGGGAGCCGGAATGGAAGCGCGCATGGGGTGGATACAAAAAACCCCGCCGAGCTGGTAAGCGCGGGCGGGGAGTCGAGTGGGCGAGAGGGACTCGCCGTTGACTGTGGACCGGATCAGCTGCTACAGCTGAAGTCCCGGCTCCCCGTCCTGCTATGGTATGTGATAGTGTGCGATCGCATTGCGGAGACGCGATTGCAGCGCGTACTCCTCTGCATCATCCATCTGAGGTCGACTCGTTTGGGCGTGCGGAGACCGACGGGACGGCAGGCCATGGCCCGGCCGTTGCCGCAAGTCGGATCCAGATCCGCGCGTTGAGTTGAAGTCGACATGAGAGAATGAGTTCCAGTTAGCAAAAAAATCGCGTTAGCCGATATCTGTGGGCACCGAGCGGAAGCAAGGTGAGGCACGATCAGAGCGAGTGGCGGAAAGACGCCGGACACGTCTGGTACTGGATTATCGGTACGCGAGTTACGAGTGTAGGTTAGCGCTGGGGGTGGGGGAAGTCAAGGAAGCGGGGGTGGCTTGGTTCTTAATTGTGACCAAGCGCATGGAAACATGCATGCACGTGGAGTACACGGAACTCTTCGTAATGTTCCACTTTGGTTCCATGCGTTCCGTCGCAGAAGAGTATCGGCACCTTTGGCGATGTTACTCGATTGCGTCAGGGCGTTCGGGGATTCGGGGGCTGGCGATGCTGATGAGTTGAGCGTGAAGTCCTATGTGCTGTTTGGTAGTGGAGGCGATCAATCCATCGCCGGGAGGCGCGTGCTGGTGGCAGCGCTAGTCGGAGAAGCGGAAGACGTCGTCACTCACGAGGTCGGTGGCGTATGCGAGAGACGCGTGGATCGCGTCAGCCGACAGGACCGGGTATGTCCGGCACAGTGCCTCGCTGGAGATCCCGGCGGCGAGATTGGCAAGGACTATTGCAACGGGGATTCGAGTGCCCTTTATGCAAGCACGGCCATGACAGATGTCAGGGTCGATGGTGATGAGCGGGTGTTGGTTCATGATTGGTTCAGATGCAACATTCTGCTGCGGCTGGATCGGTAGGTGCTGCTACGCTCATGGATAGGATCATCGCATTCATTGCAAAGTTGCCATTCGCTTCCGCCGGCCCTTTCCGGAAATCTGTGTTTGAGGTCATACTCAGTCCAGGGAGGACTGTATGGCCAGACAGAAAAAGAGAGAGTCCGAGAAGTTATCATCCGGCGGGTTTGATCCGTCCGCGCTGGATG
>Ga0164241_10002335_pt1 | contig 20830 bp, 21 predicted proteins | sample OricomyardsoilBY_FD_108780 | JGI IMG/M metagenome (GOLD analysis project Ga0164241, IMG submission 108780) | Backyard soil microbial communities from Emeryville, California, USA - Original compost - Back yard soil (BY) | ecosystem: Environmental > Terrestrial > Soil > Unclassified | place: USA... | reverse complement strand
CGCTGAACTTCGCGGGCGACCTTGTAGTGCTCTTCGCCAACGATGTCGGGCTGAAGCGCCTTCGAAACGGAAGCCAGCGGGTCGACCGCGGGATAAATGCCGAGCTCGGCGATGGACCGCTCCAACACGATGGTGGAGTCCAAGTGCGCGAACGTATTGGCGGGCGCGGGATCCGTAAGGTCGTCCGCCGGCACATAAACGGCCTGCACCGACGTGATCGAACCTTTCTTCGTGGAGGTGATGCGCTCCTGAAGAATACCCATCTCGTTCGAAAGCGTGGGCTGATAACCCACCGCCGACGGCGAGCGGCCGAGCAACGCGGACACCTCGGAACCCGCCTGGGAGAAACGGAAGATGTTATCGATGAACAGGAGCACGTCCTGGTTCTTCTCGTCGCGGAAATATTCCGTCATCGCGAGCGCGGAGAGCGCCACGCGCATACGGGCGCCGGGCGGTTCGTTCATCTGGCCGTACACGAGCGCAACCTTCGACTTGCCGAGATCGCCCTGGTTGATGACGCCGGCCTCGGACATTTCGTGGTAGAGATCGTTGCCCTCACGGGAACGTTCGCCGACCCCGGCAAACACCGAGTAGCCGCCGTGGGCCTTGGCGATGTTGTTGATGAGTTCGAGGATGACGACGGTCTTGCCGACACCGGCGCCGCCGAAGGCGCCCGCCTTGCCGCCCTTGATGAAGGGGCAGATGAGATCGATGACCTTGATGCCGGTTTCCAGAATCTCGGCCTTGGTGTCCTGATCGGCGAGCGCCGGAGCGGCGCGGTGAATCGGATAACGCTTGCTGTGCGCAACCGGACCCTTGCCGTCCACCGGATCGCCGGTGACGTTGAAGATGCGCCCCAGGATACCCTCGCCCACCGGGACCGAAATCGGGGCGCCGGTATCGGTAACCGGATGGCCGCGGACCAAACCTTCCGAGGAGGACATCGCGATGGCGCGCACGAGACCGTCGCCGAGATGCTGTTGCACCTCCAAGGTCAGCATCTCCCGCTTGCCGGAGACCGTGAAATCAACGGTGAGTGCCTGATAGATGGCCGGGACGGAGTTCACGGCGAACTGCACGTCGACGACGGCGCCGATTACTTGGACGATTTTACCTTGATTGCTCATGACGGAGACGAGGGCGGAGTTTGGTTAAAAGAGTCAGGAAGTGGCGAACGAGGCCGCGGCGATTTCCAGGATTTCCTGGGTGATGCCGGCCTGGCGCGCCTTGTTATATTCGAGCGTGAGGTCGCCGATCAGTTTGGTGGCGTTATCCTTCGCGGTCTTCATGGCGACCATGCGCGACGAATGTTCGGACGCCTTGGCGCTGAGCATCATTTGATAAACCCAGCGGTTTACATAGAACGGCAGCAACGCTTCGAGCACCGCCTTCACATTGGGCTCGAAAACCATGTCGCGATTGTCGGTGAATTTCTTGCCGTCACCGCCGGTGCGATGCAGGGCGATAAATTCCCGGACATTGGTGAGCGGAAGCAGCGGACGAACCGTCGGCTCCTGGACCAGCGTGTTCTTATAGCGGGAGTAAATGACCTCGATGGTATCGATCGTGCCTTCGAGATACATCTTGACCATGAACTCGACGACCGTCTTCACCTCGGCGAAGGGCACCCGGTCGGAAATGGTGAAACCAGCCACGAGATCGCGACGGGAACGGGCGAGGAATTGTGCGCCCTTGCGGCCGACCGCAACAAACTTCGCGGGAGTTTTGATTTCCGAAACCGTCTTGAGGAGATTGGCGTTCAAACCGCCGGCAAGACCGATGTCAGTCGTGACCAGCAGGATTCCGCGCGTCTTCACCACGCGTTTCGCGAGGAAAGGATGCTCGAAGGTTTCATCCACGCGGCCGGCGAGCGTGGCCAGCATGTCGGCCATGAGATTGGCATAGGGCCGGCCCGCAAGCGCGGCCTGCTGCGCCTTTTTCATCTTCGACGCCGCGACCAGTTCCAGCGCCTTGGTGATCTGGCGGGTGTTTTTGACCGACTTGATACGCCGGCGGATATCGCGAAGGGAAGCCATGGGTCAGGAAAGGCTGGAAGGCCGAAGAGGCGAAAGGCTGAAACCAACCGTCGGTTTACTTGAGGAGGGTGACAAAAATGGCGACGAGCTCGTCGGTTTCCCGTTTGAGCGAGACCAAGCGCGAAGCGGAAAGGATCGCATCAGCTTCGAGGCAGAAAAGCGTTTCATCGGATTCCCGCAGACAGTCTCCGGGTCTCGAACGATATTCCGCCTTGGAACGACCGCGCCGAGCTTCGCGATAGTTTGCGCCGACTGAATTTGCCGCCCGGACCAGCTGATCGCCGTAGATTTGAGCGAGCCGGTTTCGAGCCGGAAGTGCGCCGAATAAACGGGCGACACGACGTCCGAGCTGGAACGTCCGCTCGCGGAGATCGCCTTGTTCGTGAAACATGAGATACGCACTGGTTCAGCTCTTCGGTTTTTCAGTTCTTCAAGCTTTCGCTGCGAACGTCGCTTTCCATTCGTCAGCGGCGGCCTTCAGGTCGGTTTCGATTTCAGGCGCCAGGGCCGCCTTGGTCCGGATCAGCGTGAGCAGCGAATCGCGGCGGGCGGTGAGATATTCGCGGAAGGAGTTGGCGGCCTGCACGATGTTCTTGACCTCAATGGAATCGAAGTAGCCCTTTTGCAAGGCCCAGAGAATCGAGGCCTGAACCTCGATGGCGAGGGGGTTGAGCTGCGGCTGCTTGAAGAGCTCGACGATGCGCGCGCCGCGTTCGAGCGTGGCTTTTGTCTTGGCGTCGAGATCGGAACCGAACTGCGCGAACGCCGCGAGTTCGCGGAACTGGGCGAGTTCGCCCTTGAGTTTGCCGCCGACCTGCTTGGTGACTTTGATCTGCGCGGCGGAACCGACGCGGGAAACGGAAAGACCCACGGACACGGCGGGGCGGATGCCTTGGTTGAAAAGATCGGTTTCCAGGAAGATCTGGCCGTCGGTGATCGAAATGACGTTGGTCGGAATGTAGGCGGAAACGTCGCCGGCTTGCGTCTCGATGACGGGGAGCGCGGTGAGGGAGCCCTTGCCGTCAAGGCGGGCGGCGCGTTCCAGCAGGCGGGAATGCAGATAGAAAACGTCACCGGGATAGGCTTCGCGGCCGGAAGGACGTTTCAGAATGAGCGAGATCTGGCGGTACGCGACGGCGTGCTTGGAAAGATCGTCATAGACGATGAGCGCATCCATGCCGTTTTCCATGAACCATTCGCCAATGGCCGCTCCGGAGAAGGGCGCGAGGTATTGGTTCGCGGGGTTGTCGGCGGCCGTGGCGGCGACGATGATCGTGAATTCCAGGGCGCCGGCGGCTTCGAGCGCGGAGAGGGTGCGGACGACGTTTGACTGTTTCTGGCCGACGGCGACGTAGATGGAATAGACCGGACGGAAATCCTTGTTGCCCGAGGCGATGCCGACCTTGTTGATGCGGGCCTGGTTGATGATCGTGTCGATGCAGATGGTCGTCTTGCCCGTGCCGCGATCGCCGATGATGAGCTCGCGCTGGCCGCGACCGATCGGAATCATGGAATCGATCGCCATGATGCCCGTGAAAAGCGGCTGGGTGACGGATTTGCGCGCCATGATACCGGGGGCGATTTTCTCAACCGGGTAGGTTTCCGCAGCTTCGATCGGGCCCTTGCCATCGACGGGACGACCGAGCGCATCGACCACGCGACCCAAAAGGCCCTTGCCAACGGGGACGGAAAGCAGCTTGCCGGTCGTCGTGACTTCGTCGCCTTCCTTGAGCTGGGAAACGTCGCCGAGGACGACGCATCCGACCTCGTCCTGTTCAAGATTCAGCGCGATGCCGATGGTCCCGCCGGGGAACTGCACCATTTCGTTGTACATCACTTCCGACAGGCCGTCGATCTTGGCCACACCGTCGGCGACCGTGCGGATATGGCCGGTGTTTTTCTTCACCGCCTTCGTGGAAAGTCTGGCGATCTGTTGTTCGATTTGTTCGATGACGTTGCCCATGACGTGGGGGACGCTGGTTAAAAGGATGCGGGAAAATTAAGCGGAAAGGGCGGCGAGCTGGCCGGCGACGGACGATTCGTAAACGTCGTCGCCCACGCGAACGCGGATGCCGGCGAGAAGCGAGGAGTCGCGATTGGCCGAAGCGGTGATCGGGCGGCGGTATTTTTGGGTCATCGATTGTTCAATCCGGGAAACAACCCCGTCGGCGAGGGGACCCGCGTGGGAGATGATGGCCTGCGAGCGGGAAAGCTCGGTCGCAATCAGATGCTGATAGACCTGCAGCAAGGCGAGCGGGTGGCGGGGCGGGTGTTTTTCGATCCAGCCGAGCACACCGGAGACCTGATCGGCGGAAACCCGGCCGTCGACGATACTCAGCTTGAAAAGCTGTCGGGCGAGGGTTTTGGTTTTTTTATCGGCGGCCATGAAGGTGGAAAGAAAAAGAATTAGAGAACGGCGAGCTCCCTGGCGGCAGCCTCGTTGTAGGCGGCGCGATCGGCGTCGGAGAGTTTCCTGGCCAGCACCTGCTCGGTGGTCTTGATGACGAGCCGCGCGATCTCGGTGCGGGCCTCCTCGAGCATTTTCTTATGTTCGAGTTCGATCGCCTGCTGGGCCTTGGCCAGCGTGTCCGCGGCGCGAGCCACGGCTTCCGCCTGTTGTTTATCGGCGAACTCCTTGGCGGATTTGCGGGCCTCCTCGATGGATTTCTGGGCCTCCAGCTGGGCCTTGTGGATTATCTGCGCGCTCTCCTGCACGGCGGCGGCGAGACGGGCCTGGGTTTCCTCGGCGTTCCTGAGGCCGGCGGCGATCCTGGCATTGCGCTCATCAAGCGCAGCGAGAACCGGTTTAAAGCCAAAACGCCATAGGATAAAAGCAACAACTGCAAAACTCAGCGCTTGAGCGGCGATGCCCGGCACATTGATGCCGAAATCCTGCGTGATTTTGGTGATGCCGCTGACAGTTTCCTCGCCATGTGCGGAAGTGGCGGTGGCAATAAAAATTGAGGAAAAGAGCATGGGAAAAGGAAAGCTGCACCGATGGAAACCGGTGCAGCGGTTGATTACTTGCCGAGGAAAAGGGCGTAAAACGCGACGGCTTCGGCGAGCGCCATGCCAATGATTGACTGGACCAATATTTTGACCGAAGCGCCAGGATTGCGCCCGACGGCTTCAACCGCCTTGGTCCCGACAATACCGACGCCAAGGGCGGCACCGAGACAGCCAAATGCGCCCTGAATGTTACCCGTAATTTCCGCAATAATGAGGTGGTTCATGTATATGTTTTTTGGTTTTTGGTTTTCGTTGTGCGCGCATTGGGCACGCTCCCAACGAGAAATTAATGTTTGTTTGCGTGACCGTGCGCTTCGGAATGCTCATCCCCGTGATTGACGATCAACCCGATATAAACGCTGACCAAAAGCGTGAAGACGAAGGCCTGTACGAAGCCAATCAGTACTTCCAAAAAATAAAAGGGAATGGGCAATCCCCAGCGCTGCATTCCCGACATGGCATGAATCAGGTTTTCGCCGCCAAAGACATTTCCGTAGAGTCGGAAGGAAAGGGAAACCGGACGGAACGCTATCGAGATGATCTCCAATAGTCCCACTGCGAAAAAGATAAGAAAAAGAGGATAATAAATGGCGGCCGGGGTCTCGTGTTTGTCGGCCTTATTACCGAAGATATCCAGGAAGATGATCTTGGGTCCGGCATAGCGAATGATCAAATACAACCACGCGAACATCGCGACCACGGCCAAGGCAATGGTGCCGTTCATATCCGCATTGCCAGGACGAATCAGTTCCGTCCATCCGCCGGCGCCATCGGCTTTGAGAATAGTCCCGACCCCGGGGACCAAACCGCTCCAGTTTTGGACGAGGATAAATACAAAAAGTGAGATCAACAGCGGAAAAGCCGCCTTGTAAACCTTGGCCCCGACAATCGGCTTTATCAGATCCAGGATGGATTCGAGAAGGTTTTCAACAATGGCTTGCCCACGCGATGGCACAAGCTGTGGCCTGCCTACGGCGAATCGGATAACCAGCAACAACGCTCCAGCTACGAACCAGCTCGTAACCATGCTGTTTGTAACTGGTAACGGTCCGACATGGAACAGGACATTCGCCGCCGGCAATACTCCATGCGATTCAGCTGCATGAGCCGAAACGGTAAAGCTCAGGAGCGGGAGAAGACAGAGAATTTTATTGGTGAGTCGTGGCATGCGAGAAACGCGATGTCTGGCAAGGGGGTATCAGGTAGGTTTCCGCCCTGCAACGCGTCAACCCTCTAAATGGAAAATCAGAAGGATGCGGGCGGAATTAGAATCGACCGCAAAAGCCGGAGTCATGGCTAATGCCCAAGGGAAGCTTGCCACCGGGAATCAAAGGACGAAATTCTCATCCATGGATCAAGCCAGCCGCGAACTGCTGATACGTACGGAGTCGCCCCGCCGCGCCAACGGCGAACGCAAGTTGGCTCACAACATCTTCATGCAGGTGACCTGGGGGCTGCTGGCGGTGGCAGCCCTGGCGCAACTCTTCCTGTTGGTTTGGCTGGATGTGATGTCCTGACGGCGACGAGGGACTGATAGCTGTCGGCCCGGGCTTGGAAAACCGTCTCGTGCTCCAACGGCCAGGGAGCGTTCGAGACCAGTTGCCAGGTGATCAGGGAGGGGAGAAAAGCGGTCACGCTCCCGAAATATTCGGCGTGATCCGTGCGGAAATAAAACCGGGCTCCCTTCGGGGATCGGGCGGCGATCGCCTCAAAAAAGTCCGGTTGCAGCAGGCGGTTCTTATGATGCCGCTTCTTGGGCCACGGGTCGGGGAAAAGCACCCAGATCTCCTCAAAGGTGACCTCCGCAGGCAGGGCGGTGAGAAATTCCAACGCTTCCGTGCGCACAAAATGACAATTCGACAAACGGGCGTGATGAATCTTGCGCCGGGCTCTTTCAATGCGATCGCTGCGGAGATCGACGCCAATGCAGAGTTTGGCGGGAAATTCCGCCGAGTAGCGGGCAAGGAAGTGGCCGTGACCACAGCCGATTTCAAGGACGACGGACCGCGCTCGCGGCAGGATCGCGTTTAGTTCGGCACGCAGGTCAGCGCGCCGCCGGTTGACGATTTCGACAAATGCGGGAGTAAAGGCCACGAACCCTTATTGCCCGGACCCGGCGGACCCGGGCAACCCGGAAACATGGCGGCGTCCCGCGCGCGGGAGACGGATACGGATCGTCAGCCCCCGCCCCTCCTCGCTTTCCGCCCAAACGCGGCCGTCGTGCATCTGCACAATGTGTTTAACAATGCTGAGTCCCAACCCCGTGCCGCCGGTTTCGCGGGAGCGGCCTTTCTCGACGCGATAGAATCGCTCGAAGACATGCGGCAGGTCGGCGGACGGAATCCCGGGGCCGTTGTCAGCCACGGAAAACTCGACCTCATCCTCACCAATCGCGCGGGCGCCCACTGTGAGCCGCGTTCCTTCCGGGGTGTATTTGAGCGAGTTGTCGAAAAGGTTGCCGAAAACCTGGATGAGCTTTTCGCGATCCGCGCTGATCGTGCCCAATTCGCCCGAGGCTTCGAACGATATCACATGGCCGCCGGCCTGGGGGCGCAACCGGTAGTCAGCCACCAACCCGGCAAAAAAATCCGCAAGAGCCATCGGGGCGGATTTCATGCCCGGCGTAGCCGATTCCAGACGGGAAAGCACCAGCAGGTCGTCAATAATGGCTTTTAAACGATCGCCGTGCCGCTGGATTGTTTTCAGGAACTTGTCGCGTTCATCGACCGACATGGTGAGATGCCCGTCCACCAGGGTCTCCACGTACCCCTTGATGATGCTCAGGGGGGTGCGCAACTCGTGGGAGGCGTTCGCCACAAAATCCCGCCTCACCCGCTCAAGGTTGCGCTGGCTGGTGATATCGTGGATCACAAAGAGCGCCCATTGGGATTTTCCATCGGGCGACGGGATGGGCGCACCCGAGGCCTCGATCCAATGCGTGTTTTGACGGTCCACAATTTCAAATTCCTGCCGCGGGAGCAACTGCCCCGCGCGGGTGTTGCCTACATACTCGAGGAACGGCGCGCTGCGCACAATGAGTTCGAGCCGCAGATTCACCAGATTGCGGGCGCCGGGGAAAATTTCCCGAAGGGCGCGGTTTGCCAGGTGAATGTAGTTGGCCTCGTCGACGATCAACACCGCCTCGCGCAAGTTTCCCAGCGTGGCCTCCAATTGTGTCAGTTGCCCCGAGCGCTGCTGGCGCAATTCGGAATTGTCCGCGATCAGGCGATTCACCTCGTCGGCGAGTTTCCTCCAAGCCGGCAGATCGCCGGCCGCCTTGTCCTTTTGCAAAAAGGGCTGATGCCTCCCGATCGCATTACGCAGTTCGCCTAATGCCTGGTTTTGCCGCCACAAAACGCGCAGCAAAAATCCGGTCGCCAGCAAAAGGACGACAATGAGGAATAGGGTCATGCGGACAGTTTCTTGTCCGCCATCCGATAGCCGACTCCGCGAATTGTTTCCACCCACCCCGCCTCCTCCCCCAGTTTCTCGCGCAGCCGGCGGACGTGCGTGTCAACGGTCCGCGTCTCGATCTCCGTCGAGTAGTTCCAGACGTTGAGCAGGAGATGCTCCCGCGTTTGCACCCGGCCTTGGCGCTCCATGAGCAACTGCAGCAATTTGAATTCCGTGGCGGTGAGTTCGAGGAGCTCGCCCCGAACGGTGACGCGGTGGGTTTCGCTATCGAGCAAAATGTCGCCGACATGCAACTTCGTCGGCGCCGGTTCGGCCGGGGAGGAAACGCGACGCAAGATCGACTCCACCCGCAATACCAATTCCTTAGGGCTGAACGGTTTGATCAAATAGTCGTCAGCCCCGGATTCCAATCCCTCAATCCGGTCGTGAGACTCGGCCTTGGCGGTGAGAAAAATGATCGGCACCTTGGCGAGCTTGGGATCGGCCCGCAGAATCCGACAAATCTGGATACCGCTCAAAAGCGGCATCATTATGTCCAATATAATAATGGCCGGCTGAAACGTTCGCGCCTTCGCAATACTCGCTGTCGCATCATTCAAGGACTCCACTTGGAATCCCTTCGTCTTGAGATGATAGGCGACGAGCTCAGTCACGTCGGGTTCATCATCAACAACGAGGACCTTTTTCTTATCCATGAGCGGTGGCTTATTTGAGGCGGACTTCCCTTTCCAGCGAATTAACCGCCGTCACCAAATTGTCACTCCGTTACTACCTGTCGGAATCAATTATTTCGCCGCCGCAATTGGGCCGGGCGACATCGGCCCGCCATGCCGGTCAGTACCCGCCGCGTCCGATGGCCGCCATGCGCACCATCAAAATACTGATATCCGCCGGATTCACTCCGCTGATCCGGCTCGCCTGGCCGAGATTGTGCGGACGAAATTCCTGAAGTTTCAGCGCACTTTCTTTGCGCAACCCGGGAATGCTCAGATAATCGAAGGCAGCCGGAATCAGGATTTTTTCGATATGCCTTAGCTTTTCGACCTGCCTCAACTCCCGCTCGAGATAACCGCGATAGGTGACCCGGTAGAGGACCTCGTCCCGAACCGCACGGGGTGCCGCGCAAAATTCATCCGGCAGGGTGGCATTGGCTTTCTCACGTCGAATTCCCTCCGCCCATGACTCCCCGCCGGCTCGATTGTTTTCCAAATACCTTTCCCAGTCGGCTATTTGGGAAATTTTATGATGCACATTATTTAATCTATTACTATCCAGTAAGTTATGTTTATCTGCATGCTCGATCAACCTCAGTTCGGCACTCCCGTGGTTGAAGAGCAGCCGATGTTCAGCCCGACTGGTAAACATCCGATACGGCTCCGACGTCCCCTTTGTGACCAAATCATCAATGAGAACGCCGATATATCCTTCATGGCGCTTGATTATCATCGGAGCGGTGCCCCTGCCCTTGAGCACGGCATTTACCCCTGCCACCAATCCTTGCGCTGCCGCTTCTTCATAGCCCGACGTACCGTTGATCTGACCCGCGAGGAAAAGATTCTCCACCTTCCGTGATTCCAATGACGGATACATCTGCGTCGGAGGAGCGAAATCATATTCGACCGCGTAGGCGGGTCGGAGAAGCAAGGCATTTTGAAGACCAGGAATACTGTGCACCAAATCCAACTGAACATCGAAAGGCAGACTCGTCGATAAACCATTAATGTAGTATTCGTTGGTGTTTCGCCCCTCAGGCTCCAAGAAGAGCAAATGCCGGGATTTGTCCGCAAAACGGACAAATTTATCTTCGATGCTAGGACAATAACGAGGCCCGGTACCCTCGATCTCTCCCGAGTACATGGCCGAGCGATGTAGATTCTCGCGCACGATCTTCTCGGATTCGGGCGTCGTATGTGTCATCCAGCAAGAAACTTGTTCCGTGCCCGGTTTCCAACCCATGCGCCGTTCGCCGTTCTGTTCCACGTGGAACAAGTCCGCAGAATCTCGCGTGTCATGAAAAGCAAACAGTGTCGGATCGACATCGCCTTTCTGTTCCTGCATCATCGAGAAATCTATACTCCGACCCAGGACACGCGGAGGCGTACCGGTCTTCAGACGTTGCAGTTCTATTCCCGCTTCGAGCAAGCTGGCGGACAAGGTCTTGGCACTGAAATCCCCCAAACGACCGCCTTCATTCTTGTTCTGCCCAATATGCATCAAACCCCGAAGGAATGTGCCTGTCGTAACCACGACTGTCTGGCCGTAAAACTCGACATCCAAACTCGTACGACAACCGATCACTTTCCCGTTTTTGAAAATTAATCCAGTAATAGTCGCTTGGAAGATCTGGAGATTCGGTTGCAATTCCAAGGTATGCTTTAGTCGAAACTGATATGCCTTTTTATCGCATTGTACTCGAGGAGACTGTACCGCCGGGCCCTTCGACTCATTAAGAAGCCGGTATTGAATCCCGGTTACATCGGCATTGATCCACATCTCTCCACCCAAGGCATCAATTTCACGGACCATCTGTCCCTTCGCCTGACCGCCGATCGCCGGATTGCAGCTCATCTGCGCAATCGTATCGATATTGCCCGTAAGCAAAAGGGTGGAGGCTCCCATTCGCGCAGCGGCCAGCGAAGCTTCAACGCCCGCGTGACCAGCTCCACAAACAATGACATCAAAGGGGGGAAAGTTATAAATCACAGAATAAATGATGGAAAGTAATTCAATATCAAATCACTTTCCGATACAAAACGTGGCAAATAGCCGATCGAGCATCTTTTCGTTGTCCACCTTGCCGGAAATCTGTCCGAAAGCATCCAATGCCCCGCGTAGATCACTTGCAATCAATTCACTATAAATACTTTGCTTTAGTTTTTCGATCGCTGCTTCCAAGCACTGCCGGGCAAGCTGCAAAGCCTGGGTATGCCGCACGTTGATCGCTATTAAATCCTCGCCAATAGTCACTTGAAACGATCCAGCTAAGACCGTCAACGCCTGCTCCAAGTGATCGAATCCAGTGCCATCCAGCGCGGAAACTCTGACAAAAGGGAGATCGAGTGCATCTCGTTTCATCTCCGGCACTTCACCTAGGTCGATCTTGTTATAAACCAAAAGCGCGTTTTCTCGATTTAAGCGCGACTTAAGTTCCGCCGGAAGGGCAGGGCGGCCAGCCTGTTGGGAATCAATCACCCAAAGAAAAATATCCGCCGATGAAGCCTGCTCGATCGCCTTCTCAATACCTTGGCGTTCCAGTCGCCCCGGTTCGGGATTTAACCCCGCCGTATCGATGAGACGCAACCAATGGTCACCGATTATGATGCGCTCTTCAAGATAGTCGCGTGTCGTCCCGGGTTCCGAGCTTACCAAGGCTCGTTCCCTCCCAAGCAACCGGTTGAGCAAGCTGCTCTTACCGGCATTTGGCGCTCCAATGATGACGGTCCTGATCCCGTCCCGAAGCAATTCGCCATAACGGCCTGTCGCCAGCAGCTGCCGGGTTCCGGCAAGAAGCGTGTTCAAACCGGTCAATACGCTCTCCCGATCCTCAGGCGGCAAGTCTTCATCGGGAAAATCAATGTAGGCTTCAATATTAGCCAAAACATTGATGAGCAGCGCAACAAGCTCCTCCATCCGACGCTCAAGCGATCCGCGCAATTGCTGGTTTGCCACCATCAGCGCCCGCTCACTGCGGGCATGGATTAAATCCATGATCGCTTCCGCCTGATTGAGGCTCATTCGCCCATTGAGAAAAGCTCTCTTGCTGAATTCCCCGGCTTCCGCGGATCGGCAGCCTCTGACCAGAAGATCCTCCAGAATCTTTTTCGCGATAAGCGGATTGCCGTGACAGGAAATTTCCAGGCTGTCTTCCCCCGTGAATGAACCTGGCCCCGCAAAATAAGTGAAAAGGACATCATCCACGATCCGGCCCGAAACATCACAATAGTCAGCGTGCCGGGCAAAGCGGGGCAGGGGAGTTTCCTGGAAAATCGCCTCGGTCAACGCCGGCGCATCGGGACCGCTCACCCGCACCAGGGCGATAGCCGAGGTGCCGGTCGGCGTGGCGAGTGCCGCAATGGTATCCGTGGGAAACGACATTCCTCTCACGCAAGCGAACGGGTGCACGAAGGCAAAATGAAATCCCCGGCGGATCGACCCGCCTCTTTGGCCGCCGACAAAAAAGCCCGCGACCATGCGCGTCGCGGGCCGTTGAAATGAACGGGAAGAAGCCTACTCGCCTACCTCGGCGCCAGGCGCCGCCGCATTGCCCCCGTTGACCTTTTCGAGAATGCCCGCCTTGACCTTCTCCGCCAGCTCGGCGTTGTCCCGAAGCGCCTGCTTGGCTGCCTCCCGGCCCTGCCCGACGAGTTCGCCGTTAAATGCGATCCATGCGCCCTTCTTTTCGAGGACCTTGTGGGCGACCCCCAGGTCGACCAGAGAACCGGTCGCCGAAATCCCTTCGTCGTACATGATGTCGAATTCGACTTCGGTAAACGGCGGCGCGACCTTGTTTTTGACCGCCTTCAACTTCGTGCGGTTTCCGATGACCTTTCCGTCCGGAGTCTTCAACTGGTCCTTCCGCCGGATATCGAGCCGGATGGAGGCGAAAAATTTAAGTGCACGACCGCCGGACGTCGTTTCGGGACTGCCAAACATGACGCCGATTTTTTCACGAATCTGATTGGTGAAAATGCAGACACAATTGGTTTTGCTCACGACCGCCGTGAGCCGTCGCATGGCCTGCGACATCAGGCGCGCCTGGCTGCCCATCGTCATGTCGCCCATCTGTCCGTCGAGCTCCGCCTTTGTGATCAGCGCGGCGACCGAATCGAGAATGATGACGTCGATGCTGTTCGAGCGGATGAGCGTCTCCATGATATTGAGCGCGTCTTCACCGGAATCCGGCTGGGATACCAGCAGATCGTCGAGCTTTACCCCGACAACCCGCGCGTATTTGGGATCGAGCGCATGCTCGACGTCAATGAAGGCCGCAAGCCCGCCCTGACGCTGCGCCTCGGCGATCACACTCAGACAGAAGGTTGTCTTGCCGGACGATTCCGGACCGTAAATCTCAATAATCCGGCCGCGCGGAAGCCCGCCGACCCCCAGCATCAGGTCGATGGCGAGTGAACCGGTGGAAAGCGTATCGACCTTCATCCTGGTATTGCTGCCCAGACGCATGATCGAGCCTTCGCCGAACTGCTTCGTGATGGAGGAAACGGCGAGATCGATGTTTTTTTCCCGGGCTACGACGGGTGATTTGTCGGCGGTGGCGACGCGCGAATCGGACGCCTTGGATTTATCGGCTTTGGACATGATGACTTATCCTGTTTGGGGTGTTGGTTGAAAAGTTTCCCGAAATTGCGCCAAGCCCCCGTTTCGGCAAGCGTGGAGTGCGCAAATCACCACCTGCAACCAAAGGGCGGCAAGTGGCCGTCAGGACACCGGCGTTGTCGGCTTGCCGAAACCGAAGGCGAAGAAAACCGCCAGGGCGATGAAAACGAGACTGAGCGCATAGTTCCAACGGAGCTTTTCCCCAAGGACTAGCCAGGCAAACCCGACAAACACCGCGAGCGTGATCGTCTCCTGGATGATCTTTAACTGGTAGGCACTGAAATGCCCGTAGCCCAGCCGGTTGGCGGGAACCATCAGCGCATATTCAAAAAAAGCGATACCCCACGAAATCAGTATCGTCAGAAAAAGCGGTTTGCCGTGGAGGAATTTGAGGTGCCCGTACCAGGCAAAAGTCATGAAGATGTTTGAGGCGCAAAGAAGAAGGATGGTGGTCATGGATATATTGCTGCAGAGGAGGAAAGCGCGTCCTCGGCGCGGCTTCCGCGCGCCGGGCAAAAATTATTCCGTCAGAGCGTAAACGGCAAAGGATGTCAGCCAGTGGGAGCGCTGAAAATCCTCCTCGCTCAGCAACGGAAGTGCTTCTTCCAAATGCAGCGCCGCCGCCTCGCGGGCCCGCCGCCGCCTCGGATCGTTCTCGGTCAAGGCGGAGGCAATCCGCCGCCAGCACCAGGCGCGGTTCAAATTCAAGCCGATGAGGCGCGCGATCTTCGGATCCGCCGGATTGCTGACTTTCGCCGGCACGAATAACCTGACCGGTTCGCCGGTGGCGAGCCCGGGCAAAAAACGGTCCAGCCAGCGCGCGAAGTTTTCCGGCGGCAGCACCGCCGCCATCACCTCCGCCTCGGTCAGGGCGGGGGAGAGGAAGTCCTCGCCCGACGGCTCCCAGCGCGCATCATAATCCGTATCGTGGCCGAACCAGAACGCCATGCGGCTGGTGCAAAAAAGCTTCAAAGCCTGATCGTCGGCCGTCCGGGCGTAATCGAGCGCGAGCTTGACCGCGAAAGCCGTGTTGTTGTGAACGCCGTGTCGCACCGGGTGAACCAGGGCGACAAGATACGCGAACAGCCCGGCGCGCATCACGGCAACGAGGGGGGCCAGGTTTCCCGCCAGCTCCGGATCGTATGCCTGCAATTCAGCGGAAAGCTTGAGCAACCAGGCCCAGCCATAGGGCCGCTCGAACACCGCCCGGCCCGGCGCTTGAAAATAGGCCGTCTCCGCCGCGATGTTTTCCGCCGTCAAATGCTCGCGCAACAGCCGGTCGATCTCCTCCCGCTCCGGCAAATCCGGCGTCAGCCGGGCCAGGCGCGCCAGCATCCCGTGTTGATGGACGCACGAATGCCAGTCGTAGCTGCCATAAAACGCGGGATGCAGGGAACGCGGCAACCTCACATCCTCCGGTCCGTTGAGCGTGTGCTGAAGGTTGTGGGGATATTCGCGACGAACATTGGCCAAGCCGAGCCGCGCGAATCCGGAAGCCTGATCCGGTAAAAGAATGGGAAAAGCGGTGGACACGAACGGCAAACTTATGGGGACATGAAAGTTTAAGTTGAAGAAGAAAAGACGCCGCATAGCCTATACCCCTCGCTCATTACTACTCTCCGCACACCTATGAACATCAAAGCCTATCTGAAACCGCATTGTGGATGGTCCAACGGCGTCCGCGCCATCATGGGCAAGTACAACCTGGCGTTTGAAGACATCGATATCATCAACAACCGCGCCAATTACGAGGAAATGGTCCGCAAATCCGGCCAGCCGCTCTCACCCTGTGTGGAAATCGACGGCGTGATGCTGGCCGATATTTCCGGCGAGGAAGTCGAAAATTACCTCCTGTCCAACAGCTTGGTGAAAGGAGGCGGATCAAAGCCGTCCGTGCCGACCAATAGCGGATGCTCGCCGGAAGAACACGAACGCATGGCCACGAAGCCCGTGCGCTTTTTCTAACCGACCCTGCCGTTTGTTCCCTTTCCGCCGGAAGCCTGCCGCTTCCGGCTTTTTTGCGGCCTGGTCACGGCCGGCCCGACGCAATGGCGGGTAACAAGATCAAAAACGTGGTTCCCCGGCCAATGGTGGATTCCACCCGCAGGATTCCACCATGGCTTTCAATGATATTATGGCAGGTCGCCAGTCCCAGACCCGTTCTCTTGGGTTTGGTCGTGAAAAAAGGATCGAATATCTTCGGTAAAACCTCGGGACTGATGCCCGGCCCGTTGTCCACGACGGAAATTTTTATCCAGCGTTCCCCGGGCCGGATCCTCGGATCGTCGCCGGCGTCCAGGTTTTTCGCCGCGATGGACACCTTTCCGATTCGCGTCATCGCCTGCGCCGCATTCAGGACGAGGTTGTGCATCACTTGGGCGATCTGGCTTTCGTCCGCTTCCACCGGCGGCAGGTCCGCGGACAATTCGCAGCTTAGCTCGTGACCGGTTCCCTGCAATGCAAGCCGCGCCGTTTCCCGAATAAGACCATCCAGAGGCACGGGGCTTTTCCGGGGGGTGCCTCCTTTGGCAAACGTGTTCAAATTTTTCGTGAGATCGCCCGCACGCCGGACGATCCGGTCCATTTCCTCCAATCGCTCGGAGAGGTAGGGCGACAGTCCGGCCTCCTCCCGGGCCAGGGAAATGTTTCCGGCCAGCGCGGTGAGAAGATTGTTGAAATCGTGCGCCATGCCTCCCGCGAGTAATCCCAACGATTCGAGCTTGCCGGCCCGCGCCGCTTCCGCCGCGCGTTTCCGCTCCTCCGTCACGTCCCGCAAAACCTGGACGACGCCCGCGACTCCGCCGGTGCCGGTGCGGATGAAGGCCGAATTCTCCGCGATAAACCGCTCCGTTCCGTCCGCGGCGACCAAAAGACCGGGTTGCACCGCCCGGGGCTTGTCGCCGGTGCGAAGCAGGCGCAGCGGGGGATTTTCCAGCGGCCGACGACTGGGTTCGTCCAAAAGCGGCAAGACCTCCTGCCACAAACAGCCCTTCGCCTCGGATTGTTTCCAACCGCTGAGTTTTTCCGCCGCGGGATTCATCAGCACCACGCACCCTTCCATGTCGGTTGTGATCACGCCGTCGCCGATCGACTGAAGCGTGGTCTGCGCCGTCACCAGACGCGCCTCCGCCTGTTTTTCGCGCGCAGCGGCCTGTCGGCGGAAATGCCACTGCAACCAGATCGCCGCCGACAGCGAAACGCCCAGAAGCAGCCAGGGCAGCCATACGGGTACGGCGTCCATTTCAACGAGAAGAAACCTGAACGTGCCGGGAGTTCGGAAAATGAACGCTCATTGCAAAATGAATCCGGAAGCAAACGTGGGTATATTCGCGAAGAAATGCAATGACTGCGGCTGCTTCTTCATTTCCGCCACTTGGCCAGATCCTGCAAGGCCGGTCCCAATTCTGAAAACCGAAAGACAAAGCCCTGTTCGAGCAAACGTGCCGGCGCGCAACTGCGTCCCCCCAGGATAAGCTGCGGCTCGGTTTCCATGAACTTTCGCGCTACCCACTTGACTACGAACGCCGGTACCCCTGGCGCCCAGGGGCGGATCAGCGAATGGCGCAACGCCCGCATGAAATCCGCATTCGTGACCGGGTCCGGCGCGCACAAGTTGTAAGGCCCCTTGAGATCGGAGCGCCGGATTGCCTCGGCAAAAGCCTCGGCCGCGTCGTGGCGATGCACCCAGGAAATGCCTTGCTGGCCGGAACCCGCCGCGCCGCCCAGAAAAAACCGCGTCAGCCGCGCCAAGGGGGGATACATCCCGCCGTCCCGATCGAGCACGACTCCCAGCCGCAACACCACCTTCCGGGTCGCCGGAAGGTCCGCCGCGTTAAACGCCGCTTCCCATTGAACGCATACCTCCGCTAAAAAATCCCGCCCCGCCGGCGAATCCTCGTAGCAAATCCCCAGGCCGTTGCCGCCGTAATAGCCGGTGGCGCTGCACTGCACCCAAACCGCCGGCGGCTTTTTGCATTTCGCCACGGCTTTTCCCAATGTCCGCACCGCATTCACGCGCGAGTCGAGGATTTTCCGGCAGTTTTCCAGGGTGAAAAGACCTTTCAGGCTGCGCCCCGCAAAGTTCACCAACGCGTCGGCTCCTTCGAGCTCCGCCGTCCAGGCCCCGCCCGTTTCCCCGTTCCACCCTACCTCCCGGCCGGGGGATTTTCCTTCCGGCGCACGGGTGAGAACGACGACATCCCAACCCAGAGTCTGCAGCTGCCGCGCGAGTGCGCGCCCGACCAGTCCGCTCCCGCCGGCAAGGATGGCTTTTGGTGACATCCGCGCAGTGTTTGAAAAAATCCGTTTCTGGCAATCCGGCGCTCCTCCATTCCGCTTCCGGCGAAGCGCTGCGGAAAATTCCCCCGATCCGCCCTTTACGCCACTGCGGCACCGTCCTAAAGCCAGTTCGACAATCATGGCTCACGCCCTCCGAAATTTCTACGACTTGACCCGCAGCGACCTGCTCGCCCTCGCGGTGCGCTGGGGATTTTCGCCGGTTCACGCCGCCCGCCTGTGGTCGTATGTCTATCCCGGAGGGTTGGAAAATTGGTCGGAGATGACGGAACTGCCGGCGCGTTTTCGCATGAAGGCGGAAGGCGAGTTGCACTTTGGCCGCCTGCCGGTCGCCACCGGGCGGCAAAGCACCGACGGCTTCACGCACAAATACCTGCTCTCGCTCGCCGATGACCGGCGGATCGAAACCGTGTTGATGCGCTACACCGGCCGCGTGACGGCCTGCATCAGCAGCCAGGCCGGTTGCGCCATGGGCTGCGTTTTCTGCGCCACCGGGCAAATGGGATTTGTCCGGCATTTGACGCCCGGTGAGATTGTCGCGCAAGCCATCCACGTGGATACCATCCTGCGCACCCGGGATGGCGCCGGCGCCCTCGCCCGTCCGACCGGTCGCTCGCCGCATGACCGCCATGAACGCCTGCGCAACATCGTGCTCATGGGCATGGGGGAACCGCTCCATAATTACGATTCCGTGATGACTGCCGTGGATATTCTTTGCGATCCCGCCGGACTCGCCCTGGGTGGCAGGAAGATCACCTTGAGCACGGTCGGGGTCGTCCCTGGCATCGTTCGTCTCGCGGACGAAGCCCGGACGGTCAATCTCGCGGTATCGCTCCATGGCGCGACTCAGGAGGAACGCGCCGCCCTCGTGCCGGTCGCAAAAAAATGGCCGCTCGACGACCTGATGGACGCGTGCCGGTACTATATTCGAAAGCGGGAGCGCCGGATTTTCTACGAATGGACCCTGATCGAGGGGAAAAATGACTCGGAGGAAAACGCCCGCGCCGTCGGACGCCTTCTGCAAGGGCAGTTCGCGCAAGTGAACCTGATCCCGCTGAATCCGACCGCCGGATTTTCCGGAGTACCCGCCGGCCGCGAAACGGCCCGGCGTTTCCAGCAGGTCCTCGCCGAACACGGATTGCCCAGCACGGTCCGGCAGCGACGCGGAATCGACATCGCGGCCGGCTGCGGCCAACTCGCCACCGCCCGGTGATTTAGCTTTGCCAAAGGACAAACGGGCACTACGTCTGCACCCCTCATGAAATTCTTTCGTTTCCCCCTCCTCGCCCTGGTGGTCACCACATTGACCCTTTCCCTAACCGCCCAGACCAAGACCACGCCGGTGGTCAAGGCCGTCGAACCCGCGCGCATCGCCTATGTGAGCAGTTCCCAGTTCCTCGCCGAGGCGACCGGGATCAAGGAACTGGTCCGCGTCTCCAAGTCGCTTGAACTGGAATTCACCGCGACGCAAAGCGAACTTTCCCTGCTCAATGAAAAGCTCCGCACGATCGCGGTTGAAATCAACCGGCTGCGTTCCGATCCCGTGGCCAATGCCAAGGCGCTGGAAGAGAAGCAGACCGCGGGCCTTCAGATGCAGCAGGATTTGCAGAAAAAACAACAGGAAGCCCAGGCCAAGTACCAGCAGCGGCAGCATGAGACCGAGGGTCCGGTCACCGAACAGATCGGCAAGGAACTGCGCGCGTTTGCCAAGGAACGCGACGTCAGCATGCTCTTCGACGCCTCCAAGCTCGGCGACGCCCTGCTCGACGCCAAGGTCGAGCTCGATCTGACCCCGGACTTCATCGCCTATTACAACGCCAAGCATCCTTAAAGGTCTTGACTGGGCAAAGTTTGACTACGGAAGTCAAAGTTTTGAACCGCTTATCTGCGCTGATTTTTCAGAGGACGGTAGCGTCGGCGAATGCGTGCGTGCTTCGCCTAATCGGCGAAGCGCGGAGGCATTTGTGGATTCGCCGCGCTGCCATGAGCGGAAATTAGCGTTGATTAGCGGTTAACCGCCTTTCCCCCCGTCGATCTCGTCGGGCTGGGGCGCAGCCCCGTCAGGCGAATTGCTTGAATCCATTTTATCTGCGCCAAAAGACCCGGCTTGCCGCCGGGGTTTTTTGTCTGCGGAGCTGTCGCTTCGCGAACGATTCCGGTTAAATTTCGATGCCGCCCAGCCCGAGCGATTGCGCGGAATCCGATGCCAGCCATGCCCGCGCCAGGATCAGCGCCTCTTCATCCGGCGGAGTGCCCCGCGCCTTGAGGCGCTGCAAGCCGGTCACCAGGGCGAGTTGGGCGCGCACATTGTCCGGGTTGGCCCGGGCAGATTGAACGAACGGATCGGCATTCGTCGGCAAATGCCCGGCGGAGAGCAGGTTTTTTTCACCCAGGAAAAGCGAAACGGATGCGCCCAAAGCCTGCAAATATGCCGCCGGCGCCACCGGCGCCGCATAGCTCAAGCCGTTCCCATCGGGGAGGGCGGCCCATTCCATATAAGTCCGCAGTTGCCCGTGCAGCTTCAGCAGCGCTTCATCCGCGGTGGATGGCGCATAACGCACGGAGAAGGCCTTCAGTTCGCGAAATTTTTTGACCTCCCAGATCCGCACGCCGAGTTCGTAGTCGGCGTTGTGCGTCCGCAGCCAGCCGGCCACGATGTAATCCAGTCCCCTGGCATTCGAGGTTTCGTTGAGCTGCCGCAGGTTTTCAGCGGTCCATTCCGTCGGAAAAAGAGCGTAGTGTTG
>Ga0164241_10002334_pt1 | contig 20835 bp, 17 predicted proteins | sample OricomyardsoilBY_FD_108780 | JGI IMG/M metagenome (GOLD analysis project Ga0164241, IMG submission 108780) | Backyard soil microbial communities from Emeryville, California, USA - Original compost - Back yard soil (BY) | ecosystem: Environmental > Terrestrial > Soil > Unclassified | place: USA... | reverse complement strand
AGATCCTCCTTTGAGTCGGCGTACCAAGTTCGTGTTGGTCACCGGCGGTGTCGTCTCCTCGATCGGCAAGGGACTCACGTCCGCGTCGATCGGCGCATTGATGGAAGCGCGCGGGCTGCGTGTCACGCACATGAAGCTCGACCCGTACATCAACGTGGATCCAGGAACGATGTCGCCGTATCAGCACGGTGAAGTGTTCGTGACCGACGACGGGGCCGAAACCGACCTCGACCTCGGTCACTACGAGCGCTTCACCGCGTGCCGTCTAACCCGCCAAGCCAACGTGACGACCGGCCGTATCTACGAAGCGGTGATCACCAAGGAGCGCCGCGGCGAATACCTGGGCGCCACCGTGCAGGTGATTCCTCACATCACCGACGAGATCAAGGCCCGCATCCGCGAAGCCACCGACGGCGCCGACATGGCGATCATCGAGATCGGCGGGACCGTCGGCGACATCGAGTCTCTGCCTTTTTTGGAGGCGATTCGCCAGCTCAAGCTGGAGGCGGGCACCGAGAACGCGCTCAGCGTGCACGTAACTCTGGTGCCACACATCCCCACCGCCGGTGAGCTCAAGACCAAGCCCACGCAGCACTCGGTGCGCGAGATGCGCGAGATCGGCATCCAACCCGACATCTTGATCTGTCGCTGCGATCGCCCGATCCCGCGCGGCTTGAAGGAAAAGATCGCGCTGTTCTCGAACGTGGCCGTCGACAGCGTCATCTCCGCCGTCGACGTCGGGTGCATCTACGAGCTGCCCCTGGTGCTGCACGCCGAAGGCCTCGACGGACAGGTCGCGGAGCGGCTCAACATCTGGTCACGTCAGCCCGAGCTCGGTAGCTGGAAGCGAATCGTCGAGACGTTCAAGAAGCCGGCCAACGGCAGCGTGCGCATCGGCGTCGTCGGCAAGTACGTCCACCTCAAAGACAGCTACAAGTCTCTGCACGAGTCGCTGGTGCACGGCGGCCTCGCCAACGATCTTTCGGTGCACCTCGAGTACATCGACTCCGAGCAGATCGAACGCGGGGGCGTCGCTGTTTTGGCGGGCTTGGACGGCATTTTGGTGCCGGGCGGCTTCGGCGACCGCGGCGTCGAGGGCAAGATCGCAGCCATCCGCTACGCCCGCGAGAACTGTGTGCCGTTCTTCGGCATCTGCCTCGGCATGCAGCTGGCGGTGATCGAGTTTGCCCGCAACGTGTGCGGCTTGAAGCAGGCGAGCTCGACCGAGTTCCAGAAAGACTGCCCCGAGCCGTTGATCGACCTGATGCCGGATCAGCGTGGGCTGAAGGACAAAGGCGGCACGATGCGGCTCGGCGCGTATCCGTGCGTGCTCAAGCCGGGCAGCCGTGCCCTCGACATCTACGGCAACAACGAGATCTCCGAGCGTCACCGGCATCGGTTCGAGGTCAACAACGACTTCCGCGACGCGCTGACCGACAAGGGTCTAATCCTGAGCGGGACGAGCCCCGACAATCGACTCGTCGAGATCGTCGAGCTGCCGAACCACCCGCATTTCTTGGGCTGTCAGTTCCATCCCGAGTTCAAGAGCCGTCCGACCGCCGCCCACCCGCTATTTTCTAGCTTCGTCGCCGCCGCCTGCCAGCGCCGCGACTCGGTCGCAAAGTCGGCGCAGCGCGAAGGCGGCGTGGTCACGGAAAGCAGCAGCGCCGTCAACTGAGGCGCGGCGCCGAGTGTCGAGGGCCGGCCGTCGCGGCGCGGCCCCGACCTGGCGCGGCCATGCTAGCGCGGGCTCCCGCCGAGAGCCTTGCCGTCGATACGCGCGGTTGGTGTAGGCTGCGAGCCATGCGCGTCTGGCGTGGACTATCGCGGGTGTTTCTGGTGGCGAGCGCGCTGACGATCGGTGGCTGCGGCGGCGTCCGGCCCGAGGTGAAAGCGGCCCTGACCGGCACCTTGCCCGAGCTCCAGCGCGAGATTGCCCGCGCCGAGCAGTCCGGTTCGCTCTCGGACGCGCGGATCGCGGACCTGGCGCGCGCGGTGGCGGAGCGTGAGATCGCCGGTGCCCGCGGCGCCGAAGGCGCCGAGCAGATGGGACTGTTTCGTCCTTGCGTGGGTCAGCTCGAAGCCGCGCTCGATGAACGGGCCACCCGCGGTGACGAGGCGGCGGCGGTCGCGACGCTGTTGTTGTTCGAGGCCGGCAAGCGGCGCGCTCCCGACCTGGTGGCAAGCTACCGAGACGCTGACAGCGGCGCGTTCCGAGCGCTCGCCGCGCGCGCCACGCTCGCCCCCGCCGACGCCGAGCTCCGCCGACGCTACTTTACGGACCCCGACGAGCGGGTGCGACGGGCCGCGTTCGAAGCCGCATCCAAGGCGCCGTTTTCGGCGCAGGTGCCTGATCTGGCAGAGGCGGCGCGGCTCGATCCTAGCCCCGGCAACCGCGCCCGTGCGACCCAAGCGCTCGGTCGCATCGGTAACGAGCCGGCCGTGCTCGGCCTGATCGATCTGTTCGCGGCCGGTGACGAGCAGGAGCAGCTGGCCGTGCTCGACGCCTGGTCGGAGTCTCCGAGCTTCGGCAACGGCGGCGAGCGCGAGCTCGGCCGCGCCCTGGATCGCCCCGGGTTGGTGTCGGTGTCGGCGGCATCGTTGCTGCTGCGCTCCCGCGACTCGCGGACCGCGGCCGTGGCCGTGCTTTCGCGCGCGATCGCCGATGGCAGCGACGACGAGCGACGCCTGGCGTTGATGATGGCGCCGCTCGGCGAGCCGTCGGTCAAGGCCGCGCTGCAAAAGGCCTCGAAGAGCCCCTCGCCCGAGGTAACGCCGCTCGTGCTAGCGCGACTCGCGGAGCTACCGGCCGAACGCGCCAGTGCGCAGGCCGCGCTCGAAAAGCTCGCCCAAGACAAGAGCGACTACGGGCTCGAAGCCAGCTACGCGCTCGCGTCGCTCGGCTCGCGGCGGGCGCTGACGCGCATCGGGCAAGAGCTGAGCCAAGAGCGTGCGTCGCGTCGGCTGCGCGCGGCGCTCACGCTGGCGCGGCTCGGAGAGCAACGTCGGGTGGCGGCGCGCCTGGCCGACCACGATCCCTTCGTGCGCGCCTCGCTCGCCTGCCGGCTCATGGAGCGGCGCTGATCCGCGTGGCGCGCTCGTGGTGGGCGGCGGTCGCATTCGCGCTCGGCCTCGGCGGCTGCGTGCAGCAAGCGGTGCTCGAGAACGACGTCCGAAACGCGCAGTGGAAGGCGCGCACGCTCGCGACAGCCTCCGACCCGAGCATCGCCCACGCGGCGCTCTCGGCCCAGCTCGTCGAGCTCGAGGCGCTGTATCAGCGCGACCGGAGCGATCCGCGAGTCGGCGCGTTGCTGGTGCGCGGCTATCGGCTGATGTCGAGGGGCTTCATCGAGATCCGGCGGCTCCAAGCGGCGGCGGCCGGCGACGACGCGCGCGCGGCGCAGGAGGCGCAGCTCGCGGCCGACGCCGAAGCCCGCGCGCTCTACTACGGCTCGAGCGCGAGCGGCGGCGCGACCAACGCCCGCGTCGATTTCGAGCAAGCATTGGCCGAGCCCGCCGCCGCCTGCGCGCGGCACGACCGCGTTGCCTATGAAAATCAGCTGAACGCGATCCTGCTCGCCCCCGAGCGCGAGCCGGAGCAGCGGCTAACCCACGCGCTCCTGCGCCAGCTCGTCAGCGCTTGGCTCATGCCCCGAGTCGCTGCCCGCTGCGGCTTTTGACCGGCGGCGTTGGAGGAGCGGCGCGGGCGCGCTCAGAGCTTGATCGTCTTCCAGTCGCCGCTCTTGAACTTCCACACCATCACCGACGTGAGCAGGAGCACGTACGCGAGCGCCGCGCTCCAGATTCCGACCAGGCCGAAGCCGAACGTGATGCCCAGCAGCCAGGCGAGCGGTACCAGGCAGCAAAAGTGCAAGATCAGCTCGACGAACATCACGAAGCGGGTGTTGCCGGCGCCGAACAGCGCCTGAGTGAGGATCATGCCGACGGCGATCAGCGGCGTGGACAGCCCCATCATGCGCATCGGCATGCGCGCGGCGTGAAATACGGCGTGGCTCTTCGTCACTAGGTGCAGCAACGGCTCGGTCAGGATCACCCCCTCGAACAGGCCGACCACCCCGAAGATCAACAGCCCGAGCTTGACCGAGGTCCAGCCGAACTCCTCGGCTTCTTTGGCCTTGCCGCTGCCCAAGCATTGACTGACGAGGGTGGCCGTCGACGTTCCAAAGGCCAGACACGCGGTGAAGGTCAGCTTGAGCACGCCGACGATCACGGTCGTCGCGGCGGCATTGACCGCTTCCGGCTTACCGCCGGGGCAGTCGGGGGCCACGAGACGCGAGTGCGTCATGGCGTCGAGACGACTCACGATCATGGCGAACAGCATGAAGCCGCTCATCACCGCGATCGTGGCGATCGCGCTCGGCACCGACAGCTTGAGGATACGACCGAGCAGCTCGCGCGACACGCCTTTCAAGCTGAACGGCTTGAACCGCTTTCGGTAGTATTCGAGCCCCGCCCAGCCGACCATCACGAACAGCCCGATCCAAGACGAGACGGCGCCGGCCAGCCCCGCGCCCGCCATGCCCATCGCCGGCGCGCCGAGCTTTCCGAAGATGAAGATGATGCACAACGCCACGTTGAGCACGTTCATGATCACGCTGGCGATCATGTGGACGTGGGTCTTGCCGATGCCGTCGAAGAAGGCCTTGAACGAGAACGTCATGGCCATGCTGGTGATGCCCAACAGCCGGTAGTTCAGGTAGCCGGTGGCGACGTCACGTACCTCGACGGACCGCACCAAGACCCCGAGCGCGTGCGGGATGACCAGGTAGCCGATAGCGGTGAAGCTCACCCCCGACACCAGGGAGAACACCCACGAATTGGCGAGCACGGTACCGGCGTCGGTGGCTCGGCCTTCCGCGAAGCGACGCGCCGCCAGAGCCTGCGTGCCGACCGAGATCGCGCTCAGGGACCCCCCGAACATCCACAGCAACAGCAAGCACGGCAGCAGGGCGGCTTGCGCGTACGACGACCCCGGGCAGCCCAGCCAGGCGAAGAAGATGATGTCGACTTCGTTGACCGCGCTCTGCGCCAACATCGCCATCACCGTCGGCAGCGCCAGCTTCAGAACGATGCGGGCTTTGGAGCCCGAAAGGTCCAGAGGAGCGGCAGACGAGCTGGGGGGAAGAGCCACGGACCCGGGGGTTGTAGGGACTCCCGGGCCCCCCTTGCAAGTGACTTCTCGGAATGGACCGGGAAAGCGCTGCGTCTTATTGAGACAACGCCAGCTTTTGGCCGCGCATTTCCGCGAGCAGGGTCTTGGCGTCGGGCGACGCCGGCTCGTCTCGAATCACGCCGTCGATCAGGGCGAGCGCGCGCTCTTTGTGGCCCGTCGCGCGCTCCAGCCTCGCGAGTGACAAACGCGCCTCCGAGCTCGGGTCGAGCAGCGCCCAGCGTCGCGCCGCCTTGACCGCTTCGCCCCACTCCGCCATCTGCTCGGCTCGGCCAACCAGCGCCTTCTGTACCGACGCGTCGTTCGGCGTCTTCTTCGACGCCCGCTTGAGCAGGGCGAGCGCGCGCAGCTTGGCACCTTTTTCCCATAGCGCGTCGGCTTGCCCCAAGACGCTGGCGTCCGCGACCGCGGCGTCGGTCTCGACGGGCGCGCCTTTGACTTCGACCTCTTGCTCGTCGGTGAGGTCGATCGCGCTCGAGCTCGCGACGGCGGGCGGAGGCTCGGCCGCGGGCGCATCTTTGGCGTCGACCTCTCCGTCATCGTCACTCGGCGGTGCGGCGACAGCCACGCTGGGCGCGGCCGGCTCGGGCGGCGCGGCCGGCACCGCCACCGGGTCGGCGGCGTCATGGCCGATGGCCACCATCTGGCGCGGCGACGGCGCGGGAGGCGCGCGGTGGGCGAGCGCCGCAGCGCGCAGCTGCACCACGTGCTCGTAGGCGGCCTTGATCGACGTGCTCGCCTTGCCGCCCGCCGGCGTCTTGGCCAAAGCCGCGCCGCCGATACCGAGCACCAGCACCGACATACCAGCGACCAGGGTGCGCGACAGCACGCGCCGGGCGCGCGGCGCCGCGCCGAGCAGCGCCGGCGTCGGCGGGGCAAGGATCGCTTCGAACGCCACGCACAGCTCGACCGCCGTTTGCGGTCGCTTGGCGGGATCGGCGCTGAGCATCTTGGCGAGCAGCTCGTCGAGCGCCTTCGGAATCCCGCTTTCGGGGCGGCGCTCGCTGGCCGGTACGACTCGCACGCGGCGCTTCAAGTCGAGCAGCTCGACGAGATTCTTGGCGACGTGCGGCTGATAACCGGTGAGCAGCTCGTACAGCACCGCGCCGAGCGCGTAGATATCGCTGCGGGCGTCGGCACCGGCGCTCTGCGCCTGCTCGGGCGCCATGTACTCGGGCGTACCGACCACGCAGAGCGCTTCGCCGTCGTCGCCGGCGGTATGCGGCTGGCAAGCCAAGCCGAAGTCGAACAGCTTGACGACGCCTTCCGTCGTCACGAGCAGGTTGCCGGGCTTGACGTCGCGGTGCAGGACGCCCGCGCCGTGGGCGACGCGCAGCGCTCGCGCCGCTTGCAGCGCGATGCCGATCGCTTCTCGGTAGGGGCGCTCTCCGTCTCGAGCCAGGCGGCGCTCGAGTGACTCGCCCACGACGTATTCCATCGCGTAGTAGGGGCGGCCATCTTGCGCGACTCCGAAGTCGAACACCTTGATCAAGTTGTCGTGGGAGAGCCCGGCGATGCTGCGCGCCTCGGCCCGAAAGCGATCGACGGCAGCGCCCCCGAGCTTGTCGGGGTCCATCAGCTTGAGCGCCACCGTCCGCGACAGATCGACGTGCAACGCTCGATACACGACGCCCATCGAGCCACGACCGAGCTCACCGAGGAGCTTGTAGGGCGTGCCCAGCAACAACGATGGATCGACGGACTCGGCCGCCGGCGGCTCGGGAGAAGCCGGGATCGGCAAGGGGCGCGCCGCCGCCGCGCGCGACTCCGCCACGAGCCGCGCGAACTCCGCGCGCGACCGCGCCGGCTCGGCCGGGTACAGCCGGCGCATCAAGTTGGCGACACGGCCGCGGACGCTGCGGTCGCCGTCGGCCATGCTCGGCGCGCGCTGCAGCAGCTTGCCGAGGTCGCTCACGGCCTTGGCCGCGCCCTCGTACCGATCTTCGATCCGGGTCGCGGTCAGCTTGAGGATGATCTGATCGAGCTCCGGAGGCGCCCCGATCAACTGCGAGAGCGGCATCGGGTTGCGCTTGCCCGCACCGACAAGCGCCATGTGCTGCGAAGACTCGCCGCTCAAAAACCGGCGGCCAGCGATCAGCTCCCAGAGCATGATGCCGAAGGCATAGAGATCGGAGGGCGCGCCGCCCGGGGTGTTGTTGGCGACCTCGGGCGCGACGTAGCCCGGCTTGGCGAACACGATGCCGGCGACGGTGTGGCAGCGTCGATTTTCGGCGCGCGCGGTGCCGAAGTCGATGAGCTTCAGCTCGCCGCCGTAACCGACCATCACGTTCTGCGGGCTGAGGTCGCGGTGTACGATTTCGAGCGGGCGGCCGTCGGCGTCGGTGCGCTCGTGGACGTGAGCCAGCGCCTCGCCGAGCATGACGCCCAGCGCGACGGCTTCGGGCCAGATGACCCGGACGCCGAGCTGCGCGGCGCGGCTGCGCACGTCGCTCAGGTTGCGGCCCTCGACGTGCTCCACCACCACGTAAGGCTTGCCGTCGGCGTCGCTCGTCGCCTCCAAGATTTGGGCGACCCCCGGGTGGTGCAGCTGGGCCTGGATGCGAGCCTCGTCGAGGAAGCGCGCCAAAAACGAGCGGTCGGTCTCGTGCTCGCGGCGGATGATCTTCACGACCACGGGGCGCTCAGCGCCTTCGATGCCACCGGAAGAAGCCAGCAACACTTCACCCATCCCGCCGCGAGCGAGGCGCTTGAGCAACGTGTAGCGCTCGAAGCGGCGAGGCAGAGGAGGCTCGACGGCCGCGGCCACGCTCGGAGCAGTCTCGGCGTGCAGTTCCGAGGAACGATTTTCCAGCGATTTCATCGGGTTAGCGAGCTCGGGCATGGCCTGCATGAGCGCGATGGTGCCTATGTCGCATGATGTAGGCAAAGAAATCGGCGAACCGACCAATGGAATGGGAGCGGCAGACTGCCGGTTCGTTCCGCGGCCTGGTAGGCTCCGCGCTCGCCTCGCCGCGACCCATGGCCGAAGTTCCACGCTCCGCCAGCAGCTCCGGGCTGCGCTTGCTGCTGCGACTCTTGTCGTGCGTGGCGATGCTGGCGGTGCTGTGCATCAGCGGTCGCGCAGCGGCGGCGCCGATCAGCACGGGAGTGCCGATGTGCGGCGACGACAACGAGAGCGTGGCGGCTCCCCCGATCTTCTTCGCCCTCGATGACGCCGCGATCAGCTCGCTGCCGTGTCACGGACCCAGCGAGCTCGGGGACGCGCCGAGCGCGCCGGCTGCGCCCGAGCGAGTGATCGTTCACGAGCGGCCCGAGCGAGTGCTCGGCTTCGCCGCGCTGTGCGTCGCGCAGAGCGCATCGTCGCGACTACCGATCGCGGAGGCGAGCCTTTTGCGCTTGCCCCCCGGCTTCGTCGCGTCGTTGTTCCGTCCGCCGCGCGGCTGACACCGCCGGACGCTCGCGTCCGCTGCGCGCATTCGCCACCCATCATCTATTCAGCGATGTCCTGACTTCGGGGCGCGCTGGGCTACGTGTTTTCGAGTCTAGTCACTTACAAAAACCAATAACGGAGAGAGTCATGAACAAAGGAACCGCGATTGTCGGGTTCTTTATCAGCTTCCTCGCGGGCATGTTCCTCATGTGGGGCGTGGACAAGCGAGGCGGCGGAGAGATCGGCCCAGAAGGGTCGTCCGCATCGAGCACCAACATCCCCGACCAGAGCGCCGCGAGCGTGCCGGTCTCGTCGAAGGACCCGCAGTGGGGCAAGCCCAACGCGCCCGTCACCATCGTCGAGATCAGCGACTTTCAGTGCCCCTTCTGCAGCCGCGTCGGTCCGACGATCAAGCAGCTGAAGGAGAAGTACGGCCCCGACAAGATCCGCGTGGTCTGGAAGCACAACCCGCTTCCGTTCCACAAGAACGCGCGGCCGGCGCACGAAGCGGCTCAGACCGTGTTCGCGCTCGGCGGCAGCGACGCGTTCTGGAAGTTCCACGACAGCGCCTTCGCCAACCAGCAAGCGCTGAGCGACGAGAACTACGAGAAGTGGGCCAAGGAAGCGGGCGTGGACCCGGTCAAGTTCAAGGCCGCCTACACGTCGAAGAAGTACGCCGCCAAGGTCGACGAAGATCTGGCGATGGCGAAGAAGGTGGGCGCGACCGGTACGCCGGCGTTCCGCATCAACGGCGTCACCCTCAGCGGCGCCCAGCCGATCGACAAGTTCAGCGAGGTGATCGACCAGCAGCTTGCCGAGGCGAAGAAGCTCGTCGCCAGCGGCACCAAGCCGAGCGACGTGTACGTCAGCCTCACCAACAAGAACCAGAACGCCGCCCCCGCCCAGGCCAACAAGAAGGAAGACGCGGAAGAAGAAGACAAGAACGTCTGGCGCGTGCTCGTGCAAGACGACGATCCGATCCGGGGCCCGAAAGACGCCCTCGTGACGATGATCATCTTCTCGGACTACCAGTGCCCGTTCTGCAAGCGCGTCGAAGACACGCTCAAGCAGGTGCAGAGCGCCTACCCGAACGACGTGCGCTTCGTGTGGAAGGACAACCCGCTGCCGTTCCACCCCCGCGCCAAGCCGGCCGCCACCTTGGCCCGCTTCGTCTACAAGGCGAAGGGTGACAAGGCGTTCTGGGAAATGCACGACGCGATCTTCGAATCGAATCCGAAGCTCGAGGACGACGACCTCAAGGGCCTGGCCGAGAAAGCCGGCGTGCGATGGGACGACGTCAAGGCCGCCATCGACAACAACAAGTTCGGCGACAAAATCGACAGCTCCGTCGAGCTCGCGAACGACGTCCAGGCCCGCGGCACGCCGCACTTCTTCATCAACGGCGTCCGCCTCAGCGGCGCCCAACCGCTCGACGCGTTCAAGAAGGCGATCGACGAGCAGCTCACCAAGGCCAAGGCCCTGGTCGCCAAGGGCGTGCCCAAGGCCAAGGTCTATGACGAGCTGATGAAGGACGCGAAGGGACCGCCGCCCCCGGAGAAGAAAGAGATTGCCGGCCCCGACGCCCAGACCCCGATCAAGGGTAACAAGGGCGCCAAGGTCACGATCACGATCTTCTCGGACTTCCAGTGCCCGTTCTGCAAGCGCGTCGAGCCCACGCTCGCCGAGCTCGAGAAGGAGTACGGCGACAAGATCCGCTTCGCGTGGCGTCACATGCCGTTGCCGTTCCACGCCGACGCACCGCTGGCCGGCCAAGCCGCCCAGGAGGCGTTCGCGCAGAAGGGCAACGCCGGCTTCTGGAAGATGCACGACAAGCTGTTCGAGGCCCAGGGCACGAGCGAGGACGCCATCAAGCGCCCCGCTCTGGAGAAGATTGCGCAAGAAATCGGCCTGAACATGGATAAGTTCAAGGCTGCGCTGGACTCCAACGCCCACAAGGCCAAGCTCGACGCCGACACCAAGATTGGCAACGACGCCGGCATCAACGGCACACCTGCGTTCATCATCAACGGCTACTACCTGAGCGGCGCCCAACCGAGCGCGGCGTTCAAGAAGCTCATCAACCGCGCCCTCAAGGACGCAGGCGGCTGATGAGCGGGGCGCGAGTATTCCCGGCATCGCTCGCTGGTGCCTGGTGCGTGCTCGCGCTCTGCGGTGGACTTGGCTCGGTCGCTTGCGAGCGGCCGAGCCAAGGCACCAAGGTCGGTGAGATCGACGTCACGTCTCCGGGCGGCCCGCGCTGGCCCGGCTTCGAGCCCGCGGAAGAGCCGGTGCTCACGGACGCCGACGTCGAGAAGATCGCGGTGAAGGTGCCACGTGAGCGCGTGCCCACCGTGTCGATCAACAACCCTGCTCGCGGTCCCGATAGCGCCAAGGTGACCCTGCAGGTCTTCAGCGACTTCGAATGGCCGTTCTGCGTACGGGCCGCGCCGACGTTACAAGACGTCGAGCAACGATTTCAGGGTCGAATTCGCCTCGTATGGCGGAACTATCCCCTCCCCTCTCACGCCCGCGCCCGCCCCGCCGCCCGGGCCGCTCTGGCCGCCTTCGCTCAGGGCGGAGGTGCCGCGTTCTGGCGGTTGCACGATTGGCTCTATTCGGCCGAGGCTGATCTGAGCGACGCAGGCTTCCAAAAGGCCGCCGTCAAGCTTTCGCTCGATCCGGCCGAGATCGAGCAAGCGGTGCGCACGTCGCGCTTCGACGCTGCGATCGACGCCGACATCGCCGCCGGTGATGCGGCCGGCATCGAGGGCACCCCCGCCGTCTTCATCAACGACTACTACCTGATGGGAGCTCGCTTCGAATCGGAGTATGCGATCGTCGTCGAGCGCGCGCTGCGTGAAGCAGGCTGAGATGGCGAGGTTGGCCATGGCTGCCTCAAAAGCAACGGCATGCCGGACACGCGCGCCGAGCTAACGCGCCGATCGGCGCGCCAAATGCCCTTGTTGGACTCGGCCCGCCGATCAGCCGCCCGCGCTCCATGGCTACGGCTCGTTACTCCGACAATCGCTGACGAAAGTCGGTCAACGATTGCTTCATCTCGCGCGCCAGTTGCGCCGTCGCGCCCAGGAAGCTCCCGCCGTCAGCGCTGACGCGGTGCTCGAGGCTCGCGAGCTGTGTCTCGAGCTCCTGCCATTTGTCCTTTGCATCGAGCTGCGCGAGGTGCAGCCGCACGCGGATCTCGTCGCGAAGTTGGGCCAGCGTTCCCAGATCCACGTCTTCGTTTTTGGTGGTGTCGCTCATGACGCGCTCGGTTTGCAAGCTTCGCACCGCGACGTTTTACGTGAATTGACGACCAGATGCGGGCGGCCCTGGCACGCCGTAGCGATTTTCATCGTCTCTTAAAACAGCCAGCCACCGACGACCAGACGCGCGGCGATCGTCGTCACCTTGGTGTCGCCGGTCAAATCAGTGTCCAAGCTCGGGCCGAAGCCGGCGAAGTAGTGGTGCGAGTGGAACATCAACGGCACGTAGAGATTGAGCGCCATCGCCGTATTCGATTCCGAGGATGAAGGCGTGCTAATCCCGCCGATCGAGCTCGAATCGACCTTCAGTGTCGTGCTGTTGAACGACAGACCCGCCTTGGGCCACACCGAGAAGCGATCGGTGAACGGGATATCGTAGCCTACCCGCGGGCCGATGCCGTACGTCGTCGTGCTACCGGTCTGAGTGCCGGAGTACTCCACACCCGTGAACGCGCCAATCGACAGGTGGTCGATCACGAAGTAGTCGATCGCCGGCCGCAGGACCACGGTCGTGGTTGAACCGTCTTTGCCGCTCACCGACGTGTGCGTGAACAGCGCCCCCGCCTCGCCCATGATCGCGAGCTGACCGCGTTCGCCGAAGATGCCGCTCGGCGAGCTCGGATCGACCCTGGGCATGCCCGGATCCGGCTGCGGCTGGGCGCCGGCGGCCAGGGTGAAGGTCGTCATCAACGCAGACAGTCCAAGCGACGCAGTCAGTTTTGTCATGTGCGCGCGAATGCAGCGAGCATGCCGACAGTGACAGCCCCGCGCCGCCGCGCACCTTTGGCAATTCGAAGCACGAAAAGCCCGCCAGAAGCCCGACGCGCGGCGCCCGCTCTGCGGGACGGCAAGCCCCTGACAGTTGTGGCTTGAGAGCCCGTCGGGGCAAGTCCAGCGCGGCAAATCCGCCTCTTTGAACCACGAGCCTGATCGAGCCCCGACCGCCAACTCTCCAAATAATCGAGCAAACCTGGCTACTTGCCCGCTGCGGCGCAGACGGGAGCCGCCATCCACGACGATTGCGGCGGCGGACGAAAACAGCATAATCGGCGCGATGGCAGCGCAGGCGAAGGTCAAGGGCATGCTCTCGAGCGAAGCCCGCGAAGACGGAACGGAAACGTTGACCTTCGAGCTGGATACGATTCCGGGCGCGGTGTGGCAGCTCGAGCTGCAGGCGTTGTTGCCGCCGGGCATGCGCGTGAGTCTGTTCGAGCGCGGCGGTCAAAAATGCGCGCTGCTGACCTGTACCACCGGCAATACCGAGCAAGCCGTGGCCGCGTTCGAGCAGGCCTTGAGCGGCGCCAATCAGGTTAGCCACGAAGCCCATCGAGCCGCCGCGAACGACCGTAAAGCCCGAGAGCGAGCTCTGGCGGGCGAGCGCTCTTAGCGCGTCGCTCAGAACGAAAGCGCTCGCGCGCGCTCGAGCCAGCGGCAGCCGACGCTGGGCAGGGGTGGCGCGTCGCCTTGCTCTCGAGCTAGCCCGAGCTTGACGACCATCGTTCGGACGACGACGGTGGTGCGCGGGTTGCCAGGCGCAGCGGCGGCATCGCCCGTCGCGGGGGTGCCGGGCTCAGACGCAAGGCCGACGACCACCGCGAGGACCACGTTGGCGACGTCTCGCAGGCGCTCGAGCGCATCGGCCGATGGCGGCGCATCGACGGTAGAGCGCTCCACGCGGCGAGTGGCGAGCTCGACGCGCGTCAGCACCCGCCGAAGCCGTGAGAAATGAACGCGTGCCGCCCGTCGTCGCCGACGATCACCGCGCGGGGGCCGTGCTGTAGCTCGAGCCGGTACAGCTCGCTGAGCGTCGAGCTGCGGTAGGCTCCGAGGGTGTGACCCCAGGCGCTCGCGACGAGTAGAGTTTGCGCGTCAGGTGTCAGCGCCAGCGCGACGGGCTCGGCCGCGGTCGCCACCGCGCAGGTCGAGCTCAAAGACTTGCCATCGAACAGCAGCTGAACCTGCGAGCTTGCGGGCAACGCCACCGCCACGACGCCGGACGGCGCCACGAGCAAACCACCGGGTTCAGCGAGCAGCTCGGCGCTGGCGATCTCCTTGCCCTGCTCGATGTCGACGACGATCACGCGCGCTGTGTCCTGATCCGCGACGAACGCGAGGGTGCGCGAGCCCAAGCCGGCGACGGCGATGGTCGCGCTGGCACGCGAAGCGGGCGCGAGGGCGGCGAGCGGCCGGTCGAGCGAACAGCTCGCCGCGCCTGTCGCGCCGCCGCTGCCTGTCGCTTCGATGCCCGCGGTTCGGGGCGGCGGCGCCGCTGGCTCCCGGGAGGCGCACGCAGAAACCGTCAGGGTCACGGCAACGGCCCACCGTCCCCGCCTCGGAGGTGCCACCTGAGTCGCCGCTCGCGAGCGCAGACGCCGTTTCACACCGCCCACTACGCTCGAGGCGCCCGGGCCCCTTCCCCTTCTGTCAAGCCGCGAGTACGCGATCCAGCGCGGCGTAGCTTGCCTCCATGCCAGCTTCCATACCCGACGCCAACGCGCCGTCGCGATCGGCGCTGGTCATGAACAGCGAGACGTTGACCAGCTTGGTGCGACCATCCCCCAAGTCCTCGAGGGTCATGGTTTCGAGCGCGACGTGACCGGGCATACCGTCCCACTCGAAGGTTTGTACGACGCGTTCGGGCGGAACGACCTCGCTGTAGCGACCTTCGAACCCATGCGTGCCGTGGTCCGAATGCTCGACGAAGCGCCAGTGCCCTCCGCGCGTGAGCTCCATGCGCTCCACCACCAGCTCGTTGCCGCGGCCCCACCACTTGGCGACGAGCTCGGGGTCGGTCATGGCTTGCCAGACGCGCTCGCGGGGGGCGTTGAAGATGCGCTCGACGCGGATCTCGCGGTCGGAGGGCGTTGTCATCACGTGTTTGAATTGCTTGCCGCCGGTATTCATCGGGCTACTTCCTCATTGCTTTCCAGAAACGCTTGCAGGTGATCGAGCCGCTCTTCGAGCATGTCTCGGTAGAGCGACATCCACTTCGTGACGTTCTCGAGCTTCTTGGGACCGAGCCGGCAATGCCGAGCTCGGCCGACTTTTCGCGTGGAGACCAGGCCCGCTTCTTCCAACACGTGGACGTGCTTCTTCAGGCCAGTGAGCGTCATTTCGAAGTCAGCGTGCAGCTCGCCCAACGACGCCTCTTTGCGGCCCAGCTTGAGCAAGATGGCCCGGCGCGTCGGATCGGAGAGCGCCATGAACGACTGATCGAGCGCTGGCTGATACTGAACCATTCAGTTCACCATTAGCGGTCGCCTCACCGTTCGTCAAGCCGCCCTCGAAAGTCAGCCTGACGTCTGCTACCGGCGCGACCTCGAGGTCCGGCGCTCGCAGCCCCGAGCGGGCCGCAAATCTCTTAATATGATCGGCATGCCCGCGGGCCCCCACCTGGAAGACATCTTCGCCGTGATGGCGGGAGCGGCGGCGGGCAACCTCGAAGCGCGGGTGCCGCTGCCGGAGGAGCCGGACCTGTCCGATCTCGGCACTCGCTTCGCGATCGCGCTGAACGTGCTGCTCGACGACCTGGCGTTTCGCTTGGACGAGCGGCAGAAGCTCGAGGAGCGACTGCGGCAGTCGCAGAAGCTGGAAGCGATCGGCGGCCTGGCCGGCGGCGTAGCCCACGACTTCAACAACCTGCTATCCGTCATCTTGGGATTCACCGAGCTGTCGGTGGCGCGGCTCGATAGCAGCGATCCGATCCGGGCCGACCTCGAGGAGGTCCTGCGCGCCGGCGAGCGAGCGCGCGACCTGACCAAGCAACTGCTGGCTTTCAGCCGCCGGCAGGTGCTCGAGCCGAAGTTGCTCGACCTCAACGGGGTGCTGCGCGGGATGGAGCGCATGCTGCGGCGGCTGCTACGAGAAAACGTCGAGCTTACCTTGCTGGCGTTCAATGACGTCGACACGATCCTCGCCGATCCCAACCAAATCGAGCAGGTGATGCTAAACCTCGTCGTCAACGCGCTCGACGCCATGCCAACCGGCGGACGCCTGACCCTCGAGACGCGCAACGTCGAGCTCGACGCCGAGTACGCGACCCAGCATCCGGAGGTGACCCCCGGTCACTACGTGATGGTCGCAGTGACCGACACCGGGCTCGGCATGGACGAGAACGTGCAGGCGCGGGTGTTCGAGCCATTTTTTACCACCAAAGAGCTCCACAAGGGCACCGGCCTTGGGCTGGCGACCGTATTCGGCATCGTGCGCCAGAGCGGCGGACATATCTGGGTTTACAGCGAGCCCGAGCGCGGCTCGACGTTCAGAATCTACTTTCCGCGCTCTGACGAGGCGGCGGCCGAGGCGCTCCCGACCGCACCCGTGCCCGTCGTCGAGCGCGGGTCGGAGACGGTGCTCCTGGTGGAAGACGACGCGCAGGTCCGAGCGCTCGTACGTACCGTCCTGGGCCGCGACGGCTACAACGTGCTCGAAGCCCAGAACCCCGGCGACGCGATCCTGATCAGCGAGCAGTACCCCGGCCGCATTCACCTGCTGCTGACCGACGTGGTAATGCCGCGCATCTCCGGCAAACAACTAGCGGAACGCCTGGTCGCGCTGCGTCCCCACCTTCGAACGCTCTACATGTCCGGGTACACCGACAAGTCGATCGTGCATCACGGCGTGCTCGACGCCGGCGTCGAATTCATGCAAAAGCCCGTTACTCCAAGCAGCCTGCTGCGCAAAGTCCGCCAAGTGCTCGACGGCGGCGGCTAGGCAGTGCCGGTACGGTCGACGCTACCCAGCATCGATAGCAACCACTTTTCGGCCGACGCCACGTCCGCGAACACCTTGCTCGGAAATGGATTGGGAAAGATCAGGTTGATGCCGTAAAAAAGCGTCCGCTGCATCAAGCTCTGCAGCACGATCGCCTGAATCAGCAGCTTCGAGGTCAAGGCGGCGTGGCGCTTCATATGAGCGATCACGCGACCGCGCTGCTCCGGCGACAAGCCCGCCGCGGAGCTCGAATCGATGAGTAAGCCGAAGCGCTCGCCGCGCGCGAGCCAGGCGTCCATCTGGACCAGAAACGCGCTCAGCGCCTCGTCTTCGACGTTTCCGCTCCACTGCACCACGGCCAGCGGCCATCTGCTTTCATCGATCGGCGGTCGCACCAAGGACCAGACTTTCACCCGCGGACGGCGGGGGCAACCCGGCCCGCGCGCGCCCTATTGGACGGCTGAATTTCGCGCGTTGGCGCCTAGGGGCACCCGAGCAATCGACTCCGATAGCAGCACCGAGAATGACCGCCGGTGAACGGATCGGCGTTGGCCGGCGCCGGGTCGAGCAGCTCGTAGCGGCACCCATCGAACACGAAGCGACCGAGCACGCCGCGCGCGCAACTCAGCGAGCCTGCGCCCGACTGCGCCCGGTTGACACGACCCGAGAGCGGTTGACAACCGACCTTCACGCTCGACCGCCAACAAAAAAGCGCGACTGCTCCGAAGGATGCACCGTCGAACGACTCAAACGGGATCGTGAGGAGGCTTCTTGGTCGAAGCCACGCCTCGGCTCACGCGCGCCGTCGCCGCGTGGCCGTTACTCGAGGAAAACCGTTCTAATGACATCGCGTTTCCGTTTCGAAGCTAGCAGGCAAGTCGACAGGCGCGTGCGCCGGTACTTGATCGTGATTGGCTGGGTCGGCTTGGCCGCCGGCGCCTTGGCGGGTTGCCAGAGCGAGGTCGTCGAGCCGCTGTCCAGCGCCATCGGCGCGGAGAGCAGCGCCCTGGTGCAAGCGACGCCCGAGAGCCTGTGCAACAGCGATCCCCGCGTGTGGGACGGTCTCGTGTCGCTCAACGTATGCGTCGGAGCGCGTCTGTTTTTCGACGAGACGTTCGGCGGCAACGGTCGGACGTGCGGCTCGTGTCACCCCGCCAATAACAACTTCACCGTCGATCGCACCTTCATCCAATCGCGGCCGCCGAGCGATCCGCTGTTCGTCAACGAAAACCCGAGCTTCCCATTGGCCGAGTTCGAGACGACGGACCTGCGCGACATGGCCCTGATCCGCGAAAATTTGGACGACTTCGCCGACGGCGCCCACAAGTTCGTGCTCCGCAGCGTGCCGCATCTGTTCTCGATGTCGACGAGCCTGACGCGCGATCCTTCCGACGGCACGAGCGCGAGCTTCGCAGAGCGCACCGGCTGGTCGGGCGACGGAGTCGACGGCGGCACCTTGCGCGACTTCGCCAACGGCGCAATCGCTCAGCATTTCCCGAAAGATCTGGGGCGCACCCCCGGCACGTCGTTTCGGCGCGCCAGCGCCGCCGAGCTCGATCGGCTGCAGGACTTTCAGCTCGCGCTCGGGCGACGCAACGAGCTCGATCTCCAGACGGTTCGATTGACGGACTCGTTCGCAGAGCAGGGCCGGCTGGACTTTCTCGATCCGCAGATCGGCCGCTGCAACGAGTGCCACAGCAACGCGGGCGCGAACGCGCGCGCCACCGGAAAAAACGCGAATTTCGCCGGCAATTTCGAGCGTTTTGCGGCCGTGCTCTCGACGCGTGCGGTGCTGAGCGCCGTGACGATCCAAGATGGTGGTTTCGGCGGCCAGAACCTGGCGGCGCCGAACATCGCGGTGGGTGTCGACGAGCAGCTCAACGGCTTCGGCGACGGCTCGTTCAATACGGCGCCGCTGATCGAGGCGGCCGACACAGGGCCCTTCTTCCACCATAACAACGTCGGCTCCGAAGGCGCCTCGATCGTGCTACCGGCCGCGATCACCTTCTACTCCAGCGACGCCTTCAACAGCTCGCCTGCGGGTCAGAAGCTCATCGCCCAGTTTGGAACGCCGATCACCTTGCCCGGGACGTCGGTGGTGGAGATCGCGGCGTTTTTGCGGGTGCTCAACACGTTCTTCAACCTCGACCTCGCCGCCCAGCGCCTGCAGGCCTCGAAGCGCCTCAATACGGCCTATTGGGACTACCGCAAGGATGTCCAACAGGGCCTGATCGTCCTGGCGCGCAAAGAAGTCGCGGACGGCTTGCGAGTGCTGGCCAGCCCTGACGGCCCGCCGCTGCACACCGCGCAACAGAGCACGTTGTCGACGATCTTGAGCAAGCTCGATGCGGCCGCCGCCACCGGTGACGCGGCGGCGCGCCTGAGCCTGACCGCGGACGCCCTCACCCTGATCGCAGCCGTTCGGCCGCAGCTGGGCAGCGGCGTACGATTCACGCTCGGCACCGGTACGCTGATGTTCTGAACCCGGTGGCGGCGCTACTGGCAACCGATCGGCGTGGACGAGAGCGCCACGTCGTCGTACCAGAGCGTCAGCGCACCGCCGCCGTAGCTCTGCCAGCCGAAGTTGAAGTCTGCCAGCATCATGTAGCGCGACAGCGACGCCGAGCTGCCGACCCACGCCTGATCGATGTTGGCAGTGGCGGTGCCATCGGCGGTGAGTCCCGGCACGTCCTTGCCGTCGATGGCCGCGTTCAGGTGACCGTTGGTGGTATCGATAATGAGCTCGACGCAGTACCAGGTCTCGGCCGCCGGCTTGAAGCTGGCGGCGTCGCCGTTCGGGCTCACGTCGGGAATATTCGCCGCGTCCGAATCGGTGTTCCAATGAAACACCTTGTCTTGGCTACCGAAGCGCAGCTCATTCGATTGGCTGTATTGATCGACCATCATCGGGTGAGTGACGATCAGGGCACCGTGGCCGTCGGCGAGGGTGGAGGCCAAACGCAGGTAGAAGCGCACGTGGGCGACGGCGCCGAGGGTGCCAATGGCGGTCGTGTTGCGCAGGTAAAGCCGGTCGGGGCTGACGATCTTGAGCGAGTGCATCGAGCCGTGCGCGCCGAGCGAGTCGACGGTAGCGGAGCCGCTGGCAGACGCCGGCACCAGAGTCCACAGCGTGCTCTTCGGCGGCGCGCCGGGCGCGGTGTCTTCGAAGTCGTCGCACAAAGCCAGGCTGCCGCAGTCACCCGACCCCGTCGCACCAGCGGAGCCGCCGGGCGAGACCCCGGCCGTTCCCGCCATCGCGCCCCCGCCAGCGGCGCTGCCTCCGGCGGCCATGCCCGCCGTGCCGCCACCAGCACCGGCACCTGCAGCCGCTCCTGTGCCTGCAGCCGCTCCCACGCCTGCAGCCGCTCCCACGCCTGCACCTGCTCCGGCGCTGCCAGTGCCGGACGTTCCGGAGCCACCCGTCGCGGCGTTGCCAGCGCTGAGCCCCGCGCCAGCGGTGGTAGCAGCGCCGCTGACGTTCGTGGCAGCGCCGCCGGCGCCGCTCGCCGCGGCGTCCGTCTTCGGATCCTCGCTCGAGCAACCGATACCGGCGAGCGCGGAGGCCAAGCTGGCCACGACCAGCGAGCGCGCCCAAAGTCGTGGTTTCGTGATGGAGGCGACGAGAGGAAGGTGGAGCGGGAGAGTACGCAAGTCGCTTGGGTAGCATCGACGCGCGCGAGATGCCCGCCATTCGGAGCGATGAGCCGGCAGGTTTGCCTGTCGTCGAATTGTGCAACCGGAGCCGACGAGGTAGCCCATTCGGTAAGATGTCTTACGGTCGATTTAGGGCGTGTCCCTGAACTGAATTGCTGGTCTCGCCGTAGACGTGCCCGTTACGTGCCCGTCTACGTGACGGCGAGAGGGTCGGCAACCGAGTCGGCGGCGCTGCTGGATGTGTGCCAGCGGCTCGAGCTTTTGGATGAAACCGGACCCAGGGCAGCCAAGGGCATGCTTGTGCGCATCGTATCGATGCGGAGCAAGTTGGCGCAGAGCTGCGAAGAGTAGGGGCTCAGACCCGCAGCCAGAGCAGCGCACAGCCGAGAGCAACCACCGCCGCGTAGTTGCGGAGGGTCTTTTCACAACGAGTAGCGAAGCGCGGCCAGCATGTAGCTTGAGCGTGCGCGCTGAACCAGGTCGCTTGCAGGCCGGCTGTCATGGCGCTGGCCCTCGGTGATCTCGAAGACCAACGGCAGACCCAGAGCGTCGACGACCAAGTGAACCTTGGTTGTCAGGCCACCACGAGAACGACCGATGGCGTGCTCCGAGGGCCCCCTTTT
>Ga0164241_10002333_pt1 | contig 20836 bp, 17 predicted proteins | sample OricomyardsoilBY_FD_108780 | JGI IMG/M metagenome (GOLD analysis project Ga0164241, IMG submission 108780) | Backyard soil microbial communities from Emeryville, California, USA - Original compost - Back yard soil (BY) | ecosystem: Environmental > Terrestrial > Soil > Unclassified | place: USA... | reverse complement strand
TGTCGGCCAGCGCCGCCCGCGCAAGATCTATTCCCTGCCTGCCGCCGTTGGCCGTCACGACGGTGTGGCCTTCCTCGCGCAGGATCTCTGACAGCGCGCGCAACAGCACCGGGTCGTCATCGACAACCAGAATGTGCTGCCGGTGCGGTGCGATGACTGGTGGAACATCCACCACCGGTCGCGCTGCATCGGCGGCGCGGAACACCAGCTGTACGCAGGTGCCCTCGCCGGGCGCGCTGTCGATGCCGAGTTCGGCGCTGTGGCGCTGCGCCATGCCGTAGACCATGGCGAGCCCAAGGCCCGTGCCGCGTTCGCCCTTGGTGGTGAAGAATGGTTCCAGGCAACGCCGGCGCGAATCCTCGTCCATGCCGATGCCGGTATCGCGAACTTCGAGCTGCACGCGGCCATCCTCGGCCAGGCTGGTGCGCAGCGTGAGCGTGCCGCCCGTCGGCATGGCATCCACGGCATTGAACACCAGGTTCGTCAGGGCTTCGCGGATCTCGTTGGCCGCTCCGGAAATCACCGGCAATCCAGGCTGCAGCTGCGTGCGCAGCTCGATGGTGATGCCGTGCTCCTGCGGCTGGGTACTCCAGCGCGCCTTGGTCAGCTCCACCACCTGCGGCACCAGTTCGTTGAGCTGCACGGGTGACAAGGACAGCTGCGGCTCACGCGCCCGGTAGAACTCACGCATGCGGGCCACCGTGGCGGCCACGTCCGCGATGGCGCGCTGGATCGTCTCCAGCTGCACCAGGCCCTGCTTGCTCAGGCCCGCCTCGCGCTCCATCAGCGATTCGGAGTACAGCGCAATGGGCGAGATGGCGTTGTTGATGTCGTGTGCGATGCCGCTGGCCATCTGCCCCAGCGCCCGCAGCTGTTCCTGCTGCAGCACGACGTGCTGCGTCTTGCGCAGATTCTCGTAGGCGGCCTGCAGGTCGGCATACAGCTGTGCCTGGTGCGCGGCCAGCGCGACATGCTCGCTGAGCTGGACGAGGAATTCACACTCGGCACTGGAGAACCCGCCGCTGCGACGCCCGGCCATCAGTATTCCGAATACCTTGCTTTCCACCAGCAGTGGCGCGGCGACCATGGAAGCGAGTCCGCTGCCGGCGAGGCGTTGCATGAGCGGGACCTGCACCTCCCCGACATCCGGCTGGTACAGGAGCTTGCCCAGCATGCATGCGGACAGCCCGTTCTCTTCTATCGCAACCAGGTCTCCTTCGGCCAGGTGCAGCCATTGCGCCCGGTCGTGGCTGCCCTCGCCAAGCCGCACCACGCGCAACCGCGCATCGTCATCCGTGCGCAGCAGGATGCAGCTCAGGTCCACCGGCAGTCGCTGCTCGAGGGAGTGCAGCACCACCTGGAAGATGTCCTGCAGATCCTGCCGCTCGCCGATGGCATGCGTGATCTGGTGCAGCAGATGCAGGCTTTCCAGCTGCGCCTGCTGCCGCTGTTTGGCCAGTATGCGTTCGGTGACGTCACTGAACAGCATGGCCACACGCCGTCCCTCGGGCGGACCTACCCGGTAGGCCCGCACATGATAGTGGCGGCCGCGCCGCTCGGATTCCCGCTCGACGTCGATGGGCTCGCCGGTGGAGGCCACGTGCCCCACGATGTGCAGCCAGAAATCATCGGAATCCGGCAGCAGCACGGAGCGCAGCTTGCCGCGCACGTCGCCCAGGCCCGAGAGCTGAACGAACACGTCGTTCGCCTCGAGGAACACGCAGTCGATTGCCCGCCCGCCCTTGTCGAAGATGACTTCGGTCGTGCAGAAGGCCTCGTTCATGGTCTGGAACAGCTTGCGGTACTGGTCTTCGGATTCGCGGCGCAGCGCCTCGGCCTGTTGCTGGATGCGCCCGGCCATGGCATTGAATGCCGCACCCAGCTCGCCGAGTTCGTCCTTGCGCCTGATGCTGACCCGCGTGTCCAGGTTGCCGGCACCGATGGCGCGGGCGCCGGCGCTCAGTTGCCGCACCGGGCGCAGGATGATGGCGGCGAACAGCAGACCAACGATCAGCGCCAGCAGCATGATCGCCGCGGCAAACTGGATCTTCTGGCGGAAGATCCGGTTCATGTCGGTCTGCAACAGCAGCTCCGGGAACAGGTAATACACCGTCCAGGGCGCCGTGGCACAGCGGGTACCGACCGCGTAGTTCCACTGTTCATTGGCCTGCGCATAGCCGCGGAACATGCCGGTGCCGGGACTGTTCCGGGCGGCAATGCTGTCCTGGTAGTTCTTGCCCGGCACTGGCTCGAGCAGTTCCCGCGTGCGCTCGCCAAAGCGCCGCTCGGCCACGAGTTCATCGATCACTTCCGGCGCAAGCTTCACGCCCGGCCGGAATACCATCTCGTCGTCGAAGGAATGTGCGATACGGATCAGGTGACTGTCGAACAGCACCCCAAAGCTGCCCTCGCCGGCCTCGTGATCGGATCCACGCAGCAGCCGGGTCAGCACCGAGGCATTCACCCAGAAGGCCGCGGCTCCGATCACGCGGCCGTCTGCGTCGACCATGGGCGCCAGATACGCAATCGTCGGCACCTCGTTGACTTCTGGTTCAGCGAGGTAGACATCGGACACGACCGTCTTTCCCTGCAACGCCTGCTTGACGAAGCTCCGATAGCCAAGGTTCACGCCGCGCAGTGCGGCTTCGGTACCGACAACGACGGTGCCCCTGGCGTCCAGCACGGCCACGCCACGGATGCTCTGGTCGGTTTGCGGCCAGACCCACAGCTGATCGTTGAGCGTCCGCTGGATGTTCTGGGCCTCTGTTCCGGAGGATTGCAGCAGGGTCACGGCGCTGGGTATCAGCGCCATGCGGCTCACGGAATTCAGATAGCCGGAATTCAGTGTGTCGATGCGTGCGGCAAGGGTGCCGCTATGCGCGGCCAGCACCGCCTCGGTGCTGCGCAACTGCTCCAGGCGCGCGTTTCCCAGGCTGATCCAGAACGCGATGGCCAGCGGCACCAGCGATACAACCAGCAGCAGGGTTGCCATCTTGGCGCGCAGCGGCCAGTCCATGAAGCGAAACAGGGCGGGCATTCCTTGCTTTCCGGGATACGGGGAGACATTGCCGTTGCGGGTGGCCACTATAGCCCAGGCCGCGTTCTCGGCTAGTATCTGGCCCCAACTCCGTTCACGCCAGGAAGCCACCATGACCGTCGCGCAACGTCTGGGCCGCTCTGCTGCCGTCATGGCCGCACTGCTGTGCATCATGCTGGCGGCACCCGTCGCATCCGCCCACCACAGCGCCGCGCTGTTCTACGACATGGGCGCGCGCATCACATTGAAAGGAGAGGTGATGCGCTGGAATTTCCGCAATCCGCACGCCATCCTCGACCTGGACGTGAAGAACGCCAAGGGCGAGATCGAACACTGGACCTGCGAGACTTCGGCGCCGTCCGCGCTGCGCCGCGCCGGCTGGAGCCAGGACAGCATCAAGGCCGGCGAGATCGTCACCGTCGAGGGTGTGCCGGCGCGCGACGGCAGCAAGCTGATGCGCATCACCGGCGTCACCAAGGCCGACGGCACCAAGGTGGGCACGACCGGCAGGATGGATGACTGATGAACAAGCCACTGGCCCTTGCCGCACTGCTGGCCAGCACCGTCGCGGCGTCGGCCCATGCCGAGGCCGATCTCTCCGGCTACTGGCTCACCGCCTACGGCCAGATTCCTCCGGTGCGCAAGGCCACCGCGCCCGAACAGGCGCTGATCGATCTGCTGCCGAAGGGCACGCTGCTGCTGGCCGACAGCGGCCTGAAGGAATTCCCGCCCGGTGATTTCGGCGGGCTGGAAGTAACGCCCGAGTACAAGGCCCGCGCCGACAAATACGACATCGAGATCCAGCGTTCGGTCTCCACCACCTGCCGTCCGCCCAGCATCATCTATTCCACGCAGGGCCCCTTCCCCATCGAGATCTTCCAGGGCAAGGACCTGATCGTGATCAAGATGGAATACTTCGACGTGGTGCGCATCATCTTCATGAACGAGAAGACGCATCCAAAGGAGTGGCCGTCGTCGGTCACCGGCCATTCGATCGGCCACTGGGAAGGCGACACGCTGGTGGTCGACACCGTGCATATCAGCTCGGCCACCTTCCTCAACAATGGCCTCGACCACAGCGACAACATGCACCTGTTCGAGCGCTTCCGCGTGAGCCCGGACGGCAAGGAGCTGATGATCACGCAGGAATACGACGATCCGGCGGTCTTCAAGGGCCACGCCGCACGCTTCATTCCGATGAACAAGGGGAAGCCCACCGATCACGTGTATCCGTACGACTGCGATCCGGCCTACGGCAGCGCAATCGAGGAACGCACGAAGTAGCGCGACTTCTTCCGGAAAGGCACAGGGCTCATCCAGCGCCTGCGTGTGTTCGTCCGCGGGTATGAAAAGTCGTTGCGTTATTGAAGGAACAGCAGCATCGCTTCCTTCATTTCGCTGTTGCTGATGCCGACTCCAGGAGTTTCACCAATTCCGGCCCGGAGTTTGCGCGGGAGAAATCCAGAACAGTGGGATAGAACTTTCCCCCTGTGACATTCGGCTTCGCTCCTCGACTCAGCAGCAGTTCGACGATCTTGCTATCACCAGCCCACACCGCATTGGTCAGCGCGGTAGCAGTCCCGCGTGGCTCCACCCCACAAGCCCAATGTCGCCGATGGGTTCGCAGCCACCGCGGGATCTTCGCGGACCATCTTCTTCACCAGATCCCGACGCTTGAGCATCACGGCTGTGCGCAAATCAATTGGATACCCTGAGGCGAGAATTGCGTCGACAACAGCAGTTTTGCTTTCTTCGGCCGCCTTCTGCAGTGGGGTGTTCCCCCACACGTCTATCAGACTCTCGTCGGCACCAGCGCGAATCAACAGCTGGGCAATTTCCGCATTTGCGGCAAGGTGCAAAGCACTGAAGTCGTTATATGCGATGGCGTTGACCTTCGCACCATGATCAAGCATCCAGGCGACGGCATCCGTGCGCCCGAGAGCCGCAGCCATGTGAAGTGGGGTCTGTTCGAGGCGATCGACAGATTCAAGGAGCGCCGGCTCATCGCGCAACAGTGCGATGGCTTCGCGTGTTTTTCCGTTCAGCAAAGCCGCGTGAACAGCCCCAGGCAGCGGATCAGAGCCTGGCCCAATGCCAGCAGTTCGAGCCTCCGTCGGAGTGCGGCCAGGAACTCCAGCACACCCAACTAGCAGCAAGGATTGCAGCAACAAAGCGCAAAGCAGCTTCACGATAGTTCCCGATGCGCCGCCAGGACACCCGCCAAACCTTCTGCAATCAGCACCGATGTTCGCAACATGGAACTTCTGCACCCGCTCTATTCACCCGCAGGTGGCAGCGACCTCGGCAGGGTCGCCAACTGCAAGGCCGTCGTCCACTGAGCCTCAAGTCGCGTGATCCGGCGGTCATGTTCCCGCAGTTCTGCTGCGATGTCGCCAAGCGCAGCGCCTGTCCTCTGCATTTCATCGGTGAGCTTGAGCACTTCCTTGATGAGCCGAAGCGCCTCACCGAGTACAGTCATGGCGCAGGCGCGCTTCGGGCCTTGCGCAGGGCCTGAACTGTCGCTGCAGCTTCTTTTGCGCCACTGCGCACGCTCGCTCGCGCAGCGGCAAGGGAACGCCGCAATTGCGGCAGCAGAGCGGCCAGTTCCCGTTCTTCGGCGCCCGCCTCGTGCCGGCACCGGGCGCGGACCAGCTCGGAGACACTCACCCCTTCCCGCCGCGCCTCCTGCGCAAGGAAAGTCTTGAATTCAGGTGTCGTGTGCAGGACAAGTCTCTCGGTCTTCACGGCCTCTCTCCTCAAGCCTCTGCGGGGAACTATATTCCCTGCAATTCCAGCGCGCCACGAGCATAAACGCGCGCGTATCGCCAGATTCGCGACTCCTCAATTCGGGGCGCAGGGAGGCAACTCAGCGCGCAATCGAGTCGCTTCGGCACGCCTCCAGCGAAGCGCGGCGGATTCGCCCTGCTGGGAAAGGACATCCAAATAATCTGCAAGCAAGCCAGGCGTCGAAAATATCAGCGCATCAACGTCACGATCGGCCACTGCATCCATGCGCTCTGCCTCGACCAGATCGCCTCGGGCGACGACCTCCGCCAGCTTCGCCTGATCACCCAATTGCCTGAGCGCAGTCTTCTGCATGCCGCGGGCGATGGATTCACCCAACATCGTGTCGCCGCGCCGCTCCGCCAGCTCGCCATAGCCCAGGCATGCGTAGGCCCATGCCTGACTGGCCTGTGATTGCTTCGCGCACAGGCTGGTGTAGTCGGAGTAGTGCGGCAGATTGGCCGACGCGACACCCATGGCCGCGGTTGCACGTTCCCCGAATCCGTAGTCGCTCGCAGCGGCGTAGGCGCGCTCCAAAAGTGCGATCGTCTCCGCCCAGTAGATGCGGCTTTCGGGTGCTGCGCCAGCGCGCTGTACGGCAGCCAGTGCGCCGGCCTCGTCGCCACGCTTCAAACGCTGCACGGCCGCGAACATCCATGTTTCGCTGTTCAGCGGATCGATGGCAATCAGTCGCTCCGCGAGCTTGTCTGCCGGGCACGCATCCTGATCCTTCGCGGCCGAGCAGATTCGCGCAGCGTTCCAGACGACGACCAGGCTGTCGCCACCCGTCTCCAATGCCCGTCTGACTGGAGCAGTTCGATCATCCGGCTGGCGCAGCAACAGCGCTGCAGCGACCAGATGCTCGGGATTGGTCGAGGCCAGCCAGCGACCACGAATGTCGGCCATTTCGGCTTGCACCGTTGCATCCGGCTTGTCCGGCTTGTCCGGCGCAGGCGTTTTCGCCGGAATGCATGCGACCCCATCGACCGTTTTTCCTGCTCCAACATCGGCAGCCGCTTCAGGCAAGACCTGGTTCGAATCACGCTCCGCGGACGCGGGTGCAGGCAATCCCCTGGCGGGTTGCGCACCAGCACCCGGGTGCTCGCGCAATCCGCGCCAGACCCCCATGGCGAGCATCACTGCAGCCAACCCAATCAGGATTCCGTAGCGCCCACGCATCGTGAACTCCTTACAAGACGACTGCTTCAGTGCGCACAATCATGCCGCGACCGCGCTCCCCAGCCTTTCCGATGCCTTGTCGAGCGGCCGCTGGCACAGCCAGATGACGACACTTCCCGCAAATGTCATGACAGCACTGCCAAGCCAGAACTGCCAGGGAGCCATGGTTTCGTAGAACCGTGCCAGCCAGCCGGTGAACACACCACTGACGAAGGCACCGCAATAGGCCAGTGCCATCAGCAGCGAGACCGTCTTGCCTGGCGAGAGACGCGAGACCAGCGACAGGGTCGTGGGCCATTGATACATGAAGCCAAATCCGGAGAACGCAAAGGCGATGATCGCGAAGGTGAGCGGTACCTTTGCCTCGCCTGCAAAGTAGTCGCCGGCCATGAGGCTCAGAACCGCGACGCCCTGCAGTACGCCGCCGAACGCGATTTTGGCGAGGTCGCTCCAGCTCTTGCCGCGCCGCGCCTGCCAGCGCCACAGCACGATCAGCACCGGCACGATGATGATCGAAGCGAATGAGTCTTCTGAAACGAACCAGGCTTCCGGAACGTGTCCGAATGGCGTATCCAGTGCGACCCGGTCGGCGAGAAAGATGAAGCCCGAGTTGAACTGCAGGTCGTAGGCGAAGGTCTGTGGCAGGCCAAAGCCAATCACCAGCAGCACCATTGCGATCAGCTTCCACTCCGGCCCGGTCAGTGGTGCGCGTGCTTCGCGGCGTGTGCTGCGATGTTGCTCCGTGGCGAAGTGCTTCAACCCCATCAGGTAGACGGCGGCCGCAACCAGCATGAGCACGCCCGCGAGGGCAAAGCCAAAGTGCCAGCCCCACACCTCGGCCACCAGGCCGCAAGACAGCGGACCGAGCGTCGCGCCGATGTTGATGCCGGTGGAGAAGATCGTGTAGCCGCGCGCACGGCGATCTTCCTCGCGGCGCGGATAGAGGTGACCCACCTGCGTCGCGATGTTTCCCTTCAGGCACCCGGACCCCAGCACGAGCAGCGACAATGCCAGCAACGCCGACCAGTCGAAGGCCATCAGGAAGTGCCCGGCTGCCATCAGCCCGATACCGATCAGCACCGTAACCCGCGCGCCGAGCCAGCGATCGGAGAGTATTCCGCCAAATACCGGTGTGAGGTACACAAGCCCCGTGTAGAGACCGAAGATCTGCGCCGCAAAGGCCTGCGTGGACATCGGCCCGGTCATCGACTCGAGCGCGTGACGCAGCGCCTGGATGCCTGCCACGTGCTCGACGTGCCCTGGCAGCAGCAGTTGCTGCACCATGTAGAGCACCAGCAGCGCGACCATGCCGTAATAGGAAAACCGCTCGCAAGCTTCCGTGAAGGAGAGGAACAGCAGCCCCCGCGGATGACCCAGCCAGGTTGCCTCATGCCTTGGAGCAGCCGCTGCGTTCGTCATTGGACCCTTATCTCACAAACGCAGCGCCTGCCAGGCGCGCGAACGCCAGCGCAGCCACAGCACCGTGCCAAGGATCATGATGTAGAGGATCACGGCCACCCAGCCACCAGTGGCGCCCCACCCCAATCCCGGCAAGCTTTCGAACCAGCCCTCACCCGGCGCAAACGCGAGCACATGCGCCATCGGCAGGAACAGCAGCCACGAAAGACCGAGCACCAGAATGGCCGGCACCCGCGTATCACCCGCGCCGCGCAGGCAGAACGAACTGCCGAGATTCAACCCGTCGAAGAACTGGTACACCGCCGCGAACCACAGCAGCTTCACGGCCAGAGCCACCACTGCGCCGGCCTGCGGGTCGCTGCCGGCCACGAACAACGGCAGCAACCACGGACCTGAAAGCGCGAGCAACACGCCCATGCCGCCCATGTAGAACGCCGACATGGCTACCGCGCGATTGCCCAGTCGCAATGCCCAGTGCCGGTCACCCGCGCCAATCGATTGACCAACCAGCGTAGTACCCGCCATCGCGATGCCCACGCCCGGTGCATAGGCGAAAGCAGTCAACACCATCACCAGCTGCGTGGCCGCGCCCGGCACGGCACCGAGCCGCACCATCATCACCTGGAACACCGAGAAGCCGATGAGATCCGCGGCCACCATCAGGCCCATGGGCAAGCCGAGCTTCAGCTGCGCGAGGATGCGCGCCCACTGCGGCCGCCACGACAGATGCGCGCGATAGCGCGGCCGGAATTGCGGCGACAGGAACCACGCCAGTGCTACCGCGAGCCCACAAGCCTGCGCCACGCTGGTAGCCAGGCCCGAACCGGCCACACCCCAGCCGAAGCGGAAGATGAACAGCTCGTTGAGCAATGCATTGCCCACCGCCATCACGATGGTGACCAGCATGGTGATGCGCGGCCGGCCAATGCCGTTGAAGAACCCGAGTGCCGCCCAGGTTGCGCAGCCGAATGGCGCGCCGGCCACACGCGGCAACCAGAAGGCCGCCGCCTGGTCCTGAATGGCGGGCTCAAGCCCGAAGGGCGAGAGAATGCCGTGACCCGCGAGACCGATGGCCACGAACAGCGGCGTCGCCAGCAGCGCGCCCCACAATCCGATCCACACCGCCTGCGATGCGCGCACGTAGCGGCGCGCGCCATAGGTCTGCGCCACGACGGTCTGCACCGCCATGCCAATGCCGGACAATCCCAGCACCACCGCGATCGCCATCCAGTGCACCGCGGCCACGCCGGCCAGTGCTTCGGTGGAGATGTGGCCGATGAACCAGACGTCGGTCAGGCTCATCACGATCTGCACGGCGCTGTTGGCCACCAGCGGCAACGCCAGCGCGAACATCGCGCGCAGGTCGACGTGCGCGCGACCCGCCGCATCGATGCGGCGCGCGGGCAGATTGGTGTTCGAAGACTGTGGGATCGGGTGGTCCAAGGAAGCCATCGTAGCCGAGCTGTCGGCAATCCGCGTCATGCCGCGCGTGAATCCGGCGGAGCAGAATGGCCGCGCTTGCCGATCCCTCCACCCGAACACAAGGAAGGTCACATGAGATTGAAGTACTTCATCATGCTGGCGCCGGCTCTGCTGCTGGCCGGCTGCATGACGCGCTCGATATCCGACTCGGACCGCACCGAACCTCGTTACTACTACGGCGGTGCCAACCCGGCAGGCGTGCAGTACCAGGGAGAATTGAGCGAGTTCGACGTGCTCGGCATCGACGCCGGCGCATCACCATCCGAGGAGGACATCGGCCAGGCACTCGATGCCGCGGCCGGGCGGCCGATACTGCACCGGGGCGACTCGATCATGCTGGTGCAGTCCGGTGCCATGATCCCCGACGCGGAAATGGTGCAGAACCTGGAGATGACCTTTGCCGTCACGGTCTTCACCGGCGTGCCGGAGCGCACGAAGGATTCCAACACCAGTTACTCCCGCTCACTGCGGCTGGCCGCCGCCAAAGCCGGCATCAACACCATCCTCGTGTACTGGGGCGTGCTGGAATCCGGCACCGAGAATCTCGCTGCCAGTACCGTCTCGTGGGTGCCGATCGTGGGCTATACCCTGCCGGACAAGGCGCAGACCATGCGCATCCGCCTGAAGATCGCGGCGGTCGATGTGAGGACCGGCCGCTGGGAAATGTTCGCCCCGAAGGCGCTGGATGACCGGACCTACAGCTCCATCATCACCCGCAAGCAATCGGACCAGGCGCAGGTGGCCACCTTGAAGAAGCAGGCCTACTCCCTGGCGGCCGATTCGGTGCTGGCGAGATACGTGCGCTAGCGGCGCTCAGGTCTGACCGGGAGCCGTGGCGCGCAGTGCAAGACCCGCGCGCCAGGCCATGCACGCCACCAGACTCACGGCGAGCGAGATCGCCGACAGCAGTTGCAGGTTGCCGTTCAGGAGCGGCGCCACCATGCCGCCGGTCACCGCGCCGACTCCCAGCGTGATGAACGACTGCACCGACGCGGCCGCGCCGCGCGCCAGCGAATGCCGGTCCAGCATCTCCAGCGACAGGATGGGGTTCGACAGCTGCACGCCGAGCGCCATGCTGAACAGCACCAGCTGCGTCAGTGGAATGAGCGCGGCGTGCGACAGGCTGTGCGCGATCAATGACACGAGGGCGCCGCTGATCATCAGCGAGAAACCCCACGCGATCTGCCTCTGGCGCGGTATGCGTCCGGCAAGGCGCCCGCTGGTGAACGCCGCCAGCATGAACCCGGCCACGATGGGTATGAACACGTAGTAGAACTGCGTTTCCTTCAGCTGCCAGCGCTCCAGGATCACGGCCGGCGTCGCGCCGATCCACACGAACATGGGCGCCATGGACAGCGCCACCGCGATGGCCAGGCGGAAATACGCCGCGTCACGCGCCACGCTCCAGCAGCTCTTCAGCAGCACCACCGGATGAAACTCGATGCGCCTGGACTTCGGATGGGTTTCCGGCAGCAACAGGGCGCTCAGCAGCAATTGCGTGAGACCCATGACGAGCAGGAACGCGAACACGCTGCGCCAGCCGAGTGTCACGTGCAGCCAGCCGCCCAGGACTGGAGCCACCGCGGGCGCCAGCGAGAACACCAGCACCATGCTGCTCATCAGCTTCTGCGCGGCGGGTCCATCGAACAGGTCGCGCACCACGGCGCGCGCCACGGTCGACCCGACGCCGGCAGCCATGCCCTGCAACACGCGACAGAACAGCAGCAGGCCGAGGTTGGGCGCGAACACGCAACCGATCGACCCGATGGTGTAGAGCGTCAGCCCACCGAGCACCACGGAGCGCCGCCCCAGCGCATCGGACAGCGACCCATGCAACAGTGAGAAGAGCGCAAATGGCAGCAGGTAGGCGGAGAGAATCTGCTGCGCCTGCCAGCTGGTGATATGGAACTCCGCCGCGATGGTGGGCAGCGACGGAAAGAACGTATCGATGGAAAGCGGGCTGATGGTCGAAAGGCCGCCCAGCAGCAGCGTGATCCCGAGCGTCGGGGCACCGCGTGCGTTGGTGACCTTGAGCCTCAACCGCGCAACCGCCGCAGCAGCTCAGCTGTCGAAGCGCCCTTCTCCATGGCTTCGATCACTGCCGAGCCGACCACCACACCATCCACATGCGGCGCCAGCGCGGCCACCTGCGCGTGTTCGCGGATGCCGAAACCGGCGCATACCGGCACCTTGGCCAGTTTGCGCACGCGATCCAGGTAGTCGAGCGTTTCGCGCGGCACCACGCCACCACCCACCGACTTGCCGGTGGTGCCGGTCATCGACACGGCATAGATGAAGCCCTGTGCATCGCGCGCCAGGCGTTCAAGGCGCGCCGGCGGCGTGACCGGCGTGACCATGCGGATCAGCGCGAGGCCATGCGGCGCCAGCGCCTTCTCGAAATCGGCACTCTCTTCCATAGGCAGGTCGGGCACGATGAACCCGGCAATGCCTGCCGCCGCGGCATCGGCGGCGAGTTTTTCCAGGCCATAGGCGAGCATCGGGTTCAGGTAACCCATGAACACGAACTGCGCCTTGCCCTTGGGCGTGGCCTTCACCGTCTCGATGATCCACGCGAGGCTCACGCCCTGCGCGAGTGCCGCGAGACTGGAGCGCTGGATGGTGACGCCGTCGGCCATCGGGTCGGTGAACGGCACGCCGATCTCGACGACGTCCGCCTCGGAGGCGAGCGCGGCCAGATCCGCCGCGAAATGATCCTTCGACGGAAAGCCTGCGGTGAGGAACGCGACCATGGCGACATGATCTTTGCGTACGGTGCGGATGGCGTCGGCGAGTTTCTGTGCGGGTGTGCTCATGCGCCCACTCCATGCTTCACCAGCAGCGTCTTCTGCAACGTGGGCATGTCCTTGTCACCGCGGCCAGAAAGCCCGACCAGCACGCGCTTGCCCGGATTGCGCCTGGCCCATTCGCGCGCGCCGACCAGCGCATGCGCGGATTCAATCGCGGGCATGATGCCTTCGTAGGTGGAGCACTCTTCCACGCAGGCAAGCGCGTCGTCATCCAGCGCCATGATGTATTGCACGCGCCCGATCTCGCGCAGCAATGCGTGTTCCGGGCCGACACCCGGATAGTCCAGGCCCGCCGATACCGAATGCGTTTCCTGGATCTGCCCATCCTTGTCCTGCAGCAGCATGGTGTAGGTGCCATGCAGTACACCGGGCGTGCCAGTGGCCAGCGTGGCCGCGTTGTCACCCAGACCGGCGCCGCGCCCGCCGGCTTCCACACCGATCATCTCCACCGACGCATCGCCGAGAAACGCATGGAAGGTACCGATGGCATTGGAACCGCCGCCCACGCAGGCGATCACGCAGTCCGGCAGTGCGCCGGCATGTTCCAGGATCTGCGTACGCGCCTCGCGCCCGATGATCGCCTGCAGTTCGCGCACCAGGTAGGGATACGGATGCGGACCGATGGCGGAACCCAGGCAATAGAAGGTGTTGAGCGGATCAGCCACCCAGTCGCGAAAGGCCTCGTCGATGGCCGCGCGCAATGTGCGATCGCCGCTGGTTACGGGGACCACGGTGGTACCCATCAACCGCATGCGACCGACATTGGGTGCCTGGCGCTCCATGTCCACCTCGCCCATGTACACCACGCAGGGCAGACCCACGCGCGCGCAGGCCGCGGCCGTTGCCACGCCATGCTGGCCGGCGCCGGTCTCGGCGACGATGCGCTTTGCACCCATGCGTTTTGCCAGCAGCGCCTGGCCCAGTGCGTTGTTGATCTTGTGTGCGCCGGTGTGCGCGAGATCCTCGCGCTTGAACCACACTTCCGCGCCCCAGCGGCGCGACAGGTTGCGCATGGGCGACAGCGCAGTCGGGCGTCCCACCCAATCACGCAGTTCCGCGGCCAGCTCGCGCTGAAAATCCGCGGTGGGCAGGATCTTGTGGACGGCCTCGGTGAGCCGCTCGAATGCCGGCACCAGGGTCTCGGGAATGTAGCTGCCGCCGTAAGGCCCGAAGCGCCCATGCGCGTCCGGCATCTTGCCCGCCAGCAGCTGCGCCAGCAGCTCCGCCGCCGTCTTCTTGTCCATGACAACACTCATTTGAAGTTTTCTCCACCAGCCATGCGCGCGAATGCACCGCGCGCATTGGTCACAAAAGACCTGATCAACGCCGGGCTCTTGCGACCGGCTGCCTCTTCCACTCCACTTGATACATCAACGCCATAGGGGTGCACGGCGACGATGGCCTGCCCCACATTGTCCGGCGACAGCCCGCCCGCCAGGATCAGGCTGCAGCGACTGGCAAGGTCGGATGCCGCACTCCAGTCCGCCACGGCGCCCGTGCCACTGCGCGGCCCTTCGAACAAGGTGCGCTGACTGCCGCCCAGTGTCGCGGCCACTTCATCGGACTGCCGGCCGCGCAGCACCGGCCAGCCTTCTACTCCCGCCGGCAAGCGGATGCGCGCGAAATCCTCGCGATCGGTCTGCAGCACATCGGGACGAAACACCTCGAACACGTATTCCAGCAGTTCACTGGATGGATGCTGCGTCACGGCCACGCACAGCGCCTGGCCGCGCGCCGCGCGCGCCAGATCCACGGCCTGCTCCGGCGTGACGCTGCGCACCGAGCGCGCAAACACGAAGCCGATCGCGTCCGCGCCCGCATCCAGCGCCGCTTCCACCGCGCGGATGTCGTTCATGCCGCAGATCTTCACGAAGCCGCCCATTCAGCGCGCCCCCCGGCCTGCCGCGATCATCGAGGCCAGCAATGCGCCCGGATCCTGGGTGGTCATCAAGGCGCTGCCAATCAATGCCAGGTCGTAGCCGGCGCGCCGCAGCCGCGCGGCATCCTCGGCCGTTGCCACGCCACTCTCGGCGACACGCGGCACGCCGACAGGAAGCAGTTCAACCAACTCCTCCAGCCTGCCCGGCACCACCGTGAGCGCCGTGAGGTCGCGGCTGTTCACGCCGATCAGCAACTTCGCGCGCCCGCCACCATGCTCGGCGATCAGTTCCTTCGCGATCTTCACGTCCGCCGCATCGAAGGTCTCGATCAGCACGAAGAGCCCGAGCATGTCGGCCGCGCGGATCAACGCATCCAGTTCCTGATGCGTGAGCATGCGAACGATGATGAGGATGCCGCCGGCGCCTGCGAGGCGGGCTTCTGCCACCTGGTAAGGGTCCACCAGAAAATCCTTGCGCATGGCCGGCACGCCGCCGGCTTCCGCCAGCATCCGCGCGGCCTGTTCGAGATGATCCAGCGAGCCTTCGAACTTCTCCGGCTCGGTGAGCACCGATACCGCTGCGGCACCCGCACGCGCATAAGTCGTGACGCGTGCGCCGATGTCCTCATCCAGGTCGCGCAACTTGCCCACCGCCGGCGAGCGCAGCTTCACCTCGGCGATCACGTCGAAGCCCTTGGGCGAGAGCAGCAGGCGCGGCGGCTCGGGCGTGGACTCGGCCCAGCGCCAGAGGTCGATGTCGCTCTGCTGCTTGCGCGCCTCGGCGACGCGCGCGCGGCTGGCATAGGCCATGGCGCTGAGGAAGTCCATGCTCATGGAGCCGGTGCACCGCGCGAGAAGGCGGCGAGCTTCGCCAATTGCGACGAGGCGCGACCATCCTCGATCGCCGCGCGCGCCATCGCGATGGACTCTTTGGGCGACGCGGCGCGACCAGTCACTTCCAGCGCCAGCGCCGCGCCCAGCAGCAATGCATCGCGATGCGGGCCGCGGTCTTCGCCGCGCAGCACCTGGGTCAGTGCATTGGCGTTGTACATCGCATCGCCGCCCTGCAGGTGTTCTTCCTGGCAGACCGCGATGCCGTAGTCCGCGGGCGTGCGGCGCGACTCCGTCACCTTGCCCGGCCGCACATCCAGCAGCAGGAACGGCCCCAGCGGTGAAGGTTCATCCCAGCCCGCCGCGCCATGGATCACGAACGCGCGCTCCAGCGGCAGACCCGCGAGGGCTTCGGCCATCAGCAGCGCGGTCGGCTCGTTGAACGCACCGATCACATGAAACGGCGGTTCGGCCGGGTTGGAGAGCGGCCCCAGGATGTTGAACACCGTGCGCACGCCCAGCGCCGCGCGCACCGGCCCGATGGCCTTCATCGCCGGGTGGTAGTGCGGCGCGAACAGGAAGGTGAAGCCCGTGTTCGCGAGGCATTCGGCGGCACGCTGCTCACCCAGCGGCAGGCCCAGGCCCAGCGCTTCCAGCACATCCGCACTGCCCGCCTTGCTGGAGACCGAACGGTTGCCGTGCTTGATCACGGTGAGCCCCGCCGCCGCCGCGAGCAGCGAAGCGCCGGTGGAAAGATTGAAGCTGCCGGACTTGTCGCCACCGGTACCGACGATGTCCACCGCTCCTCTTATATGTGCTGCGGGGATGGCCGGCCGGCGCGCCAGCGAGCGCATGCCCAGCGCAAAGCCGCGCAGCTCATCGCCGGTCAGCCCCTTGGCGCGGATCGCGGCCAGCAACGCACCCGTCAATGCCTGCGGCAGTTCCGGATCGGTGAGCGCCACCATCAACGTGCGCGCCTCATCCGTCGACAGGGACCGCTTCTCCAGCAGCCCATCGAGCCAGCCGCGCAGTTGCACGAGATCGGCGCTCACGGTTCGCGCACCGGGTTGGTGAGCTTCAGGAAATTGCCCATCAGCTCCGGGCCCTGCGGCGTCAGCACGCTCTCCGGATGGAACTGCACGCCCTCGATGGTGAACTTGCGATGCCGCACGCCCATGATCTCGCCTTCGGGCGTGATCGCGCTCACTTCGAGCTCCGCCGGCACCGACGCCGGTTCGGCAATCAGCGAGTGGTAGCGCCCCACTTCCAGCGGCTGCGGCAGCCCTTCGAACAAGGTCTTGCCGTCGTGCTTGATAGTGGAAGTCTTGCCATGCATCAGTCGCGCCGCGCGCACCACGTGACCACCGAACACCTCGGTGATCGACTGGTGGCCCAGGCACACGCCGAACACCGGCAGCTTGCCGGCGAAGGCGCGGATCATGGCCATCGACACGCCCGCGTCGCGCGGCGTGCCGGGGCCCGGCGAGATGCACAGGTGCGTGACACCGCTCATGCGCAGCGCCTCATCGACGGTGATCTCGTCGTTGCGCGCCACGTGCACCTCGGCACCGAGCACCAGGAAGGCCTGCACCAGGTTGTAGGTGAAGGAATCGTAGTTGTCGATCAGCAGGAGTCTGGGCTTGCTCATGATCAAAGACCTTCCTGCGCCATGGCCAGCGCGCTGCGCAGCGCGGCGCTCTTGGCATAGACCTCGTTGTACTCGGACTCGGGGTTGCTGTCGGAGACAATGCCCGCGCCGGCCTGATAGCTGTACTGATCGCCCTCGAACACCAGCGTGCGGATGGTGATGGCCTGGTCCATGTCGCCCTGCGCGCCGAAGTAACCCACCGTGCCGCCATAAAGACCGCGCTCCACCGGCTCCAGTTCCTCGATGAGCTGCATGGCCCGCACCTTCGGCGCACCCACCAGCGTGCCGGCCGGGAAGGTCGCCGCGAACAGATCGAAGGCATCCATGTCCGCTGCAAGCTTGCCGCGCACGCCACTGACGATGTGCATCACATGGCTGTAGCGCTCGATCACGCGATACGGGTTCACGTGCACGCTGCCCGCCGCGGCCACGCGGCCCAGGTCATTGCGCGCCAGGTCCACCAGCATCACGTGCTCGGCGTTTTCCTTCGGGTCGGCCAGCAGGCGCTGTTCATTGGCCAGATCCGCTTCGGGGTCTTCCATGCGCGGCAGCGTGCCCGCAATCGGCCTGAGTTCGGCCACTCCTTTATTGAGCTTCACCAGCGCCTCGGGCGATGAGCCCACCACGTGCACGCCACCCAGCGAGCAGTAGTACATGTAGGGCGAAGGATTGATCAGCCGCAGCGCGCGATACACCTGGAACGGGTCGAGCTGGTGCGTGCCGGTGAACTTCGACGACAGCACCAGCTGGTACACATCACCCGCGGCGATGTATTCCTGCGCAGTGCGCACGCCTGCCATGTAGTCATCACGGCCCAGCGACACCTTCGGCTCGCTGAATGAAGCCGCGGCGCGCGGCAGCACCAGCTTGCCGCGCAGCGCCTGGATCACTTCCTCGCGCAGCACGCGCCGCTCGCCTTCGGTGCCCGCATGCAGCAGCGCGATGCCACGCGTCAGGTGATCGAACACCAGCAGCGATTCGGGCGCGACGTAGTGCAGGACCGGCGCACTGGCCTTGCGCGAATGAATCAAAGGCAGCTTCTCGAAGAAGCGCACCACATCGTAGGCCGTGAAGCCGACCAGGCCGCCAGCCAGCGGCATGCCCGGCAGTTCCGGCTGCGGCCGCGGCGCACGCGCCAGTGCTTCACGCAGGCGCTGCAGCAAGGCCTCTTTCGATCCCGGCACCGGGTACGAATGCGGCCCGATGGTCAGGCTGCGCGAATCCAGCCGCACCTCGAGGCCCTCGCCGAAGCCGATGAACGAGTAGCGGCCCAGGCGCTCGCCACCTTCGACGCTTTCCAGCAGGAAGCGCGGCCGGAAGCTGGCGAGCTTGGCGTAGGCCGAGACCGGAGTGTCCAGGTCTCCGGCGATGTCGAATGGCGGTTTCAATTCAATTCCCCAATAAAAAAACCCATCCCGGTGGTGCCGGAGATGGGTTCTGGTGTTCTTGTTTCCCTAAGTTTGTCTAACGCATGCGCTCGACGACCAGTACCCAGCTCCTTCAGGAGTGGGCCCACCACCAACCAGCAGCGGCGATCAGATGGGTGTGCGTCGGGTTCATGCGGGGGCAGTATGGCCAGCCGCTCTCGGGGCCGTCAAGCGGCCCGAACCAATGCCGTGGGCAATATTGCGGCTGGCCGGGACCTGGGCTCCCAAACGGCCACTGCCAGACGAGGTCGTCACGGTTTGAGGGCGTTGATCTCCGCGCGCAATGCGGCAACCTCACTCTCCAGCATTGCAACGCGCGCTTCCAGACCCGAGGGGGTGGGCTGGGTTGATATCTCGTCGGCAGATGATGGCTCGCTGCTCGCAGCCACCGGGGCCGGTTCCACCAACTCTTCGAACAGCTGCGCCCAGCGCGAATCGCGCCGGCCGGGCTCCCGCGCCAGCTGCACCACGAACGGACCGTCATCGCGGCGCGCCAGCCCATCGAGCAGCACTTCGATGGCAGCCGGATCCGGCAGATCGGCCAGACGCGGCACGCGGCTGCGCAATTCACCCGGAGTCTGCGGGCCGCGCAGCAGCAACTCGCACAGGATCGCGGTTTCCTGCGGAGTGAACTTCAGGCGACCGAACTCGGTGTTGCAGAAGATGTGCTGGTACTTGGGTACGCGGCTGCCATAGCCGGACTTCTCCAGCACCATGTGCCGGCGCTCGAGGCCATCGACCGCGGACTTCACGGTGGCCTCATCCAGCTGCAACACGGGTTCGCGATTGCTCTTCTGGTTGCACGCGTTGACCAGTGCGTTCAGGGAAAGCGGATACTGATCGGGCGTGGTGATCTGCTTTTCGATCAAGGCGCCGATGATGCGTGCCTCGATTGCGGATAGCCGGATGTTCATCTCAGGCGGCCCGCATGCAGATGCCGCTGGCGATGTTCGGGCTGGCCGGGTTCACGTCCACGGACCGGGTGCCGGGGCGGACCACGAGGTCCATGTCCTCCACGGGGATGGCGCCCAACAGCACCTGCTCACCCAGCACCAGCGCACCCACATAGCCCGAACGGTTCTTGAACCGAAGCAGCACCGGACCGACATAGGGGCAGCTCCTGCGGGACCCATCAGCCAGGATCACCTCGCGGTGCTCCAATACCTGCAGGTTGAGTTGCAGGCGTACATGTTCGGGGATGCACAGATACACCGAGCCGGTATCGGCGAGGGCCTCGACGTCCATTGGCGCAAGGGAAGGTTCTCGCGGATTGGTGAGTTGCAGCCTGGCGGTCACGATGCCCATGCCTCGAAAGTAATGTGTGCCGGGAGAATCTTGCCACACCAATTACTTGCGACGACAACCCGGAATGGCATTCAGGGTGTAGATTTCGGACAGGGACAGGGACAGGGATTTGGCTGGACATGTCCAACGAATCATTTGACTGGACTGGTCCAGCGAATTTTCCGGGCCACAGGGAGATCAGTGAGTTGCGATGTGTCGTGCATAATTCATTGTCGACTTTGTCCAGATATGAATTTGGCCGGACAGACATAATGAGTCGTTAGGCGGCACTCGTGCTCGACGGTTGGCGTAAAGAGGGCGCTGTGATCAAGCGGCAACATGGGGGGCAACTATGAGAGCAAACACGGTTCTTGCGCTAGCCGTAACCCTTGTCGCACCAACGGCGTCTAACGCCCAAACTTTCGCGGAACAGCGTGACGCCCTGATTCAGGCGTTCCTGACAGAGCGGAGCTTTGTGCTCGTTCAGCGCCTTGACGCTCTGCCAGAGGACGTGCAAGGCCTGCTCACCAAGTTCACGGACGGAACCTTTGCAATCGCGGAACGGGGCGAAGATTGGAACATAGGGGAGTTTGGCCGTCCTGGACTAAAAGGCGCGTCTCACATCATCTCAGGTGTGTCCAATGGCCTGGCTGTCGTATTGGCCCGTGGCGGTGGCTCTATCTCTGTGACAACCGGAATCGACATCTACGATCGGCAACGAGGTGTCGGGATCCATTGCGTCGCCAACCTTGAGCTTGCGCGTCAGTGGAATGGCAACAATCACACGAGAGAACTAGTGAGAGAGCCATGTTGGGAGTTGCCCATTGTGTCGAACGACAAGTAATAGTGACGGATTCCCTCGCATCGCCCAACATGACCCTGATGCTAAAAGATGAAGCGAAATGTCATCGAGCGCCTACATCCCCACCGCCGTGCCGCCTAACAAATCGCTGCTGCGGTCGGGTGGCCGGTGGTACTTGGTATGCAAGTCGCTGGCCGTCATCGATAAAGTGCCCATGATCAGCCTCGGCGAGCCACCCGCCGCAGAGCTCAGTCGTT
>Ga0164241_10002332_pt1 | contig 20842 bp, 13 predicted proteins | sample OricomyardsoilBY_FD_108780 | JGI IMG/M metagenome (GOLD analysis project Ga0164241, IMG submission 108780) | Backyard soil microbial communities from Emeryville, California, USA - Original compost - Back yard soil (BY) | ecosystem: Environmental > Terrestrial > Soil > Unclassified | place: USA... | reverse complement strand
TCCCACGACCTCGCCGTCGTCCGGTACCTGAGCCACCGCGTCGCCGTGATCCACGACGGCCGGATCGTCGAGACCGGGCCCACCCGGGACGTCACCGAGCACCCCGCCGACCCGTACACGCAGCGGCTCCTGCTGTCCGCGCCCGTCGCCGACCCCTCCGCCCAACGGGCCCGGCGCGAACGGCTCGCGACCCTGCGGGCGTCGTCGGGCCCGGCCGGCGCCGCGGCGTCCGGGTCGGAGGCAGCCGCATGAGCCGCCCGCCGCTGGTCCCCTGGCCGCTCCACGTCGCACTCGAGGGCCGCACCCCGCTCCCGGGCCCGCTCACGCTGTCGCCCGACGACGCCCGCGGCGTCCCCGCGAGCACCGTCGCCTGGTTCACCCCCGAGCTCGCGCACGCGACCGGCCGACCCGCCGCGAGGGCCCGGCCGGGGACCGTCGTCGACGTCGCCATCGACCCGGGCGCCGTCGCGCACCTCCCCGCCGCGGACGGCGTCGAGCCGGGGCCCGAACCCGTCGACGAGCGCTACGTGCTCGTGGTCGAGCCGGACGCCGTCCGGCTCCGCGCCGCGTCACGCACCGGGGTGCTGCGCGGGCTCGCGACGCTCGTCCAGCTCGCCGCGGAGGAGCCCGGCACCCTGCCGCTCGGCCGCATCGAGGACGCGCCCCGCTACCGGTGGCGCGGCCTGTCCCTCGACGTCGTCCGGCACCCGTTCACCGCCGCGGAGGTGCGGGCCGTCGTCGACCTGCTCGCCCGCTACAAGCTCTCGGTGCTGCACCTGCACCTCACGGACTCCCAGGCGTGGCGGCTCCCCGTCCCCGGCCGGCCCCGCCTCGGCGCCGGGGTCGCGTTCACCGACGACGAGCTCACCGGGCTCGTCGGGTACGCGGCCGCGCGCGGCGTCGTCGTGCTGCCCGAGGCGGACCTGCCCGGGCATGCGGCAGCGGCGCTCGCCGCCCACCCCGAGCTCGGGCCGGCCCCGCCCCACCCGGTGCTGGGCCACCTCGGCGCCCACCACGACGCGGTGCCCGAGTTCGTGGCCGACGTCGTCGCGGCGCTCGCCGACCTGTCCCCCGGGCCGTTCGTGCACGTCGGCGGGGACGAGCCCTTCGGCATGCCCGAGGCGGACTATGCCGAGGTCGTCCGCGGCCAGCTCGACGCGGTGCACCGGGCCGGGCGGCGCGCCGTCGTCTGGCAGGAGGCCGTGCGCGGCGGCACGCTCACGCCCGACGACGTGCTGCAGTACTGGATCGGGCCGGAGAACCGGCTCGACGCAGCCGCGCTCAGGGCGCGAGCGCCCGCGGACCTCCACCCGCTCGTCGACCAGGCCGTCGCGATGTTCGAGCGCGCGCCGGGCGACGTGCCCGCCGCCGTCCGCGCGGGCGTGCCCGTCCTCGTCTCCACGAGCCACGTCCTCTACCTCGACCGGCCCTACGCCGACCCCGCCGACGGCGGCGCCGCCGAGGAGCGCCGCGCGCGCGTCGGCATGCGCGGCTACCCCGCGAAGACCCTGCGCGACACGTTCGACTGGGCACCGGCCGCCCTGCCGGAGCTCGCGGGGGCGACGGTCGCGGGCGTCGAGGCGGCCGTCTGGTGCGAGACCGTCGCGTCCTTCGACGACCTCGCCTTCCTGCTGCTGCCTCGCCTCGCCGGCGCGGCCGAACGCGCGTGGACCCCGCAGACCACCCCCTGGGACGACCACCGGGCGCGCGTCGCCCCCCACCGGGCGCTGTGGCGGCGCACCGGCTGGGGCGCCGCGTACTGGCCGGCCGACCCGCACACCGACGAAGGAGCCCCCGCATGACCCAGCCCGCCGACCGCACCGCCTACCCCGACGGATTCCTCTGGGGCGCCTCGACGTCCGCGCACCAGATCGAGGGGAACAACGTCGCGAGCGACGTCTGGGCGCTCGAGAACCGGCCCGGCTCCCTGCTCACCGAGCGCAGCGGCGACGCCTGCGACAGCTACCACCGCTGGCGCGAGGACCTCGACCTGCTCGCCGGCGCCGGCCTCGACGCGTACCGGTTCTCCGTCGAGTGGGCGCGCGTCGAGCCCACGCCGGGCCAGGTGTCGAAGGCCGAGCTCGCGCACTACCGGCGGATGGTCGAAGGCTGCCTCGAGCGTGGCGTCACGCCCGTCGTGACGCTCCACCACTTCACCAGCCCGCTCTGGTTCCGCCAGGCCGGAGGGTGGACAGGGCCCGACGCCGTCGAGCTGTTCCGCTCCTACGTGCGCGCGGTCCTGCCGATCCTCGACGGCGTCGAGTGGGTCTGCACCGTCAACGAGCCGAACATGCTCGCGCTGCTCACGACGCTCGTCACGAACCCCGACGTCGTCGGGCGCGAGCGGTCCGAGCTGCGTGCCGACGAGCTGCCCCCGCCCGACGACGCCACGGGCGACGCGCTCGTCGCCGCCCACCGCGCTGCGCGCGAGGAGCTCGCCGCCGTCCCCGGCCTGCGGTCCGGGTGGACCGTCGCCAACCAGGTGTTCCAGCCGCTCGTGTCCGACGACGCCGAGACGTCCGCGCGGGCCGCCGCCGCGACCCGGGAGTGGGCGTGGTCGCGCGAGGACCGGTACCTCGACGCCGCGAAGGGCGACGACTTCGTCGGCGTCCAGTCGTACACGCGCACCGTCGTCGGGCCCGACGGGCCGCTGCCGGCCCCCGGCGACGCGCCCCGCACCGAGACGGGCTGGGAGTACTACCCCGAGTCCATCGGGCACGCGCTGCGGCACACCGCCGAGCTCGTCGGCGACACGCCGCTTCTCGTCACCGAGAACGGCATCGCGACCAGCGACGACGCGCAGCGGGTCGCGTACCTCGACGGGGCGCTCGACGCCGTCCGGGGCGCCCTCGCCGACGGGCTCGACGTGCGGGGGTACCTGCACTGGTCGTTGCTCGACAACTTCGAGTGGGGCACCTGGGACGCGCACTTCGGGCTCGTCGCGGTCGACCGCGACACGTTCGCGCGCACCCCCAAGCCCAGCCTCGCGCACCTCGGAGCGCGCGCCCGGGCCGCCCGCGCCTGACCCCCCGCCCCGCTGTGGGCATCCGTTCTGCTGTTCTGGACCGCCCGGACCAGCAGAACCGATGCCCACAGCGGGTACGCTCCGCGGCATGAACGACACCGAGGTCGACGTCATCGTCGTCGGAGCAGGACTGTCCGGGCTCGTCACCGCGAGCGAGCTCACGGCCGCCGGCAAGCGCGTCCTCCTGCTCGACCAGGAGCCCCGCGCGAGCCTCGGCGGGCAGGCGTTCTGGTCGTTCGGCGGACTGTTCCTCGTCGACTCGCCCGAGCAGCGCCGGCTCGGCGTGCACGACAGCGCGGACCTCGCGTTCTCCGACTGGCTGGGCTCCGCGCGGTTCGAGCCGGGCGCCGAGCGCGGCGAGGGCCCCGACCGGCACGGGTACGCGTGGGCGCGCGGGTTCGTCGACTTCGCGGCCGGCGGCATGCGGTCCTGGCTGCACGGCAAGGGCGTGCGCTGGTTCCCGCTCGTCCAGTGGGCCGAGCGCGGCGGCTACCTCGCCGACGGGCACGGGAACTCCGTCCCCCGGTTCCACGTCACGTGGGGCACCGGGCCCGGCGTCGTCGAGCCGTTCGTCGCCGCCGCGCTCGACGCCGCCCGCGGCGGCCTCCTCGACGTCCGGTTCCGCCACCGCGTGACCGACCTCGTCGTGACCGACGGGCGTGTCACCGGAGTGCGCGCCGAGGTCCTCGCGCCCGACGACGGCGAGCGGGGCGTGCCGTCGTCGCGGGAGGCCGTCGGCGAGGTCGAGCTCGCGGCGGGGGCTGTGGTGATCGCGTCCGGCGGGATCGGCGCGAACCACGAGCTCGTGCGCGCCCGCTGGCCGCGCGACGCCGGCACCCTGCCTCCGCGCATGCTCCAGGGCGTCCCGGACTCGACCGACGGGCTGCTCCTCGAGGTCGCCCGGGAGTCTGGGGCCGCGATGGTCCACGAGGACCGCATGTGGCACTACCCCGAGGGCATCGCCAACCACTCCCCCGTCTGGACGAACCACGGCATCCGGATCCTGCCCGGGCCGTCGTCGCTGTGGCTCGACGCCGACGGGCGCCGCTTCCCCCAGCCGCTCTACCCCGGCTTCGACGCCCTCGGGTCGCTCCAGCACGTGACCCGGCAGGGCGACACGCACTCCTGGTTCGTCCTCAACCGCCGGATCATGGAGGCCGAGTTCGCGCTGTCCGGCAGCGAGCAGAATCCCGACCTCACCGGCAAGGACGTCCGCCTGCTCACCAGGCGCGTGCTGCCGGGCGCCGTCGGGCCGGTCGCGGCGTTCGCCGAGAAGTCGTCGGAGTTCGTCTTCGCAGCCACCCCCGCCGACCTCGCCGCCGGCATGAACGCGCTGGTCGGCGAGCGCCGCATCGACGCCGGCGAGCTCGCGCGGACCATCGCCCTGCGCGACGCCCAGGTGACCAGCGGGCTCGGCAAGGACCACCAGGTCGTCGCGACGGCCATGGCCCGCCGGTTCAAGGTCGACCGCCTGATCCGCGTCGCCCCGCCGCGCGCGTTGACCGACCCCAAGGACGGGCCGCTGCTCGCCGTCCGGCTCTCCGTGCTGACCCGCAAGACGCTCGGCGGCCTCCACACCGACGCCGTGGGGCGCGTGCTCCAGCCCGACGGCGAGGTCCTCGACGGGCTGTGGGCCGTCGGCGAGGCGTCCGGGTTCGGGGGCGGCGGCGTCCACGGACACCGCGCGCTCGAGGGCACGTTCCTCGGCGGGTGCCTCTTCACCGGCCGGACCGTGGGCCGCGCGCTCGCCCGCTGACCCCCCGCCACCCCCGCCCGCCGAGATCGAGGGTTTCGCGCCGAGATCGATCACGATGACCTCGATCTCGGCGCGAAACCCTCGACTTCGGTAGCGGCGAGGCCTACCCCCAGGTCGACGGGGCGTCCACAGCGTTGACCGGGTTCCGTCCGACCAGGCAACCCTCCGACAACCTCGTCCCTATGACGACGACCTCGACCCTCGCGCCGAGCCGGTCCACGGCCCCTGACCGCCTCGCCCGGACCCGCTCGCTCCCGCCGCCCCGACGCCCGGTCCTCCCCGAGCTCTTCCGGTCCGACGACGTCACGCCAGCCGACCTGCGTGCCGGCCTCGCGGAAGGCCGCCTCGTCCGCGTGGCGCCCGGTCTCGTCGGCGTCGCACCACCGGCCGAGCCAGCGTGGCGCCGCAACGAGGCCCTCCACCTGCTGCGGGTACGTGCCACGCTCGCCCGCGTCACGACGGACTTCTGGTTCAGCCACGAGACCGCGGCCCTGCTGTGGGGGTGCTGGGTGTGGGGGCTCGGGACGGACGTGCACCTCAACCAGCTCTCGACGCCCCCGTCGCCCGTCCGTGGGCTCCTGCCTCTGCGGCGCCACACCGGGGCGCTCCCGGAGGAGGACCGGTCTGCCGTCGACCGCCTCCCGGTGACGACTCCGACCCGCACAGCCCTCGACTGCGCCTGTGCGATGCCGCCCGAGCGCGCGCTGGGTGTGGTCGACTCCGCCCTGCGAGCCGGTGCGGACCTCCCGACGCTGACCGCTCGGGCCGACGAGGAGGCCGGCCGACGCGGGATCCGGCGCGCCCGACGTGTCATCGCGTTGGCGGACCCCTGCTCCGACTCCGTAGGCGAGTCGCGAACCCGGTGGCACCTGGCGTCCGCCGGCCTGCCTACCCCGGAGCTCGACATCGCTGTCGAGACGTTCCTCGGTACCCGCTGGATCGACCTCGGGTGGCCCGACATCAAAGTCGGCATCGAGTTCGACGGGGCGATCAAGTACAGCGGGGGTGAGTACGGCGACCCGCGTCGACGACTCCTCGAGGAGAAACGGCGCCACGATGCCCTGGTCGAGGCCGGCTGGATCCTCGTTCGCGTCACCTGGGTGGACCTCGCGCACCCGGAACGACTCGTGGCCCGGGTACGGGCGGCGCGCGCGGCCGGATGCCGTCGGCGGCGGGCCTGATCGCCGAGATCGAGGGTGTCGCGCCCAAGTCGAGCGGATTGCCCTCGACCTGGCCGCAGGAGCCTCGATCTCGGCGAGAGTGGCCCCGGGGGCGCGGCTCGGCGGGAGCGCCCTCGCTCACGGTTGTAGGTTCGAACCGTGACCACGCCCCGCCGCGCCACGCCCCGGCCGTCAGCCGCAGCGCCCCGCAGCACCGACGCCGCCGCGAGCGCCAGCCCCACCGATCCCGTCGACCGGGCAGCCCCTTCGACCTCCCCTGCGGCAGCGGCCCCGGCCCGCCGCCCCCGCTCTTCCTCGGCCTCTTCCTCGACCACGCGCACCCGCGCCACGCGGCCGAGCTCGGCGCGCACGGCCCCGGCGCGCTCGACGACGCCCGGCGTCGAGGCCCGCGCCGCCACGCCGACGGCGCCGGCCGGGTTCCCCCGGGGGACGACGGTCACGGGCGCCCCCGGCATCGGCCGGATCCCCGTCGTCGAGGTGTCCCCGACGATCGCGGAGGGCCGCTGGCCAGCGAAGGCGGCGGTCGGCGAGCTCGTCCCCGTCGAGGCGACCGTGTTCCGCGAGGGTCACGACGCCGTGGCCGCGACGGCGGTCCTCGTCGGCCCCGACGGCCAGGACCGGTTCACGTCCCCGATGGTCGACGTCGCGCCGGGCCTGGACCGGTTCCGCGGCTTCGTGTCGCCGGACGAGACGGGCACGTGGGGGCTGCGCGTCGAGGGCTGGTCGGACCCGTACGCCACGTGGCACCACGACGCGGGCATCAAGATCCCGGCGGGCATCGACGTCCAGCTCATGCTGGCGGAGGGCGCGGCGCTGTTCGAACGGATCCTCGCGGTGCCGGGCCGTCCGGGCCCCGAGCAGGAGGTCCTGCGGGCGGCGGCGTCCGCGCTGGCCGACGCCGGCCTGCCCCCGGAGGTCCGCCTCGCCGCCGCGACGAGCGATCAGGTGCGGGCGGCCCTGTCGCGCCATCCCCTCCGGGACATGGTCTCGCCGTCCGACACGTACCGGCTGGTCGTGGACCGGCCCCTCGCGCTCGCGGGGTCGTGGTACGAGCTGTTCCCCCGCTCGGAGGGCGCGAAGCAGGCGCGCGACGGGTCGTGGCGGTCTGGCACGTTCGCCACGGCGTCGAAGCGGTTGCCCGCGATCGCGGCGATGGGGTTCGACGTCGTCTACCTGACGCCCGTGCACCCCATCGGCACCACCTTCCGCAAGGGCCGCAACAACTCCCTGTCACCGCAGCCGGGCGACCCGGGCTCCCCGTACGCGATCGGCTCGCCCGACGGCGGCCACGACGCCATCCACCCGGAGCTGGGCACGTTCGACGACTTCCGCGCCCTCGTCCGCAAGGCCCGGGACCTGGGCCTCGAGGTCGCCCTCGACGTGGCGCTGCAGTGCTCGCCCGACCACCCGTGGGTGACGGAGCACCCCGAGTGGTTCACGCGCCGCGTGGACGGCAGCATCGCGTACGCGGAGAACCCGCCCAAGAAGTACCAGGACATCTACCCGCTCAACTTCGACAACGACCCCGAGGGGATCTACCAGGAGATCCTCCGGGTGCTGCACGTGTGGGTCGACGCGGGGGTCACGGCGTTCCGCGTGGACAACCCGCACACCAAGCCGCTGCCGTTCTGGGAGCGGCTGCTCGCAGAGTTCCGGCGCACGAACCCGGAGGTGCTCTTCCTGTCCGAGGCGTTCACGAAGCCGGCGATGATGCGGACCCTCGCCACGATCGGCTTCCACCAGTCGTACACGTACTTCACCTGGCGCAACACGCGCGACGAGCTCGCGGAGTACCTCGAGGAGGTGTCGGGCCCGCTGGGCTCGGTCATGCGGCCGTCCTTCTGGCCGACGACGCACGACATCCTCCCGCCGTACCTCCAGCAGGGCGGCGTGGCGGGCTTCGCGGTGCGCGCGGTCCTCGCGGCGACGGGCTCCCCGACGTGGGGCGTCTACTCGGGCTACGAGCTCGTCGAGAACGTGCCGCGGCCCGGTGTCGAGGAGCAGATCGACAACGAGAAGTACGAGTACAAGCCGCGCGACTGGTCCCGCGGCGACGACCTGGGGATCGCGCTCCTGCTCGGCCGGCTCAACGAGGTCCGCCGCGAGCACCCGGCGCTGCGCCAGCTCCGCAACCTCACCGTCCACCCGACGGCGAACGACCAGGTCCTCGCGTTCTCGCGCCGCCTCCCGCCGTCGTCCGAGTCGGGGGCGAGCACGGGCACGCGCGCGGACGCCGTCGGGGACACGGTGCTCGTCGTCGTGAACCTGGACCCGCACCACGTGCAGGAGACCACGGTGTTCCTCGACCTCGACGCGCTGGGCATCCCGGCCGAGAGACGCCAGAGCGCGGGCGGGGACCCGTGGTTCCCCCTCTTCCAGGCGCACGACGAGCTCTCGGGCGCGTCGTTCGCGTGGGGCCAGAACGCCTACGTGCGGCTCGACCCGTCCGTCCAGGTGGCGCACGTCGTGCACGTGAGGCCCTCATGAGCACCGACCCGACGACGGGCATGACGCCCCGGCACCTCGTCTCGGCACCGCCGACGGCGCCGATCCCGACGTGGGCCCTGCCGCCCGCCCAGCAGCCTCAGCCGCCGGGGCTCGAGCGCCGCGGCCTGTCGGACGACCCGGAGTGGTACAAGACCGCGGTCTTCTACGAGGTCATCACGCGAGCGTTCTCGGACGCGGACGGCGACGGCACGGGCGACCTCCGGGGCCTGATCGAGCGTCTCGACTACCTGCAGTGGATCGGGATCGACTGCCTCTGGCTGCCGCCGTTCTACCCGTCGCCGCTGCGAGACGGCGGCTACGACGTCTCCGACTACACGGCGATCGCACCCCAGTTCGGCACCATGGCGGACTTCCTGGAGCTCGTCGAGAAGGCGCACGAGCGGGGCATGCGCGTCGTGATCGACCTCGTGATGAACCACACGAGCGACGCGCACCCGTGGTTCCAGGCGTCGCGGAACGACCCGCACGGCCCGTACGGGGACTTCTACGTGTGGAGCGACGACAACACGCGCTACGCCGACGCCCGGATCATCTTCACCGACACCGAGACGAGCAACTGGACGTTCGACCCGGTGCGGCGCCAGTACTTCTGGCACCGGTTCTTCTCCCACCAGCCGGACCTCAACTTCGACAACCCCCACGTGCAGGACGCGATGGTCGACGTGGCGCGGTACTGGCTGCAGGTCGGGGTCGACGGCTTCCGGCTGGACGCGGTGCCGTACCTGTTCGAGCGCGAGGGCACGAACTGCGAGAACCTCCCGGAGACGCACGCGTTCCTGCGCCGTCTGCGGAAGATGGCGGACACGGAGTTCCCGGGACGGATCCTGCTCGCCGAGGCGAACCAGTGGCCGAACGACGTCGTGGAGTACTTCGGCACCGAGGAGGAGCCCGAGTGCCACATGTGCTTCCACTTCCCCGTGATGCCGCGGATCTTCTACTCGATCAAGGACCAGCGCCAGGGCCAGCTCGTCGACATCCTCGCCGACACGCCGCAGATCCCGGCGGCGGGCGGGCAGTGGAGCACCTTCCTGCGCAACCACGACGAGCTGACGCTCGAGATGGTCTCGACGGAGGAGCGCGCCGCCATGTACGGGTGGTACGCGAAGGACCCCCGCATGCGGGCGAACATCGGGATCCGCCGTCGGCTGGCGCCGCTGCTCGACAACTCGCGCAAGGAGATCGAGCTCGCCCACGCGCTGCTGCTGAGCCTGCCGGGCAGCCCGTGCCTGTACTACGGCGACGAGATCGGTATGGGCGACAACATCTGGCTGCCGGACCGCGACGCGGTTCGGACGCCCATGCAGTGGACGCCGGACCGCAACGCGGGCTTCTCCACGGCCGACCCGGGCAAGGTCTACCTGCCGCTCGTGCAGTCGCTCGTGCACCACTACGCGCACACGAACGTCGAGGCGCAGCTCGCCCAGCCGACGTCGCTGCTGCACTGGCTGCACGGCATGCTCAAGGTGCGACGGCTGCACCGGGCGTTCGGCTGCGGGTCGTTCACGCAGGTCACGACCAGCGACGAGTCCGTCCTCGCGTACCTGCGCGCCACGGACGACGAGACGGTCCTGTGCGTCGCGAACCTGTCGTCGACGGCCTCGTCGGCGACCCTCCGGCTGCCGGGACACACGGGCGCGCTGCTCACCGACCTGTTCGGGGGCGCGTCGTTCCCGGCCGTCGGCGAGGACGAGCGGGTGCACCTGACGCTGGGCTCGCGGGACTTCTACTGGCTGGTCCTGACGGACGGCAGGCAGGAGGCACCCCTGCCGTGACGCTCCCCCAGCCGCCGTCCCAGGACGCCGCCGTCGGGCCCGTGCCGGCCGCCGCGGTCGTCGGGGTCCTCGCGCCCTGGCTGCCGGCGCAGCGCTGGTACCCGGTCAAGGGCGTGGCCACGCGTGTGCAGCTGGTGCGCACGATCCCCCTGGCGCCCGGGGTGGCGTCGTTGCTGCTCGACGTGACGCGCGCCCCGGACGGCGGTACCCCGCTCCCCGGGTCGCCCGGGCCCGAGGCGCCGCTCCTGCACGTGCCCGTCGTGGTCGAGCCGGCACCGGCGGACGGGAGGGTCGTCCCCGCGAGCGCCGTCGGGACGCTCGTGCGCGACGGCCTCACGTACGTCGTGCACGACGGCGCCCGGCACCGGGCGTTCTGGGCAGCGGTGCTGGCGGTGGCCGGCTGGGAGGACGGCGGCATGGGAGCCACGCGGGCGGCGGCCGTGCCGGACCTCGCGGGCGCCCGGGTGGTCGCGGGCGAGCAGTCGAACACGTCCGTCCTCATGCCGCAGGTGGCGGGCGGCGCGATCCTCAAGGTGCTGCGGACGGTCGCGCCGGGCCCGAACCCGGACCTCGACGTGCCGCGGGCGTTGGCGCGCACCGGCTGGCACGGGGTGCCGCGGCCGCTCGCGTGGTGGTCGGTGGACGCGCCGGGCGGGGCGCCCGAGGAGCCCGTCGAGCTGCACCTGGCGATCCTGTCCGAGCTGGTGCCGCGCGCGGACGACGGCTTCGAGCTCGCGTGCGCCTTCGCGGGTCGGGCGGCGTCGTTCGCCGAGCACGCGGCGGCGCTGGGGACGCTCGTCGGACAGCTCCACGCGGCTCTGCGGCGGGCGTACGGGACGGGTCCCGTGGTGGACGGCGCCTGGCTGGTCGACGACCTGCGGGCCCGGGCGGTACGGGCCGTCGGCGAGGCGCCGGTGCTGGCCCGGCGGGAGGCGTCGATCGCGGCGGTGCACGCCCGCGCGGAGGCGGTGCTGGCCGCATGGGGCGACCGGCACGCGCTGCCGCGGCTCCAGCGCATCCACGGCGACCTGCACCTCGGGCAGGTGCTGCACGGCGCGGACGGCTGGCGGGTGCTCGACTTCGAGGGCGAGCCGCTGCGCCCCGTGGCCGAGCGGACCCGCCCCGATCTGGCGCTCCGGGACGCCGCGGGCATGCTGCGGTCGTTCGACTACGCGGCCGCCGTCGGGCGAGCGCACGGGACCCGGTGGGCGAGCGACGCCCGCGAGGCCTTCTGGGGGGCTTACCGGGCCGGGAGCGGGGGCGAGCCCGCGCCCCCGGTTCCCGCGGGGGGACAGGACGAGCTGCTCGCCGCGCTCGAGCTCGACAAGGCGCTCTACGAGGTCGTCTACGAGGTGCGGAACAGGCCCGACTGGGTGGGTATCCCGCTCGCCGGCGTCGACCGGATCCTGGAACGCTTCGCCGGTTGACCGGCCCGGGGTCAGCGGCGCGCGGCGGTGCGGGGCGCCGACGCGGGCAGCACGACGCTCGACTGCCGTGGCACCAGCTCCGACTGGAGCACCATCGCGGCTGCACCGACGGCTGCGGCCTCGTACGCGTGGGGCGAGATCGTGACGCCCACGGGGTGGTTCCCCCGCGCGAAGTACCGCGTCTCGAGCTCGTGGCGCACGACCGGCAGGTAGACCGACCCCGCGACCCCGAACGACGGCCCCGTCAGGACGACGTTGTCGGTGTCCATGATGGTCGCGACGGTGTGGGCGGCGACCGCGACGTAGCGGGCGGAGTCCTCGAGGAGCGCGAGCGCGTCGTCGTCACCCTGCAGCGCGAGCCGTGCGACGGCGGCGAAGTCGCCGGTCACGGACGAGCCGCCGGCGGCAGCGCCCAGCAGCCCCCGCTCGCGGGCCCTCGCCACGACGGTCGCCGGCCCGGCGAGGATCTCGACACAGCCACGGTTGCCGCACCAGCACTCGGGTCCGTCGAGGTCGACGCAGATGTGCCCGAGCTCCACCGTGTTGCCGCTCGCCCCGCGATACGGCATGCCGCCGACGACGACGCCCCCGCCGATCCCCGTGCCCATGTAGACGGCCGCCAGGCACACGGAACCGGGCACGGCCCGGGCCCAGTGCTCGCCGAGCGCGCCGGCCGTCGCGTCGTTGTCCATCAGCGTGGGCAGCCCGACGGACCGCTCGAGCGACTGCGCGAGGGGGAAGTCCGACCACTCGGCGAGGGTCGGCGGCGTGAACGCACCGGCCCCCTGGAACACCGGGCCCGGCATGACCACCCCGACGCCGAGCACACGGTCCCGGGCGACGCCCGCCGCGGAGATCACCGCGCCGATCTCGCCGGTCATCCGAGCGACGACGGCGACCGGCCCCGCCGAGCCGATGCCTGCCCGGCGGGTACGCGCGACGATGTCGCCGCCCAGGTCCGTGACCACGTACGTGACGCTGCCGTGGTCCAGGTGGACGCCGACCGCGTACCGGGCGGTCGGGTCGAGCCGCAGCATCGTCCGGGGCTTGCCGCCGGTGGACTCGGCGGTCCCGACCTCGGTGACGAGGCCGTCGTCGATGAGCCTGCGGACCACCGTCGAGACGGTGGCCCCGGTCAGGCCCGTCCCGCGGACGAGCTCCACCCTGCTGATCGTCCCGGCCGCCCGGACGGCGTCGAGGATCACGGAGCGGCTGTTCGCGTGGGTCGTGACCGACCCCGCAGCCGGCATCGACACGCGAGCTCCCTTCGTCGCCGGTCGCTCAGGAGGTGAGCTCGGCGAGCCGACGCTCCGGGTTGGGCGCCGCTGCCGCGAGCAGCCGGGTGTAGTCGTGCTGTGGGTTCAGGATGACGTCGTCGGCCGGTCCGCGCTCGACGATCACCCCCTTGTACATCACGAGGATCTCGTCGGAGAAGTGCCGCGCGGTGGCGAGGTCGTGGGTGATGTAGAGGACGCCGAGGTTCTCCTGGCGTTGCAGGTCGCCCAGGAGGTTGAGGACTCCGAGGCGGATGGAGACGTCGAGCATGGACACCGGTTCGTCCGCGACGAGGATACCCGGGGACGGCGCCAGGGCGCGGGCGATGGCGGCGCGCTGGCGTTGGCCGCCGGACAGCTCGTGGGGGCGGCGGGCCGCGAACGTCTCCGGGGGGTCGAGCCGGACGCGGTGGAGCAGGTCGTGGACGCGCTCGTCGACCTCGGCGCGGGTCAGGCGCGGGTGGTGCAGCTGGATCGGGCGGCCGATGTGGTGGCCGATGGAGTGGTAGGGGTTGAGGGAGGCGAACGGGTCCTGGAAGACCATCTGGACCTGGCCGCGGTAGGCGTGCTTGCCGCGCCGGCCTCGGGGCACCGGCTTGCCGTCGACGAGGATCTGGCCGGCGGTGGGCCGCTCGAGCTGGAGCAGCATCTTCGCGATGGTCGACTTGCCCGAGCCGGACTGCCCGACCAGGGCCAGGGTGCGGCCCGGCTCGAGGACGAGGCTGACGTCGTCGACGGCGCGCAGGGTCCGGGCGCCCCGGCCTCCGCGCACCCGGTAGTCCTTGGTGACCCCGCGCAGCTCGATGGTGGTCATGCGTCCGCCTCCTCGGCGTGGTCGGTCGGTGCCGTCCCGTCGGCGACGGTCTCGTCGGCGGTCTCGTCGTGCCCGGTGCGCACGAACGCGCCGCGCTCCCCGGTGAGGCTGGGGAACGAGCTGAGCAGGGTGCGGGTGTACTCGTGCTGGGGCTGGGTGTAGAGGGTGCGGGCGTCCGCGAGCTCGACGATCCGGCCCTCCTTCATGACGGCGATCCGGTCGCTGATCTCGAGGAGCAGGGGCAGGTCGTGGGTGATGAAGACGACCGCGAACCCGAGCTCGTCGCGCAGCCGGGTGATCTCGTCGAGGATCTCGCGCTGGACGACGACGTCGAGCGCGGTGGTCGGCTCGTCCATGATCAGGACCTGCGGTTCGAGGGCGAGGGCCATCGCGATCATGACGCGCTGGCGCATCCCGCCGGACAGCTCGTGCGGGAACGCCTTGAGCCGCGCGGGGTCGACGCCCACGCGTTCCAGGAGCTCGCTCGCCCGGCGCCGCCGCTCGGCCTTGCGCATCTCGGGCCGGTGGGTCGAGTAGACGTCCTCGAGCTGGGCCTGGATGGTGATGACGGGGTTGAGGGAGTTCATCGCGCCCTGGAAGACCATGGCGACCTTGTCCCAGCGGAACTGGCGCAGGTCCTCCCCGTGCATGGCCGTGAGATCCAGGGCGAAGCCCTCGCGGGACTGGAACTCGATCGACCCGGACGTGATGACGGCGGGCGGCTTGAGCAGACGCGTGACCGCGTAGGCCAGGGTGGACTTGCCGCAGCCCGACTCGCCCGCGAGGCCGAGGACCTCGCCACGCGCGAGCTCGAGCGAGACGTTCCGGACGGCGTGGACGGGCTCGTCGACCAGGTAGTCGACGGACACGTCGTCGATGGTCAGGACGACGGGTCCCGTGGGGGCCGCGCCGCGGTGGCGGGCCAGGGTGGGGGCAGCGGGCACGCTCACAGCGAGTCCTCCTTGACGTCCTCGAGCTGCTCGTCGGTCAGGCGCCAGCGCTTGCGCTGGGAGCGGGTCTGGCTGCGGAGCTTGGGGTTGATGGCCTCGTCGATCGAGAAGTTGATCAGCGAGAGGGCCGCGCCGAACAGCGCGAGCAGGAGGCCCGGCGGGACGAACCACCACCACGCCCCGAGGCGGAGCGCGAGGCCGTTCTGGGCGTAGTACAGCATCGTGCCCCAGGTGAACGAGTTGCTGGCGCCGAGACCGAGGAACGACAGCCCGGCCTCGCCGAGGATCGCGAAGATGATCGCGAAGACGAACTGCGAGGCCAGCAGCGGGATGAGGTTCGGGAGGATCTCGACGAGGATCACGCGCCACGTCCGCTCGCCCGCGACCTTGGACGCGAGCACGTAGTCGCGGCCTCGCAGGGAGAGCGTGAACCCGCGGATGACCCGGGCGGACCCGGCCCAGCCGGTGATCGCGAGCACGACGGCGATGAGCCAGATGCTCTTGTCGGGGACGTAGCTGGAGATGATGATGACGAGCGGCAGGCCCGGGATGACGAGCGCGATGTTCGTGAAGAGGTTGAAGACCTCGTCGGTGGCCCCGCCGGCGTAGGCGCCGACGATCCCGAACAGCGAGGACAGGATCACGGTGAGGACGCCGACCACCACGCCGATGGTGAGCGACCCGCGCGAGGCGTGGGCGAGCTGCGCGAAGACGTCCTGCCCGGTCTGGGTGGTGCCGAGGATGTGCCCGTTGCCGGGCGGCTGCAGCCCGACGTCGGAGATGGCGGACGGGTTCTGGGTGACGAGGGGCCCGATGATCGCGAACAGGACGATCGCTGCGACGACGGAGGACCCGACGACGAGCTTCGCGGTGAGGCGCGGGCGGCCGCGCCGCGGCTTCGGCTTCGGGCCGGGGAGGTGCTCGCGCGAGGTGACGGCCTCGGGCTCGAGGGACTCGGAGAGGGTGACGGACACGGGAATCCTCCTTGCTCTGGGACGGCCCTAGCCGCGCTGGCGGGTGCGGGGGTCGATGACGGCGTACAGGAGGTCGATCAGCAGGTTCGCGCCGAGGACCGAGAGCGTGATGACCAGGAAGATCCCCTGCATCAGCGCGTAGTCGTTCGAGTTCACGGCCTGCAGGAGCGCCGAGCCGATGCCGGGGTAGGAGAACACGGCCTCGGTGACGATCGACCCGGCGACGACGAACCCGAGCGAGATCGCGAACCCGGCCACCGACGGCAGGACGGCGTTGCGCGCCGCGTAGGTGCGCATGATGCGTCCCGGGCGCAGCCCCTTGGCCTCGGCGGTGACGATGTAGTCCTCGGCGAGGGTGGAGACCATCATGTTGCGCATCCCGAGCATCCAGCCGCCGATCGACGAGATCACGATGGTCGCGGCGGGCAGCAGGCCGTGCGAGATCACCGAGCCGATGAAGGCCGGGTTCCACCCCGGGGTCGTGGTGTAGACGTCGTAGCCGCCGTTGAGCGGCGAGATCATCCACACGCTCCCGAACAGGTACAGCAGGATCAGCGCGAGCCAGAAGTACGGGATCGACTGGAACATCGTCGTGACGGGGATGAGGCTGTCGAGCCACGACCCCCGCTTCCAGCCCGCGAAGGTGCCCAGACCGACCCCGAGGACGAACGAGATCACCGTCGCGATCCCGATCAGCCCGATCGTCCACGGGAGGGTCTGCGCGATCACGGTCGAGACGGGCGTCGGGTAGTGGGACACCGACAGCCCGAGGTCGCCGTGCACGAGCTGGCCGAGGTAGTCGACGTACTGCGACCACAGCGACTGGCTCGAGTCGGTGCCGAGGAGCAGCTCGATCGAGTGGCGTGTCGCGGGCGTGACGGGACCGTGCTGCGCCAGCTTCGACAGCATGATGTCGACGGGGTTGCCCGGCATCAGCCGGGGGATCAGGAAGTTCAGGCTGACGGCCGCCCAGAGGGCGATGACGTAGAACCCGATCCTTCGGGCGAGTGTCTTCATGCGTGCGCTCCGCTCCTCGGCACCGACCGGGTCACTTGACCGGCGTGAGGTTCTTCAGGACGATGCCGTTGTCCCAGGCCTTCCAGGTGGCTGCGAACGCGTACTTGTCGTCGTCCGTCGGCCAGCCCGTCGCCCGGGTGTTGTTGAACTCCGTCAGGGTCGAGTTCACGTAGATCGGGACGTACGGCATGTCCTTGACGATCTCGGTCTGGACCTTGGCGTACTCCGCCTTCTGGGCGGCCTCGTCGTTGGTCGCGCCGGCGGCGTCGAGAGCGGCGTCGACGGTCGCGTTCTTGTACCGGGCGAAGTTGCCTGCGGACGCGGTGTCGCCGACCTTGGCGGTGTTCGCCGAGTTGTACTTGCCCTGGTAGGTGAAGTACGGGTTGCTCGACGCGCCGAGACCGATGGAGTCGAGCGAGAGCTGGTACTTGCCCTGCGTCTCGTTGGCGTTCCACTCGTTCCACGCGAGCTGCGCGGGCTTGAGGTCGATGCCGACGGCCTTGAGCTGCTGCTTGAGCGTGTCGTTGATCGAGATGTAGTCGCTCCAGCCGGTGACGGTCTGGATCGTCATCGAGAGCTTCTGGCCGTCCTTGCTGCGGATGCCGTCCGAGCCCTTCGTCCAGCCGGCGGCGTCGAGGATCTGCTCGGCCTTGGCCGTGTCCGCCGTCTGCGGCGTGGTGACGTTCGCGGAGTCCGCGATCCAGTCCTTGTCCCGGTCGGGCAGGAGGAGGGTCGGGGAGGCCTCGCCGGCGAACCCGCCGCCCGCGAGCTTGTTGAGCTGGGTGCGGTCCATCGCGTAGTACATCGCCTGGCGCACGGCCGGGTCGGTCTGGGGGCCCTTGCACCCGAGCTCGGCGCTCGAGCACGTGAAGATCGCGGTCGTCAGCGCGGGCGTGTTGACGTAGCTGAGCTCCTTGTGACCCTGGAGGAGCTGGTCCAGGCCGGGCAGGTACGAGCTCATCCAGTCGACCTGGCCCGCGGTCAGCGCGGCCGACGCCGCGTCGGCGCTGTCCAGCGCGATGTAGCGGATCTCCTGGATCTGCGGCTTGCCGGACTCCCAGTAGGACGGGTTCTTCTCGAGCGAGTAGCTCTGCGCCGCGAACGACTTGAGCTTGTAGGGGCCGGTGCCCACGGGCTTGACGTTCGGGTCCTTGGTCGGGTCCGCGACGTCCTTCCAGATGTGCTCCGGCACGATCGCCTGGTTGCCGAGCACGCTCGGCTCCTGCGTGAAGGAGTTCTCCTTGAAGGTGAGGACGACGGTGGTGTCGTCGGTCGCCTTGGCGGTCGCGGCGAGGCCCGTCGTGTTGAGCGCGGGCGTCTTGTTGATGAGGTTGAACGTGAACGCGACGTCCTTGGCGGTGAAGGGCTGCCCGTCGGACCACTTCACGCCCTTGCGGGTGGTGATGGTGAGCTCGGTGCCCTTGTCGTTCCACGTGTAGCCGGTGGCGAGCAGCGGCTGCGGGTCGGCCTTGGCGGCGAGGTTGTAGTAGTACAGCGGCTCGTAGATGACGCCGAGCGTCGGCTGCAGCGCCGTGCTCGACATGAACGGGTTGAAGTTCTCGGTGATCGTCCCGGTCGAGCCGTTGAAGATCGTGATCGACGAGTTCTTGGCGTTTCCGGTGCCGCCACCCCCGGTGCCGTTCTGCGTCGAGGAGCCGCCCGAGGAGCAGGCGGCGAGCACGAGGGCGGTGGAGCAGGCGATCGCCGCGAGCGCGACGGTGCGGCGCCGTGCGCGGCGCCCTGGACGGAGGACCTTCATCGTGTCTCCTGTTCTCGGGCCACTGCTGTGTGGCTCTTCCGGCGTCCTCCCGGGCAGCATCCACGTCGAGCTGCCGGTGCGTGTGGTTCGGACGTCCGGACTTTTGTAACTGATCGAAGTTACGTCTGGCAAGGTTTCGGGGGATCGTTATACGACCGTGACCCACGCCGCAGCACGGCGTGGGTCACGGTCGAGGAGAGGTTCAGGCGCGAGCGAGGCGCGTCGCGCGCAGGAGCACGGAACGCTCCGGGAACAGCACCGGGAGTGCCACACCGACGCTGGTGAGGACCGATCCCGGGACCACGACGCCCTCCTCGGCCCGCGCCGACCCGGCCGGCCCCCACCAGGGCACGTCGACCCCCCAACGGCTCGCCATGCCCTCCACCGGGGCGTCCGGGCGCAGCGCCCGCAGCCGGTACGTGGCGCCCGGGTCGAGCCCGGGCAGCGGGACCGCCGGCACCGGGACCTGGGTCGACGACGCCGTGGCGACCCACGAGAAGAGCGCGTCCGACCCGTCGGGGGCGACGACGCCGTGCAGCGCGTAGGCCGGGTCCTCCAGGTCGGCGTGGACGACCGTGCCCGTGTGGAGCAGGGGCCGGAGCTCCCGGTAGGTCGCGACCCAGCCGGCGAGCTCCTCGAGCTCTTCCTCCGACGCCGCCGTGACGTCCCACTCGATCCCCAGGTGGCCGAACAGCGCCGTCGCGGCACGGAACGACAGCGGCAGGGTCCGCTCGGTCGTGTGCGCTTCCGGGGCGCCGACGTGGGCGCCCATGAGCTCGTACGGGACGAGCAGGTTCGTCCAGCCCTGGATCTGCTGGCGCTCGACGGCGTCGATGCAGTCCGAGACCCAGATCCGGTCGGTGCGGGCCAGGATCTCGAGGTCGACCCGGCCCCCGCCCGACGAGCACGACTCGATCTCCAGGCCCGGGTGGCGTCTGCGGAGCTCGTCGAGCAGGGCGTAGACCGCGACCGTCTGGTCGTGGACGCCGGGGGCCCCGGACAGCCGGTGCCCCGCCTCGACGAGGTCGCGGTTGTGGTCCCACTTCAGGTAGGCGATCGGGTAGCGGGTCAGCAGCGCGTCGAGCCGCTCGAGGATCCAGCCGTACGCCGCCCGGTTGCCGAGGTCGAGCACCTGCTGGTTGCGCGCCCGCCCGGGGAGCCGCGTCCCCGGCGCCATGATCCAGTCCGGGTGCTCGCGCGCGAGGTCGGAGTCCTCGTTGATCATCTCCGGCTCGACCCAGAGGCCGAACTCCATCCCGAGCCCGTGCACGACGTCGACGAGCGGGTCGAGCCCGTCCGGCCAGACGTCGTCGGACACGTACCAGTCCCCGAGCGCGCGGCGGTCGTCGCGGCGTCCGCCGAACCAGCCGTCGTCGAGCACGAAGCGCTCCGCGCCCACCCGGGCTGCGGCCTGCGCGAGCGCCGTGAGCCGCTCCAGGTCGTGGTCGAAGTAGACGGCCTCCCACGTGTTCGCGACGACCTTGCGGGGCGTGCTCGGGTGGCTCGGGCGGGCGCGCATCATCGCGTGGAACCGTGCGGAGACCGCGTCGAGCCCGACGCCGTAGGACCCGTAGACCCACGGCCCGGCGTAGGTCTCGCCGGCGCCCAGCAGGACTTCACCCGGCAGGAGGAGCTCGCCGCCCGCGACCAGCCCGACGCTGTGGTAGCTCCGTTCCGCGAGCGTCACGTGGTTGCCGGACCAGGCGGTGTGGACCGCCCAGACCTCGCCGGACCGGTGCCCGAAGCCCGGCGTGCCCGCCGCGAGGACGAACGCTGCGTCGTAGCCGGTGCGCCCGCGCCGACTCTCCCGCAGGTGCGTGCCGTGCGTGAAGGCCGTCCGCTGGGGGCTGCGCTCGCGCAGGTGGTGGCCCGTGAAGTCGAGGATCTCCGCGGCTCGGCCCGGCACGGCGTAGGCGACCAGGAGGCGCTCGAGCCCGTAGTCCGCCGCACCGTCGCCCGGCTCGCCGCGCAGGGAGGCGCGCTGGCGCACCACGCCCGACGCGGCCTGCTCGACCTCGAGCCGCAGCGCGAGCCCGGCGTCCTCGTCCGCCGCGTCGACGACGAGCCGATGGACCCAGCCCTCCGGCGCCGGCTCGAGCCGGACGTCGCCGACGGTGAAGCGCGTCGAGAACGCGGCCCCTCGCCGGCTCCCCGCGAGCCCCGGCGTCCCCAGCCAGCCCGAGGACTGCTCGGGCACGACCGAGACGAGCATCTCGCCGTCGACGGGGTTCCCGATCGGCTGCAGGCGCGTCACCTCGCAGAGCGCGTCGAGCCCGGCGTCGTCGAGCGGCCCGAGGTCCACGCCCCAGTGGGCCATCCGCGGGAGGCGGCCGTCGCCGTCGAGCGCGAGCACGAGCGAGACGCCGCCCGCTCGCAGGTGGACCG
>Ga0164241_10002331_pt1 | contig 20843 bp, 20 predicted proteins | sample OricomyardsoilBY_FD_108780 | JGI IMG/M metagenome (GOLD analysis project Ga0164241, IMG submission 108780) | Backyard soil microbial communities from Emeryville, California, USA - Original compost - Back yard soil (BY) | ecosystem: Environmental > Terrestrial > Soil > Unclassified | place: USA... | reverse complement strand
TGGTTTCTTTTGCTATTTCCTTTTTAGGTAGTACTACATGTAGTATACCGTTTTCGTAATTGCCGCTTACCTTGGCTACATCAACTGTTTTAGGTAAGGTAAAGCTGCGGGTAAACGAGCTGAAGTTAAATTCCTTACGGGTAAACTTGTGCTCGGTTGTTTCCTGCTCGGTTTTTACTTCGGCGCTAATGGTTAACTGGGTTCCGTCAACCTTTACATTAAAGTCTTCTTTTTTAAAGCCAGGCGCCGCTACTTCAATTATGTAGCTCTCTTTAGTATCCTTAATGTTTACCAAAGCGGGTGTTTTGTAGTACTCGCTGCGTGTAAACGAAGGAAATTCGTTTTCGAAAAAATTGTCGATAAAGCTGTTAAAGCGTGGTGCCGCAACACGGCCGTTTTCGGGTTTTACTGATAAGAATGTCATAACCTATTGTTTTTTGTTTTTGAATTTGTTTGATGTCAGGTACATATCAAACCAAATACCATTACAAAAAATAAGACATTATGGCTTTTATTTGCAAAATTAAATGACACAATTACCGATTTGGCTGTTTTACAGGTGCTAAACTTACCGACCGGGCATAAAAAAGCCCTTACATTTAGATTAGTGCAAGGGCCTTGTATTAAACAATTACAGATTATTTCTTGTCGTTTGTATCTTCTACGCTTCCTTTTTTCCAGTACTTACCCCCTTTATGGTCCAACTGAAAGGTACGTGATATGGTAAAGCCTAAGCGGAATGCGCCTTGTAGCCAGTTGGCGGTGTTATATGGCAGAAAGTCCTGCTCAAGCATACCACGTGTATTGGTAAAGTTAACGTGGAATACGTGCCCGCCTGTTTCAAACTCTAAGCCCAGGTTAACGGCAGGGTAGTACGATGCATTTTTAATACCGCGTACCATCGGGAAATACTCGCGGCCGCCAACGCCGGGTTTCATTATAGGTAAGTAATATTCGAATATAAAACCGATGCGCTGGTTAAACTTGGCTCGGCCCGATAGGCCCAGAAAAAACATACCGTTTTTATCGCCGTAAGGTACTACGTTACGCCATACAAATGTAGGCGATAGCTGTAACGAAAGCCACTTATTGGCTTTTACGGCCATTAACGCCTGTAAGGTGTACGACATACGGTGGGCAAAGTTTTTATACCCTCCTCCCTTGGGAAAGTAATCAACCGCGGCAGGGTCGCCGCCATTGCGCATACTGGTAACAGATGTGTTACCAAACAAGGTAATGGTCATGGGGTATTTAAAATCTTTAGTTTGTTTTAGTACGCGGTATTTAATGTTGGCGTTCCAAAGTTCATGCACAGGCCCGGCGCCTTTTGCGCGGCCAATGCCAACGGTAAGATCATCCGTTATACCGTATTCAAATGCAAAAAGTATATCGGCAGCTTGGTCGAAACCGAACATGGAGTGTACATTATCGTTAGGCCCGCTGGCTATATCGCCAAAGCGGTGGCTTATCCTAAAATCAAGCGCTCCTTTTTTTACGGTTTCAACCGAGTGCCCGCTAATAACGCGGGTAGTTTTAAAAGTATACGCTATGTATTCTTTTTTGGGCTTTTGGTCCTGCATCAGGCTATTGGCAATATCGTCCTGCGCCAGCAAACCTGTAACTATGCTTAATGCTAATAAAAGGGTAAATAGGTGTTTCATAATACTACTTATTTATTTTATATATCCTTATTGAACATAAAAGGGGCGATTTATAATTAAACCGCCCCTTCTGTTAAAAAATTTATAGCTAACCATTGTTTATTTAGTTCTTCTGGTATTTTTCAAAAACAAACTGAACATCTACATCAATGTTATCGGCTATATTCATTACAATAGCTTTAGGTACTTGTATTTTATGGTCGGCAAGCTTTACGTTAAATTTAGCGGTAGCGCTGGCCGGCTGGCCATTTTTAATTACCAATTCGCCGGGTATTTCCATTGCTTTTTTTACGCCATGCACTTCAAAGGTACCTTTTAAGGTAATTTTATAGGTTCCGTCTTTTGTAAAGTCAATATCTTCAACAACTACGGCATCCAATACACCATTGGGGTATTGTTCGCTTTCCATATAGTTTTCGTTAAAGTGCTCCTGCATTAGTTTTTTCTCAAATTCAAAACTGGTCATTTGCACTTTGGCGTACACTTTTTTGGTTTCGGTGTTTAATACACATACAGCCGTTTTGCTGGTAGCCTCTATGTTTTCCATAGCTGTGGCCGAATAAAAATGTATCACCCCTTTGCTGCATACATAGGTATTGGCATATTTATCGCCTTGTGCATTTGCAACTATAGTAGTTGCAATGGTTAACAGTAATAATAAACAGGTTTTCATAGCGTAGTTTTTTACTTTAAATTATTGTGCATAGCCATTATTGGCCCAGCATTCAATGTAAGTAATCAAACTGTCTGCCAATTTTGGGTCGTTGTAAGGCATACCTACCCCGCAACCCGATTCGCGCTTAATAGTGCAAAGCGCCGATTTGCTTTGGAAGGCCGAAAGCGCATTACTATAATCTGATAAATTAACCCCCGATTCCTTGGTTACCGCATCATGGCATCCGCCATAAGCACAATAGTTATCAAGTATGGGTTTAATAGTAATGTTATAGGTATTTGAATCGGCATTTACCGCTGTGCAATCAACAGTTGTAGGCTTTTGGGCCACATCTTTAGTACACGAATGAATAAATACCGCCAGCGCTATAAAAACGCCCAAACCAACTAACTTGCGCATGTTACTGTTTAACTATTTTTTTAACTATTGTGGCGCCGCCAACATTTAGCTTCACCATATAAATACCTTGCGGTATGTTATTTACGTTAAAAACCCTGTTGCAGATGCCTGAGCTAATGTTTTCGTTCATTAACTCGCTAACTAATTCGCCGCTAAGGCTGTAAAGTTGTGCTTGCACATCTGCTGTTTCTTTTAAGTTGAAAGTAACACCCACTTCGTTGCTTATTGGATTAGGAAACACTGTTAAATCCGACAACTTTGTTGAGATATCATTAATACCTACGCCTTGGGGCTGTATGGTTACAGCACCAAAAAAGATGTTACCTTCAGGTACTGTAGGGGGAACAGCAGATGCCGAACATACATTGTATGCATAATTAAACTTTACAGCACCCGTTGCAGGGGCAGTCCATTTAAAAATCCAGTTTTTAAAAGAGCTTGCGCCTTTATGGCCCATGTAATTAATACTACTTAATGAATTTATTTTTGTATGTGTATTATCGGTAGTAATAAATGTGCCGGCTTGTGCATTGCTATTGTTTATAGCCGACATTTGAAACCCGTAATAAGGATTAGTAGAAGCTGATGAGTTAATTACAAATGAAATGTAATAAGTAGTGTTGGGAACATAAGTAAAACTACTTGTAAGGTTTGGCGAGGTGCCACTGGGTATGCTGGCATCAATTTTCATAGTAACATCGCCCGCAACAGATGCCTGGCCTGCCGGATGGCAACCACTTTTACCACAGGTTTCATTAGTAACAGCATTACCTGTATTACCAGCTTCAGGTGATGAAATGTTGGAAGATGCCCGTTGTACGTTTAATATTGTAATAGCGGCAACTAAAAATGTAACCAGTAGTAAGTAATTCTTTTTCATTGATGTTTTTTATGTTTTGAGTTTATATTCAAAGAAAATAAAAAAAACGTTGTTGTAACGGGTTTTTCAATAAACAGTGCTGTTATTTTAATACCTGTTCGGTTGCTTTTTTCGATAATACCCTGCGCACTATCTTACTTATTTTGCCTTTTTCATCAATTACAAATGTGGTACGGTGTATGCCATCATACTCGCGGCCGTATAGCTTTTTAGGCCCCCAAACACCATAATCGTTTATTACTTTTTTATCGGTATCGGCTATCAGGGTATAAGGCAACTTAAATTTGCCAATAAATTTTTGATGTTCTTCAACACTATTGGGGCTTACGCCAAGTATCTCGTACCCCTGTTTTTGTAAGATGGAAAAGTTATCGCGAAAGTTGCAGGCTTCAACTGTACACACAGGGGTATCATCTTCGGGATAGAAGAATAGAATTACCTTTTTACCTAAAAACTGTTTTAATGTAATGGTATTGCCGTTATGATCTTTTGCCTTTATGGCAGGTGCCTTATCGCCCTCCTGTAATGTTATCATTCCTTTCCTGCTATGATGTTTATGGTACCTTAATTGAAGCCCCCAAAATAAGCTATCTGACAATTACTTTAATGTTGCGGAGTGTTAAATACTTTCAATTACCACAAAAACTTAACCGAGTACTCTGTCTTGTTTTTGCGTTCGTCGGTTACTATTACCTTAAAGGTGTGGGGGCCTGCCAACAAAGTTTTATTAAAAGTATGGGTTATGGTTGCCGTTTTGCCATCGTAATCGGTAACTACCCATTTATCATCTATATAAGTATCAAAATCATCAATACCCGATTTGTTATCGGTAATTTTAAAAACCAGCTTCCCAACCGCCCGCACATTAGCCCCCGCTTTAAAATTTATTGCACTTACCACAGGGGGTGTAGTATCAATTACTATATAGTATTGACCAAAATCGCGGCTGCGGGTATTTATATAGCCGTTGCTGTATTTGCCGCCCTTGTATGAGGTTGAGCCTGCATTATCTTTATACATTACCCCGGCTTTATCAATCAAGCCTGCCGGCAAACCTTCGGCTTTTACCGATACTTCAAACCAATCGGCTACTTCAATATCGCTGTTACCCAGTTTATATATTTTAGAATAAACCCCATCGGCAGGCGGGTTAATGGTATAATTTAAATAGGCATCATCGTACAAACTACCGCCGGGCACTTTTACGGCAAAGCCCGCCGAGTCGAAAACATTATCCCTGTCATAGTTAAAATGCGCAGCGTACTTTAACTCTGTAGGCTTAAACATAGCTGAGGTTGAGTCGTATTGCATGATAAACATAAGTTGCGATACATTGCCCGCATAGTCGCTAACTTCGGCATGTATGTTATGCGGCAAGCCATCGCTTAAATCCACTACTCCCCTATCGTTCAGGTTACTATATACAGGGGTATTATTACCAGGTTCCACAAAACACTTATGAAATGCCTTGTGCCCCTCATTTATAAAAATCGGATAATCTATATGGCTTAGCACATTCCGCTTTTCGCTAAATGCTATATGGCCCATTTCATACTCAAATACCATTTTATCATTATCGAATACGGTAATATTATAAACCCCTACGGTGCTGCTGTTGGCATCCATCCTGTCGAAAGTATTTATCGAGAACCCTAAAAGTTTCGAGTTTACTTTAACGGGCCCTTTAGTCATTTCGTAAATGCCGTTTTTCATTACTACTTTCTCGCGGCTTCCGTTGGTGGTATACTTCAACAGACTATCCATAGCGTATAGCTTTACCCCGTTAATGGTTGGCTTAACGTTATCGGCCAACTTTATACCAAATAGTAAAGGGTTGTAGGGACGCTCGGTACCATCGCGTATCTCAAAATGCAAATGTGGCCCACCCGAGCCACCCGTATTTCCGCTTAATGCAATTTGCTCGCCCTGCTTTACGGTTATTTCGCCGGGTGGCAAACTTATATCTACTGCAAACGATTCCTTAGTATACTGTTCTGTGCGCAGGCGTTGCATAATTTTATCCGAAAACTTTTGCAGGTGCCCGTATACAGTAGTATAACCATTGGGATGCGTAACATATAATGCATTGCCATACCCGCCCGATGAAACATTAATGCGCGAAATATAACCATCGGCGGCAGCAAATACTTTGTGCCCCTCTTCGGAATTGGTTCGAAAATCTAAGCCTGTATGAAAATGCAGTTTACGCGGCTCGCCAAAGTTGCCAACTATAGTCAATGGCAAATCGAGCGGCGATTTGAAATACCCTTGCGGATACGAAATCGTATCGAGCGCTGCGGGGTCTGCAATAGCTAATAAGCTAAGCACCGTAAATGCACATAAAGCAAGCAATTTCATATTCGAACGTTAGTGGCTATGCAGTTTGTGATGAAGAATAGTTTATAGATAGAATTTGGGAATTAGTGTGTGATTTAAATCACGCGCTACAAAGAAATAATCGTTGATTGATGAAACCCTATCTCATTAGCCGGAGATTTAAATCTCCGGCCTTAAACAACCATTACAACTATAGTCGCATATTAGGTTTCATACCCTTGCTCTTGTAAAATTTATTAATGGTTTTTACTACTTGGGCTGGGTCGTCGGTAATGGTAAACAGGTCAAGGTCACGGGCATTAATATTTTTCTCTTCGCCCAGCATAGTTTCCTTTACCCAGTCAAGCAGGCCGTTCCAGTAACCGGTACCTACAAATATTACCGGCACGGGGTCAATTTTTTTGGTTTGTATAAGTGTAATGGTTTCAAACACTTCATCCATAGTACCAAAGCCCCCGGGCATAAATACAAACGCCTGGGCATAGCGTACAAACATTACTTTGCGCGCAAAAAAGTATCTGAATATTACCAGCTTATCGGGGTCAATATAATCGTTCCAATCCTGTTCATGTTCCAACTCAATATGTAAGCCCACCGATTTACCCTTTACACTTTTGGCGCCCTTATTAGCAGCCTCCATAATACCCGGCCCGCCACCTGTTATTATACCATAACCCTCTTTCGATAACTTGGCTGCAATAATTTCGGCAGCTTTATAATAAGCATTATCAGCCTTAGTTCGTGCCGAACCGAATATAGATACACATGGCCCAATGCGTTCCATTTTTTCAAAGCCGTCAACAAACTCGCTCATTATTTTAAACATGCGCCAACTGCTATCAGCCCTAAGTTCACTCCAATCTTTTTCCTTTTTCTGTTTTGCCATAATAACGTATAGTTATATAATTAAAGTATGTCGTTCAATTCAAAATTTAAGCCATGCTGCTTTGGTTTCCCTTTATTAACAGCAAGCCAATAAAAGTTATAAGTCCGTTTACCAGCAGCACTTCAAACCCCATGTGGTAACCCCAAAATAAATCTTCCGAAAATTTATCGAGCACAAATGTTAGTATAGGGGCGGCTATGCATACTATGGGTACTAACCTATCAGTAACACTGCGTTTGGTAAGCATACCAAATACAAACAAGCCCAACAGCGGCCCGTAAGTGTACCCTGCTACTTTAAGTATGGTATATATTACCGAGCCATCATTTATTATCCTGAATATTACAATGGCAATTAAAAACACCACCGATACGCCCATGTGTACCTGTGTACGCAGTTTTACTTTGCCTTCTTCATTTATGTCATTACGGTCTTTCATGTTTAGTATATCTATACAAAACGATGATGTAAGCGCTGTAATAGCACCATCGGCGCTGGGGAACAATGCCGATATTAAGCCCACAACAAATACTATGGCGGCAATAGGCGGTAAATATTGTAATGCTATGGTAGGAAAAACATCATCGGGGTGCGCAGGCGCCACTATGCCTTTGCTTTGCATAAACAAATAAAGTATGCCGCCCAAAAACAAAAATAACAGGTTTACAAACACCACTATAATGCTGAATATTACCATGTTTTTTTGGCTTTCGCCCAGTGTGCGCACGCTTATATTTTTCTGCATCATTTCCTGGTCCAGCCCTGTCATGGTTATGGTAATAAACATACCAGCCAGTATTTGCTTAATAAAGTAATTACCTGCGCGCCAATTATCGGTAAAAAACATTTGGGTGTAGCCTTTTGCTTTTAGCATACCATATAAACCACTTAACGAAACATTCATTTCGGTTTTAATAATATAAACCGTTACCAATAGCGCTAGGACCATAAAGGTGGTTTGCAGCGTATCGGTCCACACTATGGTTTTTACTCCCCCTTTGTAGGTGTAAAGCAATATCATTAATAAAATAATAAATACCGTAACCGCAAAGGGTACACCCCAGGCATCCAGCATAAAAACCTGCAATACATTTAACACTAAAAATATGCGGATAGACGCACCAATAGTGCGCGATATAAGAAAGAAAGACGCGCCCGTTTTATAGGCCACATTACCATATCGCGATTGCAGGTAGCTATATATCGAAGTTAAGTTAAGCCTGTAGTAAAGGGGTAGTAGAACAAAAGCTATTACTAAGTACCCCAGCAAATAGCCAAACACAATTTGCATATAGGCAAAAGCGCCCTTTTCAACCCCGCCGGGTACGCTCATAAATGTAACCCCCGATAGCGAAGTGCCTATCATACCATAAGCTACCAAGTACCATTTACTGTTCTTTTTACCTATAAAAAAAGACTCGTTAGTAGCGCCGCGTGAGGTATAAAACGCAATAACCAACAGCAGTAAAAAATACCCTATAACTACACTTAATATAATGATTGATGACAATACTTATGTTTTACCACAAAGTAATGCCTTATAAAAAGCACTACCCAACCACTTATACAGGCTTAATTGTGCAGTGATAGGTTTAAAGGACAATTATAGAAGTTAGATTTTAAAAGTATGGAGTGAGATTACGCTATTACCCTCACCTACCCTTTACCTGCCATTACTTGCTCCCATGCCCATGCCGTGCGCATCATGGTATCTAAATCACGCTGTATGTGCCAACCTAATTGGGTAACTGCTTTATTATTATTGGCATATATGGCTACTACATCGCCGGGGCGGCGTTCACCCATTTTATAATCAAGCCTTACTCCTGTTACCCGCTCGAAAGATTCGATAGCTTCTAACACGGTAACCCCGTTACCCGTACCTAAGTTATATACATCGCAGTTTTGCTGCTGCTTGCCTGCCAATAAATATTGCAGGGCTTTGGTATGTGCAGCGGCTATATCCATTACATGTATATAGTCGCGGACGCAAGTTCCGTCGCGGGTTGGGTAGTCGCTACCAAAAATGGTAAACGTGCCGTATTTACCTATAGCTGTACCTGTAATGCGGGGTACCATAGCAGTAATTACATCGGTGGTGTCTTCACCCAATTTGCCACTTTCATGCGCCCCCACCGGGTTAAAGTAGCGCAACAACACATATTTCCCTTTCGATACTTTAGAGTAATCGGTTATCATTTGTTCACCCATTTGCTTGGTACGTGCATACGGCGACTCAGCCTCTTCAAAAGGGGTTTCCTCGGTTACCGGCAGTTGTGTTGTATTACCATACACACTACACGATGACGAAAAAACAAAATTGGGAATATTAAACTCATTGGCCAACTCCAATAAATTAAGCAATGAGTTAATGTTGTTATGGTAATAAAGCGCAGGCTGCTGTACCGACTCAGGTACCGATTTTAATGCTGCAAAATGTATAATGCCGTCAATAGTTCCCACCTGTTCCAACACTTTTTGGGTGGCGGCTTTATCGCAAAGGTCAATTGCATAGTTCTGTACAGCTTTACACGTAATGCTTTCAATACGACGCATGGTTAATGCCTTCGACCTTGTATTGCTATCAATGCTAACTACATCAAACCCATTATCAAGCAGGTCAATAATAGTATGCGAGCCAATATACCCGCAACCACCTGTAACCAATATTTTTGCTTTCGACATTTTTATAATTTCTTTTACCACTATCTACTCGCCACTTACCATTTATTAATAATTGTACTGCCCGCTTTCTATTGTTTTCTTAATGCCCTCTTCTATGGTAGTCATCGGGCGGCCCAATAACAATTTCATTTTGGCTATATCAGGCTTGCGGCGGGTCATATCTCCTTCTTTTAATGCAGGCAGGTGTATTACTTTCGATTTTGAGTTGGTAACCTTTATAATTAAATCAGCCAGTTCAAGTATGGTAACTTCAAAATCACTACCAATGTTTACGGTATCGTTTAGGTGCAGGTTATCATATAGGGTGCGTGCACAGGCATCCACGTTATCATTCCTGTAGCAAAAAGTACGCGTTTGCAGGCCATCGCCGTATATGGTAATATCTTCGTTGTTCAGCGCAGCCCTTATAAATTTAGTCATTACAAAGTCGCTGCTTTGCTTAGGGCCATAGGTATTAAAGAAACGGAAAATGGTATAATCTAAATCAAACTCCTGTTTGTATGAACGAAGAAAAGCCTCGCCTACATTTTTTACCACCGCATAAGGCAAACGCGAGTTTAACGGCGTTGTCATTTCATTTTGCGGATGTTCAAACGGTTCGCCGTAAACTTCGGATGAGGATGAGAAGAACACACGCTTTACACCTGTATTTTTGCTTAAATCCAGCAGGTACTTTATGCCCTGTATATCGCTTAGTACCGATACGGGGTTATCGAGCGTACGTTTAACACCTACTACTGCCGCGTAATGAAAAACATAATCGAATTTGTACGAAGTAATAACCGCAGATATATCGCGGTATTCATTGCAGTTGCATTTAATAAATTTCCAATTGCCGTTACTGGCTTCCGGCAGCCTGTTTATATTGCCAGTAGATAGGTTATCTACTATTACTACATAGTTGTTGGGGTCTTCAATCAACTTATCAACCATACAACTTCCCACAAATCCTGCACCACCTGTAACCAGTATAGTTCTTTTCATGCCGCTCATTAATTTTTAATAATTCCTAAAGTTGAAAGATATAAAACCCTGTAACTATTACAGGATGATTTTTATTACATTAATTAGCTAATCAACTCCATTAAATACTTACCGTATCCACTTTTCATTAAGGGCTCGGCCAAGCCGCGTAATTGCTCAGTTGAAATAAATCCTTGCCTCCAAGCTTCTTCTTCAATACAACCTACCTTTAAGCCTTGCCTTTGCTCAATAACCTGCACAAACTGCGAAGCCTGCATTAATGAATCAAACGTTCCTGTGTCTAACCAGGCAGTGCCCCTGTCAAGTATACCAACCTGCAATTTACCTTGCTGTAAATACACCTTGTTTACATCTGTTATTTCGTATTCGCCGCGTGGGCTGGGTTTTAAAGCAGTAGCTATTTCAACCACGCTGTTATCGTAAAAATACAAGCCCGGTACAGCATAGTTCGATTTAGGCTCTTTCGGTTTTTCTTCTATCGAAATAGCAGTGCCTTGCTCATCAAACTCAACCACCCCATATCGTTCAGGGTCGCTTACGTGGTATGCAAATACCACACCGCCATCGGGGTTCACCTTCGATTGCAGTAATTGGTCTAATCCCGAACCATAAAATATATTATCGCCTAATATTAAAGCGGCGCTATCGTTACCTATAAACCACTTGCCCAATACAAATGCCTGGGCAAGGCCATTTGGCACCTCCTGCACTTGATACTGAAAATTGCAACCAAATTGTTTGCCATCGCCTAACAAACGTTGAAAGTTTGGCAAATCGGTGGGCGTTGAAATAATGAGTATTTCATTAATGCCGGCTTTCATAAGCACCGATAGCGGATAATAAATCATCGGCTTATCGTATATGGGCATTATTTGCTTGCTTATAGCATATGTTATAGGGTAAAGGCGTGTGCCCGAGCCCCCTGCCAGTATTATTCCTTTCATATTGTTATACAGTATATTCTACCTCACAAAGAAAATAATACCCGTTCAACATTCAAATTTATATGCCTAAATACCTAAAATACTACTATTTGGTACTGGTATATTAAGCAAAACAGGCGCCCATATTGCTATGTTGCGCCTGTTTTTGAAAATTGGCTATTAACCTATTTTATGTTGTCTAACTTGTTTTGTACAGCGTTAATTGCCTTTCGCTGTTTTTCAATATCCTCATTTTTCAGGGCTTGGTTTTGCTTGCTTTTATCAATGTTGCGTCCTTCTTCCCTTATTTCTTTTTCCCAGTCATCAATATCTTTATTTAGCTTCTCATTTTCCTTTTCAAGCTTTTTCAATTCGCTTTCAAAGCCTTTTTGCACTTTGGCAGCATCCTTTCCTGCATCGGCAGATATGGCTTTCTGCTGCTCAACCACTTTTTTCTGTGCGCCTATCTGTTCGGCTTTATTCTTTTGATCGTTGTTATTGGCTTGTATGGCGTTTTTTTGCCTTTCAATCGAGCGTTCATTTTCATTTATTTTTTTGTTCGATTTTTCTTCGTCTTTTATAAACTCCTTTAACTCATCTTCCAGGCTTTTAAGTTTATCCTGTTCCGCTTTTAATTCATCTTTAACGGCGTATTTATATTCGCCTACAGCAAAATCGTGCAAATATTTTTCGGCAGCCAAATCGCGGTCGGTACCTGTAGCGCTCGACATATAAATAGAGTCCTCGCGCACAAACCATACAATCATTTTTACACCATCAGTGGTACCAATTAGTTTACTATATAAATCAAAACCCTGTGGCGATACATTTTTATTTATCGCACCTTTTATACTGGTAATACCATCTTTTACTTCCGGTTTATTTTTCGATCCGCTTTTTATGTATTTCTGCCAGCTTTTATCTACATCGCTAAGTTTAGCTTGCGGTATCGTAATTTCCATCGATGCATGTTTGCCCAATGTAAATACATTTTCCGCCTGGGTAATTACCAGTTCCTTAGCACTGTTGGCAGCCGGCGGGGTCGAGCTATCAGTAGGCTGTTGTGCATTTATTAATACAGGTATAGCAATTGTAAAAAGTAGTATTAAACGTTTCATCATAATTGGTTTTATTAAATACAAAAATAAACTTAATTCTTTTCTATTTGTTACTAAAAATCCAGCGGGCTATTTCTTTAAACTTTACCTTTTTGCCGTACATTAATATACCTACCCTATATATACGCGCCGCCATGTAAGTGGTAAGTACAAAGCCGCCTATTAATAAGGTAATAGATAAAGCAATTTGCGGCCACGAAGGCTTAAACGGCAATAATGCCGACATAACCACCGGCGATGTAAATGGTATTACCGAACCCCAAAAACCTAAACTACTATCGGGGTTATTAATAACATTAATGGCTATAAATATTGAAATAATAATAGGCACGGTTACAGGCACCATTAATGCCTGTTGGTCGCCATCTTCGCCCATAGCTGCACCCACCGCTGCAAATAGCGAGCCATACAATAAAAAACCACCCAAAAAGTAAACGGGGAATAACAGGGCTATTTGCAAAAGCGGTAGCTGGCTTATACTGTTAACTACGGCAACTGCTATATCCGGATCCACTTCAGCGGCGCCCATTTGGCCCATAGGGCTTTGGTGCGCCATAGTTATACCCAATATAGGCAGGGCTAATAATTGTATCCCCATCATTAATACAATCCATAATACAAATTGGGTAAGGCCAACTGCACCTATACCCACTATTTTACCCATTAGTAACTGGAAAGGCTTTACCGACGAAGTAAGCACCTCCACTATCCGGTTACTTTTTTCTTCCATTACCCCTTTCATAATCATAGTGCCGTAAAAGAATAATGAAATGTATATAGCAAAGCCCATTACCATACCCACTCCGGCTGCGGCAGTAGTGTAGCCTTCATTCTCCTTACTATTGCCCAACGATTCGAAATTCAGGCTTACCTTTTGCTGCATCTCATTTATCTGGGCTTCGCTTATGTTCAGCATTTTCATACGTGCCTGCTGGTATGCTTCGCCAATGCGTTGTTTCAAAAACTCCTGCTTTACCATACCCAGCCTTTTGGTAGACCTACAGGCTATATGCGCACTGTTAGGATTAGTAATATCAAAGTTGCGCGGTATTAAAATAATGGCATCGTACTTAGCATCTTTTTGTTTGGGTAGTGTAGTGGCTAAGGTTTCGTAGTCATCATCTATTTTATAAAAGTACACACTTTGGTCTTCGGCATCGGCAAGGGGTATATCTTTAAACAGGCCCGTTTCATCAATTACGGCTACATTGGTTTTACCCTGCGAAAAAGTACTAATAACTACCGATGAGGTAATTAGCAATAAAAAGCCCAATGGTGCCAACAGGGTAGTTATTAAAAAGCTTTTACGCTTTACCCGTGTTATGTACTCGCGCTGTACTATTATCCAAATTTTGCCCATTAGCTTTCCTTTACCTTACGTATAAAAATTTCATTAATGCTGGGCAATAGTTCATTGAATGAGGTAACCTCCACTTTATTTTCAACAAACAATTTCAGCAAATCGTTGCCATGGTGTTCTTCACTAAATTGTACAGTAACTGCATCGTTGCTGCGCGTTATTACATGCAGGTTTTGCAATAAGCTATCATTTATTTCGCCTTTGTAAGCAATATGGAATTTGTTTTCCTTAAAGCGCTGCTTCAGTTCCTTTACGCTCCCTTCCAATATTTTTTTGCCACCGTTTACCAGTACTATTTCATCGCATATTTCCTCCACCTGCTCCATACGGTGGGTTGAGAAGATGATGGTTTTACCTTGCAAACTCAACTGCCTTATTTCTTCCTCTATTAATTTAGAGTTGATAGGGTCAAGTCCGCTAAAGGGTTCATCTAATATTAAAAGTTGGGGGTTATGTATTACAGTGGCAATAAACTGCACCTTTTGGCTCATACCTTTCGATAGCTCCTCAATGTTTTTATTAAACCAACCTGTAATTTCGAATTTCTCTAACCACTGTTGCACAGCTTCTTTAGCTTCTGCTTTTGTTAAACCTTTCAGGCGTGCCAGGTATATTAAGTGTTCGCCTACCTTCATTTTTTTGTAAAGGCCGCGTTCCTCGGGCATGTAGCCCGTTTGTTCGGTGTGTTTATCGGTTAGTTGTTCGCCGTTAAAAAGTATGGTGCCGCTATCGGGGTATAGTATGCGGGTTATCATACGTATTAAAGTGGTTTTGCCGGCACCGTTGGGGCCCAGCAAGCCAAATATTTTTCCGTGCGGTATCTCAAAACTTATATCGTTCGATGCCTGATAGGTACCATAACGCTTTTGTATATGCTGTAACGAAAGAAGCGACATGCGAGTGTTTTATGCCGTTGCTACTATTTAACCTAATAGCGCAACTGCCATCAAAAATAGATAAAGCAGCTAATATGCTTCCGTAAAAATACTACTACTCGCCAAACATATCGCGCACGCGGTCGAAAAACCCGCGTTCGCTTTTAGCGCCCGGTTTTGGTTTAAAGTTGGGGCTTTCGCGCAGTTTTTCAAGTAGTTTCTTTTCCTCGGCATTCAACTCGGTGGGGGTGTACACATGCACCAATATTAATTGGTCGCCTTTGCCATAGCTATTAACTGAGGGTAAGCCTTTACCGCTCAATCTAAAAATTTTGCCTGCCTGTGTACCTGCAGGTACTTTTACTTTAGCCTTACCTTCAACGGTTGGCACCTCAACACTGGTACCCAATACCGCATCAATAAAACTAATGTGCAGATTGTAAATTATATTTTGTCCGTCCACCTCCAGTTCAGGGTGGTTTTCAATTTCAATCAATATAATTAAATCGCCCGCAGGGCCACCATGCTCTCCCGCATTACCCTTACCGCTCATGGATAGCTGCATGCCTTCCTGCACGCCCGCAGGTATATCTACATGTAGTGTTTCTTCGCCGTAAACGTTGCCTAAGCCGTTACAGGTAGTACACTTTTTAGTTATTTGCTGGCCGCTGCCGTTACATTGGTAACAGGTAGTGGTAGTTTGCATTTGGCCCAGTATGGTATTGGTAACTTTGCGCACCATTCCGCTACCACCACACACAGTACATTTAGTTACCGAACTGGCATCTTTAGCGCCACTGCCGTGACAGGTGCCACACTCAACATGCTTTTTAACTTTTAGGGTTTTGCGTGCGCCATTGGCCACGTCTTGCAGGCTTAGTTTTACTTTTATGCGCAGGTTAGTACCTCGTTTGCCGCGTGTACGCCCTCCACCTTGCCTGCCACCGCCGCCGCCAAAAAACGATTCGAACGGATCGAAACCACCACCACCACTGCCGCCGCCACCAAATATATCGCCGAAGTTGCGGAATATATCTTCCACATTCATATTACCTTGGCCACCGTAGCCGCCGCCATAGCCACCATTATTCATGGCGTGGCCGTATTGGTCGTATTGCGCGCGCTTTTGCGCGTCGCTTAATATTTCATACGCCTCCGCTGCCTCCTTAAACTTCTCTTCGGCAGCTTTATCGCCCTGGTTACGGTCCGGGTGAAATTTAAGCGCCACCTTGCGGTAGCTTTTCTTAATCTCCTCGGCCGTAGCTGTTTTAGGAACCTCTAATATTTCGTAATAATCGCGTTTTGCCATAAAAATCTATATCTGCCTCAACTATCTTTTGCTGTTATTTATTCGCCTGCTTTTTTACCTACTACCACTTTTGCAAAACGGATAATTTTATCGTTCAACAAGTAGCCTTTCTCCACCTCATCAATCACTTTTCCTTCCATGTCAGCATTCGGTACAGGTATTTCGGTAATGGCTTCGTGCAGGTCGGGGTTAAACTCTTCACCCATAGCATTCATAGGTTTTAAACCTTTAGCCGTTAGGGTATTCAATAGTTTGCTATGTATTAGTTTCATGCCCTCCATTGCGCTTTCGGCGTTTTCGGTTTTTTCAAGGGCTTTCATAGCGCGTTCAAAATCATCAAGTGTAGGCAATAAGTCTTTTATTACTTCCTTACCAGCAGTTTGCGATAATTCAATTTTCTCCTTAGCGGTACGCTTGCGGTGGTTATCAAAATCGGCATACAGGCGCACGTATTTATCGCGCAATTCATCCATCTCTTTTTTCAACTCTTCTATTGCTACGTCTTTAGGGTCAATAATCTCCTCTTCATATTCAGCATCTTCGGGCTTGTTCTTTTTAAATACATCGTTTATCAGCTTTTCGGCTGCATCAAACGTTTTACCTGCAAAATTTTCAGCCTTACCTTTGGCTTCTTTGGCAAACTCTTCCGCTTTTCCGCTAACCGAGTTTTTCAGGTTCTCGGCTTTGTCTTTCAAATTTTCGTTTTCGGTGTGTTCTTTATTTTCATCCATAACTGGCAGTTTTTAGCGGGGCAAATATCTCAATTTTTCTGCCTGTTATGCTTTTAAGGACAATTTGGCGTACAAATACCCAATTAAACCGACTTATGGGCAGATATGCCCTGTAACTGAAATTATGGCAGGCCAAAATATTACGCTATAAATTTAACATTTGCTATTTTAGAGGTATGTCAAACATTAAATCATTTTACGATAAGCACGCAGTAACCATTAGCAGGGTACTTACTATTGCTATTTTTTTAGGAGCCATAAGGTGTAACGGCGAGGTGTTTAGGCTACAATATGTACAGCACGGAGCCTTAACATTAGCGCAGGCAAGCCCTTATATACTGGGCGGCATGGTTGCTGCTACAGGTTGTTTGGTTATGTATGTACTTTCGTTTTTTAATAAGCACCTGCTAATAGCTGCCATGTTTGTAATAACTATTGGCTTAATGATGGCTATAAAATTTAAGTACGGTATTGAGTAAACAATTTGTTGATGCGGGGCTGGATAACCCAAATACCAATGGGAAGAATTATCATCAACACAAAATCCCCGATACAGTCAGTAAACCGAACATCGCTTTGGCTTTCAGCCAACTTAAGAATCTTGGCGATAAAATAACAACAGTAAATAACACTTAGCATTGCAAGCAAGTGTATGAAAAGCATTAAAAGGGGCGCTATTATAATGTTTGGAGGACTTAGTGCATTTAGAAAAATGCTACTAACGACAAGATAAATAAAAACACTAAAGCATATACCGTAGAGCAATAAAACAGTTAGGCAAATTTTAAAGGCCCACAACTTAACTGTAGCACTTGATGGGGCCATTGCATAAAGCATGGTACCTATTGTATACAACCACAATAAGTAAAAGGTGAAACAAAATAGCATTGGTATAGGTATCCATTTCAAAACTATTATGAGACTATGCGTACCCCCATGCAATGAAGCGGGGATTAGTAAAGCCAATATTATTGTTTGAGCTATTGAGGGTATACCTATCAATAGCATAAACACCTGCCAGTGTTTAGCCCTTACAAAAAAATTCATATCAAGTATTTTATTATTTAAAATCGAACACAACCTAACTACACCTTTTTCAAAAATTCAGCAATATCGTAATAGGCTTGCATGGCGTGTTTATCCACTAAAGGGATATTGAAAAAGCCGTGTACTAATGCGGGGTATTCTTTGTATTCAACTTTGTTTCCGGCAGCTTTTAGTTGCTGTGCATATTTATAACCATCATCTAACAACGGGTCGTATTGCCCGGTTAAAATAAAGGCAGGTGCCAGGTTAGTAAAGTCAGGTTCGTAGCAAGGCGATATGGTTGGCAGTAGCCTGTCTTTAGGGTCAGGCGTATACATTTTCTGAAACAAAAACATAGTAGGCTTAGTAAGCAGGTAGCCCTCGCCATTGCGGTCAATACTCGGGTTATTTAACTTCCCGTCTATCCACGGGTAAATCAGTATTTGCGCCTTTAGCGCTATGCCTTGCTGCTTACAGCGGTGCGCCATACATGCCGATAAATTGCCGCCTGCACTATCGCCGGCTACCACTATGTTATTAGCATCACCGCCATACTGCGCTATGTTTTTTATTACCCATTGCAAGGCAGTAAAAGTATCGTTATGCGCAGCAGGGTATGGGTGCTCGGGTGCTAAGCGGTAATCAACCGATACCACTACACAGTTATTCATTTTACATAAACGGCGGCAAACGTTATCGTGACTGTTAAGCCCGTATAAGGCAAATCCTCCACCGTGGTAATACACTATTACACGCTGCCCTTTAGCATCGCTGCTTTGGTAAATGCGTACAGGCACGCCATCGGCAGTGGTATTGGTAACATTCTTTACATCCACATGCTTATCGAAAATTTTGGTGCCCAGCCACGAAGCTATTTCAGCTTTGCCGCGGTGCTTTACCAACTCCTCAGCCGATGCAGCTTCTAAAGGCTTGCGGATATTAACGTACCCTAAAACCAGTTTCAATTTCCAATTCATGTAATAGGTGTTAGATGTTTAGACACAAGAATCAAGATGATAGAACTAAAACAAAATACTAAATTCTTTGCAGTACTATTATCCTACTTCACAAGTTTTGAAAAAAGTAGAGACGCAATATCTTGCGTCTCCTGATATTCATAAAACTTTCACATTTCTGTTCTATACCCTCTTTATCTCGGCACCTAACGCGTTTAAGCGCTCATCAATACGTTGGTAGCCACGGTCTATTTGGTCAATGTTGTGGATGGTACTTCTGCCTTCGGCGCTCATAGCGGCAATTAGCAAGGCTACACCCGCACGTATATCGGGCGAGGTCATGGTAATGCCGCGTAGTTTATATTGCCTGTCAATACCTATTACACTTGCGCGGTGCGGGTCGCATAGTATTATTTGCGCGCCCATTTCAATCAGCTTATCCGTAAAAAACAATCGGCTCTCAAACATTTTTTGGTGCACCAGTACGCTGCCTTTTGCTTGTGTAGCTACCACCAATACTATCGAAAGCAAATCGGGTGTAAACAAAGGCCATGGGCCATCGGCAACGGTTAATATACTGCCATCAATAAACCTTTGTATAGCGTAATGTTCCTGTGCAGGCACGTGTATATCATCACCGCGGTATTCCAATTTAATACCCAGTTTTTCAAACACAGGTAGTATGTTGCCCAGCATATCAATGCGGCAATCTTTAATGGTTAGCTCGCTTTGGGTCATGGCAGCAAGCCCAATAAACGAACCTATCTCAATCATATCGGGCAACATGCGGTGTTCGGTGCCACCTAAATATTCAACCCCCTCAATATGCAACAGGTTACTGCCCGCGCCGGTAATTTTTGCCCCCATACGTATTAGCATAGCGCAAAGCTGTTGAAGGTATGGTTCGCATGCGGCATTAAAAATGGTGGTTTTGCCTTTGGCCATTACGGCTGTCATTAATATGTTGGCGGTACCTGTTACCGAGGGTTCATCTAACAATACATAAGTGCCTGTTAGGTTAGTAGCCTCCACACTATAAAAAGTATCGTTACTATCATAGTTAAACCGTGCACCCAATTTTTCGAAACCCAAAAAGTGCGTATCTAACCTGCGGCGGCCAATTTTATCGCCACCGGGCTTGGGTAAGTAAGCCTTTTTAAACCGGGTAAGCAGCGGCCCCATTATCATGGTTGAACCACGCAATGCCGAGCCTTTCTTTTTATAGGTATCGCTTTTTAAAAAGTCGAGGTTTACCTCATCTGCCATAAAGGTGTAAGTGTCTTCTGCCAGCTTCTCCACCTTTACACCTAAGTCTTTCAAAATATCAATTAGCGCCAGTACATCGCGTATGGCAGGTATGTTGCTAATGGTTACTTTTTCGGGTGTAAGCAACACGGCACATAATATTTGCAGGGCTTCGTTTTTAGCACCTTGCGGCACTATTTCGCCTTTTAATTTTTTGCCCCCGGTTACTTCAAATGCATTTGCCATAGTTGGATGTAATAAGTTGATAATATAATAATTCGACAATTAGGTAAGTCTAAATACCACAATGTAACGCAGTAAGTAAAGAAATAAGGCGTAAGGGTAATAACAAAGATGTGTGGAGTGTACTATAAAGTTATAATTGCTTTATGTACTCAGTGTAATAATATATTATGAATTATAGATAAACAGCTCCTCTCTTACTTCACCCCCAACTCTTCCCTAAGGAATAGGGCAGTATGGCTTACTTTGCTTTTGGCTACTTCTTCGGGTGTGCCGGTGGCTATTACTTGTCCGCCGCGGTGGCCGCCTTCGGGGCCTATATCAATCAGGTAATCGGCTACTTTTATTACATCTAAGTTGTGCTCAATTACCAATACGGTATTGCCACGCTCAACTAATTTGTTTAATACACCTAACAGTACGCGTATATCCTCAAAGTGTAAACCTGTGGTAGGTTCATCCAGTATATAAAATGTTTTGCCTGTATCTTTCTTACTTAGCTCGGCAGCCAGTTTTACACGCTGTGCCTCGCCTCCACTCAATGTAGTA
>Ga0164241_10002330_pt1 | contig 20845 bp, 26 predicted proteins | sample OricomyardsoilBY_FD_108780 | JGI IMG/M metagenome (GOLD analysis project Ga0164241, IMG submission 108780) | Backyard soil microbial communities from Emeryville, California, USA - Original compost - Back yard soil (BY) | ecosystem: Environmental > Terrestrial > Soil > Unclassified | place: USA... | reverse complement strand
CTCAGCACCAGCCGATCCATCACTCCCAAGACCGCCTCCCAAAAAGCAGCCTTGAAATCACGCTTCAAGCAAAATGGGAATCCTTAGAGTCCACACCACCTAGGGCCTGTGGGGATTCAGCGTGAGTTGATGACGGCGGCGGCGAGGTAGATCATCGCCTCGAAGCTGCGGTCGGTTTTGCAGGCGCGCATGGCGATGCGCTTGAACTCCTTGAGCTTGCAGAAGAAGTTTTCGATCAGGTGCCGCCAGGTGTAGATGCTGGCATCGATCTTGAGCTTCTGCGCGCGGCCGGGGTGCTGCGAGATCACGATCCGGGCACCGCGCCCGTTCAACTCGGTGACGAGCGCGTTGCTGTCAAGGCCTTGTCGGCGATCAGCCCGTCAAAGGCGATGCCGTCGATCAGCGGCGGCACCTCGACGCTGTCGTAGCGCTGGCCCGGCATCAGTCGGAAGCGGACCAGATTGCCCAGCGCATCGGTCAGCGCCAGGATTTGGTCGTCATGCCGCCTTTGGAGCGACCGATGGCCTGGCTCTGAGTCCCCCTTTTGCGCCCTGCCCGTGGCGGTGAACCTTCACGATGGTGGCGTCGACCATGGCGTATTCCAAGTCCGGTTCGTCCGAGAGCACGTCGAAGATGCGCCTGAACACATCGGCCTCCCGCCAGTCGCGGAAGCGCCGGAACGTCGTGCTCCAGTTGCCGAACCGCGCCGGCAGGTCGCGCCACGGACTGCCGGTGCGCGCAATCCACAACACCACCTCCATGAACAGCCGGTTGTTCCTCCCGCTACGCCCGGGGTCCGTCGGCTTGCCCAAACAATGCGGCTCGATCTTCGCCCACTGCGCGTCCGTCAGAATATCTCGATCCATCCGAAACGTGAATCACATCCGCTCCAGTTTGTGAATCCCCACAGACCCTAGTGCACTGGGTTCCCGATGCGAAAGCGAGATCGGGCTGGAAGATGCAGTGTTCAACCATGTGGGTATGACCTTAGCACCATGCCCATACTGCCAATGAACCCTGTGCTGTCCTTTTTTACCCATTTCGCGACCGCATTCATGTACGCGCTTATTGGTGTACGCGTGCAAGGGCGCACCCGAATATGCCTTCATTCATGTACGCGCCGTAGCTCGGCCAGAGCTTGTTTTCAGCCCGGATTTCGTAACCCTGAGATGCATCAAAAGACAGATGTCCGTGGGTCGAGAATGATGAATCCAAAGCAGCATTCGCGAGGCGTGCGGGTTTAAAATGCGAGATTTTAATGCTCGGCGTTTGGTGTGGGTCTCGAGTTCATCCAAAATGCCGCACGCCGGCCAATACGATTTTACCTGATATGACAGCAGGTAGCTCAGATCCGTGGTCAGCTTTCGTTGGATGAAAAGGGGACGATATACCCAAGTGTCCCCCTCTGGACCGCCCATGAATCCCGACTTGCGGAGACGGTCGACCACGTCGATCATTCCGCCACACGCGACACCGTGAAAATGGAGAATGAAGCAGCTCGTCACTGGGTCGAACTCTCCGTGGAGCCAACAAAACAGCCAGCCGGTCGCCTCCTTGGCATCGCACCGGTTCAGTGCTGATCGAAGCTGCGCCTTTAGTTTTTTCGCCTCGACCTTGTGCAATTTCTGCGACGGGAATCTCCACTGCGGCGGCACGATAGTTACCAAAGCTATGGGCAGCGACGACTTGTTCACCAGCTTCCATAACGCGCCAACGATTATGATTCTCAACCAGCGCATCCCGACCGACGACGCCAAGGATTCGCAGTCTGGATTGCGGGGATCGACGCTATCGAGCAGGATGGCTAAGTCTTTCGCTCGCTTTGCCTGCTTCTTGGGCAAGTCTGCCTTTCGAAGCAGCTGCGCTCTTTTCCCATCCTCGCACATCGCTTCGGCTTTCGTCTCAAAGCCTCGCTTGCCGTCGGAAGGGGTCGCCCTATCAATGCGGTCCTTTTTGCCAGGCATTGGCAAATTGGTGATGCCAAGCCCGGCCATCACTGCACCGCCCCCGCGACAAGGCTCTCAACAAATGCATGAACGCTTTCGGAGGTGATCAACGTCCGGCGTCCGCACTTTACCGCGACGAGATCGCCTGATCGGAGCCTTTCATAGATCGTAGTGCGGCCGATGCCGCACAGACGCTTTACCTCAGGTATTCCGAGCAGCAGGGGTTCCATAGTCATTCTCCGACGATCGTCCGGCGCCAACCGCCGGAAGCCACCGCCGTCTGGAGAATTTGAAAAAAAGAGCACGAAATAGGGTGGGGTATCGCTCGCAGTAAGCAGGGGCGTCAGCGCAGCCTTGGCCTATTGAGTAGGTGGCTTTCGATCGCGGCGTTTGTGTCGAACTCGGAATCTGACCAAGGCAAATTTAGCCAATCGGCCTTAGGGTTTTCGGTCACCAGCAGATCGTAGACGATTCCCAGATCACGTGAGACTGTGCGCTCATCAAGCACCAGTCCACTAAGCGCCAACACGCGATCGACGAGTATCGGGGCGGATTCAATATCGCTATGGTTCAATTTCTCATCACGTTCGAGCTTCAAGAGAGCCAAAGTGATAGCAAGCCATTTAAGGCTATCCCTCGTCCGCCCCTCGCGAACTTCGTGTGTCCAAAAAAGAGTTTGGGTCAGGTAGCTATTAAGGTCGTTTTCCCGGAGTTCGATCTTCGAAAGCACTATCCAATCTTGCCCATGATTTCCTGGGCCGGCTACAATGCAGGCATTCTCGCCATGGAATCGCCAACGATATCGACGCTTTTTGATAGATTTGAGCGGGGGCTTTTTCTGATTTCTCATGTATTTAATTTTGGTGAGGTTGGAACCCCGTTGGCTGCTGCTACGATAGCATTCGATCAATCGGTCACTCGGCCTTTCAGGAAAGTGCTCGACCATTCCCCGGCAGCTCAGCCTGCCCTTCGATAGACCCTTAAAGATCACTCCCGTCGCATCTAAGATTGAACCTGTTGCATTTTTTTCGATCAGCTTGATCGCGTCCGGAGCGCTTAGCCAAGACAATTTCGGTTTTGTCATCGCGGACCGCCATCCTTTATCTTCTGTCACGAGATTATGGTTGTAGGTCGCCATCCTATGTCCGCCAACTAGGAACGAGCGCGCGCGGGGAAGAGCTGGTATTGGCGCTCCCCAGCTTATCGTGTTGGTGAGAACAAAACCGATAGAGTCGCCCACGACCGCCCCAGTTCGCGGGCATCCGGAATACGGTGAGGGTATTATTGGGGGTATTGCGGAATTTCTCGAAGGGTAATCTTCTATATTCTTCTTATATATCATGCAGTTATAAATTATGAGTTATAATGCTAACTGGATCCAAGATTTTCCGAATGCTTTCAACCGCTTGGTGCGACCAGGAGTGCTCCCCGGCCAACGGAGAACCTATCTGGAACGCGCTGGTGAACGGCGCTGGCGGCTGAGCCTCGTTTGCAGAAGAGCCGGGTTACGATCCCCGCCAAAATTCTTGCACGTGTGGGGTGAAGACTATTTTGATGTTGCCGGAATGCGTTGGCGTAATTGGTCCGGATTGCACGATTTGAGCGGTCCCAACCGCGATAATGATCGCCTCCATGTTGGTACTGTTCGTCGCAGGAACTACGAACGCCATTTCGTAATATCCGTCGGCATCGCCGACCTTCTTCACGCCGGGGGCCTGGATCACCGTTCGCGTCATTGCACACTGCCGCGCTTCGAAGTCGGCGCATCCATAAACGTAAATCTGGAAGTTCTGCGCGGTCAGGCCTTTGACAGGCGCGCCATTTTCGTCGGTCACGTTGATCGACAGCGGCGCGGTATTCGAACCAGGTGCCGAACTGCCTTTTTGCGGATACCATGCACCGGTGATGTGCCAAGCTTGTGCATGCGCCGACATCGGAACGAGCACCACCAGCGCTGCTATAAATCGGGTGAAATATGCCATCAGCCGTCTCCGCTAAGAAAGGGGCATCTCAGCAACGGCCTGAAGGCGCACGCGCTGGCGCGCGATGCGATCAAGGCCGAGCGGCCCGCGATGCCGGTCGGCGCGACGCTGGCGATCTCGGAAGAGACCGCCGATCCCGATCCCGCTGCCGAGGGGCTGCGCGATGCGCGCCGCGCGCGGAATTATGCGCCGTTTCTCGATGCTTTGGCCAACGACGACTTCGTCGGCGTGCAGACCTATGCGCGCAACCACGCCCGCGCAGATGGCGACACCTGGCCACATCCGGATGCGCCGGTGACGACGATGGGTTGGGAGGACCGGCCCGAAGCGCTCGGCGCGGCGTGTCGCTGGATCGCGAGCCGCTGGAAGGTGCCGATGATCGTAACCGAGAACGGCTATCCCGGCGCCGATGACACGCGCCGCGCCGCCTTCATAGAAACCGCGCTTGCCGGGCTGCGCAGCGCGATTGCCGAGGGCGCCGACGTGCGCGGCTATTTCTATTGGTCGCTGCTCGACAATTTCGAGTGGATGCTCGGCTATCGCCAGCGCTTCGGCCTGGTCGCAGCCGATCGCGCCAGGTTCGAACGGAGCGTCAAACCTTCGGCATATGCCCTGAAAGCGCTCATAAAGAGCCAAGCCTGACGCGCAGCCGCATCGAAATCTGGCGCACCCGACAGGATTCGAACCTGTGGCCTCTGCCTTCGGAGGGCAGCGCTCTATCCAGCTGAGCTACGGGTGCCGGCCAGAGGCGGCGCGTAGCAAAGGCCCGCGCGCGGCGCCAGCCCTGTTCGTGCGATCAATGGCCGGCGGGCTGCGCCGCGCTGGGCGCCGGCGTCTTGGGCTTGAACGCGCAGAGATCGCGCACGATGCAGCGCCAGCATTCGGGCTTGCGCGCCTTGCAGACATAGCGGCCGTGCAGGATCAGCCAGTGATGCGCGTGCAGGCGGAAGGGCTGCGGCGTCGCCTTGTCGAGCTTCACTTCCACCGCCAGCGGCGTCTTTCCGGGCGCGAGGCCGGTGCGGTTGCACACGCGGAAGATGTGCGTGTCGACGGCGAAGGTCTCCGCGCCGAACGCGACGTTCATCACCACGTTGGCGGTCTTGCGGCCGACGCCGGGCAGCTCTTCCAGCGCGTCGCGGTCCTCGGGCACCGTGCTGCCGAACTGGTCGATCAACTGGCGGCTGAGCGCGATCACATTCTTCGCCTTGGTGTTGAACAGCCCGATCGTCTTGATGTGCTGTTTCAGTTGCGTCTCGCCCAGCGCGACCATCTGCTCGGGGGTGGTCACCTCCTGGAAAAGCTGGCGCGTCGCCTTGTTGACCCCGACATCGGTTGCCTGCGCCGAGAGCACCACCGCGACCAGCAGGGTGTAGGGATTGACCGATTCGAGCTCGGTCTCGGGATGCGGATTGTCCGCAGCGAGGCGCGAATAGAATTCGACGATGTCGGCCCTTTTCACAGGCCGAGCACCTGACCCATCGTGTAGCGGCCCGGCGCCTTGCCGGCGAGCCAGAGCGCGGCGGTGACCGCGCCGCGCGCGAAGATCATGCGGTTCTCGGCGCGGTGGCCGAGCTCGATTCGCTCGCCCTCTCCGGCAAAGACGACGAGATGGTCGCCGGCGACCGAGCCGCCGCGCAACGAGGCGAACCCGATCGTCCCCTCCGCGCGCGCGCCGGTGAGACCCGCGCGCTCGCTGACCTCGACGCCACCCAGCGTGGTGCCGCGCCCCGCCGCCGCCGCCGCGCCGAGCAGATGCGCCGTGCCCGAAGGCGCGTCGACCTTGTGGCGATGATGCGTCTCGACGATCTCGATGTCCCAATCGGTCCCGAGCCGCGCCGCCGCTTCCTCGACCAGCCGTGCCAGCAAGGTCACGCCGAGCGAGGTGTTCCCGGTCTGCAGCACGGCGATCTGCGCGGCCGCCTGGTCGATCAGCGCGTGATGCTCGGGATGCAGGCCGGTGGTCCCGATCACGATCGGGGTGCCCGCCGCGCGCGCGGCGGCAAGATTGCCGGCGAGCGCCGACGGATGCGAGAAATCGACCAGCACGTCGGCCGCCGCGGCCAGTGCCGCTGCGTCGCCGCCCAGGTCGATCCCGCCCGCCACGGTCGCGCCCAGCGCGGGGGCGACCTCCGCGATGGCGCGGCCCATCCGCCCGGCACTGCCGAAGATGCCGATCGCGGTCACGCGGGTCAGTTCTTGCCGACGAGCTTCTTCACTGCGTCCATCGTGCCGGTGACGTGGCCGTCCGGGTTCGGCGAAGAATATGCGAAGACGATCTTGCCGTGCTGGTCGATCACGTAGGAGATGCGGTCGGTCAGGCCCGGATGCGTGGCCATCGCCACGTCATAATTCTTGATCACGTCCGCCGAGGCGACGCCGACGGCGAAATTGTTGCGGCAATCCTGTACCGAAAACTTCTTCAGATCGGTGATATTGTCGCCCGACATGCCGATCACCGTGGCGCCGAGCTTCTTGAAATCGGCGGTGGCGTCGGAGAATTCATGCGCTTCGATCGTGCAGCCCGTGGTGAACGCCTTGGGATAGAAATAGAGCACCACCGGGCCCTTCTTCAGCGCGTCCTCGAGCGAGAAGTGGAAGGCGTTGCCGGCGAGCGCGGCGTCGGTCGCGAAGACGGGCGCCTTCTGGCCGACATGGAGCGCGGCATCGGCGGCGGTGATCGGTGCGAGCGCGACGGCGGCGGCGAAAGCAACGGCGAGATAGCGGATCATGCGACTCTCCTTTGTGCGGGGCGCCGCCCTCATAGGGCGGCTGGGTAGCAAGTGCCACTGCCAAGCCGCTCGACGCGAACGGCATGGCGTGACAAGGATGGCGGCATGGGGGTCAAGGCTTCGTTCGGGCAATTCAGCGCGTTGGTGCGCCACGCAGCCCTGTTTTTTCGGGCCTTTTCGGGCTTTGCCGGGTCTCGTGGGCTGATCGCCTCGGGGCTGGTTGGCGTGGCCGGGCTGCTCGACGGCGCGAGCGTCGCGCTGCTGATCCCGATCCTCAACGCGGTCGTCTCGCGCGGCGAAAGCCAGAGCTATGCCGGGCCGGTGCTGCGCGCGCTCGGGCTAGTCTCGCCGCTGGCGCAGCTTGCCGCGATGCTCGCCGCGTTCGTGGCGCTGTCGTTGTTGCGCTCGGGACTCGGCTATGCGCGCGACCTGTATCTCGCCCGCTTGCAGACCGCCTTTACGCAGGAGCAGCGCAACGCGGTGATCCGGGTGCTGGCCGCCGCGCCGTGGAACCGGATCGCGGGAATGAGCCACGCGCGGATCAACAGCTTGTTGACCAACGAGGTCGGCCGCCTGGCGAGCGCGGCGCAGTTCATGATCCAGGGCAGCGTTTCGCTCGTCATGCTGCTGGTGCAGGGCGCGATCGCGGTCGTGCTGGCGCCCGCGCTGGCGAGCGCGGTGATCATGCTGCTGCTGATCGGTGCGGTGCTGCTGGCGATGGGGCAGGGGAGGATCCGTGATCTCGGCGAGCAATTGGTCACCGCCAATCGCGCGATGATGGGCGCGACCGGCGGGCTGCTCGGCGGACTCAAGGCGGCGGTGGCGCAGAACGGGCAGGGCCGCTTCGTCGCTGAGTTCGAGGTGATCCAGGCGCTGACGCGCGACCGGCAGCTCGAATTCCAGCGCCGCCAGGCGCGGTCGCGGCGCTTCTTCGGGATCGGATCGGCGCTGATGGGATCGGCGGTGGTGTTCGGCGGCATCGCGCTCGGCACGCGGCCCGCGGTGCTGATCATGCTGGTGGTGATCTTCTCGCGCATGGCCGGCCCGGCGCAGCAATTGCAGCTGGCGATCCAGAACTTCGTGTTCGGCCTGCCCGCCTTTACCTCGGTCCGCGCCCTGGTGGACGAACTCGCGCGCGAAAGCGCGGCAACGCCCGATCCCATCCTTCCGCCACCGGGGCCGCTGACAGCGCAAGGCGTGCGCTATCTTCATGCCGGCGGTGGAGGGGTGAAACGGGCCGATTTCACGATCGCGCCGGGCGCATTCGTCGGCGTGTCGGGGCCGTCGGGCGCGGGCAAGACGACGTTGATCGACGTGCTGATCGGATTGCTCGTGCCGCAGGAAGGCATGCTGAGCGTCGGCGGCGTCACGCTCGACGCGGCGCATGCCGCGGGCTGGCGGCAGCAGCTCGCTTATGTCCCGCAGGACGGCTTCGTGTTCAACGATACGGTGCGCCGCAACCTGACCTGGGCCTGCCCCGATGCCGATGACGAGACGCTGTGGCGCGCGCTCGCCTTGTCGGGCGGCGACGCGGTGGTGCGCGGCCTGCCCGACGGGCTCGACACGATTCTGGGGGAGCGCGGCGCGCTGCTGTCGGGCGGCGAGCGCCAGCGCATCACGTTCGCCCGCGCCTTGATCGGATCACCGCGCCTGCTGGTGCTCGACGAGGCGCTGAACGCGGTCGACGCCGACAGCGAGAGCGCGGTACTCGCGCGCCTCGCCGTGCTCGATCCGCGTCCCACGATCATCATGGTCTCGCACCGCGCCGTGAGCCTCGTCCATTGCGACCAGGTGATCGCGGTCGAGTTGGGTGTGGCGCGCGACGTGACCGATGCGCCGCGTGAAGCAGCGGAATGAGCGCTATCCGCAACATCGTCATCCTCACCGGCGCCGGCATTTCCGCCGAAAGCGGCCTCGCCACGTTCCGCGGGCCGGACGGCCTGTGGGAGGGGCATCGCGTCGAGGATGTCTGCACGCCCGAGGCGCTGCGGCGCGATCCGGTGATGGTGCATCGCTTCTACGACGCGCGGCGGGCGGCGCTTGCCAAGGTCGAGCCCAATGCGGCGCATCGCGCGCTGGCGCGGCTTGATGCGGAATGGCCGGGTGAGCTGCTGATCGTCACGCAGAATGTCGATGACCTGCACGAGCGCGCTGGGGCGAAGCGGCTGCTGCACATGCATGGCGAGTTGCTCTCGGCTTTGTGCGCGGAATGCGGGGAGCGGCAGCCATGGGCCGGGCCGATGGGCGAGGGACGGGAATGCGCGACGTGCGGCGCGCCGGCGCTCAGGCCCGACATCGTGTTCTTCGGCGAGATGCCCTATGCGATGGAGCGGATCGATGCGGCGCTGTCGCGTGCCGACCTGTTCGTTTCGATCGGGACCTCGGGCGCGGTCTATCCCGCTGCCGGCTTCGTCCAGACCGCGCGCCATCATGGCGCGGAGACACTGGAACTCAACCTCGAGGAATCGGCCGGCAGCGGCTGGTTCGGCGAGAGCCGCATGGGGCCGGCGAGCGAACTGGTGCCGGCGTGGGTGGAGGACGTTCTCGCGCCCGCGCCACTTGCGTCCTCGAAACATCCATAGCGGGACAAAAATTTCTTCTATTCCTCTCCGCGCCGACCGGCTAGCTCAGGAGCGCACAAAAGGGGGTTGGCGTGTTCCATTATTGCGTTTCGGGCCTGAGGGTTGCGAGTGACGTCGCGTTGCCGGGGCTGATCGGGCAGGCGGCGGCGGGCGCCCCCGAAGTGACCATCGTGCGCGGCGACGTGCCCGCGACGCTCGACGGTGCCACCGAGTTGGGCCCCAACTGGCGGATCGCCGGCGAGACCTTCCTGATGACCGTGCCCGGCGTAATCCGTATGCTGCTCACCGCGGGCCGCGAGATCCGCTACGCGCCCGATGACGGCGTGGCGATCGAGGAGGCCGCGATCTTCATCAGCGGTACCGGTTTCGGTATCCTGCTCCACCAGCGCGGCCGCGTCGTGCTCCATGCCAGCGCGGTGCGCGTCGGCAATGAGGCTGTGCTGTTCTGCGGCGCGTCCGGCGCGGGCAAGTCGACGCTCGCCGCCGCGCTCGGCGAGCGTGGCTATGATCTGGTCACCGACGATTTCTGCGGCGTCGCAATGCGCGACGGACGCCCCTGGATCGAGCCCGACGCGCGCCAGCACAAATTGTGGCAGCAGGCGATCGAGGCGCTCGACGTGACCGAGCGCCGCGCCGATGCGGTGCGCACCCAGCTCCAGAAATATTATGTCGAGCCGCGCGGCGCGGTCGCGGCGCCGCTGCCGGTCGCGGCGATCTATCAGTTGCGCGAGGCGCGGCCGCCGCTGGAGCCGGGCATTACCCTGCCCAATATCGTCGATGCCGCCTTGATCGTGCGCCGCAACGCCTATCGCCCGCAGCTCGTGCAGCGCATGGGGCAGCGTGGGCTCTATTTCCAGCACGCCGCGGCGCTCGCACAGACCGCGGGCATCTTCTTCCTCACCCGCCGCCTCGGCTTCCAGCGCATGCCCGAGGTGATCGACTGGCTCGAGGCGGATTGGGCGGAGCGCGGCCTGCTGGAGCGCGCCGCCTGATGCGGACGATCTGGCTCGCCTCCTATCCGAAGTCGGGCAATACCTGGTTCCGCATGCTGGTCGCCAACCTGCGCCAGGAGGCGCCGATCGACATCAACGATCTGCCCGAAAGCGGCGGCATCGCCAGCGCGCGCGCCTGGTTCGATCATACCATGCTGTTCGATTCGGGCCTGCTGACGCACGAGGAATGCGATGTGCTGCGCCCACTGGTCTATGCCGAGATCAAGCGCAACCAGATGATCGAGGCCGACGAGGAGGACGAGCGGACCGCGCGGATCGGCGGCACCCGCTTCATCAAGTCGCACGACGCCTACACTTATAATGCCGACGGCACCCCCTTGCTCGGCGGCCTCGAGGGCGCCGATGCCGCGATCCTGGTCGTGCGCGATCCGCGCGACGTGGCGCCCTCGCTCGCCAACCACAATCGCTCGACGCTCGACGAGGCGATCGCGTTCATGGGGCGCGACGCCGGCTTCTGCACGCATCGCGACCGCCAGCCCAACCAGTTGCGCCAGCAATTGCCGACCTGGGGCGGGTTCAACGCCTCGTGGCTCGACCAGACCGACCTGCCCTTGAAGCTCGTCCGCTATGAAGACATGCAGGCCGATGTGGTTGGCACCTTTCACGAGGCGCTCGCTTTCGCCGGGCTGGACGCGACGCGCGAGGAAGCCGAGCAGGCGGCACGCTTCGCCGATTTCGGCGAGCTCAAGAGGCAGGAGACCGAGCGCGGCTTTCGCGAGGCGCCGGTGGCGCGCGCCGGGGGCAACTTCTTCCGCCGCGGCATCTCGGGCGCGTGGCGCGACGAGTTGACGCCCGAGCAGGTGGCGCGGATCGAACAGGATCATGCCGCGATGATGGCGCGGCTGGGCTATGACCTGTCCATCACGGACACTCACGAGGAAAGGCTGGCGAGTTGATACGACGGAACGGGGACTGGCTGAGCGCGCGCGTCGGCGACGAGATCATGATGATGAGCGCCGAGAAGGGCAATTATCTCGGCCTGAGCGAGGTCGGCGCGCGCATCTGGGAATTGATCGAGACGCCGCGCGACATGGAGTCGCTCTGCGCCGTGCTGCAGCAGGAGTTCGAGGTCGATGCCGAGACCTGCCGCGCCGATGTCGGTGCCTTCGTCGCGGATATGGGGAAGCATGGCGCGATCGCGGTCGATCAGCCGTAAGCTCCGCACCTTCCTGACCAGCGGGGCACGGCGGCAGGCGCTTGTCGCCGAGGCGGCGGCGCGCATGCTTGCCGCGCGCGTCGCGATCCTGATCTGGCCGTTCGCGCGCGTCGCGCGCGGCTTCGGCGAGTTCGTGCCACCGAACGATCCGCGCGTGCTGGCGCGCGCGCCGCTCGATGCCGAGCGCGCGCGCATCATCCGAGAGATCAGCTGGGCGGTGCGCAAATCTGCGCCGTTCATGCCGTTCCGCTCGGTCTGCCTGCAGCAGGCGATGGCCGCGCACGCGATGCTGCACCGCCGCGGCATCGCCAGCGTGATGCATTTCGGGGCAGGGCGGGGCGAGATCAAGCCGCTCGACGCGCACGCCTGGCTCGACGTATCGGGCATGAAGGTGACGGGCTATCCGATCGCGCCCAATTTGACCGAGATCGGGTGCTTCGTCTGAGCCGATGAGCGCGATCTTCGGCCTGGTCCGCCGCGACGGCGCGATGGTCGCGGGCCGTGATCTCGATCGTCTCGCCGATGCGCTGCGCTATCGCGCGCTCGACGGGCTGACGCGCGAGCCGCTCGGCATCGCGGCATTCGGCCACGCGCTGGCGCACGTCACGCACGAGGATGCGTTCGAGGTGCAGCCGCTCCACGATGCCGGGCGCGACCTGTGGCTGGTCGCCGACGCGCGGATCGACAATCGCGCGGACCTGGCCGAGGCGCTGGGCATCGCGGCACCCGCACTTGCGCGGATGCCCGACAGCGCGCTGATCCTCGCCGCCTGGCACCGCTGGAGTGAAGACTGCCCGCAACATCTGCTCGGCGATTTCGCTTTCGCGATCTGGGATGCCGATGCGCGCCGGCTGTTCCTCGCGCGCGACCCGATGGGACAGCGCGACCTGTTCTATTACATCGTGGAAGGCTTCGTCGCCTTCGCGACCGACGGCACGGCGATCCGCGCGCTGCCCGATGTGCCGCGCGAGATCAGCGACGCGACGATCGCGAAGATGCTGATGCACGAGATGAGCGCGCCGGAGGATGCGGTCGTCGCGGGTCAGATCACCGGCCTGCCCGGCGGCGGCACGCTGACGATCGATCGTGCCGCGCCGCCCGTCCTCCGCCGTTACTGGTCACCGCACGCCGACCCTCAGCATGTCGGCCGCGACGAGGCCTATTATGTTGCCGCCTATCGCCGCGTGCTGGGCGAAGCGGTGGCCTGCCGCCTGCGCCGGCTGGCGCGGCCCGCGGGATTGAAACTGAGCGGCGGTTACGACAGCGCGGCGATTGCCGGGCTCGCCGGCGCGCCGCTCGGGCAGGGCGGCACATTGGTCGCGGCGAGCTCGGTGATGCCCGCCGATTATCGCGGCGATATCCGCCATGCGCGGCGCTGGGTTGAATTGTGCGCGCGCGACATGCCCTGGCTCGACGTGCATTGGGTGACGCGGGAGGGAATCGATGCGCTGACCGGGCTGGAGGAAAGATTCGCCACGCTGCAGAGCAGCGGCGGCAGCTACGGCTTCGTCAACGAGGCGCTGTGGGCCGCGCTCGCGGTGGGCGGGGCGCGGCTGGCGATGGACGGGCATGGCGGCGATTACACGCTCAATCCCCGCGGCCAGGCGGCACTGGCGCGTCATCTGAAGACCGGGCGGATCGGTCGCTTCGCGCGCGAGTTCCGCGCGCATCGCCGCGCGACCGGCGCCGGCTTGTGGGACACGTTGCGCAATGCGGTGATCAAGCATGCCGCGCCGCACTTGCTGCGATCATATCGGCGCGCGCGCCGCCATCCGCCCTGGCAAGACCAGCCGGTGCGCCGCGAATTCGCCCGGCGCATGATCGCCGAGGGCGCGGTCGACCCCGCCAAGCTGCGCGTCGCGCCGCGCGACCAGACCGCGATGCGCGCGCGCCTGACCGACGTGGTCGAGCGTATCGGCCATAACACGGGCGCGAGCGCGATGCCGGCGCGCCACGGGTTGACGCTGACCCGTCCGTTCCACGATCGCCGCGTCGTCGAGCTGGCGCTGGCGATCCCCGAGGATCTTTATCTGCGCGACGGGCGCAGCCGCTATCTCGCCTGCCGCGCGCTCGCCGATATCTATCCACCGGAATTCCAGACGCGCTGGCGGCTTAACGACGACGAAATCCCCGATTTCCAGCGCATGGTGAGCGGCATCAAGCCGCGCCTGCTCGACGATATCGCGCGGATGGAACGGTCCGAGCGGTTGTCCGCGATGATCGATTTTCCCAAGATTCGCGCACTGCTCGACGCGCGCGCGCCCGACGATCACAATTCGGGCTGGGAGCAGGAGACGCAACTTGCATTGAGCGGCTACATGGCCGCGCGCTTCCTCGAATGGTTTCGCCGCGACAATGGATGAAGCGGCGCTTGATCGGTGCGCGGCGCTCGGCCATCACCGCGAGGAAGAGGAGAGGGCATGACTGTCGAATTGCTGCAGCTGGAGAATTTCTCGGATCATGTCGGCGCCAGCTTCGCCTTCGTGCCCGATGCCGATGGGATGCCCGATCTGGTGCTGACCGAGGTCAACGCCCTGCCGTTGCAAGATGGGGCCAGCTTGCCGCGCGCGCCCTTCTCGCTGGTCTTCGATCTGCCGGGGGCGATCGTATTGCCGCAGAATCTCTATCGTTTGCGCCACCCGGAGCTGGGCGAGATCGACCTGTTCCTGATACCGATGGCGCAGGATGCGTCGGCGGTGCGCTATTGCGCGACCTTCAATTGATCGGCCGCTCCATTTCCAGATAGACGTCGGTATCGCCGATTTCGACGAAACCGAGCCGCCGATACAAATGCAGCGCCGGGTTGAATTTCTCGACGAAGATGCCGAGCGCGCGGCCCTGCTCGGCCGCGGTGGCGATCAGCGCCTCGAGCAGGATCGTGCCCACGCCTTGGCCCCGCATCTCGGGCAGCAGCGCGATATCGACAACATGAAGCTGCGTTTCGCGCCATTGCAGATACAGCCGGCCGACCGGCGTGCCGTCCTTCTCGATCACCATGAACAGGCAATCCTGGATCTGTGAGCGATAATGCAGGCGCTGCGCCGCGAATTGCTGCGCGAGGAATATCTGCTTCTGCGCGTCGCTCCACGGCGCCTGCGCCAGTTCCTCGGCGCGCGTCGAGGCATAGAGGCGCTCGAGGAACGGTACGTCCTCCTCGCGTTCGTCACGGAGCGCGAAACCGCGCGAAAAAAGGGCCGCCGGCATCTGGAATGCCGACGGCTTGAGGAGGGTCGTCACGGTTCGAATCAATTGCGCGACGGAAAGACGCCTTGGAGCGCGATACAGAAGTTCAGCGTCAGGATCGGCTGCGTGTTGTTGTGCGGCTGCGATCCACCGGCCGGCGCGATCGCCTGGGGCGAAAAGGCCACCACCGGCGTCAGCACGTCGCTATAGACCTGCGCCGGATCGGACAGCCCGAAATAGGCGGTGTTTCCGGGCGTCGCGGTGCGCTGCGCCGGGTTGGCGGGATTGGGCGTCGCGAAGCTGGCCAGGTGCGTGTGCATCGGCAATTGCTGATTGGTCAGTGTCACCGCCCCCGAGCCGCCGGTCTGGCCGATGTCATAGGATGACAGGCCCGATCCCTGCCCCCAATGCATCGGCGCCTGGCCCTGCATGTTGGGCAGCGCGAAATTGGTTGTGCCGTTGCCGCCGAAATACGTACCGATGACCGAGAACAAGGCGGCGTATTGCTGGATCGGAAGCAACTGGCCGTCGCAAAACGCCCAGCCATAAGGCGCGAAATTGAACCCGAAGATCCGCACTTCGCCGACATAAGGTTGTCCCATGATCGTATCTCCGGATAGCTTAATTGCGGCTCGGGTAGATGCCCTGCAGCGCGATGATGAAGCTCAGGCACACATAAGGCATCAGATTGTCGTGAGGCAGTCCGCCTCCATCGATTCCGATCGCCTGCGGCGCCATCGGCGAAGTGGTGAGCGGGTTCGCTCCGGTGATCGTATAGAGATCGACCGCGCCGGATCCCGCCACCGGCTTTGCCGGCACCGCTGTATTGGCCGGCCCGGGAAGCGTTCCGGGATCCTGCGAGGCCATCGCCATATGATTGTGCAGCGGTATCTGGTTGAGGAGCAGCGTCACCTCCTCGGTGCCCGCCATCTCGCCCATGACACGCGGCGACAGCCCCGGCCCTTGCCCGTAATGCATCGGCACGCGGCTCTGCATGTTGGGCAGCGCGAAGGTCGTCACGCCGTCACCGCCATAGGTTGTGCCGATCAGCGAGAACAGCGCGGTATATTGCGCGATGCTCAGTATCTGGCCGTTGCAGAGCGCCCAATTGGCGGGGGCGAAATTACCGCCGAACATGCGGACCTCACCCAGGAAATAGTCAGACATTCGATCCTCCTTATTCTGGCTGGCCGCAAATCAATTGCGCGACGGGAAGATGCCGTAGAGGGCGATGCAATAATTCATCACCAGATAGGGCTGCATGTTGCTGTGCGGCTGATTGCCGCCCGAAGGACTGATCTCCTGCGGATTGAGCGGCGTGAGATTGCCCGCGGGCGCGAAGAAGTTGGTGTTCGCCGCCGTATCATTGGCGAACAGATTGCCTCCGCCGGCCTTCTTGTCGGCGTTCACGTTCGCGCCGAACATGGTGTGGGTGTGCGACGCCATCGTGCTGAGCGTCACCGTCACTTGCTCGACGCCGGTTGGCTCGCCCTGCGCGAAGCCGTTGCCGAAATGGATCGGCGTGGCGCTCTGTAGGTTGGGCAGCGCGAAATTGCTGACGCCGTTGCCGCCGTACATCGTGCCGAGCAGCGCGAACAACGCCTGGTTCTGTGCGATCGATAGGATCTGGCCGTTGCAGAATGCCCAGTTACGGGGCGCGAAGTTCCAGGAGAACAGGCGAATTTCACCGATATAAGGTTGTGTCATGGCAGCCTCTCGGACGTGGGCGGGAGGCTGCGACAATACTCACCGGCCCCCCTTCGGTGCGTCGCATGCGAGTGTATAGGAGCACGGACCCGAAACAATGGCCTTGCCGGGAGATGGCGCCATTGTGGTTGCATTGACGGGGAACAAGGCGGCACGAACGGGAAAGGATTGATCCGGAATGGATGCTTTCCTTTTTCTGCGCCGTTATTGGCAACTCCTGCCGGAATCGCCTGCCCGACGTGCGGGAATGGTTGACCGACAAGCCGAATCACCCGCGCAGCGCGGCAACGATCGGTTCACCTCGTGCCCAACTTTCCGAGCGCGCGATGCGGCGCGGCGAGAAACCGCGCCGCCGCTTCGCGTACCGCCGCGCTCGCCTCATCGCGCTTTCCGGCGCCGTCGGGTACGAAGGATTGCTCCGGCGATTTCGCGCTGCGGCCACCCACCGCGGCGAAGCGGGCACGCTCGGCGGCGTCGGGCGCGATGCCGAAATGCGGCAGGATGCGGCGTTCGATCGCACCCGGCAGATCGGCGTAATCGACGATCATTCCGCCGCCCAGCGCTTCATGGTCGAGCACCGCGCCGCACACCCGCGCCAGCACGCGCGCGCAATGCTCCTCGATCGGCATCGCGGGGTCCTCGGCGAAGCCATAGAAACCGGGCGGCATCGCCCCCGGCACGGTCTGCATCCCGCGCATCCGCATATGCGAGACGAGCACTTCGACGGGGTCGCGATACAGGAATATCCACGGCGTGTCGGGGAAGGCCGCGCGAAAGAGCGGCAGCGCGAGCGTATGCCAGCTATCGAGCTTGACGAAATAGCGGCCGCCTTCATTGGCGGGCGCACCGGCAAGCGCGCCGACCATCGCGCGCAACAGGCCCGCCCGAAGCGCGAGCGGCGCATCGGCCCGCTCGTGCGCGAGCTGCACGATTTGGTCGAGCGGCCGCGCCTCCGAAACGACGACGGTGTCGCGCAGCGCGGCCAGCATCTGCGCGACCAGGGTCGATCCGCAGCGTGACATGTGGAAGATCAGGCCGTCCGGCGCGGCCAGCGTCGCGGGCGCTTGCTCCGCCAGCGCGGCGAGTGGCATCCGATAGTGTGTGAACCTGTTGAACGGCCGCGTCCGGGCATAGCGCAAATCCTCCTCGAAGAACGGCGCGGCGAGCGGCGCGCCGCCGAAATGCAGCCAGTCGAGCACCAGCTCGCCCTCCGCCGCGCCGATCCCGCCCGGCCGCCACGCCGCGCCGGGCCAGGGAAGACCGGTGGCCGCAGCGCCATTCCAGCGCGCGATCCCCAACGGATCGGGCCGGCTCGCGGCGGCGATCGACTCGGGCGCCACGTTTATGCCATGCCGCACCGCCGTGGCGCAGGCCTCGGCGACGAAGAGCTCATGGTCGGTGATCGCCGCCAGCCGGTCCTGCAGCGCCGGATCGGCCAGCGCCAACGCACGGAACCGGTCGAGCGGATCGGCGGGCGCGGGGACTTCCGGATGCGACGTCAGAACACAGCCTTTCCTATTACAAGAGCCAACGATAGGCTGCGCATGACGCCGCGCGCGGCTGGCGCGGAGGGGACCGTATCGTGCTCGCAGACGCGCAACAATCGCCGATCACCTTCGCCGATCGCATCCGCCTGCCGCTTGCCTTCGATGCGCGAGGCTCGAGGGCCGATCTGGATGGATTGGCCGGCATTGCCTGGACCGATCATCTCGTGACCGCAAATTACGAGGGCGACTGGAGCGTGCTGCCGCTGCGCCACGCGGCCAGCGCGACGCATCCGGTGATGCAGATCTATTCCGACCCGACTGTCCGAGATTACGTGGACGGCCCTTTGCTCGCGCACGCGCCACACATTCGCGCGGCGCTCGCGACATTTGCCTGCCCGTTGCAAAGCGTCCGGCTGATGCGGCTCTCACCGGGCTCGCGGATCAAGGAGCATCGCGATCACGATCTCGCCGCCGAATGGGGCATGGCGCGCATCCATGTGCCGATCACCACCAATCCGGGCGTGACGTTCCTGCTCAACCGCGAGCCGGTGATCATGGTGCCGGGCGAGGCGTGGTATCTCCGTCTCTCCGATCCGCACGCGGTCTCGAATCGCGGCGCTGCCGACCGCGTTCATCTCGTCATCGATGCGGTTGTGAACGATTGGCTGCGCGCCCAGCTGGCGATCGGTCAGGCGCGCACATAACGGAAATACCACACCTCGTGCCCCTGGCGCCGCGCCTTGCGCTCGTAGCGCGTCTCAGGCCAGTCGGCGGGCCGCTCGAGGAAATCGCGCGGCGTCTCCGCCTGCCAGGCGAAGTCGCGGCGCTGGTTCATGATCATCATCGCCCAGCGGCAATAGGTCGGATCATCGGTGCCGAGCCGGAATTCGGCGCCGGGCTTGAGCTTCGTCGCGATCAGATCGAGCGGCCCGTGGTTGATCATGCGGCGCTTGGCGTGACGCGCCTTGGGCCAGGGATCGGGATGGAGCAGATAGACGCGCTCCAGCGCGGCATCGGGCAGCCGCTCCAGCACGCTCAGCGCGTCGCCCATGTACAGGCGGACATTGTTCAGCCCGCGTTCGCGGACATGGCCGAGCGCGCCGACCACGCCGTTGAGGAACGGCTCGCAGCCGATGAAGCCGGTATCGGGCGCGGCCTCGGCCTGCGCGGCGAGATGCTCACCCGCGCCGAAGCCGATCTCGAGCTGGAGCGGGCGGTCATTGCCGAACAGCCGCGCCGCCTCGAGCGGCCCGTCCTCGGGCACGCTCAGCGCCGGCAGCGCCTCCTCGACCAGCGCCGCCTGGCCCTCGCGCAATTTGTGCCCCTGGCGGCGGCCGTAAAGGCGCCGGATGGTCGTGGGATCGTTCATCGCACCGCCCCTAGAGCGATTTCGAGCCGGGTGGAATCACCCGGCGGCTCGGAAATCGCGGCAAGACGATGTCCTGGCGCGATCGGATCGGCGCAGCCGAGCCGAAATGCGCTCCAGAACGGCGGGCGGGGCGTGCCAACGGGGGACGCCACCCGCGCTTCGGCAATGCAATTGCAACGGTTTCGGCAGAAACGTCTTGCCGGGCGGCTGCTTTGATATACGCAGGCCGTTCGAACTGGTGTACAATAGCATGGACATAGCAGGGTGTGGGATATCGCCCTCAGGGAAGGAACAGCCGGATGCAGGGTCACGAGCAGAATCGGAACAGCGACGCGACGCCCGAGGCCGCACTGCGCAAGCCGTGGGCCGCACCCGCGATCGTCGTCGCGCGCGAGCTCGCCGACAGCGAGGTGAAGGGCGGCAATATCGGCGATTATACCACGTACGGCACGCCCGAAGGCTCCTGAGCCTAGGTCTAGCGGTTCGCGCGGTCGAACCACAAACGATGGCGCGCCCTGAGCAGGGCGCCCATCGCGATCTGCAGCCGCCGGTGATCGGCACGGCGCGATTCGTCGAGGCTGGCGATCAGCGCCTCGACCCGGGCGAGATCGAGATAGCCGTCCAGCACGTTTTCGGTATCGAGCGCGCGAAGCTCCGCGAGCAGGCCCGGCGCGGCGGCGCGCGCCGTCCGGAACTGGCCGGGATTGGCCGAGACGTTGCCGCCGGCATAATGGATCAGCCGTTCGGGCAGGCGATCGGCCAGCGCGGTGCGCGGCAGCCAGCGGTCGAGCCCGTTCCGGAAATGCAAATCCTCGGGTAACGCCAGCGCAAGCTCGACCACGCGCTTGTCGTGGAACGGGCGGGTGAATTCCAGCCCCAGCCGCGCCGCCGCCGCGCGCAGCGGGGGCGGATGGCGCCCGGCGCGCAGGATGAGGTCATGGGTCAGGCCGCGCCAGCGCAACGGCGATTGCGCGGCGACGCGCATCGTCTCGGGCAGCGCGCGCTCCGCCGCCAGGCGCTCGGCGAACGGCGCGGCGATCGCCGATTCGCGCCAGACGGGCCGAAAGCCACGCCGCGCCGCCGCGCCGAACCGCTGCAGCCATGCAGGCACGATCGCGCCTGCCACCTCGCTCCGCGCCACCGCCCAGGCCGAACGCCCGGTCTTGCGCATCCGCATCCGGAATTCGCGCGCGAAGCTGCGCAGTCGGCCGCGCCGCAACAGCCGCCCGAGCATGTTGGCCGAGCGCACGTGCAGCGTGTAATCGCCGCCATAGCCATCCATCAGCAGGCGCGCGCCCTGTTCCGCCGCGATCCGCGCCAGCGCGCGCTCGGGATATTGCGTCGCCGCGGCGATGCCGTGCGTGGCGAAGGCGGCGGCGAGATTGTCGTACAGGCCTTCATCGCCCTCGGTGCGGTAATGGATGGTGATCCACGGATAGGCGCGAAATGCCTCCACCGCCGCACGCGCATCGCCAATATCCGCCTGCGCCGCGCCTTCGGGCAGCACCTCGGAAACCGTGATCAGCTTGTGCCCCTGTGCCGCGGCGACCGGTCCGGCGAAGGCGGCGATTGCGCCGCTGTCGAACGCGCCGCTCATCAACAACGCCGGTGGTGTCTCCAGCCGTCGCACGCGGCAGGCGACCGCCTCTTCCAGCACGCCGCGATAGGCGGCGAGATAATACGCCTCGTCG
>Ga0164241_10002329_pt1 | contig 20846 bp, 12 predicted proteins | sample OricomyardsoilBY_FD_108780 | JGI IMG/M metagenome (GOLD analysis project Ga0164241, IMG submission 108780) | Backyard soil microbial communities from Emeryville, California, USA - Original compost - Back yard soil (BY) | ecosystem: Environmental > Terrestrial > Soil > Unclassified | place: USA... | reverse complement strand
GGCCGACTGGTAGTTGGGGACGGTGACGATCGCGTGGTCGCCGGGGCCGACCAGCTCCTGCAGCGCCCAGAACATCCCCTCCTCCGCCCCGGCGAAGACGAGCACGTCCTCGGGCTCCACCGCGTCGTAGGTGGCGGCGATCGCCGCTCGCAGCTCCGGCGTCCCCCACGTCGGCACGTAGGACAGGGGCAGCGCCCCGAACGCCTCGCGCTGCTCGGGCGGCGCGAGGGCCAGCAGCTCGTCGATCGTCAGCGTCTCGGCGTCCGAGGCGGTGAGGTGGTGGCGGGCGGCGAACTCCCAGCGCGCGAAGTAGCGCTCCAGGCGGAACTCGGGCAGGGCGGTGGTCACGATCGGATCTCCTTGAGCAGCGAGTAGACGGTCGCGCGCGAGACCTTCAGGGCGCGGGCGACGTGGTCGGCGGCGTTGCGGGTGGCGAACAGGTCGCGCGCCTCGACGGCGCGGACGACCTCCCGCCGGTCGGCGCGGGTGAGGCGGTCGCGGTGCAGGGCGTGCTCGCGGCAGTACGCGTCCACGGTCAGGGCGATCTGCTCGCGCCAGTCGCGCTCCAGCAGGCCGGCCGGCGCCTCCACGACGGTGGCGGCGAACGCCCCGAGCAGCGCGGCGGCGTCGAGCAGCACGGTGCGGTCGAGGTTCACGCAGAGCAGCCCGCGCGGCGTGCCCGCCGCGTCGGCGACGACCGCGCTGACCGCGCTCAGCTCGCGGCCGTCGGCCAGCACCTTGCGGTAGGGCCCCTGCACGGGATGGTCGGTCCAGGACGCCGGCAGCTCCGCGAGCAGGGACGGATCCCCCACCGCGCGACCCGACAGCGAATTCCAGATCCGCACGATCCGGTCCTGCTCCAGGTCGTGCAGCGCGACCTCGGCGTGCGGGCTCAGCAGCGCGACGATCGCCGCGCACGTCGTCTCCACCGAGGCGATCCAGTCCATGGATCTAGACTACACGTCCAATCTAGATTTACCGTCCAACACTGCGCCCCAGTGCTGGCCGAGCCGTACATCACGCTCCCCCAGCGGCCGTGATGTACGGCTCGACGGGAGCAGGACGGGTGGCGGGGCGCGGCAAGCCGCCCAGATCCCCGGGCCGCGCATCTCCGCCGGGCCGGCGGGTAGCCCAAGCCCATGTCGCGTCACCGGAGCACCGCCATCGCCACCGTCCTCGCCGTCGCCGGGCTGGCCGCGCCCGCGGGCGCGCAGGCCGCGGGCAACCCGTACACCGCCCAGCAGGTCTGCGGTCCGAGCTACGCGCTCGCGCAGTCGATCCCGCTGCGTTCCAACGACGGCAAGGTCCAGATGGGCCAGATCAGCCTCATGTACAGCCTGGAGACCGGCAAGAGCTGCGGCGTGGTGATGAAGACCCGCCAGATCGGCCGGGCGACGTACACCTCGGTCACCGTCGGCAAGAAGCCCAAGAAGCCCACCAAGCCGGTGAACTGGAAGGAGGACGCGGGCGACTTCCGGTACTACGCCGGCCCCGTGTACGCCAGCGGCACCCCGGCCTGCGTGCGGGTCGGCGGCTACATGCACGTCCCCCACGGCCGCGAGGGCATCTACGTCGAGCCGGGCTGGGAGGGCTGCTCCTAGCAGCGGCCCAGATCCGCACCCCGTTCTCCAAGTTGTCGCCACCCCTCGGCAACAACTTGGAGAACGGGGTGCGGGGCCGGACGCTTGGGCGGGCGCGCACCGGCTTTGCAGGGGTTCCGCGCCCGAAACGCACACAAATGCGACGCTGAGCGGCAACTTGTCGCGTGCGCCTCCTAGGTTGCGTCCATGACGCGGAAGGCATCGGGGACGCTCCTCGTCGTGCTCCTCGCCCTCACGGCGGCGACCAGCACGGCCACGGCGGATACGCTGGGCGGCCCGCTCCGCGCCGCCACCGACACGCTCGAGGAGCGGATCGCCGCCGAGGGCGGGCTGAGCCGGACCGCGGACGAGCCGTTCCCCGCCCTGCGCCTGGTCAGCCAGCCGGCCGTCCTGCTGCGCGGCCAGACCCACGCGATCGACGCGATCGTCACCAACGCCGGGCCGCAGGACCTCGGCTCCCCCACCGAGACCGCCCCCGCCGGCTTCGGCGGCGCGGTCCGCCTGGAGGACCTGCTCCCGCCCGGGATCGCCGCGGGCTGGCAGACCGAGAGCCCGGGCTGGACCTGTGACACCACCACCCCGGCCTGCACCACCACCGCGCCCGTCCTGGCCCCGGACGCCTCCACGCCGCCCCTGCGCCTCACCTTCACCGTCGCCGACGACGCGCCGCTGGACCAGGCCGGCGCCCGCTGGACGATCCGCAGTCGCGGGTGGCATCCGCACGACGGCCGCGCCGAGCTCGTCGGCGCCCCCACCCCGACGCACGCCGCGGTCCAGGCCCTTCCGGCCGTCGCCTCCGGCCGGCCGGCCGCCGCCGACCCCTACCTCGCCGCCAACTGGACGACCCCGCCGCGCGCCGGCGGGCACGGCCCCCTGCGCGTCGACCTGCGCAACGACGGCCGCGTCGCGCTGGCCCGCGGTGCCGCCGTCCGCGTCGTGCTGCCCCGCGGCGCCCGGGCGCGCGCCGGACACGGTCGCGGCTGGCGGTGCACGACGGGCGCGGCGCCCCGCTGCCGCCTCGACCGCGCGATCGCCGGCGGGAGGAGGGCGAGCGCCGTCACGCTCGACGTCGCCCTCGCCCGCTCCACCGCGGGCCGCACCCTGCGGGCGCGCGTGGTCGCGACGGGCCGCTCCCACGACGGCCCGGATGGCCGGACGGGGCGGTCCGTGCGCGACACGGCGGCGGCGAGCACGCCGGTCGGCGCGCCCCTGCGGGTCGGCGCCCGCCCCAGCCAGCGCACCGTGTTCGAGGACCTCACGGTCATCGACGTCCACGGCCGCCGCAGCGCCGAGCACGCGACCGTCGTCGGCCTGGAGGGCGCGGTGCGGCCCGCCGACGCGACCGCCGTCCGCGTGCGCTGGACCCAGCTCTGCACCACCCGTCGCGCGGCGCGCGCCGACCGCGGCTGCGGCGGCCGGGTCGTGCCCCGGGTCCGGTGGCGGACCTCCCCCACGCTCACGCACGCCTCGTTCGCCGCCCCCCGGGTCTCCCGCACGACGCGGCTGCGGTTCCGGTTCGCCGCGCGCTCAGGCGGGGGCCGCGCGACCGCCGTCACCGCGGTGCGCATCGTGGACCAGAACGACGCCGTGCTCGATCCCGCCGCGGTCGGGAAGCTCGACCACCGGCTCGGGAAGGCCCCGAAGGTCACCCGGGGCGCGCGGATCCACACCGTCAAGCGCAAGAAGGCCAGCCGCCCCCGCGGCGCCGCGACGCCCCGGGCCCACGCCGCCCGTGGCGCCCGCACATCGCGGTCGACCCCCAGCCGTCCGCGCACCGGCCCGGCCACCCGCGCCGCCCAGCGCACCGCGGGCCGCGCCGCCCGAGCGACCCTGCTGCGACGCGCGCCCGGCGTCCGCCTGCCGCACGCCTCGGCCGCGGCCACCCCGTACGTGAGCGACGCCTGGTGCGCGCTGTACCAGCGGGCGAGCGGTGGGACCGACGACGATCCCAAGCAGGTCAACCTGGCGATCGGCCTCTTCCGCTTCTCCGGCAAGGTCACGCTCACCGGGCCCGACGGCTGCCGGGCGGACGGCGCGGGCCTGCGGCTCGCCGGCGACCTCGTCGCCCAGGGCGAGGACGGCCCGCTTCTCACCCTCGCCGACGTCAACGTGACCGCCGACCGGACGGCGGTGCGGATCGGCGTCGACGACGACACGAAGATCCGGCTTCCCGTCGGGGACGGCACCATCGACCTGGACGTCCCGGCCACGCTCAAGCGGGCGCTGGAGATCCCCTTCCCGACCAGCGACGAGGACGAGGACAACCCCCTCACCCCCAGCGGCACCGTCGCCGCCCAGGGCTTCCCGATCCCCCTCCCGGGCGGCTGGAGCGGCTCGGTCGCGCTCGGGTTCGACACGCACGAGCGGGACGAGGGCGTCGACGACGTCGCCCTCACCGTATCGGCGACCGCCGTGCCCGCCTCGGGGGAGGGCCGCGTCTCGGCGTTCGGCTCGATCGGCATCGGGCTCAACAGCAGCCGGGAGCTGACCGACGAGCAGTGGGCGGAGCTGATGGAGGGCATGCCCAGCCCGGGCAGCTGGAGCCTGGAGGTGCGCGGCACCGACGTCGTCTCGCTCGGGAACGGCTGCGACGTCGACGTGGAGGGCTCGCTCTCCCGCCAGGGCGACGAGCCGTTGGTCGCCAGCGTGAGCGGCGCGCTGACCAAGCCGTGCCGCGTCTCGAGCGCCGTCACCGTCGACGCCGCCCGCGTGGCGTGGGGCACCAAGAGCGGGCTGTCGGTCAGCGGCGAGCTCACGGCGAAGCTGCCGCGCCTGGCCGACCCGATCCACGGCTCGCTCTCGGGCACCTACGAGAGCGCCGGCGCGTGGAGCCTGGCCGCCGAGCTGGACCCCGTCACCTGGAGCCCGGCCGCCGGCGTGGACGTGCGCTCCGGGCTGAAGGGCACGCTGCGGCGGGCGTCGGGCAAGACGCTCTACGCGCTCACCACCGAGTTCGGCGTGGCGGGGATCCCGGGCGTCACCGTGACCGAGGGACGCATCGCGGTGACCAACGACTGCCGCGCCGCGGTGTTCGAGACGTGCCGCGACGGCGAGCTCAACGTGGCGGCGCAGGCCACCGCGACGTTGCCCGCGGGGGACGGCCTCGGCCTCCCCCGCTCGATCGCGATCGGCGGCGCGCTGAACGTCAAGACCGGCGACTTCACGCTCGACGCCCGGTTGAAGGGCTGGCGGTACGGCTCCCTCACGGTCGAGGATGCGGTCGTCTCGCTCGGCACCGTCGACGGCAAGCGCCGGCTGTCGATCGACGCCACCGCGGACGTGGGGACGTTCGTGCGCGGGGCCCACCTGCAGGCCGATCTCGGGAGCGGCCTCTTCCTGTTCTCGGCCGAGCACGCCGAGGCCGGTGGCTTCCACGTCGACGACCTGACGCTCGCCTACTCCACCGCCGCGCACGAGTTCACGCCGCTCGGCCGCGACGAGCCGGTCACGCTGGCGGCCAAGACGTTCACCGCCTTCGGCTCGGTGCAGCCCTCGGGCGGCCTCAAGAGCGCGCTGAGCTCCCTCCAGATCGAGGGGTCCCTGGAGCTGACGGGCGAGGTCGGCTTCGACGACGGCTTCCACCTCAAGGGCGGGCTTCAGGTCCGTGCCGGCGCCTACCTGCTCGGCGGCGCCGACCCGACCCAGCTCTCGCTGCGTTGGCGCCGCCTGTCGATGGCGATCGACGTGAGCGTGGGCGGCGACAGCGGGGCCCGCGTGGCCCTCAGCGCCGGCGGCGCGTTCACCATGCACGTGCCCGCCCGCAACGGCGAGGGCGCCGGGCAGGACCTGCAGCTCAGCGTCACGGGCGACATCGGCGTGAGCGCCACCGCGGGCTTCGAGGCGAGCATCGCCGCCCGGCTCGACAGCCCGTGGGTGGACGCCTTCGGCTGGGAGGGCTTCACGGTCAAGCGCTTCGGTCTCAGCGTCGGCGTCTCCAACGGCGCGCCCACGTTCGGGTCCGACGGCGAGTTCGCGTTCGGGGCCAAGCTCGCCGAGGGGCTCGGCGCGAGCGGCGGCATGACGACGGCGTTCGCGCTGCAGATCAGCCCCACCAAGCCGTGTCTGCAGGGCTCGGTGGGCACCGAGGACGGCGGCACGGCCCTCAACCCGGGCCGCAAGGACGTGCTGCTCGTGCGGTCCGCCTCGCTGATCGTCGCCCCGCGCGGCTGCGGCAGCCAGCCGGCCCGCATCGGCTTCGGGTTCGACGGCGCCGTGATGGGGACCCCGGTCCGCGTCGACGTCGACGTGACGCCGCGGCCGTTCTCCCTCCGCGGCGCGGCCACCATCGGCGCGTTCTCGCTCGGGGGCGGCCGGATGACGTTCAAGAAGACCGAGCTCTCGCTGCTGATCGACCCGAGCGCGTCGCGCTACGAGTTCGACCTCGCGGGCGGGATCGACGTGCTCGGCACCTCGGTCGCCGTCGACGCGCACCTGCGCGCCGACGCCGGGAGGATCTCGCTCGACTTCGACGGCCGCGTCGACCGGCTGTCGCTCGGCCCGGCCCAGATCCCCTCCGCCCGCGTCCAGCTCAGCGCGCTCTACACCAAGGAGCGCGGCCTGGAGCGGCTGAACGTGTCGCTGGCGGCCGAGGCCGAGCTGCTCGGAGCCCGCCTGAGCGGCTTCACCGGCACCACCGCGAAGCCGACCCCGAGCGGGCCGGCGACGTTCGCGCTCGACTACGCCGGCGGAGCGGTGAACAAGCTCTCCGGGCGGATGATGCTCTCGGGCCGCTGGGGTGGGGACTTCGTGCAGCTGCGCGTCCTCGGCGATCTGGACTACCAGCCGGGCCGCACGCTCCGGGTCGAGGCCGCGGGCGCGCTGGACCTCGGGTCCTCGTCGGTGAGCGCCCGGGTCGCCTACGACTCGGGGGCGCGGACGCTCGCCGTCGACGCCGCCCTGAAGCTCGTGGGCTCCGACTGCTTCCGGGTCGCGCTCGCCGCCCACCTGTGCGCGACCGCCGACTTCTCCCTCAAGGGGAGCCTCGCCCTCACCCCCAGCTCGTGGCGGATGACCGGCGACCTGGCGGTCGACGTCGCCGGCCGCTACGTCCTCTCGGTGTTCGGCGCGGAGCTCGTCGACGCGGGCGCGACGATCGTCAAGGGCCGCGCCGGCTTCGAGGCCGCGAACCGGCCACCGATCCGGGCCTACGTCGACGCCGAGCTGCTGGGCATCTTCTCCTTCTCCCTCGACGCGAAGATCTCGTGACCCATCGCCACCTCCTCCCCCTGCTGACCGCCGCCGCGCTCGCCTTCGCGATCGCCGCCCCGTCGGCCCCGGCCGCGTCCCCCTCGACCGACGACGGCCGGCCCGGGCCCGGCCGGGCGTGGCAGCCCGGCGAGGTCGTCGTGCGCTTCGCCCCCGGCCTGAGCGACGCGCGGCGCCTGCGGATCCTCGCGCGGGTCGGGGCGACGCGGCGCTCGCCGCTGTCGTTCCCGGGGACCGAGCTGGTCGTCGCGCCGCGGGGCGCGACGGTCCCCGGCACCGTCCGCGCCCTGGAGCGCCGCCCGGGCGTGCGCTGGGCCGAGCCCAACTACGCCGCCGCCGTCCCCGTCTCCCCCGGCACCCGGGCCGCGGCCACGCCGGCGCCGCGCACGGCGGCTCCCCGGGCCGCGACGACCCGCGCCGCCGCGGCCGCCAGCGACCCGTTCTTCGCGGGCAGCGCGATCCGCAAGCTCTTCTCGTCCGACTCCCGCCGCGGCCACGGGCAGTGGGGGCTGCGTCGCATCGGCGTGGCCAAGGCGTGGAGCGCGCTGAAGGCGCCCGGCCGCTGGCTGGACACGACGGTCGCGGTGCTCGACAGCGGCATCGACTTCGCCCAGCCCGACTTCGACCCGGCCCGCTTCATCAAGGTCCCCGCCGGCACCACGTACCCCGGCACCGCCCTGCCCATCCGGCAGGACGCGCTCGACCAGAGCCCGACCGCGCCGCACGGGCACGGGACCGGCACCGCCGGCGTGATCGGGGCCACCGTGGACAACGGCATCGGCATCGCCGGCGTGAACCCGCGCAGCCGGATCCTCGCCCTCGCGACCGGCAACGCGGCGATCACGGCGGAGGCCATCCGGTACGCGGTCGATCAGGGCGTGACGATCATCAACTGGAGCTCGGCGTACGACACGCCGGAGGGATACGGGGGCAAGATCCCCACCACCGACGGCACCGTGAAGGTGTTCGCCGAGGCCCTGCGGTACGCACGAGACAGCGGAGTGCTCGTCGTCGCCGCGGCCGGCAACGAGAGGGCGGACGTCAAGGGACAGCTGCACGGCGTCTACGACGACACGACGACGTACACGAGCCCCTACTACTCCCTCCCCTGCCGCGACCGGGCCCTGTTCGCCAACCTCCTGTGCGTCGCCGCGACCGACGGCAGCGAGAAGCTGGCGTGGTTCTCCAACTGGGGCGACCCCGAGGTCCAGGTCGCCGCGCCCGGCGCCGAGATCATCGTCCCGACGGTGGCCGATCCCAAGTTCGTCAACGCGTTCCCCGGCATGCAGCCGGGCCTCCAGACGGCCAAGGAGCTCGCCGATCCGGCGTTCGGCTCCCTCGCCACCCTGTTCCCCGCCACGGCGACCAGCCCGCAGATCAACGGGAAGTTCGACCGCAGCGGCGTCTTCGTCCGACGGGACCAGCTGAAGTCGCCGTTCGCCCTGGAGAACGGGACGTCGTTCGCCGCTCCCATCACCGCGGGGGCGTTCTCGCTGCTGGAGGCGTGCCTCGGCGTCCCCACCCTCGCCCAGCGGCAGGTCAAGGGGGCCCAACCCTGGTACGACACGCTGCTCGACGCGATGAGGACCAAGGGCGTGCGCAGGGAGTTCAAGAGCCTGTTCGGCCGGCGCACCGAGCCCCTGAAGGACAAGGTCGACTGGGACGGGCGCATCGACCTGGATCTCCTCTTCGGCTTCTACGGCCCGAAGTGCGTCGCGAAGCCCAACCCGTAGGGTAGATTCCGCGCCTCGCGGCACAGCGGGAAACGGGAGAGGGGAAGCCACATGCAGCGCACGATCGACGTCGCCGGAGCACGCCTCGAGGGCCGCGCGTCCATCGCCTGGAGCGCGACGGCGGTGGCCTGCCTCCTCGCCGGCCTCCTCGCGAGTGCCCTCGTGCTCGTCGCCGACGCCTCGGCCGCGAAGGCGCGGGCCGGCCGCACGTTCCACGTCGACTGCGCCAAGGGGAAGGACGGCGCCTCCGGCACCTCCGCCGCGCGCCCGTGGCGGACGCTGGCCAAGGCGAGCCGGGCCGCCCTGCGCCCCGGCGACTCCCTCCTCCTCAAGCGGTCGACGCGGTGCCGCGGGGTGCTCGAGCCCCACCGCTCCGGCACGAAGGGCCGCCCGATCGTGGTGGGCGCGTACGGCAAGGGCAGCCGCCCCGAGCTGAACGGGGCGGGGGCGCGCGCCGCGATCGTGCTGCGCGACGTGCAGGGCTGGACGATCCGCGGCCTGGCCATCCGCAACCCCGGCCCGGTCACCGAGATCGGCGTGCTGCGGTCCGCCATCCAGATCGAGAACGACCGCCTCGCCGTCGCGTCCGGGTTCACGATCGAGGACAACGTCATCACCGACGTCGCCACCTCCAAGGTCGCACCGGCGGGCACCAACGCGATCAACTACGGCAAGGACAGCGGCGGCATCCTGCTCAAGGCGGCCACCGACAAGGGCTTCGCCGACGTCCTGATCGCCCGCAACCGGCTGACGGACGTAGCGCGAGAGGGCATCGTCGTGCGCGGCGGCACGCTCACCAAGCGCCTGGTCATCCGCGACAACGCGCTGAAGCGGATCCAGGGCGACGGCGTCGTGGTGGTGCGCGCGAGCAAGGCCCTGGTGGAGCGCAACGTCCTCGACGGGTTCAACACGCGCGGCATCGTCTCCAACGCCGGCATGTGGGCCTACCACTCCACCGACGTGACGTTCCAGTTCAACGTGGTCTCCCACGGCGCCAACGGCGACCTGGACGGCACCGCCTACGACATCGACGGCGGCAACGAGCGGCTGGTGTTCCAGTACAACCTCAGCCGCGAGAACGCCGGTGGCTTCCTGATGATGTGCGGCGACCAGGGCACCCAGTCGGGCCACAGCATCGTCCGCTACAACGTCAGCCAGGACGACGCGCTCTCCGAGCAGGGCGTGGTGCGCGCGCCGCCGTGCGGCAACGAGCAGGACATCCAGATCTACAACAACACGATCGTCACCAGCGACCCGAGCGGGAAGTACCTGCTGCGCAACGTCAACGGGTCGTCGCTGGTGGTGCGCAACAACCTCTTCGTCAGCACGGCCAAGCCGGCGCTGATCGAGGACTCCTGGTCGATCTGGGACACCAACCTCTTCGCGAACGTGAGCTGCAAGTTCGGCCTCCAGGTCTCGCACGGGATGGTCGGCGACCCCCGCTTCGTGGCGCCCGGCAAGGCGACGTCGCTCACCACCGCCGGCGGCTACCGCCTGCGGCAGGGCTCGCCCGCCCTGGCCGCCGGCGCGGTGATCCCCGGCAACGGCGGCCGGGACTTCTTCGGTAACGACGTGTCGCCGACCGCCCGCCCGAACCTCGGGGCCTACCAGGGCCCGGGCGTGACGCCGGGGGGCGGCGCCCAGCCGGTCACCGCCCCGGGGTGCGCCTCGTAGGCCCTGACGCTACCCGAGGCCGATCAGGCCACTCGGCGCGCCGTTCGTGCCGTTGCCCGCGATGCGGTTGTTGTTGAAGGAGAGGATCTGGGCGCTGTTGCCGATCGCCAGCCCGATGAGGTTGTCCGTGACGTCGGTGGACGACAGGCGGACCAGCGCCGTGGCCCCGTTCGAGAGCACGCCCATCTGGTCGCTGTTGGTGATCGAGCTGTCCGAGATGAGCGCGGAGGCCGTCTGGGTCGTCCCGGCGACGACCACGCCGTAGATGTTGTTGTCGAGGCTGGTCCCGCGGATCGTCGCCTTCGCGGTGCCGGAGCCGGACGGCTGGACGACGACGCCGGTGCCCGTGGTGCCGCCGGCGTAGTTGTTGAAGATCTCCGAGTCCGTCACGACGAGCCGGGCGTTCGCGTTGCTCGGCTCGAAGTCGATCCCGGCGAAGTTGTAGCCGAAGATCTCGGTGTCCTGCACGCGGAGGGTGCCCACCTGGAGGACCCGGACGCCGTTCGGGCTGTTGTTCGCCAGCCCGTTCAGCTCCAGCCCCAGGAGCGTCACGCGGTCGTTGGCGCCAGCGTTGACGATGATGCCGTTCGTGCCCGAGGTGAGCACGCCGCCGATCGAGCCCCGCGCCTTGATCGTGATCGACTTCGTGATCGTGACGGCGCCGAAGCCGCCGGGGTCGAGCACGTTGATCTCGCCCTTGGCCGCCGTCTTGGAGATCGCGCCGGCGAACGTCTTGCAGGGCGCGGTGCGGCTGCACGGGTTGGCGTCGTCCCCCACCCCGGAGACCCAGGTGCGTGTGGCCTGGCCGAAGGCCGCGGACGGCAGGACGAGGAGGGCGACGGCCGCGGCGACGAGCGCGGGGCCGTAGGGGGAGACGTTCCAGATACGTTGGCGCACACGGTCAGCCTAATTACCCACACAAGCGCCAACGCGCCAAACTAGCCATCGGCGTCACGGTGTCGCAGGTCTCACGACTTCCCCTTCTTCTTCCTCTTCGCCTTCTTCAGCTTCACGGTCGTCCTCGCCGTCTTCGTCGTCGGGGCGAACGCGCCGGAGGTGCTCGTCACGCCCACCGTCGTGGTGAGGGGCAGCGACGTCTTCCCCGCGGCCGCATACAGCTTCAGCAGCGCCCGGGCCGCCTTCGTCAGCTTCACCTTCACGGTCGCGCGCTTGCCGGCCGCCACCGTGCCGGAGTAGGACCCGACGGCGAACGTGCGCAGCTTCACGCCCTTGCGGGACGGGCCGGCGCCGTGGCCGACCTTGCGCGTCTTGGCCGCCGTGGTGGCGATGGCCCGCAGCTGCGGCAGCCCCTTGGTGGCGTGCAGGTAGGCCTTGCCGTCGGCCGGATGGATCGCCGCGGCCCGGAACGAGCCGAGCGGGACGTCCACGTCGATCGGCTTGAGCAGCCCGATCCGCAGGTACTTGCGCCGCGTGGGCGTGAACTGCTCGACGGCCGCGTTGACGACGTGCAGGCGGCTGTTGTGGTCGCGCACCGAGGCGAGCAGGCTGCGGGAGGCGATCTCCTCGACCGTGAACCGGTTGGGGAAGCGACCCGCCCCGCTGGGCTCGCGCTTCATGAGCGCCGCGATCTCGTGGTCGATCGCCTCGCGCCGCGCGACCTCCCCCCGGAACGCCGCGTCGAACAGGTCGACCACGAGCCGCTCGTCGGCCGACATATCGACCCGGATGCGGCAGGCGGGCGGGGTGATCTCGATCTCGGGCGCCGGCTTGCTTCCGCCGGGCTTCGGCCGCTCCTCGCTGCGCGTGGACGCGGTCCGCGCGGAGGTGCCGTCGCCGGCGCACGCGACCTGGACCTCGGTCGTCGTCGCCGTCGCGTCCCACACGCGGGTCAGCTTGGCGCCGGTCGAGAACACCGAGCAGGTCACGCCGACGTTGCCGACGCAGATGGTCAGCGGGGCGGACTGCGGCGGCAGGTTCGTGCACGCCCCGATCACGTTGGCCACGCACGTCTGCACCGGGTCGATGCCCGGCAGCTGCCCCTCGCACGCCGGCAGGGGACTCGGACCGCACTGCACCGCGGGGTCGCCGCCGGGGACCTGCCCCTCGCAGGCCGGCAGCGGGCTGGGACCGCACACCACGGTGGGATCGCCGCCCGAGGAGCCGGACGGCACCGGCGAGGTGGTGTCCCCCGTGGAGCCCTCGTGGACCGCGCTGCCCAGGTAGATCGCGGTGACCGGGACCTTCTGCCCTGCGCCGAGGCTGGCGTTGTCGTAGGCGATGGGGCCGCAGGTCGCCACCGACGGCGAGCTCGCGGAGGTCGTCAGCTGGCAGTTGCCGCCGTGCAGCGTCCCGTCGCTGGCCGACAGCTGGACCGTCCCGGTCGGTGCGGTCGCGCCGGGCCGGGCGTCGTGGTCGCCGACGATCGCCGTGCACGCGAAGGGATCGCCGGGGTTCGGCCCCCGGTTGCAGGTCACCGCGGTCTGGGAGGCCCGCCGGGCGTCGCCCGCGGGAGCGGTGGGATCGGTGGTCGGCGTCCCGTCGAAGGACGTGAACAGCTCGGGGTGCGACCGCGCGACGTCGCACAGCGGGCTCTCGCCGCCGATGATCCCGTCGTACCCGTACAGCTCGGTCGAGGCGGGCGGCTCACCGATCGCGCCCGGCTCGCTCGCACGCTGGATGCGCGCGCGGCCCTCGTAGTAGAGGTCGAGCGCCCCCTGGGTGGGCCGGACGAAGGCCGTCGGCCCGCACGTGTAGTACTCGCCGTCCAGGCGGTCGCCGCCCGCGAAGTCGAGCCGGTACACCGTGAACGAGTCGGTGAGCTTCGTCGCCGTGTTGTACGCGTACGGACGGGTGATCATGAACAGCCCGGCGTCGGCGATCGTGGTCGACGCCTTGCTGAACCACGTGAACTGCTGCCCCACCTTCAGGTCCGAGGTGAACAGCCCCTCCGCGTTGTGCGCGTCGCTGTAGGTGCCCGTCCCCAGCGCGCCGCCGTCCGGGTCGTAGAAGTCCCCCGGCGGATCGCTCACCGTCGACCCCGTCAGCGAGAACTTCCACTGGCTGGTCGCGGGCGGCGGGCCGTCCGTGAACCAGGTGGGCCCGGTGAACCCGACGGGCAGGCCGGCCGCGGCGACGGCCGGAAGGGCGAGCGCGGCGAGGAGCACGCCGGCGACGAGGGCAGGGACGAGGCGGAGGCGCACGCGGTCCAGCGTAGGCGCGCGCCGGCCGGCCCACGACCGGCTACGTAAGACCTACGTACGTGCTGGCCCGATCGTCGTCCGGCCGGAGTCAGGCGGAGCGGCCGCGCCGCGTCCAGGCCCGTGGACCCCGCCGCGGCGGGGCGTCCAACGGCAGCCGCGGGGCCAGCCATGCCGCGACCTCGCCCGGCAGGGCGATGCTGCCGTCCAGCAGCGGGTTCGCGCGGGGCGACGAGGTGTCGAACAGCCAGTGGTAGTGCGCGTGCAGCAGCTCCGCCGGCTTTTCGGGCAGCTCGACCCACGAGTGCAGCGGGACGTTGATCCCCGGATCGAGCGGGCCGATCTGCACGCCCAGGCTCGCCGCCGCGACCGACACCACGGCCTGCGCCGAGCCCCACCACTCGCTGCCGGCGACGCCGACGTCCCCCACGCCCGCACGCACGTTCAGCCCCCGGCCCGCGTGCGGACGCAGGTCGTCGGCGACGCTGCGACGGAACAGGGCGTCGGCGTGCGCGAACAGCCCGGCCTCCCGGCGGGCGGCGACGAACCCGCCGTTGTGGGTGGCCCGGACCCGGGTGCCGTCCACCGTGGCCCGCACGAACGGCAGGGCGTCCACACCCACCCCGGCGAGCGCGCAGAGCGCGAGCCAGTACGGCTCGTAGTCGTCGCCGGGGCCCGTGCTGCCCATGCCCTTCACGTCGACCGGCCGCGCGCTGGCCGCCCCGTCCGCGCACAGCGGTCCGAGGTCGCCGAGGAACACCGTGTCGGAGTCCAACTGGACGAGCACCTCCGGTCCCGGACGCCCCTCCAGGGTGGCGAGCGCGTGCACGCGCCAGGAGGTCGGGTAGGCGGGGCAGGGTCCCTCGACGTCCAGCTCCAGGTACTCGGCGCCGAGCCGGCGGAGGGCCCGCACGGTCGCGCGCGACGGCCGGCGAGCGGCCCGCGGCGAGACCACGGTGACCGCGGCGCCCGCGTGCCGGCCGCCGAACCGGCGCAGGCTCTCGACGAGCAGCACGGACTGCGGCTCCAGCAGCCCGGACTCGACGAGCAGCGCGAACTCCACGGGCGTGTCCGATGACCCGGGGGGCGCCATGGCGCCGGACGGTACCGGACGGGCCGCGGGTACGATGACGCATGGCTCCCGTGCGGATCGCGCCGCTGCTCGTGACCGGCATGCACCGGTCGGGGACCTCCGCCCTGGCCCGCCTCCTCGCCGGCGCCGGGCTGGACCTCGGCGACGCCCTGATGGCCGGGCGGCTCGACAACCCGCTCGGCTACTACGAGGACCTCGGGTTCAACGACCTCAACCGCGCGCTGATCACCGCGGGCGTAGGCGGCGACCCCCGCCTGACGCCGGACTGGGCCTTCGCGGACCGCATCGACCCCGACCGGCTCGCGCCGCTGCGGCCCCGCGCCGCGGCGCTGCTGGCCGAGCACGACGGGCGCGGCCGCGCGTGGGGCTTCAAGGACCCCCGCACGGCCGTGCTGCTCGACTTCTACGCGGAGCTGGTTCCCGACGCGCGCCACCTGTTCGTGTACCGCGCGCCGTGGGACGTCCTGTCGTCGATCCTGCGGACCCAGGAGCGCACGCTCCAGGGTCGCGCCGACGTCGCAGTGCGCGCCTGGCAGACCTACAACGAGCGTCTGCTCGCCTTTCGCGAACGCCACCCGGGCCGGACCGCGCTCGTGCACGTCGACGCCGTCGCCCACCGGCCGACCGAGGTGCTCGCCGTCGCCCAGGCCCAGCTCGACGGGCTGGCCCCCATCGTCCTCCAGGAGGCCGGAGCGCGGGACGCGTTCGACGACGCCCTCCTGCACCGCGACGATCCGTCGTCCCCGCTCGCCGAGCTGCTCGCCGCCGACCATCCCGAGGCCCTGGCGCTGTACGCCCGGCTGGAGGCGTCCGCCGACCTGGCGGGCACGCCCACCGCAGTGGATCGCTTCCCGCGTGACGTCGAGGTGGTGGGGACGCGGGCGACCACGCCCCTGAGCCTCGTGCTCGTCGGCGGGGCGACCGTGGGGCTCCACGACGCCGACTTCCTGGCCCGGCCCACCGCCGACGTGCCGCCGGCCGTGGCCGCAGATGCCGGGGTCGACCAGGTCCCGGGCGACCTGCTGGCCGTCGCGTTCGAGACCACGCCCGGTCCCGCGGCCGTCTCGGCCGCCGTCGACGCGTTCCGCGCCGACGCGGAGCTGGGCGCCGTCCTCCTCGCAGCGGGCGGCGCGCTCGCCCCGGCGGTCCCCCACGACCCGCTCGCCGCGGCCGAGCCCCACGCGGGCATCGTGCTGCGGCGGGGCGCCTGGCTCGCCGTCCGCGGCTTCGCGGCCGGGCGGCCGGCCCCCGGCTTCGAGGCGTGGACCATGGTCGCGGCCTGCGCGGCCCGCGGCATCCCCACCGCCCGGATCGCGGGGGCGCTGCCCCGGGTCGCCTCGCCGCCAGGCGAGGCGGACGCGGCCCGGCAGGCCCTGCTGGAGCGCCATCCCGCGCTGACCGCCCGGCGGATGCTCGTCGCCGAGGCCGCGCTCGATGTGCGGGAGCGCGAGCTCGCGCAGGCCCAGGCCGACCGGGACCACCTCGCCGAGCAGCTCGACGCCGTGCGGTCGGCCCGGGCGTGGCGGCTGGCGGTGGGCTGGTGGCGCGTCCGCGACCGGCTGCGCCGGTCGGGCACGCGGGTGCTCAGCCGGCGGTGACGGGCTGCACGGCCGGCATCGCCGCGATCTGCGCCCGCAGCCCGGTCCGCAGGTCGACCTCGGGCCGGTAGCCCAGGTGGCGGCGGGCCAGCGACAGGTCCGCGGCGGTGACCGACGGCTGCGCGGGGGCCGGGGCCGAGTACGTCCGGATCGTCCCGCCCGTGAGCTCCTCGATCGTCCGGCAGGCGCGCGCCAGCGGGATCGCCTCCCCGCCCGACACGTTGTAGACGGGGGCCGTGCCCCGCCGCCAGGCGAGGATCGTGCCCCGCACCGCGTCGTCGACGTAGGTGAAGTCCCGGGCGACCGCGTGCTCCTGGTACATCGGCGCGGTGGCACCCGTGCGCGCCGCCGCCGCGAAGCGCGCGAACGCCATGTCGGATCGCTGGTGCGGGCCGTAGACCGTGAAGAGACGCACCACGGTGCTCCGCTGCCGCGCGCCGAGGACGACCCGCTCGGCCGCCCGCTTGCTCTCGCCGTAGGCGGTGAGCGGCACGGCGGCGTCGGTCTCCTGGGACGGACCCCGCCTCCCCCCGTCCCCGTAGACCGACGATGTCGAGGCGAACACGAGGTCGGGCACGCCGGCCGCGTCGGCGGCCGCCACCACCCGGGCGGTCGTGGTCACGTTGCCGCGCCGGAGCGCATCCACGTCGAGCTCGCGCGCGCCCGGACGGCCGGCGAAGTGGAAGATCGCCCGCGCTCCCGCGGCAGCCCCGGCGAAGGCGGGGTCGGCCACGTCCAGCTCGAGGAGATCGAAGCCCGGGTCGTCGACCAGCTCCGCGAGCCGGGCGGACGCGAGCGCGCGCGTGTCGCCGCCGCGGTGGTCGTCGACGCCGACGACGCGGTGCCCGTCCGCCCGCAGCGCCCGGACCAGGTGGGAGCCGATGAACCCGGCCGCCCCGGTCACCACGACGTGCGCGCCGCGGTCACGTCCCATGCAGCAGCCGCTCCCAGGCCGGAAGGTCCAGGGTCTCCGGCCGGGCCGGCCGGCCCGCCAGCAGCGTCGCCCACCGCCGCGTGAACCGGCGGTGCGCCTCGCCCGCGGGGTCGCCGGCGGGACGCTCGGAGCCGGAGACGAGGCTCTGGGGCTGCAGCAGGACGCGGCGGCCGGCGTCACGCACGCGCAGGCCGTAGTCGACGTCGGCGAGCCCCGGGTCCAGGGCGGGGTCCAGGCCGCCGAGCCGCCGGAAGAGCCCGGTGCGGGTGGCGAGGAGCCGGGCCGACACGAAGTCGACGTCGCGCACCGCGCCCGTGAGCGCCGGGCTCGCCGGCGCGATGCCCCGGCCCGCCGCGGCGAGGCTGCCGTCGGCGAACACGATCCCGCCCGCCTCCTGGATCGTCCCGTCGGCCGCCAGCACCACGGGGCCCACGACGCCCACCCCGGGATCGCGCAGGGTGCGCACGAGCGGACGCAGCCACCCGGCGGCCGGGCGCGTCTCCCCGCCGAGGAGGACGAGGACGCCGCCGCGCGCCGCGTCCGCCGCCCGGTTGAGCGCGGGGACGCCGCCGGGACCGGCGTGCAGGATCTCGATCGCGCCCGTGACCGGCACGTGCGGCACCGGTCCGTCGTGCGCCTCGCCGTGCACGACGATGGTGACCTCGGGCCGCCGCGCGGCCGGCGTGCGCATCCACTCGACCGCCACGCCGCCGTCCGCCGCCCAGGTCACGACCACGTCGCGGGCCACCCGCCGGGCCTCCGCGAGCGTGGCCGCGGCCGGCGTGGCGCCGAGCACGACGATGTCCACGCCCCGGTCGGGGTGGGCCAGCCGCTCGCCCGCCGGCCCGAAGACCACGGTGTTGCGCGCGGGCGCGTCGGGGCGCGCGTCGCGGACGGGAGCGTCGGTGATCCGCGGACGCACCCGCATCGTCCCGGTCCAGTCGAGCAGCGACGGGTCCTCGACGCCGGTCAGCCACCGGTAGAGCTCCAGGAACGCGTCGAACGCCTGCTCGTCCACGAGCCCAGCGTCGCACATGTAGCCTCAGCGAGATGAGCCGGGCGGACCAGCTGAGCGTCGTCACCCCGGTCTCGCGCCCGGAGCTGCTGCCGCTCATCGCCCCCTCGGTGCCCGCCGGCGCCGAGTGGGTCCTGGTGACCGACGGACCGCTCGCGCTGCCCGCCGGACTGCGGCCGCACGTCGCGATCGAGGGCCCCCGCACCGGGCGGTGGGGCGACGTGCAGCGGCAGGTCGGCCTGGAGGCGGCGAGCCGCCCCTACGTGACGTTCCTGGACGACGACAACCTGATGGTCCCCGCGCTGGCGGACCTCGTCATCCCCCACCTGGAGGCCACGGGCGCTGCCGGCGCCGTGTTCGGCCTGCTCTACCGGCACGAGGGAGGGTTCCTCATCTGGCCTCCACCGCTGCGGGTGGAGCGTTCCCAGGTCGACACCGCCATGTTCCTCGGCCGGACCGAGGCGGCACGCCGCGTGGGCTGGCCCGACCTGGACGGCGGCGCGTGGCCGCACCTCGCCGGGCAGCGCTGCGGCGACTACGCCTTCATCTCCTCGTTCGACGAGCAGGAGGGGCTGACGCGCGTTCCCGCGATCCTGGGCTTCCACGACGGGGTGGCGAGCGTGCGGGCCTTCGAGCCGGAGCTGCACGCCGCGCTGGAGCGGGACGAGGACGTGGGCGAGCGGCTCCTGTCCTGCCTGCACCGCCACATGGTGCAGGCGGACTCGCCGCCCTGGTGGAAGGGCCGGCGCACGCTGCAGACCGCTCCGGCGGCGCCGCCGTCCCCCGGCTCCCCCGTCGTCCCCGCGCTGCTGGAGCTGGCGGGCACGGCGCGCGAGGGCAGCTCGGTCCCGGCGCAGCGCGCGCACCTCGCCGCGCTCGTCCGCGACCTGGCGGGCGACCGGCCCGGGCAGCCCGTGAACGTGCTCGAGGTGGGCTTCAACGTGGGGCTGGGCGCCGCCGCGCTGCTCGAGGCGTCGGCGCAGGCGCACGTCCTCAGCTGCGACCTCGCCGAGCACCCCTACGTCGTGCCCTGCGCCGACCTCCTCCGTGCCCGGTTCCCGGACCGCCTGCACCTGGTGATGGGCGACAGCCGCGAGACGCTGCCCCGCCTCGCCGCCGCGACGGGCGCGCGCTTCGACCTCGTGATCGTCGACGGCGGCCACGACGAAGCGACCTGCCGCGCCGACGTGCTCAACGCCCGCCGGCTGGCCTCCCCCGGCGCGCTCGTCGTGGTCGACGACCTCATGCCCCACAAGGCGTACGGCATCGGGGTGTGGACGGCCTGGAACGGGTTGCTGCGCGACGGGACGCTGGAGCTCGACGCGGTGTGGGGCGCCCGACCCGGGGCGACCGTCGCGGAACGCGACGCGGGCGATCCGCCCGAGGCGTTCGAGCGCCGGTGGGGCGTGGCGCGCTACCGCCGCGCCGCCTGACGCCCCCTCAGGCCCCGAGCGCGTCCGATCCGAAGGAGATCGTCCGGATCACCGGCTCGCCGGCCTGGTCGGAGGCGTCGAGGTCGACCTCGGCGACGATCGCGAAGTCGTGGTGCCCCTCCGGGTCGTCGACGATCTGGCGAACCGTCCAGCGGCGCTCGCCGCCCGCCCCGGCGTTCCGGTCGATGAGCAGCAGTTGCGGCGACCGGGCGTCCGGGCCCGCGCCCATCGACTCGTACTCGTCCCAGTAGGCGGTCAGCGCCTCCTCCCAGGCGGCCTCCCCCATCGCGACCCGGCCGGGCGGCTCGGTGAGCGCGGCCGACGCCGCCTCCAGCTGCGCGAGCCCGTCCCAGCGGTCCCGGGAGGCGAGCTGGACCTTCTGGAACAGCGCGTTGCGCACCATCACGGTGAACGTGCGCTCGTTGGCGGTGAGCGGCCGGGCGGGCGGCGGCGGGGCGCCGGCCGCCATCGCGGCCGAGGCGCGCTCCACGGACTCGGGATCGGTCAGCGCCTCCCACTCGTCGAGCAGGCTGGAGTCGGTCTGGCGGACCGTCTCCCCCAGCCACTCGATGATCTCGTCCAGCTCGTCGGTCTTCACCTGCTCCGGCACGGTCTGGCGCAGGGCCCGGTAGGCGTTGCTCAGGTAGCGCAGCACGAGCCCCTCGGAGCGGGCGAGGCCGTAGTGGGACACGAACTCGGTGAACGTGCGGCCCCACTCGTACATGTCGCGCACCACCGACTTCGGGGAGAGGTCGGACTCGCGCACCCACGGATGGGTCTCGCGGAACGTGATCAGCGCGCTGAGCAGCGGCTCGGCCAGCGGCTTTGGATAGGTGACGTCCTCGAGCAGCTCCATGCGCTCCTCGTACTCGATGCCCTCGGCCTTCATCTCGGCGACGGCCTCGCCGCGCGCCTGCCGGGCCTGGGCCATGAGCACCGGGAACGGGTCGTCGAGGATCGCCTCGACCACCGACAGCACGTCCAGCGCGTAGTGCTCGGACTCCGGGTCGATCAGCGTGAACGCGACGAGGGCGAACGAGGCGAGCGGCTGGTTGAGCGCGAAGTCCTCCTGCAGGTCGAGGGCCAGCCGCAGCGTGCGTCCGTCCGGGTCGGGCGCCGCCAGCCACTCCAGGACCCCGGCGTCGACCAGCTCGTCGCCGAGCTCCTGGGCCTGGCGCGTAAGGCGGTCGCGCCCGCGCGCGTCCTCGTGGTTGTCCTCCATCAGCGCCCGCATCGTCTCCACCGGATCCGCGGGCTGGTTGACGACGTTGAGGATCATCGCGTGGTCGACGCGCATGCGCGAGACGAGCGCCTCGGGCGTCGCGTCGCGCAGCCGCTGGAACGTCTCCTCGGTCCACGACACCGTGCCCTCGGGCGGCTTCTTGACCTGGATCTTGCGCTT
>Ga0164241_10002328_pt1 | contig 20850 bp, 23 predicted proteins | sample OricomyardsoilBY_FD_108780 | JGI IMG/M metagenome (GOLD analysis project Ga0164241, IMG submission 108780) | Backyard soil microbial communities from Emeryville, California, USA - Original compost - Back yard soil (BY) | ecosystem: Environmental > Terrestrial > Soil > Unclassified | place: USA... | reverse complement strand
GCAACTCGGGTAGCGAAGACACGGCCATCGTGATGCGCGGGGCCTCGGCCAACGAGGTTTCGTCCTCGCTGAGCCGCGAGGACGTGGTGCAGATCAGCCAGGCACCCGGCGTGGCCCACAACGACAAGGGAGAGGCCATCCTCTCGGCCGAAACGGTGGTCGCCGCCAACCTGCCCGTCAAGGGCAGCACGACCGGGGACGAGGGTAGCGCTCAGGTGCGTGGCGTCAGCGACGCGGCCTTCGTGGTGCGGCCCAACATCAAGATCGTCGAGGGCAAGAACTTCCAGCCCGGCCTGCGCGAACTCGTCGTTGGCAAGGGCGCTGTACGGCAGTTCGAAGGCCTCAAGGTCGGCGCCACGCTCAAACTTGGCAACCAACCCTGGACCATCGTCGGCATCTTCGCCTCGGGCGACGCGATGGAGTCGGAACTGTGGGGCGATGCCAATGCGGTGAACGACGTCTACCGCCCGGGCGCTGGCGGCAGTCGCAACTCGGCAACGGTCAAGCTCACCAGCCCCGGCGCGCTCAAGGAGTTCCAGAACGCGCTCGAGAACAATCCGCAGCTCAAGGTCAAGGCCAGCACCACGCTGGAGTTCTTCGCCAAGCAGAGCGAGCAGATGACCAAGACGCTGCGGATCATCGGCATCGTGGTGGGTTCCATCATGGCCGTGGGCGCGGTCTTCGGTGCCTTGAACACCATGTTCGCCGCCGTCGCCACCCGGGCCCGCGAAATCGCCACGCTGCGCGCCATCGGTTTCCGCGGCCTGCCCGTGGTCATTGCCGTGATGCTTGAAACCATGCTGCTGGCCCTGATCGGCGGCGCCATCGGCGGCCTGATCGCATGGGCGATCTTCAACGGCTATGAGGCGTCCACCATGGCGGCCGGCTCGGTCGGCAAGCTGAGCTTCAACCTGCGCGTGTCCGGTGGTCTCTTGTGGGAAGGCATCAAGTGGGCCCTGGCCATCGGCTTCATCGGCGGCTTGTTCCCGGCGGTGCGAGCGGCCTCGCTGCCTGTGACGACGGCGCTGCGCGAGTTGTGATTCCGACCCAGCCCTGACCACGATGGACGACACATCCGGTCAGGGCGATGCAGGCTCCGACACCTATCAGGGCGACTGGACTGTTGTTGCGCGCCACCTCTCGCCCACCGAGGCCCACATGCTCTGCTCATGCCTGAACGCCGGTGGCGTGCCCGCCCGGGCGGACGACGTGGAACTGATGCAGGCCCATTCCCTGCTCGCAGCTGCCGTCGGAGGGGCGAGGGTGCGAGTGCCGCTCAACTTTGTGGCCGAGGCCCAGGCCGTGATGGCGGCCTTCAGGCAAGGCGCGTTCGAGATCGATGAAGACTTTGATGTGAATGAATCAGCGGCCGACGAGTAGGCTGCCGTGTCGAAGTAGAGTTCCCTTTCCGGAGGATCAACATGCCCAACACCGTCCGTTTCCACCGCGTCCTCAAGGCCCCGCCGGAGCGTGTCTACCGCGCCTTCCTGGACGCCGACGCCACCTGCAAATGGCTGCCGCCCTATGGCTTCACCTGCCATGTCGAGCACATGGACCCGCAGGTGGGCGGCAGCTTCAAGATGTCGTTCACCAACTTCTCGAACGGCCAGGGCCACAGCTTTGGCGGCACCTATCTGGAATTGGTGCCCGGTGAGCTGATCCGCTACAACGACCGTTTCGACGACCCGAACCTGGCCGGCGACATCATCTGCACGATCCATCTGAAAGCAGTGATGTGCGGTACGGAAATCAACGTCGAGCAGGCGGGTCTGCCCGACGTGATTCCGGTGGAGATGTGCTACCTGGGCTGGCAGGAATCGCTGGCGCAACTGGCCTTGCTGGTGGAGCCGGAGATGCCGGCGGAGTGAGGTTTGGCTAGCCGAACACGGCCAGCAATCTTTCCAACGCCACACGAAACGGCGTCTCCATCAGCGGCAGCGTCGCCAGCATGCCCACCAGGCCGACGGACACCGTGAGCGGGAAGCCGACGGCGAAGATGCCGATCTGGGGCGCCACGCGGGAGATCAGGCCCAGCACGAGGTTGACGAAGAGCAGCATGGTCATCAGCGGCAGGGCAATCCATAGGCCGATGGAGAAGACCTCGGCGCCCCAGGCCTGAGGCTGGGCCGCGCGCAGGAAGTGGAACGGCTCGTCGCCAACCGGGAAGGCGTGGAAGCTCTGCACCAGGGCATTCACCAGCATCAGGTGGCCGTTGATGGCGATGAAGAGGAAGGCCACGATGGTGCCGAAGAAGCGCGAGCTGGCCGTGCCTTGCGCGCCGGTGGAGGGGTCGAAGAAGCCGGCGAAGTTCAGGCCCATCTGCAGGCCGATGATTTCACCGGCGAACTCCAGCGCCGCGAACACCAGGCGCACGGCAAAGCCCATGGCCAGGCCGATGATGAGCTGCTGCGCGAGCAGCAGGGTCAGCATTGGCAGCGAGTCGAGTGGCGTGATCGGCATGTCCGGCAGTGAAGGCTGGGCACAGACCGAGATGAAGATCGCCAGACCGATGCGCACCCGCAGCGGTACCGAGCGGCCGCTCAGGATCGGCATGCCGGCGAACAGGGCCAGGCAGCGGATCGTGGGCCAGAGCAGCGGGTTCAGCCAGGCGAGCAACTGCGCCTCGGTGACGCTGAACATGCTCGTCAGCCCACCACGCTGGGAATCATCATCAGCGTGCGCTGAATGTAGTCCACCAGCTGGCTCATCATCCACGGCCCGGCGATGGCCAGCACCAGCACGGCGGCCACGACCTTGGGCACGAAGGACAGGGTGGCCTCGTTGATCTGCGTGGCGGCCTGGAAAACGCTGACGATCACGCCGACGGTCAGCACCGTCAGCAGGATGGGTGCCGCCACCAGCAGCAGCATGAAGAGACCCTGCTGGCCGAGGGTGAAGACTTGTTGACTGTCCATACAGCTACGTTGCGAAAGAGGCCGCCAAGGAACCGAGCAGCAGATTCCACCCATCCGCCAAAACGAAGAGCATCAGCTTGAACGGCAGGGACACGAGCACGGGCGACAGCATCATCATGCCCAGGCTCATCAGCACCGAGCTGACGATCATGTCGATGACGAGGAAGGGGATGAAGACGAGGAAGGCAATCTGGAAGGCGCTCTTGAGCTCGCTCGTCACGAAGGCCGGCACCAGCACGCGAAAGGGCACGTCCTCGGGCTTGACCTTGGCGTCGAGCTTGGCGAGACGCGAGAACAGGGCCACGTCGCTCTGGCGCGTCTGCTTGAGCATGAAGCCGCGCATCGGCACCTGCGCGCGGTCCAGCGCCACCTCGAAGCCGATCTCGCCCTTGCTATAGGGCTGCCAGGCCTCGTTGTAGACCTTGTCCAGCGTGGGGCTCATGACGAAGAAGGTCAGGAACAGCGACAGGCCCACGATGACCTGGTTCGGCGGCGCGGCCTGCGTGCCCAGGGCCTGGCGCATCAGCGAGAGCACGATGACGATGCGCGTGAAGCCCGTCATCATCAGCAGCACCGCGGGCAGGAAGCCCAGGGCGGTGAAAAAGAGCAGGGTCTGGATGGGCACCGAGTAGCTGCTGCCGCCCGCGCCCTGGCCCACGAGCAAGGGCAATGTGGCCGGTGGCGTTGCGGTCTGCGCAAGGGCCGGCAAGGCGATGAGCGCCAATACTGCTAACGCCCATTTACTGCGCATGGTCGCTTCCCTTGTTGAACTTGCCAAGCATCTGCGAGAAAGGCGTCACCACGGGCGCATCGGGCAGGGGCTGCGGCGGCATCACATGTAGGGTGGCGATGCTCTGGCCCGTCACGCCCAGCACCAGCCAGCGCCGATCCTCACCCTGGCCGACCTCGACGGTCAGCAGGCGCTGGTTGGCAGCAATGGGAAGGGCAGCGACGACCTTCATCTGGCCGCCGCTGGCCGCACCGCCCATGGGCGTGCGCTTGAGCAGCCACAGGGCCAGGGGGATCAGCGCCAGGATGGCGATGAACCAGAGAATGGGGAGCAGGCTTGAGGACATGGCTCGGCCATTTTGGGCCGGCCTTGAGGGCGGCAATCCGCCATGGAAGCGCCGCGCAAGGGCGCTTATTGCCCCTTCATGGCGACTTGGCGAGTCGCGCCTTCATTCGTCCCGTTCCACAGGCTCCACCAGCAGGCGATCCATGTCCACGAAGGAGCTGGACGCCAGCACATCGTGCAGGGGCAACCAGGCCTCGGCATCGGCCTTGATGTCGTCATACACCGCGCGGGGCACCTCCAGGCTTTCGGAGATGGCCTCGGTCACCGGATTGATCCAGATGAAATGCAGCTTGCCCTCGCGCTCGCCCAGCAGGCGCAGTTCGACATCATCGGCCAGCGGCGCGCCGTCCACGCTGCGCACCAGGGCCAGCTTGCACAGCTCCAGCGTCACGTCGTCCAGGCCGCAATCCCAGCAGGCGAGCTTCTCGCGCAGCGCGGGCCAACCGAAGGCCACGCGCACGCGCAGGCTGTCTCCCAGGGCCCGGGCCGCCGGTGGCGCCAGCGGGCCGAATGCCTTGGCGAAGATGGTGGAGGCGGATTCCTCCACTTCGTCCCAGCCGTCCACTTCCTCGGGCGGTCGCGTGAGGATCCATTGCGATCGGCTGGCATCGAAGTAGGTCAGGTCAGGCGCCAGGCGAAAGCTCTGCTGGCAGGCCGGGCAGGCGTAGCGCTGGTAGCTGCCACCCAGAATGGCCTCGCGGAAATGCGCGTGCCGACCGCCGTTGACGCTGAAGGACACCTCAACCTCGACCTGGGCCGCGCAGGCCGGGCAACTCACTTCCTGTCGTGCATTGATGGACATGAAGGTTCAACTCCTTATGCGTCGGTATCGACCAGGGCCTGCATCCAGGCATAGTCGGCGTGCGAGCTCTGCAGGCGTCCGCCGTAGTAGCAAGCGTAGATCTCGGAAAACCATTCACCCGGCGCACGGAACTGGTAGCCGCCAATGCCACGACCGCGTGCGCTGAGGTCGTAGCTGTACCAGTCGCTGTCCGAGTCGTAGGCCTGCTGATAGACCCGTCCGCCATGCACGGCGTCTTTGGCCTTCTTGTCCCACTGTGTGACCTCGGTGATGGCGCCGTCACCCAGGCGCGCGCCCTTGCAGAACAGGGCCCCGGGGTGATTGGCCATGGCGGTCCAGTCGATCCTCACATCGGTAGGGGCCCCGGCACTTGGGTCTTCCTTGGCCAGCAGTTTGGCGAGATAGCCCTTCTTGAAGTCGTCGGACAAGTCCGGATAGGCCGCGCCGAACCCGAGCGCACCGAAGGCAATGTCGCGCACCTCCGTGGGCGAACTGCGCTTCCAGCCGCCATAGGCGCCATTGCCCATGCGCTTGTCCATGAAGCCCATCTTGTCGTCCACCGAATGGCCGATCTCGTGCAGCGTCAGATGATCGAAGACGTCGCTGGTCTTGGGCTTGCTCAGGCCCGAACCCTTCCAGCCGCCGGGCGGCTTCTCCACGAAGGGCAGGGCTGTGCCGAAGAGGGCCTTGGCCAGGCCGGTGCGGCCGGTGCGACCCACGTCGAGCTGCATCTTCGCTTCGTCGCCGTCGTAAAAGCCCGAGGGCACGAAGTCGCTGCGGCTGCGCACCACCATCTTGAGCGATTCATTGCCGCCGGTCTGCGACATCGGCACGCGGCCGAGCACATCGAACAGGCGCGGCAGTGCCTTGGTGCTCATGTCGCCTTCCAGTGTGTCCAGCCCGTACTTGGCCTTCAGGGCGGCGCGCACGCGGGCTTTGTCGGCGGGGGTCTTGGCCTGACCACCGAGTTCGGCCACCCAGGCGTCCAGCGTGCCGCCGGTGGGGTCGCTTTCCATCACGGCCTTGGCCATGCGGGTCTGCGGAAGTTCGGACTCGGCCTGCTGCAGCAGCGTGGCTTCGCTGCGCAGCAAGGTGGGCAGGGCCTTGCAAACCAGGGTCAGTGTTTGCGCCTCGGGCGTGGGCAGCGTCAGCACTTCGGCATCGGCCTTGGCCAGCGCCTTCTGCACGTCCTTCTGCAGCGTCCAGAGTGCATCCAGGGCGGCCTGATGCGTGGCAGCCGTGGGGCCCGCCTCGAATGCAGCGCGGGCTTTCTCGTAGGCCGGCAAGGCGGATTTGAGCGCCTTGAAGAGTGATGAGCTTGCAGGGATGATCTTGCTGCATTCGGCCCAACTCAGATTGGCCAGCGCCGACTCCACGGCGAAGTCTGCCTCGGGCTGGGCGGTCGAAGTCTGAGCCATGGCCTTGCGCATCTGCTCACGCTGCGTGAAGTTGCCCTCGGTGATCTTCAAGGCCGTCTCGTAGAGACGCTTGGCCTTGGCTTGCGCTTCCAGATCGTCGCCCGCGGTCAGCATGGCGTTGTCGTATTTGGACTTGGCTTCAGCATTGCGCCGCAACGTATCGCTCTGAACAGCCCGTTCGTCCTCGTCAAGGGTGTCCTGAACCACCTTCAGTGCAGCGGCGCGCCGGTCAATGGCAGCCTGCGCTCGTGCGCCGCGACCGTCCGTCACCGTCTTCTTTGCGGCGACCCCGGCCCGCACGGGGTCGAAGTCAGCCATCCGGCCGCTCAGGCCCGTCAGTACGATGCTCTGCCGCTGTGCCAAGACAGCCAGGGTGTCCCACTGACGTCCCTTCGGAGAATCGGCGCCGCCGTTCTCACGCTTGGCGTAGTGCGCCTGCCCGGTGCCCACCACCTTGCTCAGCAGCGCCAGCTTGCTAACGGCATCGTTCAGCGCCGTGGGTGAGGGCTCCTTCTGCAGCACCGCCACCGCCTTCTCGAAGGCCGGCAGGGTCTTCTTCAGCGCATCGAGCAACGGGCCCTTGTCGATGTTCTTCTCGCACCAGCTGAAGGCCAGCAGGGCGGGCTTGGGCAACTCCTTGGGCGCAGGCTTCTTGCCGCTGAGCGCGATGCGTGCGCGGCAGATCTTGGCCTGGTCCGAGAGTTCCTCGAACTCATTCAAGGCGGCTTCATCCAGCACCTGATTGCCCTTGCGCCAGTCGGTCAGCGCGACGTCCAGCGCATCGACGCGAGCCGTGGCGAGGCGCGAGCGGTCCGGCGTCACGCCATCGGCATAGTCAGACTGCCAGCCTTCGATCAAGGCGCGGATGCCGGCCAGCGACTCCGTGTCGCGCACGACCGTCCTGGCCTCACGCTGCTTGCCCAGCACGCGGCCGAACCAGGCGCGTTTCTCTTGCTTGTCACCGCTCATTGGGGCTTCCCTCTCTATGGGTCAGACGGCGTCGTCACACCAGCGTTTTGCTCAGCACGGCCAGGCTGCGCGTGACGATCTCGCGGATCTTGATCGGCGCGAATGGATTGGCATCCAGTTCGGCCACGAAGGGGTCACTCGCCACGTAGGCGCCATAAGCGTCGAGCTGCTCGCGGGCCTGCAGGTGCAGGCGCTGGCGCTCGTCGGGATCGCTGGCATTGAGCGCGGCGTCCAGCGTGTCTGCCAGTTCCTCATCCAGCACCTGCAGCACCTGGTCGATGCCGCGCACGTCGTTCTGGATCTGGGCGAAATCGGGCTCGTCCTTGAAGTCGGCAAGGATGCTGGCTTCGAGCTTCTTCAATTCCCCTTGCACCGCCTGGCGCGTCTGCAACCAGGCCAGGCGGGCCTTCTGCATGTTGACGAAACTGCCACCGCCGGCCGTGCCTGGCGCTGCGCTCGGACTGGATGCCGTCGGTGTACTGGCGCTCAGCAGCTTCTCCAGCATGTCGAGCGACTGGCCTGCAGCGACGTAGTCCTGCTGCTCGGCCTTGCCTTGCGCAAACCCGAGCACGGCGCGCAGTTTGGTCGATTCGGGATGCTGGGCCTTGAGCGCGGCCGCCAGCCGATCCTGCACCTTGGCCAGGCGCTGGGCATAACTCCCTGCTTCGGCGGAAGGCGTGGTGGGAGCACTGGTTTGCTCCTCTTCGGCCTCGATTTCTCCGTCATCGATTTCGCCTTCCTCGTTTTCGCCGTCCTCGTCTTCCGCACCATCGTCGCCGCGCACGCGCACCTTCACGCGCAGTTCGGTCTGGTCCAGCAGGGCCTGGCGCAGGCGCTTGGCCAAACCGCCCGAAGGGCTGGCAACGACGAAGGTCAGCGCGTTCTTCTCAAGAAAACATTCACCGGTGATGTACTTGGCACCGCCGGCTGCATCCACCGCCTCGGCCAGCAACTTGCGTTTGGTGGGCGAGATCGGGCGGCGCATGATGAGCACGGCGGTGTTCTTGCCAGCCGTGCAGATCAAGGTCGGCATTCGCGCCTCACCCTTCTTCAGCTCGCGCAAGAGGGGCCGCATCTTGCTGCTCAGAAGCGCCGGCGATTCACCATCGTCCTCGGCGGCAGACAGCGCCTGCTGTGCATCCTTGACGGCCTGCTCGGCGAGGTCCAGCAGCGCGTAGAGCTTGTCCTTGAGTTCGCCGAAGGGCTTGTCGCCAAGTTCCTTCTTCTGCTTGGTGATCGCCGGTACGAACTTCTTGATCTGATCGGCGACCGCCTGCGCTGCGTCGGCCCGCGGCTCCGGCTTGTCGGCATCGGTCTTGTCGAACCTGGCCAGGACCTTGATCAGCGCGCCGTCCTCCAGCTCGACCTTGAGTTTCCTGGTCAGCGAGGTCCAGCTCGATTCACTGAGTTTTTCCGCCACGTCACAGCCTCCGTCTTGAGCAGCCGGGGCTTGGGCAGCCTCGGCGAAAGACGAGAATGTACGCTAAACGATGGCGTTAGGCGGCCGCGAAAGCAGCCCTTGTTACTGTCCCTTGGACAGGCGCCGCATCCGCTCCGACGGCGTCACGATGTCTGTCAGCCGGATGCCGAACTTGTCGTTCACCACCACCACCTCGCCCTGGGCGATCAGGTAGCCGTTCACCAGCACGTCCATCGGTTCGCCGGCCAGTGCGTCCAGCTCAACGACCGAGCCCTGGGCGAGCTGCAGGATGTTCTTGATCGGGATGCGCGTGCGGCCCAACTCCACGGTCAACTGGACGGGGATGTCCAGGATCATGTTGATGTCGCCCGCCGGCATCTGGCCCGGCGTGGCGTTGAAGTTGGTGAAGGTGGCGGGTGCCACCTGCTCGACGGGCGCAGTCACCTCGGAGGCCACGGCGGCGTCGCTTTTGCCGCCGTCGGCCTCGGCCAAGGCCGCGGCCCATTCGGCCGCCATGGCGTCCTGTTCTTCTTGGCTCGGCTCAGACATCTCGGGCTCCCAACCAGCCCGCGTCGGGGCCGGTCAACATCTTCTCTACCTTGATGGAATAGCGGCCGTTGGAGGTGCCGTAATGGCACTCGCACACGGGCACGCCGTCGATCTTGGCCTTGATCAGCGGCTCCAGGTCCAATTCGATGAAGTCGCCCGGCTTGAAGGCCAGCAACTGTTCGACCGTGGCCGGCGCCGTGCCCAGCTCGCAGACCAGATCCACATTGGCCGCCTGCAGCTGATGCTTGAGCAGATTGACCCAGCGGCGGTCCGGCTCGGTGGAGTCGCCCACCGTCGTCGAATACAGCACGTCGCGGATCGGCTCCAGCGTGGAGTAGGGCACGCAGAAGTAAATGGTGCCGGACACTTCGCCGATTTCCAGCGTGAACGAGGTGGACACCACGATCTCGCTGGGCGTGGCGATGGTGGCGAACTGCGGCTGCATCTCGGAGCGCTGGTACTCCAGCTCCAGCGGATAGATGCCCATCCAGGCCTTCTTGTATTCGGCCGTGATGACTTCGACCAGGCGCATGATCACGCGCTGCTCGGTGGCCGAGAAATCGCGCCCTTCGATGCGGGCGTGGAACTTGCCGATGCCGCCGAAGATCGAATCGATGACGGCGAACACCAGCGTCGGGTCGCAGACGATCAGGCCCGAGCCACGCAGCGGCTTGACCGAAACGATGTTGAAGTTGGTCGGCACCACGATTTCACGCAGGAAGGCGCTGTACTTCTGCACCTTGATGCCGCCGATGGCGACTTCCGGGCTCTTGCGGATGAAGTTGAACAGGCCGACGCGGATGTTGCGTGCGAAGCGCTCGTTGATGATCTCCATCGTGGGCATGCGCCCACGGACGATCCGTTCCTGGCTCGCGAGGTTGTAGTCGCGTATGCCCCCGGCCTGCTCTTCCTCGGCCTCCAGCTTCTGGCTCTCGCCCGTGATGCCCTGAAGCAGCGCATCAACTTCGTCTTGTGAAAGGATCTGCTGATTCATTGCCCCCCCCCGAGACGCTTCGCGTCTCCCCCCCGGAGGGGCAGGCCCCTACGGCCCGGCAAAGCCGGTTCCGTGGCCCGAACCGGGTGGGTGCCGGCCCGTGGGACGGGCGGCACACTGGGCCGAAGCAGGGGTGTGTGCGTCATTGAACGATGAAGCTCGAAAAAAGCACTTGGGTGATGGGCAGGTCGGCCTCGGAGATGCGGCGTTTCCTTTTCTTCTTGGTGGTGCTTGCTTCTTCCTCGTCGTCCAGGTCATAGCCCAGCGGACGCACCGCTTCGCGCAGGATTTCCCGGGAGAGCTTGTCCTTGCCCTCGGGCGAAAGCAGTTCCACCGAGGTCTTGTGCGAGAGGAGCACCAGCACATTGCTGCGGATGGCCGGCAGGAAAGCCTTGATCTCGTCGCCTGCATGGGCATCGGCCACCTGCAGCGTGACGCCGACCTGGGCGAAGCGGTCCACTTCCTTGTCGGAGAGATTGACGGTGAAGGGCTCCAGCGGTACGAAGACCGGCGGCTCGCCCTTCTTGACCTCATGTTTTTTTGCCGAGGCGTGCGAGGCTTCGCCATCGTCCGAATCCTCGGCATTGGCGGCCTTGTTGGCCATCAGGAGCACGGCCACGCCGCCGACCACGACCAGCACGAGAACCGCGGCGACGATGATGATGAGCTTCTTCATGCCGCCTCCCTTTGCGGGCGCTTCGGCGGCAGCTGCTGCAGTGGCCATTGCAAACTCCTAAGGTTTCGCCGCGTACCAGGCCCGGCCCGGACCTGTGGCAGCTAACGCCGATTATTGACGCACCCGCCATGCCCCATGCGGGGAAAAGGCTGGTAACTTGCCGGCCTTTCATCGACGACTTGCCAGCCTTTCGCCAAGAGGCAGGGGCTCAAGGGGTATATCGGCCGTTTTCCTCAGGCGTACAGGTCCACCACGCCGCGCGGGCGCGTGCCGACGGGCATGCCCTGAGGCAGGGCGTTAGCCCCATCCACGCCCTGAACGCCTGAAACACCGCGATCCGGGCCGCCTTGCGAGCTGTCGCCCTGGCCGCCCCGTGCGCCCGATTGCTGCTGGAACACCCCGCCGCCGGCCAGGGTCAGGCCGCTGGCCGCCAGGGCCGCGGCCAGATCGGGCAGGCCCTGCTCCAGCACGCCGCGGGTGTCGGCCTGGGCGGCGTGGAAGGTGACCTGGGCTTGCGAGCCGTCCACCTTGATCTGGACTGCCACCGGGCCCATGTCGGCCGGGTTCAGGTGCAGCTCGGCCTTTTGCACGCCGTCCTTGGCCAGCAGGGTCAGGCGCGCGCCCAGGGCACTGGCAAACGCAGCGTCGTCCAGCGACTCGGGCATGTGGACCACGGTGGCTGCGGCAGGCGCATCGTCGGCATCACCAGCGCGAGCCGCAGTGGCTGCCGCCAGGCTGGCGGCGTTGCCCATGCCGGAGATGGCGGTGCTGCCACCCACAGCGCGCGGCAGGGCGCTTGAAAGGTTGGATTGCAATGCGGCGGCAAAGCTCTGCGGCGCTGCGCTGGGCGCGTCGAGCGGCGCGGCCTGAATGGCCTGGACCTGCGCCTGGCGTTCGGCCTGCTGCTGGCCCTGGGCGCGGTCGCTGGCGCGGGCCATCGCTTCGGGCACGGTGCGGGGTGGCAGGTCGGTGCCGATCGGTTCCTGGGCAATCCCGTTGGCCGGCGACTGAGCCTGGAGTTGCCCGGCCACGGCGGCGCCAGGGTCGGTGGGCAACTTGGCATCGGTCTCGACGTCCGTCGCTTTCGCCGTGTCCTTGGTTGGCGCCGGCATGGGCCGCAGACGTTGTCCGGGTGTGCCCGGGCCGGCGACCGAGATGCCGCCGTCGGGATCGACGCTGTAGGGCAGGGTGCAGCCGGGGTCGGCCAGCGCACCCGATGCGTGGCCGGTGTCAGGGATGACGCAGGGAGGACCCGGCTCGCCGGTGTCGGTGTCCGGCTTGCCGACCGGGTCAATGGCCGGGCTCGGGACTTCGACCTCGCGCATGGCCACGTTCGGGGAGGTCGCCCGATGGGGCGGCGCCGGCGGCACCGGCGGCGAGGGCAAGTCGGTGCTGGGCGGCATCACCTGCGGTTCCGGTGCGGGCTCGGCATCGAAGTTGCGCAGCATGTCGGCGAAGCCACCGGTGCTCGTGCCCGGCTGCGGCAGCAAGGGATCGAGGGGAATCAGTTGACCCGGGTTGGTGGGCAACTGGTGGAGCGAGGTAGGGAGCGTGTTCAGCATGATGTGGGCAGCCTAGAGGCTGGGTATGTTGCGGACACGATCGCGCGCCACGCGGGCGGCGAACTCGTCATTGGCCTTCTGTTCCTGGCGCTGCTCACGCAATTGCGTCTCGGCCTGGCGACGCTCGATCAGCTTCTTGACCGCAGCCAGGCGCATTTCCACGGCGAGCAGGGCCGTGCGTGCAGTCTCGACGCGGGCTTCGGCCTGGGTGGCCAACTGGCTTTGGGAGTGAATGGCCTCGGTCAGTCGGCCGGAAAAATTCTGATAGCACTGGACGATGTCCATCGTGCCGGCCTGGGCGAACTGACGGCCCCAGCGTTGCTCATAGTCCTGGCGGTACTGGCTCAGTTCACCCGCGGTGTTGCGGGCCTGGGTGGCCCGCTGAATGCATTCGGCCAACGCCTTCTGGGCCGCGTCACGCTCGGTCGTGATGCGCTCGGTCAGCAGGTTCAGCGTGTGCAGTGATTCAGGGCCCGACATTGCAGTTACCTCAGCCCTGGACCATCACCGCCGCCAGCTGTTTCACACTGGCCGCATAGGACGCCTGGGCATTCATGTCCTGTTGAAGCAGGCGGTCCATCTCCGCATGCAGACGCACGGCCAGGTCCAGTTCCACATCATGGCCGGGTGCATAGGCCCCCAGCTGGATCAGGTCGCGCGCTTTGTTGAATTTGGCCAAAAGCTGACGGAAACGTCGCGCGGAATCGAGCTGGTTTTGTCCCACTACATTTGTCATCACCCGCGAAATCGAGCGCTCCACGTCGATAGCGGGGTAGTGGCCGGCCTCGGCCAGTTCGCGCGACAGCGTGATGTGGCCGTCCAGAATTCCCCGCGCCGCGTCGGCAATCGGGTCCTGCTGGTCATCGCCTTCGGACAGCACGGTGTAGAAGGCCGTGATGGAACCGGCGCCCGGCAGTCCGTTGCCGCTGCGCTCGACCAATTGCGGCAGCTTGGCGAAGCAACTCGGCGGATAGCCCTTGGTGGCGGGGGGCTCGCCGATGGCCAGGGCAATCTCACGCTGGGCCATGGCGTAGCGGGTCAGCGAATCCATCAGCAGCAGCACGTGCTTGCCTTCGTCGCGGAAGTATTCGGCCACGGCAGTGGCGTAGTGCGCGCCCTGCATGCGCGTGAGCGGCGGCGCATCTGCCGGCGCTGCCACGACCACGCTGCGCGCGATGCCTTCCTCGCCGAGGATGTCCTCGATGAATTCCTTCACTTCACGGCCGCGTTCGCCGATCAGCCCCACCACGATCACGTCGGCCTGGGTGTAGCGCGCCATCATGCCCAGCAGCACCGACTTGCCCACGCCCGTGCCGGCGAACAGGCCCAGGCGCTGGCCGCGACCCACGGTCAGCAGGGCGTTGATGGCCCTGACGCCGGTATCCAGCGGCGTGCGGACCGGGTCGCGGTCCATCGCATTGATGGGGCGGCGCTGCATGGGTTCGCTGTGCGTGTCCTTGAGCGGCCCGCGGCGGTCCATCGGATGGCCGTGCGAATCGACCACACGGCCCAGCAAACCCCAGCCCATGGGCAGATGCAGGCCGCGGTCACCGCCACGGCGCCAGGGGTGGTTGGCCTGGCCCAGCACGGGCTTCTGCAAGGGCAGGGCGCGGGGCACCACACCGGAGCCGCTGGCCAGGCCCTGCACTTCGTCGGTGGGCATGAGGTAGGCGCGGTCGCCCGAGAAACCCACCACTTCCGCCGTTACCGGGCGCTTGCCGCGCTGCGGGTTGCTGCCACTGGAAGGCGGATGGATCTCGCAGACCGAACCCACAGGCACCGTGATGCCGGACGCCTCCAGCACCAGTCCGGCCACGCGCACGAGCTTGCCGTGCGATTCGAGCGGCGGGGCATTCAGGATCAGCGGCGGCAGATCGCTCAGGAAATGCGCCCAGCGTTCCTGCCTACTCATCGTCTTCTTTCGGTTTGCCGGTGTCCTGCCCATTGCCGCGACGGTCCTGCCAGACGCCGGCTTCGCCGAGGCCTGCGCAAGCCTGCTGCCAGCGCGAGGGCAGGGTGGCATCCACGCTGCCGATATCGCTTTCCACCGTGCAGCCGCCTCGCGGCACGGCCTCGTCCGGGATGACCTGGGCGGCCCGGGCACGCATCTCTTCGCCGGCCCCTTCCAGCACCAGCGGGTAGTCGTCGGGGTGGACGCGCACGCGCACATGGCGGGCCGACAGCTGCAACGCCTCCACTGCCTCGTGGGCCACGCGGGCGATCAGCTCGGGATGGGTCTGCAACTCGTTCTTCACCACCTGACGGGCCAGTTCCACGGCGCAGCGCACCAGGGTGGCGGCCATCTGGTCTTCGAGCGCGCGCATGTCGGTGTCGAAGCTCGTGACCAGGGCGCCGATCTGGCCGCTCATCTGGCGCGAGAAGCTCTGCTTGAAGGCGTCCAGCGCGGCCAGGCCGTCGCGGTAGCCGTCCTGGTAGCCGCCCTGGCGCGCGGCCTGCGTCAGCTCTTCCACATTGGGCAGGGGTGCCGCTGCGGCTTGTGCGGCAGCGGTTTCCTCAGGCGTGGGCTTGGGCACCGGCGGCGGTGGCGCGCTGATGGGCGGACGCGCCACCGGCGGGCCGTTCAGCGCACTGGGGTTCCAGGCCGTGAAGTCCGGGGGCATCTCCTCGCTGGGGATGAAGCGCGCATAGCTGCTGCGGCGATCGCCTTCACGACGCTCGGGCGGCGGAACCTGCCGGGGAGGTGGATGTAAGGGCATAAGGATTAGCTCCCCCCCGAAGCGCCCGCGGCGCTCCCAGTGGCCTGGCAGAGCCAGTTCCACGGGGTCCACTCGAAGGAGGCCGGTTGTCGGAGAGACGGCTGCACTGGCATAACTGACTACCTACACTGACATACTAGCGCTGCCACCCGCCCGCCGCGCACGCGGCCGGGCTTCATCAAGCGGCCGCCATGGAACCGGCTTTGCCGGGCCATCGGGGGCGCCAAGGCCAGAGGCCTTGGCCCTCGCCAGGCACAAACAGTCCGTATGGACTGTTTGTGTCCGGGCTCTGCCCCCTTGAGAGGGAGCGCCGCAGGCGCTACGGGGGGGAGCCATCTCATACAAACTGGTCGTCGCCGCCGGACATGAGAACGATCTGGCCTTCGTCGACGAGACGACGCACGATCTTGAGGATTTCCTTCTGCTCGCTCTCGACTTCCGAGAGCCGCACCGGGCCGCGCGATTCGAGGTCTTCGCGGAGCGTTTCCGCCGCACGGGTGGACATGTTGGAGAAGATCTTTTCCTTGAGCTCGGCGGTGGAGCCCTTGAGTGCGATGAGCAGCGATTCGGACTGCACTTCCTTGAGCATGGCCTGGATGCCCTTGGCGTCGAGCTTCTCCAGGTCGTCGAAGGTGAACATGTTGTCCATGATCTTCTGGGCCAGCTCGGCATCGGCCTCGCGGATGTAGTCCAGCACCGAGGTCTCGATGCTGGTGCCCATCATGTTGATGATCTCGGCTGCGGTCTTCACGCCGCCCAGATTCTGCTTCTTCATGCGCTCGCCACCGGCCAGGACGTGGCTCATGACGTCGTTCAGGTCCTTGAGCGCCATGGGCTGGATGCCGTCCAGCGTGGCGATGCGGATCAGCACCTCGTTGCGGTTGCGTTCCGTGAAGGCACGCAGCACCGAACTGGTCTGATCGAAGTCCAGGTGCGAGAGGATGGCCGCCACGATCTGCGGGTGCTCGTTGCGCAGCAGTTCGGCCACCGAGTTGGCGTCCATCCACTTGAGGCTCTCGATGGAGGATACGTCGCTGCCTTGCAGGATGCGGTCCAGCAGGAGATTGGCCTTGTCATCGCCGAGCGCCTTGCGCAGCACGGAGCGCACGTATTCGTCGGTATCGGCGACCAGGGAACTCTGGGTCTCTGCGATCTTGTCGAAGCGCTCCAGCACGATCTCGACCTTCTCGCGCGAGATGACCTTGAGCTTGGCAATGGTCTCACCCAGCGCCTGCACTTCCTTGGGCTCCAGATGCTTGAAGACCTCCGCGGCCTCTTCCTCGCCGAGGGACATCAGCAGGATGGCCGCTTCTTCTACGCCGTTCTCGTCCATAAGGCCTCCCCTAACGCCGCGTTCAAGCGGCGCCCATCATCCAGTCACGCATGATATTGGCAACGGCCACCGGGTTGTCGCGGGCCAGTTGGCGGGCGCGCTCCAGGCGCTGGTTGTGGATCGGCGACTCGATCTTCGGAATCAGCGCGCCCTGTTCTTCCACCAGCTCAGCGGCCACGGCGGCGCGCTCGGCATCGGCGGCGTCGTCCGCGTCGCGCTGTTCCCTCACCATCCTCAGCGCCGGGCGCACCATGCCGAACACGGCAATCAGCGCCACGGCCACCAGGGCCAGCGGGGTGATCAGGCTGCGGCCCACGTCCAGCACGCCTTGCTGCTGCCACAGCGGCACTTCGGTACCCGGCTTCTCGGGCAGGAAGGGCGCGCTGATGATCTTGAGCGAATCGCCGCGCTCGGCCGAGAAGCCCATGGCCTCCTTGACCAGGCCGTCGAGCTTGTCCAGCTCGGCCTGGGGCACGGCCTCCTGCGTGGTCTTGCCCTTGTTGTCGGTCACCGGACGGTAGTTGACGACGATGGCGGTGTTGAGCCGGCGCACATTGCCGACGGCGTTGCGGGTCACGCGCACCGTCTTGTCCAGCTCGTAATTCGTCGTCGCTTCCTTGCGCGAGCTGTTCAGGCCGGCGCCTGCACCGCCGGCCGTTTGCAGCGGGGCCGAGGCGCCGTTGATTGGTGCAGTGGCCGGCACCGGCGGCTGATTGGTGGCGGCGCCCGGCACGCCCGTGGGCATGGCCGGGGTGGCGTTCATCGACTCACTGGTCTGCGCGCTGCGAATCGAGCTGCTGGCGTCGCGGCCCTGGTTGGGCTTGAACTCCTCGGCGGTGGATTCCACCTGGTTGAAGTCCAGGTCCGCGGTCACCGTGGTGCGCAGATTTTCCTTGCCCACCACCGGCTCCAGCAATTCCTGGATGCGGCGGTTGAAGTTCGCTTCCAGGCGCTGCTTGAACTGCAGTTGCTGGTCGTCCAGGCCGTTCTGGCCGTCGGGGTTGGGCGAGAGCATGGCACCCGTCTGGTCCACCACGCTCACCATCTTGGGCGACAGTTCCGGCACGCTGGACGAGACCAGATGAATGATGCCGGCCACCTGCGAGCGGTCCAGCACGCGCCCACCGCGCAAGGTCAGCATGACAGAGGCGCTGGGTTTTTGCTGCTCGCGGAAGAAGCCGTTCTGCTGCGGCAGCGCCAGGTGGACGCGGGCATCGGCCACGTCGGACATGGCGGTGATCGTGCGCACCAGCTCGCCTTCGAGTCCGCGCTGGAAGTTGAGTCGTTCGCTGAACTGGGTCTGGCCGATGGAGGTCTTGTCCATCAGCTCGAAGCCGGTCGTGCCGCCCTTGGGCAGGCCCTGGCTCGCCAGCTTCATGCGCAGCTCGTACACCTGGCTGGCCGGCACACTGATGATGCCGCCCGGCTCGTTGCGGTAGGGCACGTTCATCTGCGCCAGCTGGGCGATGACGGCGCCGCCGTCCTTGTCAGACAGGCCGGTGAACAGCGGCCGGTAATCGCCCTGGCTGCTCCACAGCGTGAGCGCCAGCACGCAGGCCGCGAGCATGGCGAGGCCGACACCCATCAGCAATTTGTTGCGCAGGGGCAGGGTCTGGATCCGCTCCACGAAGGTCACGGACTTGGGCGGCTCATCCACCGTCAGCGGCGCGGGAACCGGGACGTTGGGGGCGAGAGCAGGGGCGAGGGCGTTGTCCATTGGCAATAGGGCGATTTGCACTGGATTTTGCGGCTGACTCTCGCTCAAGAATGGCTGGAACAGGCCGAGGAAGGGCGCACAGTTCGCTTCATTGCAGCGCAGGGCTCGCGCATAAAGTCCAGGCCATCATGCAAGTCAAGCTGCAACCATTCGATTTCGCTGCGGCCCTGGCCCGTGCGGGTCTGGATGCGTCTGGCCAGCGCATCGCGCCGGGCACGCAGGCCAAGCCGGCCGTTGGCGCGCCCAACTTCGGCCAGGCCATGGGCGAGGCGCTCAAGAGCGTGAGCCAGAGCCAGGCCCAGGCCGCCAGCATGCAGCGCGAATTGCAGCTCGACAACCCGAGCGTGAGCCTGGAAGACACCATGGTCTCCATGCAAAAGGCCCAGATCGGCTTCCAGGCCGTGCTTCAGGTGAGGAACCGCATGGTCTCGGCCTACTCCGAGATCATGAACATGCAGGTTTGAGGCGGGCACCGTCTCGCCCTGAATGGGCAGGCAAGCGTGGCGCCACCGGCGCGGTGCAGCAGGCGATGCATGCCGAGACGATCGAGGGCATTGTCCGCAAGACGATCCGGGAAGCGCTGCGGCGCGCCTGAGCCGCCAATCGCCCTTCCTCAGCAGAGCTTGTCTTGCCTGCAACTCCTGGCATGCCCGAGCAGGGACATGCGCACCCGATAGTGGTCGCCGGCCCCCGTCGCGAACACGGTTTCCCCGGGTCGATGCGTTTGCCCACGCGACTCGAACGCCGCGCCGGTCGCCTGTTCGAGCCTGACCTGCGCAAAGCGGCTCCCATCGGTGCGGCTCACATTGCAGGCATTCAGCGCGGCGCCGCAGTCGCAGGCGCCGCCCCGGTTCACGCCCCAGCACCAGTGGCCCGCATCGCCGCCGAAGCTCAGGTGTACGGGCACGCCGCCCAGCACGGCCAGTTCACGGGCATTGCGCAGGTCCTGCGTCAAGGCATCGGCCGCGGCCTGGGCTCGGTGACGTTCGATCAGACCGTGCAGACTGGGCGTGCCCACCGCCAGCAGCACCCCGAGGATGGCCAGGACAAGCGCCATTTCCAGCAGGGTGAAGCCGCGTTTCATGGCTTCTTGAGCAGGCGGCTGAGCTTCTGCGTCTGGTCGATGTAGACCTGCAGCTTGCGCTGCGCGTCGGGCAGCAGGCTGACGAAGGCGCAGCCGAACTGCGTGCCCAGGGTGGGGTCGCCGGGCATGGCGTGCTGAACGCGCAAGCCGGCCTTGAAGCGGGTGTGGCGATCGAGTTCGATCTCGGCGTCCAGCAGTTGTCCGCCAGCCCACGGCGCTTGCTCAGGTGGCAGCAGCAGGGCGGCACCGCCCATGCTGATGTCGAGCAGGCGCAGCTTTTGCGGCGCTGCACCGCTACCGGTCGGCACGACTTCGGCCTGCGGCGCGCGCGAATGGGGTTTGACGCGGAAGGCCCGGCGGCGCTGGAAGCGATAGACCAGGGCGGGCAGGGAAGTGCGGAGCATGGCTTCGCTGCCGCTGCCCACCTTCACGGGCGGTGCCAGTTCGAACTGCACGCGGATGTGGTCCAGGAAGGCCTCGGCCGTCATCTCCAGGCCTTTGCAGGCGTAGTCGGTGGCGCCCACCGGCAATTCAAGGCCGAGCAGGCCGCGCGTGACGTCGAGTTCGCAGATGCGCGAGACCAGCGGCTGTTCGCCGTCGCTGATGAGGGTGAGCAGGGCTTTCGACTGTTCCAGTTCGCGCAGGATGGCACCGATCTCTGCGCTGGATGCCACGCGGAACTCGCCGAGTTCTTCCTCGGGGAGCGTCATGAAGTCGGTGTTGGGCGGATCCTGGCTCATCGCCTGGATGCTATCGCTAACGACCTGCTTCAGTGGACTTGCCGAGTGCGTCCAGTGAGCACTTTGTCCAGATCTTCGAGCCAGGGTTCGGCCAGATGTCGGATTTCGGCGTCGTTGAGCAGGATGCGCTGCATGATCCGCGTCTTCAACTGCGCATCCTTCGGCGCCAGCGCCTTCTCTGCCGCGGCCTGCTTGAGCTGCGAAATCAGCAGCACGCAAGCGCCTTCGAGCTTGACGACTTCATCCCAGTTGCCGCATCGCGCGGCCGAGAGCATGTCTGCGCTGGCCTGCTCGATCGCTTCGTAGTAGCTCAGGAGTTGGGTGTTCATGAGGATCTCTGCCAAAAACGGTTCACGGGTACTGCGGGGCAGCGTCGAGTCAGGCGGCGTCCAGCTGATGCTGGCGCTCGCCGATGGCCATCCAGGCCTCGCGCACGGGCGTGAGGACGCGCTGGCATTCCTCGATGGCCTTGAGGTCGCTATGAAGATTGGCGTAGGTCAGGCGCAGGCACAACCAGGCATAGAGGTCGCCCAGGTCGCGGGCGAGCTGGCCGGTTTCCAGGTCCAGAGCGGACTTGAGGCCTTCGTCGAGGATGCGCACGGCGCGCGAGAGGCAGCGGGCCTTGAGGGCGGTGTCGCCGGCCGCGATGGCGGCCCGGGCCTGGCTCATGGCGCTGAACACGCCGTCGAAGAGCAGGGCGACGAGACGATGCGGGCTGGCGTTGCCGACATCGGTCTCCACGCCCACGCGGCTGTAGAGATTGGCGCCTGAACCGCGCTGACCGAAGGGGGATGCGTTGCTACCGTACATGGATCTTGCTTCCTCTTGCCTGTTGCCTTGTTATCGGCAAACGGGGGCAAAACTGAAGCAAGTTTGCAG
>Ga0164241_10002327_pt1 | contig 20856 bp, 20 predicted proteins | sample OricomyardsoilBY_FD_108780 | JGI IMG/M metagenome (GOLD analysis project Ga0164241, IMG submission 108780) | Backyard soil microbial communities from Emeryville, California, USA - Original compost - Back yard soil (BY) | ecosystem: Environmental > Terrestrial > Soil > Unclassified | place: USA... | reverse complement strand
TTGCCCACCTTGGCCCATTTCCACTGCAAGGCATTGTTCAGCAGATTGGGAACTTCGCCCACATTGTCAAAAAAATTGGTGACGCCGGTTTCCAAGGGATTCGGCATCACCAGTCGATAGCCTTTGGCCACAGGCTTGAGGAAGTAGCGGTCCAAGGTGTCGTTGAAGGCAAAGACGCCGCGATTGAAACCCTCCCAGGGATCGCGCGGTTTGGGCGCGGGAGATTCACCATCGGACATAGTCTGGCGTGGCTGCGCGGCACAACCACCCAGAAGCAACAACACCCAAAACACTCTGAATAACCGGCATTTCCCTATCATCGTCGTTCGACCTCATCTACCCAAGTGCGTAAAGCCGGGCATTCTAACGCCGTGTGATGGGAAAACCCACGGCCTGTTGGGGTTGTGCGGCACGCTTTCCGCTAAGCTATGGGCTCCAATCCACAACCGAGACATTCCATGACCCAGCGCGACTGGCGCTTTTGCCTTGCCCCCATGATGGACTGGAGCGACCGGCACTGCCGCTATTTTTGGCGTCTGATGACCCGGCGCTCGCGCCTTTATACCGAAATGGTGACCACTGGCGCCCTGTTGCGCGGCAACCGCGCGCGTTTCCTGCGTTTTGATCCTGCGGAACAGCCCGTGGCCTTACAACTTGGAGGCAGTGACCCCCGCGCCCTCGCTGAATGCGCCCGTATAGCCGAGGACTGGGGCTACGACGAAGTCAACCTCAATTGTGGCTGCCCCAGCGACCGGGTCCAGGAAGGAAAAATCGGCGCCTGTCTGATGGGAGAGCCGGAAACGGTCGCGGACTGTGTCGCGGCCATGCGCGCCGCCGTACGCATTCCCGTTACCGTCAAACACCGTATCGGCATAGACAACCAGGACAGCGACCTGCATCTGGACCAGTTTGTGAGCTCTGTGGCGGCCGCTGGCTGTGAGGTCTTTATCGTGCACGCCCGCAAGGCTTGGTTACAGGGGCTCAGTCCCAAGGAAAACCGCGAGATTCCACCTTTAATGTACGAACGGGTTTTTGAGCTGAAGCGCAGCTTTCCCCGTCTGACCCTGGTGCTCAACGGCGGGCTCACCAACCTCAACCAATGCCAGGAGGCACTCGGAAAGGTTGACGGCGTGATGGTGGGACGCGAGGCCTATCAAAATCCGTTCATGCTGGCGGCAGTAGACAGCCATATCTACGGCGAGGCGGGGAATCCACCGCTGCGGGACGAGGTTCTGGAGGCGTTTATCCCCTACTGCGAGCGCCAAATTCAAAGCGGCGCCAGGCTTCATCATATGGCTCGCCACATACTCGGACTTTACGCTGGGCAACCGGGCGGCAAACGCTTCCGCCGACTGCTGAGCGAACAGGGCAACCGCCCACAGGCAGATGCCGATCTGTTGCGTCGCGCCCGCTGGCATATGGAGGGTGACGCTGAACCTGACGGGGTGACCCTTGTCTAGGGTTGGCTTGTCTAGAGAGAAGCCAAAGGCGGATAATGACGGCCTATTCAACAGGGGGTGCTATGAGCAACAAACTTGAACAACTGAAAACCTATTCCGATGTTGTAGCCGATACAGGCGATATTGAAGCCATACGCCGCTACAAACCACTCGACGCCACCACCAACCCATCACTGCTGTACAAAGCGGCGCAGATGCCCCAGTACTCAGCCCTGGTCCAGGATGCCCTGGGCAGTACCAAAACTCTTGAAGCGGCCTGCGACAAAATTTCGGTAGCCATCGGCTGCGAAATTCTGAAAATCGTGCCCGGCAAAGTCTCCACCGAGGTGGATGCCCGGCTTTCTTTCGATACCAAGGCCTCCATCGCCAAAGCCCACCACTTGATTGAGCTCTACGAAACTGCGGGTATCAGTAAGGATCGGGTTCTGATCAAAGTCGCTTCCACCTGGGAAGGTATTCGCGCTGCGGAACATCTGGAAAAAGAAGGTATCAGCTGTAACCTGACCCTATTGTTCAGTTTCAGTCAAGCGGCGGCCTGTGCCGATGCAGGCGTATTCCTGATCTCGCCTTTCGTCGGGCGCATACTCGACTGGTACAAAGCCAATACCGACAAAAAAGAATACGCTCCGCTGGAAGACCCGGGCGTTGTTTCCGTGACCAGGATCTACAACTACTACAAACAACACAGTTATAAAACGGTAGTGATGGGCGCCAGCTTCCGCAATACAGGCGAGATTGAAGCGCTGGCAGGCTGCGACCGTCTGACCATCAGCCCGCAACTGTTGGGCGAGCTGGAAGCGGATCAGGGCAAGCTGGATCGGATGCTGAAACCTGGCACATCCACCGCTGCTATTGATCGCCTGCAGGAGACCGAAACCCAGTTTCGCTTCAGCATGAACGAAGACGCCATGGCCACCGAAAAGCTCGCCCAGGGCATTCGCGGTTTTGTGGCTGACCAGATCAGTCTGGAAAAGTATTTGAGTGGTCTGAAGCGCTAGACAATACCATCCTGAAAGCATCCATTTCAGGATGGGCAAATCCTTTCATTAGAGTCGGGACCGGCGGCGACACTACCGTCGCTGGCAGCCGCACCCAGCCCGCGCTAAAGCGCGGCCGTCGGAGATTTACATGCTTGCCAGTATTCGCGAGTTATTCCAATCGCAATTGCAGGACAATCCCACCCGACCGCTCGATGAAGCGCAAAAACGTCTTGCCTGCGCAGCGCTGTTGATTGAAGTGGCAATAATCGACAATGAGTTCGATGCCGACGAGCTGGAATCATTGAAAACGATTTTGAACAAGGACATGAATATCCCCAAAGCGGAGCTGGACGAACTGGTCACCTTCGCCCAACACGAATGCTCCGAAGCCACATCCATGTACACCTTCACGCAACAGGTCAATAAGCATTGCAGCTTTGCTGAGAAATTCGACTTAGTGACGTATATGTGGCGCATCGCTTATGCGGACGGAGACCTGGACAAATATGAGGAATACATCATCCGCAAGGTCTCCGGCCTGATCCACCTCGGTCACGGGGAATTCATCCGAGCTAAACATGCGGCTCGCACGCATCTCTGATTTCCATCCTATAGCCATTCCCAGACGCCAAAATCCGCTTTAGCGAAACCGTACTATAGTTGAAGCCATGTCCCCGCAGCTCAGAGCCGCTGACTCTGACCAAGGAATTCACTATGACGGTGTCGTCCTTTTTTCGCTCGGTACTTGGCAAAAGTAGTAAAAGTGTCTCTGATGACCCGGTCACGGCCAGCAGCCGTGCCTGCCTGCCGGTCAAGGAATCCAGCTACATCAGCCAGGAGCAGAGCGACGAGAACTTCAATCAATTTTTATTTGCCGGCAGCCAAAGCCAACCATTAACCGTACCGCAGAAACTCGTTGTGAGTGTGGTGCGCGACTCGCTCGCAAAAAAAGAACACCGCCTAAATGCAGTGCCACGCCTGCCCACGATTATTCCCAAACTGCTGCGCAGCCTGCGCGATCCGGACAGCTCGGTCCGCGATTATGTGGCCATAGTCAATAAAGACCCGGTGATGAGTGCGGCAGTCATGAAACTCGCCAACAGTGTTTATTTCAATCATACCGGCAGTTATATGGGCGATATGGAACGTGCGATCGTCAAGCTCGGCATAGGCGGCTTGCGCTCAGTACTTTCCGCAGCCGTAATGCAACCCATCATCCAACGGGAATCACCCTATTTTTCCCAGACAGGGCAGCGGCTCTGGTTACACTCCCTCAACACAGCAGTGGCGTGTGAAATCATCGGGCAATCGCGGCGCATGGAGCGTTTCAAGGCATATCTGTTGGGGCTGGTACATGACGTGGGGAAGATCACCCTGTTCAGCGAACTCTGCAAACAATACAAACTCAATGGCGACCCATCTCCCGGGCCACAGGCATTTATACCACCGTTAAAACAATACGCCGCACAACTGAGCTGCACTATTGCGAAAGATTGGCAGATGCCAGAGGAAATCTGTATCGCACTGCAGGAGCAGATCGACATCAAGCCGGGAAAAAACGTCAGCGGTTATGGTCAATTGTTGTACCAGAGCAATATTGTCTGCGAAGCATTTGCCTATACACCTCGAAACAAACTCAATGAATTGCAGTTTTTACTGACGGATTTTACGCTTCCGAAAAATCTGCTTTCAAAATTGGAAGAAGTGGGAAAGCAAATTTAAATTACACGCCACTTGTGGCGGTACTTACAGGACACTGGGGAGGGGTTTTAATCAGCTTGTAGTAAAGAGCTTCATACTGATCAATAACTTTTTCAATATCAAACTCCTCCTGCGTCTTCTTCATATTATGCAGGAACATTTCCTTCATTTTTTCCGGCGTCATATCCGCCACCCGCAGCACCACTTCCGCTATAGCTGCTGCGCTATAGTCCCTGATAACGAACCCGTTTTTCCCCTCATCAATAATTTCCGCAGCGCCGCTTACAGGTGTGGAAATAATAATTTTTCCGCAAGCCATAGCTTCAAGCATGGAATTAGACAAACCTTCGGCGTGAGACGTATTAATGAAGATATCGTGCTTGGCTATTTCGTCCAGAATATCTTTGCTGGGAGGGAGAAAATGCACTCTGTCGGCAACACCAAGGCGCACGGCGCGCTCCGCCAATTCCTGTTTCATCCTGCCGCTGCCAATCAGATTCAGGTGAATGCAGGGATTTTTGCCACACGCCAGGGCAAAGCCATCCAACATCAGGGTCAGATTTTTTATTGCCTCAAGCCGCCCGTGCCAAAAGAACTGCAGTGCCTCTTTATTGGGATGCTTAAATTCCGCTTCTACCGGAATTACGCCATTCACAATCTGCACGATGCGCGGCTCTGAAATACCGAATTCCCTCAGGTCATCTGCAATCATTGAAGATATGGCGACACAGACGGGTTTATTGCGCAGCGCATAATTCAGAAAACGCGGCCCTACAATTTTCTTTCTGTGTAAAGATTTAAGGTCAAAAAACTGCCGTGAATTCCCCATCTTCACAATCTGGGGCACCCGAAGAATGCGGGCCAGGACAGCCCCCATATAAATACCAAACTTACCCTGATGACAATGCACTATGTCAAACCGCTGCTTATTGCGCAGAGCAAACCGGGTGAGCTGTGCGATCCACAGTAGTGTGGCGAATAAATATCTGCCCAGCAGGTCAGGCGCAACGAATGTCATAAAACGCCGCACTTCAACACCGCCCATCATTTCCTGCGCCGGTACCTGCCAGCTCTTGCGGGATGTCACAATGACCACATCATGCCCCCGCTTCACCAATTCCACGGATTGCTTCAGACATTGTTGTTCCGCACCACCGTACGTTTCCGGCATGAATTCACAGCTAAGCATCAATATTTGCATAAGTTACAGCGCTCTCACCAACGTAAAATTGCGGCTTTCCCGCTAATAACGAGGCATAGGACTGGCGAATGCGGTCAGCTTGCTTAAGCGTGACCTTCTTACTGAGCATACTTAATTGGTCGCGTTCGTTCAGAGCGCTTTCAATTTTTTGCAAAACGACTTTATGCCAGCCTATATCTTTCATATTGGATGTAGGAATGGGGTATTCAAGTTGCTCAAAGACCCCTGTCATCTTGAATATCGAAGCTTCGAGCGAAACAACCGGCACTCCCGCACACAGCGCCAAAACATTGGAGTGCAATCGGCTGCCAACCAGGATATCAATATGGTTGTAAAATCCCTGAATCTCGCGGTATGTCGGCTGACGGGAAATAACCTGAATATCGTGCTTTTGGGCCAAGCCCTTCACAAAAGGTACGTCATGGTGCATAGCATTTGAAAGAAATGTAATGGGTCTACCGAATTTTTTTGCCCCTTCGAACAATGCATCCCATTCTGCTTCCATGCCATAAGCTTTACGCCCATTGATGGCAAAGCAAATACTGCCTGGTTTGAAACACTCTTCTGGAGAGGGTATAACACCCGCAGGGTCTTCCGCAGCTAAATACACCATGTCCGGAATCTCGTGCACTTTTGTTGGTTCGAGACCAAGACTTAAAGCCTCCATGCGTGATTTTTTATCGCGAACAGAAATCTGCTCAGCCGCTTCATAAACATGCTTCAAAATAATCCGCAAAGCAGGATCACCAATCTCCAAGCTGTGATTGATTATCATTGTACGCGCACCATTGAGCTGGGCAATACGAATTAGCAACAGCAGCCGCAAAACTTCATCGCCATTGGCTTGCGAAAATTTACTAGGATGATGAATCTCACCGGCAGGATTCCAAATGACCAAATCAGCCCAAAGACAGCTATTGATTGCCTTTGCCGCCCCCGCTTTGCCAATAAGTCCCAAGGCCGCCAATCTTTTACGGATTGCGATACGGCGTTTGACTTTCCTTATCCAACCGGTTAACTCCTTAGCAGTCTTATCCAGTTTTACTTGCCCTTCATTGGCGATATCTACCAATTCGTCCGATTTTCCTCTAAATTTTCTTGCCAAGTCGTTAGAAAGCTCTTCGAAATTGCTAAGCACTTTTTTCATATCCGACCCGAGAATCGGTATATGAAATTGTGAAAAATATGGCGGATATCGGTCCATCGCTCTGATTTCGGCAGCTGGTAAAATACTTTTTACAAGATTGATAAGCTCAATTGACAGACCTTCATTTCCGGCATTCTGGGTGGACAGGCGGGTAATCAGCAATATTTTATTACTCATTTCATCCTCAGTGCGTTCGATTTTTCGCTAAATTCAGAGTATTTGCTTGCTCGGACCTTTTGAGCACACATTTTACTGCGGGGGGCAATATTTTTGAAACAGGAGATTGGAATCCATTGAAACGCACTCGAATTTTGGCGCTTCAATTTTTGATTTGTCACCTGCCAGAGACGAGAAAATACCCAATAATGATTAACAGCTTCCTATGCCATAAGAAAGTCAGGGGGATAAAACAACATCTGCTGTGGATACAGCTGCGCTGGTGGTATTTCCCAAGACCGGAATCAAGCTCGCCACAACCTTTTCTGCGGTAGCGCGATAGGAGGTCAATTTTCCTCCATAAATACCCACATAGGTTTTATCAGAATTGCGGACAAAAATGGTTTCGCGGGATCTCTTGTTGGGGTTGCGATGTTCTTTGGGTAGGACACGCACACCGGCAAAGACCTTGTGTATGTTCTGCGGTGCTTGTGGGTGCTGAGGAAAATAGTGGTTGTAAGCGGTGAGCAGATAGTCGATTTCCGTTTGACTGGGTGCCGCATTGGGGGTGTCCAGCAGGACTTCTGTCGTGCCGACGAGGGTTTTGCCTTTCCAAGGCAGGACAAACACAGCCCGTTTGTCCTGGGGAGCCTCCACATAAAAGCAGCCAGAAAAACTGGGTTGGTCGAGAACAACATGGGTGCCCTGCACCCAATCCACCGGTTGTTGCGGCACAGAGAGAACATCCGCCACATTATTAGCCCAGGGACCCGCAGCATTGACAATAGAGCGACAGTGAACATTTGAGCCGTCGCTCAATTGCAGTTGGTAAATATCAGATTTTTGCGCTTGGACGATCGCGCAATTAAAACGCACCTGGGCGCCAAACTTTTCTGCGGATTGCAGGACAGCACATGTGAGTTGCCGGTCATCGGTCTGCGCGTCGGAATAGCGAAATAATGCGCGCAAGTTTTCAGGTCGTAATCCCAACTGTGGCCACTGTTCGGGTGGAATGCTTTGAACAGCGCTGTCTTTGTGCCAACCCGCTAACAGCCTGTAACAATTGAGACCAAGATATATCCACCAGGGATGGCGTTGACTGCTGCTGTAGACCGGAATATAAAACGGCTGGCGTCGCACCAGGTGCGGGGCATTGCGCAGCAACAGACGTTGCTCACGCAGACATTCGTACACCAACCGGAATTGTGCGGTTTCCAGGTAACGCAAGCCGCCATGGATCAGTTTGGAGCTGGCGCTTGAGGTTTCCAAAGCGGCGGCTTCGCGCTTTTCCAACACCAGCACCGAATAGCCTTTGACAGCAGCAGCCTGCGCAACCCCTGCGCCGTGAATGCCCGCCCCCACCACTACCAAATCGTAAACCGGTATCGCTCGGCTCAAAGTGTTTTCTGCTCCACCGCCAGCATAGCGCCTATGTCCCATGTCTCGATCCAATGGATGCCGCGATCCAAGCAGGCGCGGGTATTTTCCGCGTCCACCACATCGTATACAAACCACGACCAGGGACCCGGCCAGGGCAGCTCCGGCAAGGGTGGTAATTTGCGGATATTGCAGATGACAAAATCCACCGGGTTATTACGGATGCGCGCTTGGGATTGGTGATCGTAACGGGTCAGCACCCAGCCGACACGGCACACAAAGCGCTCCTGGGCCAGACGTAACAAATACAGGTCGAAGGAAATCAGGACCACACGTTCACGAAGCGGCTGCAATATCTCCCAGGCTTTGTTGAGAAACACGAGACGCGGAATTTCTTTAAAAACCTCCGACTTGAATTCGACAAATAACTGCGCGCAAGGGTATCGCAGCATCAGATCCACAACTTGCTGCAGGTGGGCCAAAGGTGTTGGGTAAAACTTCTTACCCAGACGCTGAGGCTCATGGGCGCTAAAGGTTTGTAATTTTTCCCAGGGATAATCGCTGATAAGCCCGGCGTTGCCGGTAAGTCGATAAAGCTCTTCATCATGAAACAGCACAGGCTCACCATCGGCGCTCGCCTGCAAATCGATTTCAATAGCTTCGGCGCCCAATTTCAACGCCGCTTCTATACCAATCAGGCTGTTTTCCGGATAGAGTTCGGGATAACCCCGGTGGCCGATCCAAAAAATTTTTTGCATTTGATTCATCACCACACCTGCCTCCGGAAACGGATGTATACGGGTAGCTGTCGGCAGAGATGATACCGAACACCACTTGGTTGAGATAGATTCAAAAAGTCGCGACTGCTGCGCAACATTGCTTATTGGCAAAACGGTTTTTTCAGTCTAGAACAAAACCTATGGCAACGAAGCAGCGGAACCCCTGGAGGAGAAAACTGTGGCCGAACAACGCAATCCGAACGAAATGCAAGAAGCCGAAACCGTGACGCCTTTAGGTGTGGTCAAGGTAGTATTGGTTTTGTTCATCGGCGTAAGCGCACTCCTGACGGTGCTCGCAGTATTTGGCATCTTCGCCTGGTTATCACTTTGGGATCTGCTGCTCAAACTCGCAGCTGCGGGAGCCATACTCGGGACTGTGGTGTTTCTGATTGGATGGCTGATGCAGGTTAAAAAATAACTCCACCGGAACTCAAATGGTCGACATTTGTGATGCGCACTCAGCTTCTATACCGGAATCCTCTCGCAACTGCTCATATTTTGCCTCCCACCCCATACTTTTATCCCCTGAAATCGCGAGCCAGATCACACTTGGCAGAAGATAGGACACCAAATTAGCCGGTAGAATAGCGGCACTCACTTTTAACCCAAGAATAACGACGACTTGTCGATTTGGGACTGGGTAGTAAGGCGTAGCGCGCAAACATCGATAACGATAATGAGGCATAAAGTCATGCGAAAGTTGATCCCCGTCATTCTGGCGTCCTGCGCCTTGGCGGCCTGCGGTGGCACGAGTTCGAGCTCATCATCCAGCTCCTCAAGCTCCAGCAGTTCCTCCACATCCAGCAGTTCATCCAGTAGCTCTTCAAGTTCCAGCACTTCTTCCAGCTCCAGCAGCAGTTCCAGCACGAGCAGTTCCAGTAGCTCCAGCTCCTCATCCAGTGGTGGATGCAGCGGCGGAGAAGCCGTTTGTGTGAACTTTGATGCGGCCACAACTCTGCCGACAGGCTGGACGGCCTCCAACGCGAATAATGTGAAGGTCTCGTCGGAAAAAGCGTTCAGTGGTACCAACTCCGTTAAAATCACCTCACCCGGCGGCGGCTTTCAGCCCAACAACCTGGTCTACAGTCTCACTGGAACACCGGACCTGCAACAGTCCATGTACGGCCGCATGATGATCAACCTCAGCAGCCAGAATACAAAGGGCGGCGATTTCACGTTTATTCAGGCGGATGGCGGACCACGCAGCCAGTCCGGCGCACCGGCGGGAACCTCCGTGATGTTTCGCGGGCGGTTGGATGGTCGTAACGATCACTTTATGGCGAATTATGAAACATGGCTCGACTCAAATGGCGACAACAATAACGAGTGGTCCACAGATTGTTGGAAACACCCCGGCAGCGACACTTCACCGCCGCAAAATTATTTGATCCCCAAAGATCAATGGGCATGTGTGCAATGGCATTTCGATGCCGGCGCCAATACGCTTAAATTCTGGCTGAACAAAAACGAGCTAAGCCTGATACAAGTGGTTAACATGGGAGACGGCTGCGTAATGGATGGCCCTAATCCCAACCGTCAAAACGGAGTTTGGTGGGGGCCCCAATCCTTCAACAACATTCGTCTGGGTATCGAGCAATACGCCGGCAATGCCCAAGCGCGCACCATGTATATCGATGACATCGCTATCGACGACCGCGTCGTCAGTTGTCCCAACTAAAACCCTGTCAGGGTGGCGTTCGCAGCCACCACCCTTTGATTCGATAAATCCGGCAGTTCTGCCGGATTTTTTTTGATCACAATTTTCGTTTTTACATCCAGGCGTGGCGAAACTGCCTTGCGAATTTCATCTCATGCGCCATAGTTGCTGATTATTGGCCTGCCTACGCCGTTGTCGCAGGAATTACGGCTTGTGGCCTACAACTTGCCTCTCGGATTATCAGCTCCAAGCTCCTATGTCCCATTAACAAACCACTATGTCTCATTAAATAACGGCGTCAGGAAAAAAATATAATGCACCCCGATTTCAGCCTGGATATCCAATTGATGTGGTTTTATCTAAGCCAACTGGGAATCGCTTTTATACTGACGCTACCCATCGCCTTCAATCGCGAGCACACCGCCCATGGAGCGGGCTTGCGGACTTTTCCGCTTGTCACCATTGCCTCTTGCGCTTTTATGCTGGTGGCGAGGAATGTCTATCACGGTTCGGAAGCGGAAGCGCGCGTGATGTATGCGGTCATCACCGGGATCGGATTTATTGGCGGCGGGGCCATAGTGAGGGAATCAGGCCGTGTGGGGGGTACAGCCACTGCGGCGGGCATATGGATCACCGGTGCTATAGGTGTCTCGGTGGCTTATTCAATCTACGAAATAGCAATTATTTTGTCTGCGGTCAGCTTTGTGATATTTCAGTTTTTTACTTTTCTGAAAAAAAGCCCGGAACATATTGAATAAATTTTGATTAAGCAGAGATTTCCCGGCCCTTTAGGTACCGGGAATTTAAAGCGGAATTTATTAATTCAATTAAGCGTTATAAGTTGAGGACGCCGTATCCCCGCCTCTGCCCGTCCAGTTGGTGTGGAAATATTCGCCGCGTGGACGATCAATTCGTTCATAAGTGTGGGCACCGAAAAAGTCGCGCTGGGCCTGCAACAAATTGGCGGGCAGACGAGCGCTGCGATAGCCGTCGAAATAAGTCAGGGCAGACGTCAGTGCGGGGGCGGATACGCCATTGATCACGGCGGCGGCAATTACTCGGCGCCAGCCCGCTTGCGCCGCAGCGACTTTATCCACGAAATAGGGATCCACCAGCAAATTGGTCAAATCGGGATTGCTGTCGAACGCCTCCTTAATTTTGCCGAGAAATGCGGAGCGGATAATACAGCCGCCGCGCCACATCAAGGCTATGCCACCGTAATTCAACTCCCATTTGTATTCCTTGGCCGCTTCCCGCATCAACACATAACCTTGAGCGTAGGACACAATTTTGGCGGCAAGCAGTGCGCCGCGCAGATCTTCGATAAAGGCTTTTTTATCGCTGGAGAATTGCGGTTTGGGGCCACTCAACAATTTGGCGGCTGCGACGCGCTCATCTTTTTGCGCGGACAGGCAGCGGGCGAATACCGCTTCACCGATCAAGGTGAGCGGCACACCCAGGTCGAGCGCAATAATTCCAGTCCACTTGCCGGTGCCTTTTTGGCCGGCGGTGTCGAGGATTTTATCCACCAAGGGCTCGCCATTTTCTTTATAAGCGAGGATATCGCGGGTAATTTCGATGAGATAACTGTCGAGTTCACCGGCATTCCAATCCGCAAATACCTCATGCATTTCATCGGCGGACATGCCGAGCAGGTCTTTCATGATCTGATAGGCTTCGCAAATCAGTTGCATATCGCCATATTCAATGCCGTTGTGCACCATTTTCACAAAATGGCCGGCGCCGTCCTCACCCACCCAGTCGCAGCAGGGCGTGCCATCGTCCACTTTCGCTGCAATGCCTTGAAAAATAGGCTTCACCGCAGGCCATGCCTCTTTGGCACCGCCGGGCATTATGGATGGGCCGGTCAGGGCGCCCTCTTCACCGCCGGAGACGCCGGTGCCTATATAGAGGAGACCTTTGCTGCGCAAATAAGCAGTGCGACGATTGGAATCTGGAAAATGCGTATTGCCGCCGTCGATAATGATGTCACCTGCTTCCAGATGCGGTATTAACTGCTCAATCACCTCATCCACCGCTTTGCCGGCTTTTACCATGATCATGATTTTGCGCGGCTTGGCGAGTGAGCTGACCAGCTCTGGAATGGACGCGGCGCCGCGTATGCTCTGGCCCTTTGCGCGGCCGGCAATGAATTTTTCCACCTTATCCGTGGAGCGGTTGTAGGCGGTCACCGTAAAGCCTTTGCTGGCCATGTTGAGGATGAGGTTTTCGCCCATTACGGCCAGCCCGATAAGGCCGATATCAGAGAGTGGTTTCATAGTCGCTATGGAGTCCGTGTGGTTTGGAAATAACGGAGAAGATGCCCGAAAAAACGGGGGCCTAACATAACACCAATCAATCTGTGATGGAATTGACAGTCCTACCCGCAATTATGGGTCGTATATATAGATAGCGACAGCCGCTGCGCTGGATTTCCCCTAGCCGCCTGTTTATCCTACGCGCCCATCAAAATAAATAAGATCAAGCCAGGGGAGTAAAAAGTGTCAACGAATGCAAAGGTTTCGAGCGACGACAATCCATCCCTGGACAGGACAGCCAAACTCAGCCGGACGGAAAAAATCGGCTTCGGCCTGGGCGACGCCGGCTTTAATTTCTATTGGGCGATCATCGGTTCCTACCTGGTGTTTTTTTACACCGACGTGTTCGGCATCAGTGCCGCGGCGGCGGCCACTATGGTGACCCTCACCAAAATCATCGACGCCATCACCGACCCTCTTATGGGTGGCATCGCCGACCGCACGAATACCCGCTGGGGCAAATTTCGCCCCTATTTGATCTGGGGTGCGCTGCCTATGATGGGCGCGGGCATTTTGACCATGAGCACGCCGGATCTCGGCGACACTGGCAAGCTGATCTGGGCCTATGCCACTTATAGCCTGCTGATGCTCTGTTATACCGTGCTCAATATGCCCTATAACTCTCTGTCCGCGGTGCTGACTGCCAATACCCAGGAGCGCAACAGTCTCAACAGCATCCGCTTCTTTTTCGCCTACTTCAGCAGCATCATTGTCGGCGCAGCTACGCCGGAACTGGCTGAGTATTTTGGCGAGGGTGATCGCTACAGCGCCAAGGGATGGCAGATGACCATGGTGATCTACGCGGTGATTGCTTCCAGCCTGTTTCTGGTGACCTTTCTGACGACCCGCGAGCGCGTCCAACCACCTGTCAACCAGAAGAAAACCAACCCGATCAACGACCTCAAAGACTTATTTATCTGCCGACCCTGGCTGGTACTGTTTGTGTTGGCGTTGGTGTTTATGATCGCCATGACGTTGCGCGGCAGTTCAGCGGCGTATTATTTCCGCTATTTTGTCGAACGCCCGGATTTGCTCGGCAATTATATCGGCCTGCAGATGGCGGGGCTTATGGTGGGTGCCATGATGGCCTCTACAGTCACTCGCTATATTGATAAACGCAAATTGATGATGTTCCTTATGTGTGTGGTGGCGGCTTTATCCATCGCATTTACTTTCGTACCCAAACCCGACCGTCTCGGTGTAGTGGATATCTATACCAACGATGCGCAGCAATTATCGGCCAACACCTTGCTGACCGCTGCACACCAGGAGGGCGACATTTATCAGTGGCTGCGTCACGACAAGATTTTCTGGATCATCAAAAAGCGCGTACCCCTCGCAGAAACCGGTCCCACCCTCAACCTGAGTGACGCCATGGGCCAGGTGATCAGCGTGATTCGAACCACCGCAGACGGCCAACTCCAAGACAGCGCGGATCTGCCCGCTGAAATTCTCTGGATGTTTGCTTTCAATATTCTGATCAGTATCGCCCTGGGTTTTAAACCGCCCATCACCTGGGCCATGTACGCCGATGTGGCGGATTACAACGAGTGGAAAAACGGTCGCCGCGCAACCGGTATGACCTTCGCTGCCACAACCTTTTCCCAAAAACTCGGCAGCGCCGGAGGCTCGGCACTGATGCTTTCGGTATTGGCCGCCATGGGTTATCAGGCGGGGCAGATGCAGGCGGGCGCTTCGCTCGATTCCATTGTGTATATGCAAACCCTCGTGCCGGGTTTATTTGCGCTGCTCACAGCCGTATCGCTGATCTTTTATAATCTCAGCGACGCGAAACTTGAGACCATTCAGCTGGACCTGAAAAAGCGGCAGCGGAACGCGTAATTTACGCACACGGGTTTGATTTCGCCACATGATTTGATCTCGACATACAGGCGCTTTTGAAAGCGCCTTTTTTCTGAATTTGGAGTGCTGATATGTTGTTGTCCGCCAAAGAAGACGGCGCCCGATTTGAACTCACCGATCCCACCGCCATGCCCCGCGCCGCCGGCTTTTTATGGAACCGGCGCATGATGATCCAGGTAAATTGCCGGGGTTATACGGTAGCGCAATTTATGCAACCGGAACCGGCCAAATACACCTATGCGCCCAATCTGGAAGCCAAAACGTTTATGCAACCGGAGCAGCCTTATTACGCGCATCATCCGGGACGTTTCTGTTACATCAAAGACGAAGACACCGGCGAATTTTTTTCCGCACCTTATGAGCCGGTGCGCACGCAGTTGGATTCCTATGTATTTTCCGTGGGTAAAAGTGATATCCGCTGGCGCGTTGAGCACTTGGGTATTCGTGTGGAAATGGAATTGAGTCTGCCCACCGATGACGTAGTGGAATTGTGGCAGCTTAAAGTCAGCAACATTTCGGGGCGACCACGCAATATCAGCGCCTATACCTATGTGCCAGTAGGCTACATGAGCTGGATGAACCAATCCGCCCTTTACAGTGCAAAGCTGGGTGGCGTAATTGCAAGCTGTGTGACGCCCTACCAAAAAGTGGCGGATTATTTCAAAAATAAAAACTTCAAAGACAAAACCTATTTCCTGCACGACCGCGCACCCACCGCATTCGAATGCGCGCGCGAGGTGTTTGAAGGTGAAGGGGGGCTGCACAATCCCTGTGGCCTGCAACAGTCAACGTTAAATAACGGCGACGCCCTCTACGAGACTCCAGCTGCGGTGCTGCAATACCGTCTAACGCTAACTGAAAGCCAGAGCGAAAATTACCGCTTTCTGCTGGGACCGGCTTTTGACGATGCGGAAATTGCCAAACAGCGCGAGCGTTATTTCAGCGATGCCGAATTTGCCAAAACCAAAGCCGAATACGCCGCCTATGTGACAGAAGGTAAAGGCGTACTGCAAATCGAAACGCCGGACGCGCACCTGGACCAGTTCGTCAACCATTGGCTGCCACGCCAGGTGTTCTACCACGGTGACGTCAACCGCCTCACCACCGACCCGCAGACGCGCAATTATCTGCAGGACAATATGGGCATGACCTTCGTCAAACCGGCTGTTACACGCGCGGCATTCCTCCACGCCCTCAGCCAGCAGGAACACAACGGCGCCATTCCGGATGGCATATTGTTGATCGAAGGTGCCGAGCTGAAATACATCAACCAGATTCCCCACACCGACCACTGCGTATGGCTGCCGGTATGCCTGCTCGCCTATCTGGATGAAACCAATGATTACGCGATATTGGATGAAGCGGTTAAAGCCTGGCAGGGAGAAGAAACCAAAACCGCCTTCGAACGCATCAGCAATGCCATGCGCTGGCTGCTCTCCGCCCGCGACGAGCGCGGCCTGAGTTATATCGCCCAAGGCGACTGGTGCGATCCCATGAATATGGTGGGGTACAAAGGCAAGGGAGTTTCCGGCTGGCTGTCCGTGGCCACGGCCTACGCCCTCAATATCTGGGCGGACATTTGCGCGCACCAGAATCAACACGAACTGGCGGCGGAATTCCGCGCAGGTGCGCGGGATGTGAACCAGGCCGTGAACACGCATTTGTGGGATGGCGACTGGTTCGGCCGCGGCATTACGGATGATGGCGTCGTCTTCGGTGTCGCCAGGGACCCCGAGGGCCGGATTTTTCTCAACCCCCAGAGCTGGGCGATTCTCGGCGGCGCCGCGGACGCGGACAAAAAGCCCTTGATGATCAAAGCGGTGGAGGAACAACTGGAAACCCCTTATGGGGTGATGATGCTGGCACCGGCTTACACCGCCATGCGCGATGACGTGGGCCGCGTGACCCAGAAGTTTCCGGGCTCGGCGGAGAACGGCTCCGTCTACAACCACGCGGCCGTGTTCTACGTCTACAGCCTCTACACCATCGGCGAATCCGACCGCGCCTTCCGCCTGCTGCGCCAGATGCTGGCCGGACCCGACAACGCCGACTACCTGCAGCGCGGTCAGATGCCGGTGTACATTCCCAACTATTACAGAGGTGCCTATTATCAGCACCCGCGCACTGCCGGCCGCTCCAGCCAGCTGTTCAACACCGGCACGGTCTCCTGGGTCTATCGCTCATTGATCGAGGGCACCTTCGGCCTTAAGGGCTGCCCGGAGGGCTTAAGGATCGAGCCTCAGTTGCCGAGTGCCTGGGAAACTGCAAAAGCCAAACGGCAATTTCGCGGCGCGACTTTTGACGTGACATATACCCGCAAGGCCGGCGTCGCCACCGCGCAAGTAACGGTGGATGGACAGCTCGCAGCGAATAATCTGATCGACAAAATAGCAACCGGCCGCACCTATCAGGTGGCGGTCACACTGCCCGCCTGATGGCGGGCCAAAACACTCCAAAGAGACACCCATGAGCTGCCCACCCAAAGCGTCCCAACCTGTCCTGATCATCTGCATGGGTGTGAGCGGTTGTGGCAAAACCACCCTCGCCCGCAACCTTGCCTGGGATTTCGGTTTTGAATTTCTCGAAGCGGACGATTTCCACTCCGCCGAAAACAAAGCCCATATGGCCAGCGGCCAACCCCTGACGGACGCCATGCGCGAGCCCTGGATCACCGCCATGTGCGACCGCTTGCGCGAGCACCAGGTGCGGGGCGAGAGTTGCGTTCTGGCCTACTCCGGCCTGCGCCGCACACACCGGGAGCGGTTCCGCCAACTCGGTTATCCCACGCTCTTTTTACATTTGGCGGGAATAAAAGACATCATCCGCCAACGCATGGAAATCCGTCCCGACCACTTTATGCCCACCGGTCTTTTGGACAGCCAATACCTGGCGCTAGAGGCGGCGCAGGAGGAACCGGACATAGTGGCAATTGACGTGGGCTTGAGCATCGGCGAAATCCACCGCCAAGCCGCCATGCTGGTGCAGGCCTTTTTAGCGAAACCCGGTTGCGAATAACCTGATGCCGCAACCCACCTACCCGGTTTATAGTAGCCCCGCGCCGCAATAGCTCAGTCGGTAGAGCAACTGATTCGTAATCAGTAGGTCGGAGGTTCGATTCCTCTTTGCGGCACCATTATTTGCCTTATTTTTCAATCGGTTGCGCGGCTAGGTCAAATCGCTGAATTTAACCCAGACCACAAAGTGTCCACACTACCGGCCCAACCATTCCGCAATTGCGCGGCTGGCGCCATCCTTGATTGATTTGCCCGCATCCACTTTGACAGTGACCACGCCACCGTCGTAACTCATGCTTGTGTTACTTTCCGTTTCCTCGCGAGTCTTGGCGCCAATGGCGAAGCCAGCGAGAAAGCCGACAGTGGTCACGCCCAGGAAAATAAGCCCCTTCACTGAATGACCCGGGCTTTCAACTCAAGGCGCAAAACCCGCCTGTCAATTTTCCAGAGCGCGAACGCCACAGCGAAAGTCGCCACGTCACCACCGGCCGCCAGGATTTGAAAAAAACTATCCACCCGCTTTACCTCGCTTTTTCGTCCAGTCAACTTTGAACAGCTTATCAATACCGAATACCGCAAAACTGACTGTTATCCAGCCGCCCACGTACCAATCTGGCATCTGCTCCATGAATTCGAAACCGGCCGCAACGGACGGTTGCAGCGCGGGAATGAATGACGCCACAAACGGATAAGACCAGACGATCACTAAATATTCGTCGCTATATCCAGGAATGCCGTTTTTTACATGCTCGATGCGAGCCACCGCACGGGCTTTTTCAATTTCCTGGCGGTTTGACAGCCAGTCTTTGAAAGTCCCACCCAATAAACTCAGCACCATTGACCACATATTAAATCCCCGCTTTGCGGATAATCACGGCCGTGATAACGCCAGCCGCGACCATTAAAGCCAGTTGAACGGCAATGCTATTCGCCTTCGCCTTCGCCATTGTCCGCACCCTCGCCAGTGTCGCCCGCTTCCTGGGTTTCTACTTCCGCTTCCGGTGCATGGTCACTTTGCTGATGATCATGCGGCAGAGTGCCGCAACGGCAGCGCGCAGCTTTTTTTCTATGTAAACGTCTCATTCTGAAATGCCCTCTTTATTGTCCAGTTTTATCAATCTGTCACCGGCAGCGACCACCGTATTTATTGGAGCCGTCAATTTATCGTCCGGGTGCGTTATGTCGTAAAACCAGCCGCCCAACGTGAAATGCTTGTCGCCCGTAATTTTTTCACCGAGAGAGTTCACACCGGAGTAGATAAAGTTGTTGGTGCTGGCCGGGTTTATTTTATCGACCACCGCCTTGGCCGCCTCGCCCGCCGCTTTATATCCGCGATATAAAACAATGCCCGCAACGCAAACGACTACCGCGCCTATCACGTGATTGGTGTGAATTGTCAAATCAGTCTTGATCATGCCGCCGCGATGCCTCTTAATATTGTGCCCCGGTCATATGGTTGCTGGCCGTTTTCATGCTGAATAATCACCTCAATCAATTCCGCATAATCTGACCGGCTTACCCTATCCCCCGCGCCCCGGCCTAATTTTTTTGCCGCGTGCGCAATATAGCTGGAAGTGTTGTTTTCGACCGACGGTGCCCAGGTTGAAATAATTTCGCTCACCGTATCAATTCCACGGCGTGCGTAGCTGTCCAGCGTGCGGGCAATTGCGCGTATGCCGTTTTCCGGTTTATCGAAAATCACAAACCCTTTATCATCCACGCCGGTTTTGCCAAGCCAGTCGTTTTGTGGGTTATGCCGAATATTTCCGGGATTGTTGTTTCGCAATCCGCGTGCGATTGTCATCTTTACCCCCACACCAAAAACAGCAATCAATCCGACCGCCAGCACTAAATTACGGAGCTTCATGCTCCACCGATCCAGTCACCACGACATACAAGTCGCTTGTAATCCCCGCTATGTACTTCATCCTGATTAAATCGGACGACCTATCCACTTCAAAGATGATGGCCGCATCGACAGACGCACCTATATCTTGTTTTGTATCATTCGTGATCAGTACGCGCCGAATGTGAGTACCGTAAATAGAGAAAACCGTGACTGTCAGTTCCACACAGCATTTGCTTGATGATGATGGAAGCGTGTAGAGAGTAACAAAATCATTTTGCTCGACCGAACCGAACGCGTACCCGTTCCAATAATTCGACCGCCACTCCCTTTCCGGCAGTGAGCCGATTTGCGGAATAATCACAACACCGCCGCCAGTGAGAGCAGTCCCGCCGCCCGCATTAGCGTATGGCGCCGCCCTGGCGTCCATATCGTAAACCTGCAAATCGGTTGAGTAATTCAGAATGAAGGTGCCCGGTCCTGTATCCCCTTTTTTCCAGCCGCGTGCAATATGGTTTGATCCATCAAGCTGTGCGCCTACCGGTGTACCGTTAAATGTGAATCCGTCCAATTCATAATTTTTGCAATCACCGCCATTCGTGAAAAACCCGGCGCCGCAATTGTTAAAAACCGCGCCCGTTACTTTGAATCCGTCTACGGGCCCAAAAGTCTGCAACGCAAACCCAGACCGGCCGCTAATGACCAGATTGTTCAGTCTAATATCTTTTGCACCTACTGAATTCACAGTGTTGTCTATAAAGAAATAACCTTTGTCCAGGTTGATATCATCAAATAAGATATCGGACGCCTCTTCGCCTTCCGTCGAATTCATTAGTACAACGCCGCCACACGTAGGATTTTCCAGCGCGACAGTTCTTACACGGCGCACCGTCCCATGCCGACAAATCGCACCCGCACTTTCCCGCAGAGTTAGCGACCATGTTATGCAGTCAATTCCTTTTATGTCTTCCAAATAGAAATTGGTTGCTTTTACCGCCACGCCCTGGATGCCAGACCGTGTTGTGATATTTTTGCAAAAAACATTATTCGCATTTTCTATCAGCATATTGTGATTGTTGGTTTCTTTACCGATCACAATCACGTTTTCAACGAAAACGTTTTCAACCGGCGGTTCACCCGCACTATTGGTTATCGTCAGCCCTTCAGTGGTTGCTGATTCCGTCGTGTCCAGCCCCAGATTTTTGAACGCAACCGATTTAAGAGCGCCGCTAATCCCGACAACCGACTTTATCCAAGCGCCCGCTTTCCATCCAGTTGCAGCATCATAGAGCGGCACATTCAGCCCGATAAATGCGACGTTTTGCCCTATATTCAGAACGCCCGAGTCCACGAGATA
>Ga0164241_10002326_pt1 | contig 20861 bp, 15 predicted proteins | sample OricomyardsoilBY_FD_108780 | JGI IMG/M metagenome (GOLD analysis project Ga0164241, IMG submission 108780) | Backyard soil microbial communities from Emeryville, California, USA - Original compost - Back yard soil (BY) | ecosystem: Environmental > Terrestrial > Soil > Unclassified | place: USA... | reverse complement strand
TACCTGGCCGGGTGGTTTTCGGCAGGCGGTCCGGACCCTGAAGGCCGATCAGGTGGTTGTCCTGAAGCAGGAAGACGCATTTCCCGTCCCGGCAGCGGTGAACACTATAGCCGGGACATTGTTCCGGCACACCATTCTAACGGGTTTGTCTTACCGTCACGATGAACCTGATTTTATAGATTTCAAGTCCACTGCCACGCTGCCCAGAAAGTATTCGGAGGAAGGCCCGGCGCTGGCAGCGGGTGATGTTAATGGTGATGGTCTCGATGATCTGGTGATCTGCGGCGCTGCCCATGAGCCTGCCGCCATGTACATGCAACAGCGTGATGGCACATTTCGCCTGGATTCTTTGCCGGGGAAAGCATCTGAAGATGCCGGTATCCTGTTATTCGACGCCGATGGTGATGGCGATCCCGACCTCTACTGTGTGAGCGGAAGCACGGAGTTCGGAAAGGCCGACGGAATGTACCAGGACCGCCTGTATAAAAATGTGAAGGGACGATTTGAACTTGATGCATCGGCGTTACCTGTTGAGAACAGCAGCGGTAGTGTAGTTACTGCGGCTGACTATGATCGCGATGGTGATCTTGATCTTTTCGTTGGTGGCCGCATCATACCGGGAAGATATCCGGAAGCGCCGGAGTCGTTTATTTTGCAAAACGATGGCGACGGTCATTTTACAGATGCGACGACACGTGTATCCACACCGTTGTCGCATCTGGGCATGGTCACGAGTGCACTGTGGACTGACTTTGATAATGACGGATGGGTAGATCTTGCGGTAGCAGGAGAGTGGATGCCGGTGACGTTCTTTCGAAATGAAAAAGGAAAGTCATTCAACAAGGTGTTTGAATCTCCGGTGGGATGGTGGAATAGCATTGCAGGAGGGGACTTCGATCACGATGGAGATATTGACTACGTGTGCGGTAACCTCGGTTTAAATTCGGTATTCACGGCAACAGAAAGCGAACCGGTCAGCGTGTACGCGAGAGATTTCGATGAAAGTGGTTCGTTTGATCCATTGATCTCACGGTATATACAAGGTGAGGAGTATCTCGTTCATCCGCGTGAGACCCTGACCGACCAGGTCGTCGCCTACAAGCGAACGCTCAAACTTTACGCTATTTATGGAAAGGCCACACGAATGGATCTGCTCTCGGAGGATCAATTGAAGGATGCGCTCATTTATAGGGCCACGAGTTTCGTATCGTCCTATATGCGCAACGATGGTGCGGGTAAGTTTACACTCATCCCGTTACCAAGGCAGGCACAGATTTCTTCGATGAAGGGAATTGAGGTTGCAGATGTCAACGGTGATGGTAATCTGGATATAGTTGCCATAGGCAACGATTATGCCATGGACCCGTTGGCTGGCCACCTGGATGCCGGTATCGGTTGGGTGCTGTTAGGCTCAGGCACTGGACAATTCCGTACTACTTCTGCACGGGAGTCGGGATTTGTAGTAGATGGAAATGCAAAGGCTTTGGTAAGATTACGTTCGGCAAATGATGATGTACTCTGGATTGCGAGCCAGAATCGCGACAGCCTTCGCGTGTTTTCACAACCACATGAACAAATCAGGTGGATCCACCCCAGGGCCGATGATGTATGGTGTGAGTATACCACGCTGTCCGGGAAGAAAGAGCGAATCGAATTGAGCTATGGGGTGGGATTTCTATCGCAATCAACGCGATACCTGCCAGTGGCTGATAACGTTTCTCATGTGATGATTACTAACAGCAAAGGCGTTAAGCGGGAAATAGCATTCGACTAAGTCCTCCCGCCTGCGCAGGAGACCTGCTTCGGCGGGCGCGCCCTGCGCAGGAAACCTGCTTCGGCGGGCACGCCCTATGCAGGAAACCTGCTTCGCCGGGCGTAGTCGCGGTGAGTGGTAAAATTTCGAACCGGTTAATGGAAGATTTGAAATTACTGTACAGATTATCAGAAGCTCTCTAATGGGGCTCGTGAGACTCCAGAACACCAGAGATGTTATTACGCATGTCCATTTCTTTATCTGTACATAAACATGTACGCTTTTATGTAACTTTTTTGGAAAAAATAGGTTATTATTGTAGTGAAAAATGCAGTTTATGAAAACAGCGACAATAACTGATTTCCGTTCCAACATGAAAGAACGGTTACAGGAAATCGAGGATGATCAGGATATTTTAATTCTCTCTGGACCAAAGAAGAGGGATTTTGTTATCCTAACTCTTGATCAATTCAATTCGATGGAGGAAACTTCCCACTTGCTTTCGACCCCGTCTAATACAGCGAGACTAATTGAAAGTATTAGACAGGATAGAGCCGGTAATGTGACGGTACGAGAACTTGAACCAGCGAAAAGTCCAAAAAGAAAGTTAGCAGGTAAAAAGAAAAGATAACGATGCTAACCGTTTTTACTGATTATGGCTGGGAAGATTATGTTTACTGGCAAAAAAATGATCCTGAGACCTTAGAAAAAGTAAACGACTTAATCAAAGAAATTAAGAGAGATCCGTTTAAGGGGAAAGGAAAGCCAGAGCCACTAAGGGGAAACCTAAAAGGCTATTGGTCGCGACGGATAACCGGGGAGCATCGTTTAGTTTACAGAGTAGAAGGGAAAGGTGAAGTACAAACCTTGAGGATAGTTCAGGTAAGGTTTCATTATTAATTTAATCCTGTCTTGTCAAGTTGCAAGGATCATTAATAATCCTTCATAATCATTAAAAATCCTTTAGTCGGGGCGACTGGATTCGAACCAGCCCCGACGTGTCGGGGTCCCGAACGAAACGCCCCGATGAATGGAACACGAACAGTTATTAAAAATAATCATTTACAGTCTGGCGTACAAAAGTCAACATGCAACTTACTGCTTGGTTAACTTCGCCCAATTCTTGTCCGCTTTAACCTTGAGATTTGCTTCGTCTTTGTTCCAGGAGTTCAACGTGTTATTGAAAAATCTGTTATAAAACAGATACAGCTTTCCATCAAGGATCTTAAAAGTCTCTGGGTCGATTTCCACTTTCTCTCCGCTCGCACCCATAGCATAGGCGCACCATCCTCCGTATTGCGGAATGTACTTGCCTGGGTTGCCACGAAACGTTTCGAGATTCCTGGCCGAGCTGAAGTAGTACGTAGCACCACCATAAGTTGCGCGGTATTCTTCTTTTCCCTGTAAGGGTTTGTGATCCGTGAAATAGGAAACCGGATCATATTTGTCAATGGCCACACCGGCGGCGTCTAGGTTCATAGACGCCCCCACAGTTTGTGACAGAGCAAGGTTGAGGGTGACCGACAGGATGAGGATGATGCAAACTATTGATTTCATAAGTACCTGTTAATGGATTATGAACGGTGCTTCTGGCGTATAATCATGTGCCGGCTCACCGTATGCCGTACCTAACCGTAGTGCGCTTCGATGCGATATATTCAGGGTATCTCTGGACTATGGAGCAAAGGTAGCCAGCAGTGGTTAACCGGATGTCGTGCGCGCGACGAATACGAGAAAAAATTGGGTAAACGTGTTCCGCCCATCCAGATGGCGTCTTATAACGGCTACCAATGCGTTATGGGGAGTTGGCGGCATCCCATTGATAGCTATCGTACTAGTCGTTTTTGACAGATATTTCGATCATCTTAACAATAAGTGATTTGAGCTCGTCGTAAGTGTCCGGTTTAAGGAACAGCTCAATACCGAGTTTTTTGCAATTCTCTATGAACCTTGAATCGTGATAAGTAGAGTAGATTACTGTGTGGATATGGTCGTATCGGGAATTTTCGCGAATAAGTTTGATGGTTTCACTGCCTTTTAATCTGGGCATGTTCTGGTCGAGAATAATGATATCAGTAAGTGTTTTGTCTGTGCTGTTGATCAACCGATCAAGTGTGGTCAGCACCTGTTCGCCATCGCCCACTATTTCAAGGTCTATGGTTTCATTGATGTCCTGAATTACGTCTCTGAATATTTGTTGATCATCCAGGTCGTCTTCTGCCAGCAGTATTCGTTTCATAATTGCTTCGGTTGATGGACGGGAAGCAGGACGGTGAAGATTGCGCCTTCTCCTTCTATGCTTCGCGCGCCGATGATTCCATTGTGCTTTTCAATAATCTTCTTGGCGATAGCGAGGCCGATTCCAGTTCCTTCAAAAGTGTCTTTTGAATGCAGTCGCTGAAACAGCAGGAAAATGTGTTCAGCAAACTTAGGATTAAAGCCGATGCCGTTGTCCGTGATGACAATGCGGCACCAGGTCCCGTTTTGATCTTCCTTTGCGTCAATTTCGCCGCTGTCCACCAGTCGCGCCTCAATAGTAACTACCGGTGCTACGTCTGGTTTCGAGAATTTCAATGCATTGCCAATGATGTTCTGAAATACCTGACGGATTTGTCCGGGAATTATATCGATGACAGGAAATTCAGATACATGTACACTTGCTTTCTTTTCCCTGATCAGAATCTCAAGATCGTCCAGGATATCCAGGACCAGCGTCCTGATGTCGGTAGGCTCAAAAGATACGTCACTTGCCGATAGTTTGGAATAGTTAAGAATGTTGGTGATGATGGACTTCATCCTCGATGACGAGGCTAAAATCTTTTCGACATACTGCATGCCGCCATCCGACAGGTTGGGCTTCCGATCGCGCATCATGGAGGCATACATATGTATCTTTCGAAGTGGCTCTTGCAAGTCGTGAGACGCGACGGATGCAAATTGCTGCAAGTCGTTATTGCTGACCTCCAGCGCGTAATTTGTTTGACTTAGTTCGGCCGTTCGTTCGCTCACCTTACGTTCCAGCACTTCGCTCAGTTGCTTTTGTTCGTGAATGTCGATAGTCGTCACTACCCAGTTTGTGATTTCGCCGTGATTATCTTTCTGTGCTTTGGCCCGGAGAATATTCCAGTGATAGGTACCATTAGAAAGTCTGATGCGGAGCTCTTCCTGAAAATCAGTTTTAAGCGCGATTGCGTTCTCCCAGCTTTTATCCAGTTTCTGCACTTCGTCCGGATGGATCACCTGCTTCAGTCCGTTGCCCAAGGCGAGTGCATTGCTTACACCGGTGTAAGACTCAAAATGGCGGTTGACAAAGTCAACAGAGCCGTCTGGCTGTGCTGTCCAGACAATCAGGGGCATGGATTCAGCGAGAAACTTCCTGCGCGCAATATTGTTCGCGATTTCCATCTCTGCCTTTTTTAACTCCGTGATGTCCAGGATCGATCCAAGCATACGGTATGGGGTTCCGTTTGCGTCGTGCATGACATATCCCCGGTCCAGAGCATTGCGGTATACACCCGAGGAATCTTTGAATCGATATTCACTGGTCCATAGTGAACCACCGGTATTAAGTACCTCGTGGGTGCTGCGATCTACTTCAGCCGCATCGTCGGGATGGATCATATTCAGCCAATCCGGACGAGTGATCAGCGTTTGTGTGTAGCCATAGTTTACGCGAAAGGCTTCGCTGAGCCATAGGTTGTTGTTAACGATATCCCAGTCCCAGATTACATCATTGGTGGCCCGGGCGACCATCCGGAAGCGCTCCTCGCTTTCAGAAAGCAAACGTGTCCGGTCAGTGACCTTATTCTCAAGCTCAAGATTCAGTTCCTTCAGCGTTTCCTTTGCGGCGATCAGCTCAACATAATTCTTTTTTAATCTGCCATCGGCCAGCTTCTTTTGAGTAACATCCGTGAAGGTGGCGACAAGTCCATCTTTCATTTTTACGGCAGTTACTTCGAACCACTTCTGGCTTGTCTCTTCGAATATGTCCGTATGTAGCGTACTATTCCGGGTCACCACTTTAACCATCGATGAAAAGGTGGTCGTGAACAGTGGTAATTTGAGGTCCGCAAGAACTTTCTTTTCCGTCACCTGATTGGGGTCCAGCTTGAGTAAACTGTTTGCGGCATGATTAGTAATTTCTATGACGAAGTCAATAATGTTTCGTTCCGCGTTATGGACTGCGCGTAGTGCGAATATAGCGCTCAGGCTAGAGTTGAAAACTCCGCGAATAATGTTATTGAGGTCAGTGACCGTTGTGATATCCAGGAACGAGACCACCGCGCCGGAGTGATGACCGTCTTTGGTGACATACGGCATCACGCGGAGTAACATATTTGTACCATCGTCAAGCTCAACCTCCTTCTCGAAGACCTCCCCGCTTTGCAGCACTTTCTCGATGTCGGCGATTAGTCCTTTGTATCGTACGTTTGTCGAAATGTGAGCGATTGGTCGTCCGAGGTCACCTTCAATTAAGTTGATTACCTGCAGCGCAGCGGGGTTGAATTTCCGGATGGTCATATTTCTATCCAGAAAGATTTGCGCGATGTTACTGCTTCGGAAGTAGTTCGTCAGGTCGTCGTTAAGCTCTATGAGCTCCTGGATCTTCAACTGATGTTCGGTGTTGAGCGTGTGAAGTTCCTCGTTCAGCGACTGAAGCTCCTCGTTTGAACTTTGTAGTTCTTCGTTAGCAGAGAGTAGTTCCTCATTGCTCGACTGTAGTTCTTCATTCGCAGTTTCCAGGTCTTCGATTGCGTATTGAAGACTGTTCTTGGTGTCGTTTAGTTCTTCTTCAAGCGCCAGCACATACTCACTGGACGCACTATCCCCATTGCCAGCCTGTAGGGCATCGGTTGGCGTTGTGTCGACTTCCATGAAATGGAAGGCAACAAGTGTGTAATTCTGTCTTTGATTGTGTTGTTCAGACTGAATGAGCGCCTGCAGATGTATCGTCTTTTCGTTTTTTGTAAACGAAAGATTACTTACTACTCTTTTTTTGTCCGTCTTCCAGGCTTGCCTGATCTCCGAAATCAACTTGCTGGAAATGCTGGTAGGCAGCATTCTGATAAGATTCAGCTTGAGTATTTTTTTTGGCAGGGCCAATATGCGATCGTAGTTACCGACAGCGTCCTGAATTTCAAAGTTGCGATCAATGTGAAAAGCTGCGAAATTGAAGTCTTCAAATATCGAGTCCTTAAAATCTCCCCAAAGCGCGGACGACTTTTTCGATCCTTCCCTTTTTTGACGAGACTTGCCAAATGAGGGCAGGTGATTGTCTTTCAGATCAGTAAGGAGCGGCGGTATTGGGGCGTTCGAAATTTTTTTGAAAATCTTCCACTTCGCATGTACATCCTTTAGATTCAACGAAATGGCATTGGGGTTCTCCGTGGGACCTAAGAACAAATAACCATTGATGTTAAGTGAAAACAGGAGCACCCCATAAATCCGTTCCTGCAGCTGCGGATTCATGTATATCAGCATGTTCCTGCAACTGACGAGATCATTTTTAACAAAGGGCGGGTTGTTAATAACATTGTGAACGGCAAAGACAATGGATTTTCTCAATTCAGAATTGATCGCGTAGCCAGTTTGTATTGGCGTGAGGTATCTTTTTAACCGGTCAGGCGATATATCATTGGCGATCGCTGCCGGATAGTGCCCCCTGCTCGCTATGTCTATATTACCTTTCTCTGTGTCAGTTGCGAATATCTTATACGTAATTCCTGTTTTTTCAGTCTCTGAAATACATTCCTCTATCAACATGGCAATCGAGTAGGCCTCCTCACCGGTACTGCATGCGCATACCCAAATCTTGATCTGTTCTTCATCCTTTTTACCTTGAATGAGTGGCTTAAGAACATTTGACTTCAGAATTTCAAATGCGTCAACGTCCCTGAAGAGTCTGGTCACGTTGATCAGCAGGTCCTTCTCGAGATTTGATATTTCTGTCGGGTTGTCGGTGAGATAGTCTGCATAGTTTACCGGATTGCTGAAATTACCTTTTCGCATACGGTGCAGAATTCTTCGGGTCACTGTAGGCGACTTATAGTGCTGAAAGGCAACGCCCGAATGTTGCTGTACCGCATTTATAATGCGGTGAAGTGTGTTGTCGTCAACTTCAAGTGCGTAGTTATTTTTATACGCCACCTCAGTATACGCCAGAATTTGTGTTGGCATTTCCTGGGGTGTTAGCACGTGATCGACGTTGCCAGTCGAAATTGCGCTAATGGGCATACCGTCAAAGCGCGCAGAAGCGGGATCCTGAACGATAACCATTCCGCCCTGAGCCTTTATCTGGCTGATGCCTCTGGTGCCATCAGTACCGGTGCCGGAGAGTATTATGGCAATGGCCAGCGACTTTCGTTCTATTGATAAAGACTCCAGAAATATGTCGATAGCATTGTTGGGAAATTTTATCGGAGACTTCTCCGTGAGCAGGAGTCTGTTACCCTTAATAGTAATGAATTTGTTATTTGGAATTACGTAAATGCAATTCCGTTCTATGATTGGCTCACTCGTCGCCTCAAATACCTTCATGTGGGTATGGCGGGAAACAAGGTCAACCAGGAGGCTCTTGTAATCAGGAGATAAGTGCTGGATAATCACGAAGGACATGCCACGTGTCTCGGACATGTTGTCAAAGAATTCGTGAATAGCCTCGAGTCCACCGGCAGAAGCGCCAATGGCTACAATAAAATGGGCGTCTCCATCAACGTAATGCGGCATCATATGTTGAAATCGTTGTCGCCGTCTGATGTTTCGTACTCGTAAATGAAACTCCTCAGTTCCTCGGCATAGGAGATTTCTGCGGCGCGCCAGGCCTGTGAAATCCCCGTCACCATTTCCTGCCATTGCCGGAAAGAACTTCTGGGATGATAATTCTTCTCATCCTTATCAAAGGTTATTCTCGTCGCTGGGTCACCGCCCCACGTGATTGTCCGAATCTTCTCAGGTCGGAAAATCAACACGTAACTGTCGTTCGCGTTAGTTAACGGGATTACCAGCAGACCACTGCCGATTGCCGTATAGTCTTTTGCATATTCATGCATGCTACTCAGCTGATCGGTATAAAACACTCTTCTAAGCTGTCGCGTATGAAGCCAGAGAAGCAGCTCTTCAATTTGATCGGGCGAGGGAGTTTGCCCCGCTGTCTTCAGTCTCCCGTTGCGTGAAATGGCTGCGCCTGAAGCGTCGAATATGGCCATCACGCCTTTGCTTCCCAGAAGAGACTCGTCCAGTTTTTTTGTTTTGTATACAAGCTCTAAGAGCTGACTGTGACTATTACCCAGCAGGTTGTCGAGCGCGAGTGCCTGAGCGCTCTCTATCGATGATATTTTCCCGGAGATAATCGTAGAAAGCATTTCAAAGAGTGAGCACATTTCATAGCTCAGGAATTTTGCGGATTTGTGATGGCACGCAATGAGCCCCCAAAGTTTGTTTTGATGCAGAATCCGCGTTGACATGGATGCTGTGACGCCCATGTTGGTGAGGTATTCAATGTGAACAGCGACAACACTGCGGAGATTGCAATCGGAGAGATCCAAAAACGAATGAGACAACGGATTGACTACAGGAAATAGTTTGACCGGTACATAGTCCTTATCGGGAATAAGGCGGTAAGCATTCTTAAGGTAAAGATCTCGGGCCTGTTTCGGGATGTCAGAAGCTGGAAAAGTAAATCCCATATACGACTCCATATCCGGTTCCCGGTCTTCCGCCATAACGGTACCATTCCATTCCGGATCGAAGCGATAAATCATTACCTTATCGAAACCCGAGATTCGTTTCAGCTCGGCTGCCGCAATGCGACAGGCATCACTTATTGTTTGAGTCGACTCGATAGCCAACATAGCATACTTAAGCTCCTGATACACTTCAATGAATGTATCTCTTGTCGACAATGACACGGAGTTCAGCTCTATTTCAATCAGCAAATGTGTCCCCTTGTTGTGGACGAGCACGAGATATTGAATCCCCCTTAACTTCCAGATGCCAGGAATTTTTGAGCTTTCCCCTTTCAACTTGTCCTGTAACTCCTTGAATGCCGATCCATCAATGAACTCAGAAAGTGATTTCTGTATCAGAGATTCAACAGGACATTCAAAGATGGCTGTGGCATTTTCACTTACCTGGATTATCTGGAATCCAGTGGTTTCCACCACCATTAATACGCCGTACGGTTGGATTAAATTGGTGAGGTGAATAGGGACTTTGCCGCAGAATTCCGAGTCATACGTTTTTTGCGTCATACTGTTCAATCCAGTTTCGAAAAGTGATGAAAGTTTCGTTGGCGGCGCGAATAATAGCTTCGTGTTCGTCTGCGCGAAACGGCTTTGCCAAGCTGTCCTTAAAGCGCTGCCACATTACGGGCGCATCCTTGCCATAGCTCATAAAAAAGGTAAAACCGTTTTCGCCTTCTATTCCCAACTGCTGACGGATCATTTTTGCAATGATGGGACCCCCCAGCGTTGATCCCTCTAGAACATACATCGCGCCAAGCGCCGACGCTTGAGATTCAATGGAAGGTAGCACCCCGCATTTTTTGAGATCTCCCGCTTTGCCAAGCGTCTCCATGTCATGGATAAGCCATGCTGCCTTTCGCCGTTCGGAAAAATCCACGTCCTCATGGGTACGGAGAAATGGCAGCAGTTCATCTTCCATCGCGGAATAAAAGCCGTACATCAGGCTGAGCAGTTCAAGATAATCTTCACGACTTGCTATCCGTTTGATGCGACCAATAAGATCCTTCTCGAGCGATCGGTGGGCCTCTTCAGTTTGTTGCCTAAGGTCTTCAATCAATGTCATCACAATATGTAATCTGAAAAATAATAGCGTTCCTTTAAAACGACAAGGGTAATGTCGTGCAGGAGCTTTTTTACCTTGTCTGCCACTAACGAAAAGACGTGCCACGGCTGGCACATAGGGCCGTTTTCACTGAAATCACGCATCAAACCTATATGAATGTGGAAAACAATCCACAATTATTAAGGAGTGCGTACAAGGTAAGTGTGTGTTAAGTAGGCCAGTGGGGCTTAATGAAAATTAGCCTTCGATCTCGCGAAGGCTGTTAATCGGCGCTGACGCCTCTGACTCAGTCATCGATGACATAATGATCCAGTCGAGATCTGATATCTGCAACGGCGCAAAGCTCGACAACAACTGCACACCCACCGCATTCGTTTCGATGCGTGTTCCGGTCTTGCCACTGAGGGCAAGAGCAGTCGATTCCCGACGGATTTCCTCCATCAGGATGCTGGTTTCCATTTTTCTGATCTGCTGCAGCACCGATGGATCGTAGTGTAAACCGCGCAGGGTGTTGATGTGACCATCGATATCCTCGATCACAGGTCTTGAGATCGACCTCAGTTTATAATCGCCGCCCACCATGAAGGTTTCCCCGGTTTCTCCGAGACCATCTGCCCGCCAGTTGTTATTTCCTGTAAGGATCTGGTTGATTTTGTTGATCGGCATCTGGAATACAAGGATTCCTATTTTTTCATCTCCTTCGAATATTGGGGCGGCAATGAACGACGCAGGCGCGTGATAGGAAGGATCATATGGAGCAAAGTCGATGAGCCTGACAAAATCTTTGTCGGACGAATCAACGGCATCACGCACGACTTGTCCAAAGTTTGTATTCCGGTAGATGCCGGTGAGCAGGCTGGTTCCAAAATCGACTTCCTTAAACACGCTATATACCATATCTCCGGTCTTCGCGTCGACGAGGAAAATGTCATAGTAGCCGAACTTCTCAAGAAAGTTGCGCAGCAGGGGATGGTATACTTTGTGAACCTCGCTGTAAGCACTGTCGTCAGCGCTGTCGAGCATTGACTTCTTTCCAGTAGGATGAGGGTTGGACGAAATATACCTGTATTGAAGAATAAGCGCACGGTCATCCTCTGGCAGGAAGTCTGCCACCGTGGCTTCGGTGCGGATGTTTTCCTTTAGCCTGGGCAAGAACTCGGAAGCATAATATGCGGAAACGCTTTCGGTCATTGTGGTCCGCTGCTCAGGGGTAAGGGGCCCGAACTGATAGAATGCGTCCTTGAATTTTTTCATCGCGTGGAGGATCATGCGGTCCTCCGAGAACGTGGCGATCTGGTTGCGTATGATGTCGAAGTAATATTCGACATTTCGTTTTTTAGTGGACGTAATAGAACGCAGCTGATCGAATTTCGACTGATAGTTTAATTCGCCGAGTTTGGTGAACAAGGCATCGTATTTCCGGCTGATGGTTTCCTGCGTGGCCTGTAATTCTTCCTGATTTTGTCGTAGCTCTTCTTCCTGAGCTCGCATCTGCTCAGTCTGCTCATTCAACTCCCTGAGCATGGTCTGTGTCTTTTCAGCTGTTCGTACCGAAGACACGGTGAAAGCGATGCTCTCTCCGATCTTTTCAACGAATTCGATGACATACTTGTCGAAGTCACGGAAGGAAGCCAGTTCCAATATGCCGACGATTTCTTCATTCATGCGCAGGGGCACAATGAGCACATAGCGGGGATTGGCGTCGCCTAGCCCGGAGGTGATCTTTACAAAGTTATCGGGCACTTCACGCAAATAGATTGTTTCTTTCTCCAGGTACGCTTGTCCAATGAGTCCTTCCCCGGGAGCGATGCGCTGCGTGATGTGCTTGCTTCTGTTAAACGCATAACAAGCCTGCAGATCAAGGCAGTCCATTCCTTTGCCATCTTTGGCCAGCAGGAATATGGCGCCCTGATTTGCCTTGATGATGCGCACGAGGTTCACAATGATGTCGTTCGACATCGCCTTCAGGTTCGCGGTCGACTGCAATACGTTGACGAACTTCGCGAGCCCTTCCGACGCCCAGTTTCGTTGCTCGTCCTCTTTTTTAATGGCGATCAGATTTTCCTTAATATCCAATAGGGCTTTTCCCAATACATCCTGATCGTGACGCACTGCGTACGACGCTTCAAGGTTGCCAGATCTGATCTGTTCTGCAAAAGCCGCCTGACGTAACACGTCCTTGCGCACGACATCCAGATTACGTCCTATCTCCGTGGTTTCCACGAGTCCATTGGCCATCGTCAGACTTTGAAAGTTACCGGTAGCCAATTCTTCCGCCGTGGCCTGAACGGTGCCAATGCTCCGGGATACCTTCCGTGCCAGGTAAAGGGAAAGGAGCGTCGATCCGCCCGCAACAACGGCTATTAGGATTACTGCCGTGAGATGCTCACTCACCTGGTTTCTGAATACCCAGAGGGCAGCCATTACGGTGAGCAATACTGGGACAGTCAATAGTAGCGTAAGCCGCTTGGGGAGTGCGAGCTTAAAAAATAGCGTACGCATAAAAATGATATAATCCTCTAAAATATAAAGTTGCGACGTTTGAGACCAGTCGAACGGCATGAGTGGACGTAGGCGGGAATAAAATGAATGGTTTGGGGGTCCGGCGAAAAATTGTCGGCCAGGAGACAGCTGAAAACCACAAATCAGCATCGAAATCTATGTTGTCACATAGATAACTGTCTGTGTGTTTGATGGATGCGGTACATTGTTAGTTTCAGGTACACAGAAATTAAAACGTACCGAACTCCTGCAGCCAATTGATGTTGATATAAACTCCATCAATATTTAGTATTGCAGTATGAATGAAATTTATAACCCTGTATGCCTGGATCAGCCGGGCAGGGCGATCAATACATTCATCATACCTATGAACCTGCAACAACTCGAATACATCGTCGCGCTGGATATTCACAGAAATCACGTTAAGGCCGCCGAACATTGTCACGTCACGCAACCCACGCTCAGCATGATGGTGAAGAAGCTTGAATCAGAGTTAGGGGTAAAAATCTTTGATAAGAGTCAGCCACTGAAGCCTACTGCTTCCGGCGAATTAATCATCTCGCGTGCGAGGCAGATCTTGCAGGAGATACGCAACCTAAAGGATTTTATAAAGAACGAGAAGGACTCCATCGAAGGAGAGTTTCGATTGGGCGTGATCCCCACGCTGGCACCCTACCTGCTGCCGCGTTTCCTCAATGAGTTTCTGGAAGCTCACCCGCTGACTTCATTTACGGTGATTGAACTTCAAACGGAGGATATACTGCGTTACCTGAAGACAGATCGGCTGGACCTCGCGATTTTGGTAACGCCTGTTGACGATAGAGATATCCGTGAGATCCCAGTATTTTATGAACCGATATTGTTGTATACCTCAGAGAAACTGAAATACTATCAGCAGGAACGGATTAACCTTAAATCGCTGACCTACGACAACCTGCTGATGCTGGAGGAAGGACATTGTTTCCGCGGTCAGGTCGAAAACCTGTGTTCAGCGAAGGGCAGGACAAACCATCATCAATTGAACTATCAGAGTGGTTCGTTTGAAACGCTGAAGGCTATGGTGGACAACAACTATGGCTATACGCTTATTCCGGAGCTATCGGTGAACACGAAGAGCAAGCACGTCAAACATTTTATGGCGCCGGAACCCGTGCGCGAGGTGAGCATTGCCGTTCATCAGGGGTTTGTTAAAGAAATGCTGATTACGAAGCTTCGCGATGCCATCCTGAAATCGATACCTGCCCATTTTAAGAAGAACGAGAAGCAGATGCGGGTGCGCTGGGACTAAAAGGCACCGGAGCCGGGCAGTTGCCTCAAGTGTTTGATTTATAGTTAATTGTGTTGAAATTAATAGCGCAATATCCTGCTTTTCGGGGGATAGTACGCCAATTTTTGAATCCCCTTTGTAACCTTTCCTACCCCTGCTGGTAGATAACACGAAAATTGACCAAAAAGCGCTGAAAGGATGACCGATGAAATGATCATGGAGGCCATGAAAAAGGGTGACCTTCAGCAAGCATCCCTGCTATTCGAGCGGTATCACAAGCGCATATTCAATTTTCTGGCCCGAATGACCATGGACAGGACGCTCGCAGAAGACCTGACCCAAAACGTATTCGTGCGCATGATCAAGTACCGGAATTCATATCGTGAGGGCGCCAAATTTCAATCCTGGATATACCAGATAGCGAGGAACATTTTCGCAGATCATTACCAGGAGAACAAGAACAGGAGACACGGCTTTATTGACGTGCAAAAAATAGAAGGGACTATGGCCGACTCAGATGAAATGCAAATGATGGATGAGCGCGAGGAGCTATTGCATAAGTGTCTCGCCAGGCTTGAGCCTGATCAGCGGGAATTGCTGGTGCTTACGCGCTTCCAGCACATGAAGTACGAAGAAGTAGCTACGATCATGGATACAACTGTGGCGAACATAAAAGTGAAAGTACATCGCGCCATCGGAAAGCTGCGCGAGTTTTACTTCGAGATGGAAAGAATTTAAGCTTCCGATAACAGGAACAAAGATCAGAGAAACGGAATACCCGCATCAGCAATATGGAAAGAGAGAAACTGGAAGCGCTGCTCATTGACTATATCGACGGAAAGTTGAGCGCCGAAGAGCGGCTTAAGGTTGAGCAGGAGCACTTGCTGGTCAACAAAGATACATATCGATTGTTCGAGCAGCTGAAAGAAGTGATGCAGGTTATGCAAAAGTCTTCACAGCTCGAACCCACGACACGCGTGCGTCATGATTTTAACAAGTTTCTGCAGTCAGAAATGAAACAAGGCAAACGTGGGAAAGTGGTGGCGTTCTCGCCGGTTTATTATCGTGCAGCAGCGGCCGTGCTACTGTTGGCAGTGGCCGGAGCAATCGGATTTTGGGTGAAGGAACAACGCCAGCACGCGGCGGCTATTGCAGAGATGCGCGCCGAAATGGACGCAACAAAAAGACAGATGATGGCCATGCTGCACAATGAAAATTCAGCGAGTCAGCGACTCATGGGTGCGACAGTGGCGTATAATGACATCGCCCACGCCGACGGTGAAATACTCAAGGCGCTGGCAAGGACCTTAAATGAAGATGATAATTCTAACGTACGCCTTGCCGCTTTGGAAGCACTGGCCAAATTCAAAGATCAACCTCATGTCAGGCAGTATCTCATCGCGTCATTGAATACGCAGGAAGATCCTGTTGTGCAGATCGCTTTGATCCGGTTGCTGGTCGACATGCACGAGAAGAGTGTAACCAAAAAGCTGGAAGAAATTTCAACCGACGACAAACTGTTGCCTGCCGTAAAAGATGAAGCACATGCAGGCTTGCTTAAACTATCATGAATGTAAATCGCTTTCAATAGCCTTTGGGCCGGCCAATGCCGCTATTGGATGTAGTCACATAGAGGAAGAACAACGAACAATTTTTAAACGAGAAACAATATCACATGAAACGCATACTGACCATTATTACGATCGCCTGCCTCTCTTGCGGAGCATTGCATGCCCAGGAATACAAAGTAGCAAAGAGCAGCGGTCGCCTGGAGATTAAAGAGGTGGGAAAAGTTACCATTGAAGGAACTACAGGAAACGAGATTATTTTCACGCTTCAGGGAGGAAAGCCAGACCGCGACGAACGGGCCAATGGACTGCGCGCAGTGAGTCGCGACGGAATAGAGGACAACACCGGACTCGGACTTTCCGTGCTGGACAAGGGCGCTACCATTGAGGTACAACAAATGAAGCGGATGAGTGGACCGGATGTGCTCATTAAGGTGCCCAAAGGCGTGGTGATTTCTTATCAGCACACATCGCCTCACGGTTCCGACATAGAGTTCAAGAATGTAGAAAGCGAAATTGAAGTTTCCACTGTTCACAACGGTGTACACCTGGACAATGTCAGTGGCCCGATGACGATCAAGACTGTGCACGGCGAAATCGATGCAAGCTTCGGCGCGAACATCAAGGCTCCCATTTCTATCGTATCCGTACACGGGCACGTAGACGTAGCGTTGCCTGTTGCCACCAAAGCGACGATGCGCATGGGAACGGTGTACGGAGAAATTTTTGTCGACCCAGCTTTTAAGCTCGACATCGACCGGGGTACCGGGAACCTGGTGAAGTATAGCAGCGATAACATCACGGGAAAAATTAACGGCGGTGGCATGGAGATCAACCTGAACTCTACCCATAACAACGTTTATCTGCGCAAGAAATAGGTAAACCGGTCCTCCTGCTTCACGACTTCGATTCGTCCTGCCCTGGCAGACTGAGTCGGAACCTGAAACGGGTGGACCAAAATACGAAACCTCATGAAACGAGCTATCCTGATCACCATGGCGATGTGTCTCACATGGGCAACATACGCGCAGACGCAACTGAACAAAACGTTACCTATTCAGAAAGGACAAACGTTGATGTTTCATTTCGATTATCCTAAGTTGATTCGCGTGAGTACCTGGGACAAAAATGAAGTGAGCATCACCGGCACAGTAAGCATCAACGAAGGAGAGAATGACGATGCCTTTGAAATGACAACGAACACAACCGGCAATGTACTGACCGTTAATAGTCAGATCAAGGGCTTGAAGAGCCTTCCGCGACGGACAACTATTGTAGACGGAGGAAAGAAGATCAGTTTCCGCACAGAAGCTGACTACAAGAAGTACCGGGACGAAACGGGTCACTCGGGATTTGAAATGGTGTCGAACGGCGTTGATATGGAAATTGTCATCGACATCAAAGTCCCCAGGAACATACAGTGCCGCGTAGAGTCAGTATATGGAATGGTTGAAGTCAAGAATTTTGACGGCCCCCTGGTCGTGGAGTCAACGTACGGAGGTGTCGATGCGGCGCTCGTTGAGCGGAGCATTGGCACGATCGAAGCGGAGACCAACTACGGAGAAATCTACACCAACTTTGATACGCGCTTCACGGGTGCGTCGAGGGACAAGGATTTTTATACTTCCGTAACCGCGAAGCCCGGAACTGGTCCGACTTACGCCTTCGAATCCAAGTATGGCAATGTTTACCTTCGCAAGGCAGTAAACTGACGAAGCCCAGCTAATTATACGAAGCGGTGTGCTATGCTATGGCACACCGCTTTTTTTGATTACTACTTTTTTACTCATTGTTGCGCAGCGCGTCTACTGGATTCGCCCGCGTGGCCGAGAAGATTCCGTAGCCGATTGTCACGAAAGCGATGGCCAGCGCACTTAATCCTGCCAGCAAAAAAATGACTACACTTTGCGACACACGATACTGAAAACTTTCCAGCCACCTGTTCATCACCAGCCAGGCGATCGGGGATGCAATGACGAATGCTATGACAATCTGTTTTACAAACGACGATGACAAGAGCATGAACAACTGCGATGGCGTTGCGCCTAAAACCTTGCGTACACCCAGTTCCTTCACCCGACGTTGGATATTGTAGGCGGCCAAACCTGACAAACCGAGACATGCGACACTAATACTCAACAACGCTGCCAGCTTGAAGATCATACTCGCGCGACGTTCATTGTCATAAAACGTGGCGAGTTGCTGATCCAGGAAATGATACTCGATGGGCGTGCGTAAGTCGAATTGTTCGTGAACGCGGGTTGCCGCTTCAACAACCGAAACTACATCGCCGGAGAATTTCAGGGTAAAATAGTCGATGCTCTGGATCGGATTATTCCAGGCGCCAATCACGATAGGGGCCACCTTCTGGTGGAGAGACTGGAAATTGAAGTTTTTCAGCACGCCGACGATCGTCGCAGGGAAACGCCCTTCCGATGAATGAAGCGAGATGATTTTGCCCAGCGGATCTTTCATCCCAAGCGCGTCGGCCGCTGCTTCATTGATCACAATCGACGTCGAGTCGTTGCGTGTATTCTTACCAAAAAAGCGCCCGGCAGACAGCCTGAATTGGTAAGTCTCCAGCATGTCTTCATCGAAACCCATAAAATACAAGTTGGTTGAGTCGACGCCGTTCTCCAATGGCGCATAAAGAGAAGCAATATTTTTCCATTCACCGGGTACCCTCGATGATGTCGCTACATGATTTACCCCTGCAATGCGGAGGTATTCCGTTTTCATGGTTTGGAAATTTCGCCTAACGTTCCCGTTATTGATGTCGATCACCATAAGGTTGTCTTGTGCGAATCCGAGATCCTTAGACTGTATGAACCTCATTTGCTTCCCCACAACAAACGTAGAAATGATCATGAGGATACTTAGCGCGAACTGGCCCACCACTAGAATTTGCCTGAGGGAAGCGTTAGCGCCGACCGATGTTCCTTTCGTACGCAGTGAATGTACAGGCTTGAGGCTTGCTAAATAGAGCGCGGGATATATTCCAGCGACGAGTCCGATGACGAGGGAGATAATGAGAAGCGAGGGAAGATAGTCGGCTATGGTGGCCCATCGGATGCCAAAATTTCTTCCCGTGATCTCGTTGAAATAAGGAAAGGTTACGTTCATAACGGCAATAGACACCAACATGGCAATTATGGTGATAGACAGCGACTCCACGAGGTACTGACTCATCAATTGTAACTTATGTGCGCCAGCCACTTTGCGCATGCCGACCTCGCGTGCCCGCGACATAGCTCGGGTTGTGGCAAGATTGATGTAATTAACCGCGGCAATCACGATTAGAAAAACGGCCATCGTGGAAAAGATATAGACATAGGACATGTTGCCATAACGGGTAACCCTGAATTCCTCGTTTACGTCATTGGAATGAAGGTAGATTTCACGCAACGGCTGTAACTCCAGCGCGATATTTGATTGTTTCTCTCCAAAGTGTAGTCGCGCAAACGCTGGAAGTTTAGTCGCAAGTGCGTCCTTACTTTGCTCATCCTTTAACACCAGATAGGTATAGGAAACTATCGAATTGCCGAGACCAAAATTCCAGTTGTTCATATTCTCCTTCCAGAAGGGTTCGTCGAAAACTGGCGAAATGAGAATATTGTAAGAGAGATGTGAATTTTGGGGAGCATCTTCGATCACACCGGTCACCTTTAAGGGTCCGAGATTACTCTTTTCCAGTACGCGACCCACAATATTTAAATCGCCAAAGTAGCGCATGGCCGCGGTGGCGGTCAATACGATGGAGGATGGCTGCGACAAAGCGGTAGATTCATCCCCGTGAATAAACTTTGCACGGAACACTTTAAAAAATGTTGAATCGGCCGCGTACCAGTCACGCTCCATATAGTTTTCACCATTGATTTCAAAGACCACCTGACCTGTGAACCTGAAAAGGCGCGTGAAGGTTTGTGCCTCGGGAAAACTCCTGACAAGTTCTGGACCAACCGGAGGCACGGTTACGTTGTAGAGCCCACCGTTTTCGGTGTTGCTGCGATCCCGCGTCATCACGCGCACGGTTCGGGATGCATGCGGCTGGAACGAATCGAACGATAGCTCGTAACGAACGTAGGTGAACAGCATACAGCTGAAGGATATGCCCACGATAAGTCCGGAAATGTTGAGCAGGGAGTACGCTTTGTTTTTTAGGAGGAAGCGGAATGCAGTCAGGATGTAGCTTTTGATCATAAGGTTTTTGAAAAGGCATCTTCTCCGTATCCATGATCGTGCCGGAGGAACAATCTTTGTCCAGAGAATAGTTTGCCCATTTGTCCTCCGCGGGGTGTTCATATTTCTGGAGCAGGTGTTCTTAAGTGAACACTTCTTCAATTGTCACCAACCCTAGTTGACTTTCCGACACCGATTGGGTGGTGACACCAAATATTCGCTTTCGCGTCGCATGGTTTGAAAATGAACTTCTTCCCGATCAGCTGAGCCGACTTTGGTGACTGTATAATTGGCCGAGCACTCTTGTAGTAAAGATTGGGTTTGTGTCGGCTACATCATTTATAGACCGTACACCAGATGCTGTAAACACCTACTTCCTCAGATCTCAGTCAGTAGATAAGCGGGCGATTACTCAACTGCTTTTTTGCTGGAATTCGCGAGGTCTGCCACAGTGCTTGTGGCCAGTATCTTGAGGGTGGCATCACGTACCTGTCCGAAGAGGTGATTGATGCGACACGTATGTTCATCTTCACACATCCCGCAACTGTCGTAAAAGTTGAGTGACACGCAAGGTAGCATGGCCACAGCACCATCGATGTGACGGATGACTTCAATGATCGGGACCTGGTGTGCTGGCTTGATGAGGTAATACCCACCTGCCTTTCCCTTCTTACTGCCTAAGATTCCGGCGTTTTTGAGGTCAAGCAGAATGGCTTCCAGGAATTTTTTCGGAATGTGTTTAGCCACTGCGATTTCGCCGATCGTTACAGACTCATCTTCTTTAATG